>Ga0066709_100001647_pt1 | contig 15099 bp, 17 predicted proteins | sample GraSoiAngelo_158_FD_79665 | JGI IMG/M metagenome (GOLD analysis project Ga0066709, IMG submission 79665) | Grasslands soil microbial communities from the Angelo Coastal Reserve, California, USA - 14_1009_16_30cm | ecosystem: Environmental > Terrestrial > Soil > Grasslands | place: USA...
GCAGCAGGCGGCCATCGCGGCCGACCGCCGCAGCCAGGTCGGCACGGGCGAGCGCAGCGAGCGGATCCGCACCTACAACTTTCCGCAGGCGCGGGTGACCGACCATCGCATCGGACTCACGCTCCATCGGCTGCCGGCCGTGCTCGAGGGCGACCTCGACGAGCTGGTCGACGCGCTCGTCGCGGCCGAGGAGGCCGAGCGGCTCCAGAGGGTAGAGCACTGATGGGCCCCGCCGCGACGTTCGGAGCAGAACTCGACGCCGCCACGACCGCGCTGGAGGCCGCCGGGCTCGCGAGCGCCCGGGTCGAGGCCGAGTGGCTGCTCGCCGGTCTGCTCGGCGTCGGCCGGGTCGGCGTCCGGCTGGATCTTGCGGGAACCCTCCCGGAACCCCTCGCCGAGCGGTACGCTCATGCCGTGCGCCGGCGCGCGAGCCGCGAGCCGCTGCAGCGAATCCTCGGCTGGGAGGAGTTCCGCGGCGTGCGCGTCCGCCTCACGGAGGCCGTGCTCGTGCCGAGGCCCGAGACCGAGACGCTCGTGGAGTGGGCGCTGGAGCTCCTGCCGCCGCCCGCCGCCGGCCGACGGGTCCTGGCGATCGACGTCGGCACCGGGTCGGGGTGCATCGCGTGCGCGCTGGCCGCCGAGCGGTCGGATCTCGACGTGGTCGCCATCGACGTGTCGCCCGCTGCCGCGGCGGTGGCGCGGGAGAACGTGCGAGCCCTCCAGTTCTCGGCGCGCATCAGGGTCGTGGTCGCCGATCTGCTCGACGGGATCAGCGATCCGGGCGCCGATCTGATCGTGAGCAACCCACCGTACCTGCCGACCGCGCTCGTGTCCGAGCTTCCGCCGGAGGTCCGGACCCACGACCCGATGCTCGCGCTGGACGGAGGCGCCGACGGTCTCGCGCTGATCAGGAGAATCGCCGCGGTCGCCCGCCGCGGCTTGTGTTCGTCCGGCGTGCTCGTCGTCGAGACCGCCGGCGCCGCCCAGGCGCCGGCCACGGCCGCGCTCTTCCAGGCGGCAGGGTTCGCGCAGGTGGCCGTCCGCGCCGACCTCGCCGGGATCGACCGGTTCGTCGCGGGGAGGGCGTGATGCCCGCGCGGCTGGTGACCGTCGTGCGCGCCGCAGGCCGTCGCGGGGCTGGGGCCCCGCCGGCCGAGGCGCGGCGACTAACCAAGATAGCGTCACCTGGTGCACGCATCGAGCGGCGCACGTGAAGGATCGACTCACGCTCGCGCTGCCGAAGGGACGCCTGCTCGACGGGGCGCTCGAGCTGCTGCACGACCTCGGCGTCGAGGGCATCGACCAGGACTCGCGCCGTCTGATCTTCACCGACCCCCGGCGCGGGCTGCGCATGCTCTTCCTGAAGCCGGTCGACGTCCCGGCGTACGTTGTGTACGGCGCCGCCGACCTGGGGATCGTCGGCAAGGACATCCTGCTGGAGCAGGAGCCGGACGTCTACGAGCCGCTCGACCTCGGGTTCGGATTCTGCCGGCTCGTCGTGGCGGAACTGCGCGAGCTCTGGGAGCGCGACGATCCGGCGAAGTGGTCGTGGGTGCGGGTCGCGACGAAGTATCCCCGGCTGGCCGAGCAGTACTTCACCGGTCGGGGCGTCCAGGTCGAGATCGTGCGCCTCGATGGCTCCATCGAGCTCGCGCCGCTCGTCGGGCTGGCGGAGCGCATCGTCGACCTGGTCCAGTCGGGCGAAACACTGCGAGCGAACGGCCTGGTCGAGGTCGCCGAGATCACGCGGTCCACCGCGCGTCTCATCGTCAACCGCGCGTCGATGAAGACGGAGCACGCGGCAGTCACCGGGCTCATCGACGAGATGAAAGCCGCGCTGCGGAGCGATCCCGCTCCGCGCCAGGCCGGGGGTCGGGCGCAGTCCGCGCCGCGAGGTCCGCGGTCATGATCCGCACGCTCGATGCGCGGCCGGGGATCGACGCGGTCGTCACGGCGCTCGAGCGCTCGCCCGAGGCGGTCGCGCCCGAGATCCATCGGACGGTCGACTCGATCCTCGCCGACGTGCGGGCGCGCGGCGACGCGGCGCTCTGCGAGTCGACGGCGCGCCTCGACGGCTGGCGCCCCGCCGAGGCCGCCGAGCTCACACTGGCGCCCGCAGACTTCGCGGCGGCCGAACGCGACATCGCCTCCGACGTCCGGGCCGCCCTCGAATACGCCGCCGACCGCATCGAGCGGTATCACGCCGCCGCGATGCCGAAATCGTGGCGCATGACCGACGAGCACGGGTCCGTCCTGGGCCAGGAGATTCGCCCCCTCGACCGCGTCGGCGTCTACGTCCCCGGCGGGCGGGCCGCGTATCCCTCGACGGTGTTGATGACGGTCGTTCCGGCCCGCGTCGCGGGCGTCCGGGAGATCGTGCTCGTCACGCCCGCGGGACGCGATGGGCGGATCGAACCCGTGGTCCTCGCCGCCGCGCGCATCGCCGGCGTCACCGAGGGCTACCGGATCGGCGGGGCGCAGGCGGTCGCCGCCCTCGCGTATGGCACCAGGCTGATCCGCCGGGTCGACAAGATCGTCGGACCGGGCAACATCTACGTCGCGCTCGCCAAGGCGCGCGTGTTCGGTGAGGTGGGGATCGACATGGTCGCCGGGCCCAGCGAGGTCGTCGTCGTCGCGGACGCCACCGCGGACCCTGAGTGGATCGCCGCGGACATGCTCGCCCAGGCCGAGCACGATCCGATGGCCCGCGCGCTCCTCATCACGGACGCCGCCGAACTGATCCCACTCGTGGCCGCGGCACTCGAGCGCCAGCTTGCGGCGCTGCCGCGCCGCGCGATCGCCGAGCCAGCGCTCCGGGCGAACGGCGCGCTGATCCGAGTGGGCAGCCTCGACGACGCGGTCACGCTCGCCAATCGGCTGGCGCCCGAGCACCTGGAGCTGCTGGTCGCCGTCCCGGCGGCGCTGCTGGCGCGGGTGCGGCACGCCGGCGCGGTGTTCATGGGCGGGCACACGCCCGAGGTCGTGGGTGACTACGTCGCGGGCCCCAACCACGTGCTGCCGACGGCGGGAACGGCGCGCTTCGCGTCGCCGCTGTCCACGGAAGATTTCGTGAAGCGCTCGAGCGTCATCGAGTACTCACGGGGTGGGCTGCGCGCCGCCGCCCCGCATCTGAAAACCCTGACGCGCATCGAGGGCCTCGCCGGGCACGGGAGCGCGGCCGCATTGCGACTGGACAGGGACGGAGGGAGGGGCGCATGAGTTCCGAGACGACGACCCGGCAGGCGCGCGTCGAGCGCAAGACCAAGGAGACGGAGATCACGCTCCACCTCAACCTCGACGGCACCGGCGCCTCGAAGGTGCAGACGCCGATCCCGTTCTTCAGCCACATGCTGGAGGCGTGGTCGAAGCACGGGCTGATGGACCTTGCGGTCGACGCCCAGGGCGACGTCGAGGTCGACCAGCATCACACCGTGGAGGACGTCGGTATCGTCCTGGGCCAGGCGCTCCGGCAGGCGCTCGGCGACAAGCGGGGCATCGTCCGCTACGGAACGGCCTATATCCCGATGGACGAGGCGTTGGTGTCGTCGTCGGTCGACCTGTCGGGCCGGCCCTTTCTCGTCTTCAGCGTGCCGGTCGCACGCGCCCGGGTGTCGAACTTCGATCTCGACCTGCTCCAGGAGTTCTTTCGCGCGTTCGCGTTCAACGCCGAGATGACGCTGCACGTGACCATGCACTACGGCCACAATCTCCACCACATCACCGAGGCCGTGTTCAAGGCCGTCGGACGGGCGCTGGCGGAGGCGACGCGCGTCAATCCGAGGATCGCCGGCGTGCTTCCCTCGACGAAGGGCGCGCTGTGATTGTGGCCGTGCGAGCCGCAGCCGAAGGCGAGGCGAGTCTATGATCGCGGTCGTCGACTACGGGCGCGGAAACCTCGGGTCCGTCGAGAAGGCGTTTCGTCGCGTTGGCAGCCCGGCGGTGATCACCCAGGATCCGCGCGCCGTCGACGACGCGGAGGCGGTGGTGCTGCCGGGGGACGGCGCGTTTCACGACGCGATGTCGAACCTCGACCGGTTGGGCCTGCTGCCCGCCCTCCGCCGGGCGCTCGACGGCAGTCGGCCGTTCCTGGGGATCTGCCTCGGCTATCAGCTCCTGTTTTCCACCAGCGAGGAGTTCGGCGAGGGACGAGGGCTCGACGTCGTCCCCGGTGCCGTGCGCCGTCTGCCGCCCGGGCCGAAGATTCCCCACATGGGCTGGAACCGCGTGGAGCACGCCGGGAACCTCGGGCTGTTCGACGGCATCCCCTCGGGCGCCCGCTTCTACTTCGTCCATTCGTACTATCCGGTTGTAGCGGGGGCCGTGAGCACGGCCTTGGCCGAGGGTGGCCTGACAGAGGCGCACGTGGCTCCGGGCGCCCGATCTGAGCGTCGGAAGAGCCAAGGGGACGAGCTCCGCGTGGCGTGGTGTGACTACGGTGTACGATTCGCGGCGGCGATCGAGCGAGGCCGGATCTACGCGACCCAGTTCCATCCCGAGAAGAGTCAGCGCTGGGGCCTCCGTCTCCTGGAGAACTTCGCCGCGGTCGTGAAGGGCGGACGGTGATCGTCATTCCGGCAATCGATCTCCGCGACGGGCGGTGCGTGCGCTTGCACCAGGGCCGGAGCGACCGGGAGACCGTGTTTTCCGACGATCCCGTCGCGGTCGCGCTCCAGTGGAAGAAGCTCGGTGCCGAACGCCTTCACGTCGTGGACCTCGACGGCGCGTTCGCCGGCGAGCCGCGGCAGAGCGCGCTCGTCACGAAGATCGTCGCCGCCATGATGCCGGTGCCGGTCGAGGTCGGAGGCGGGCTGCGCGATCTGCGGGCCGTCGACTCGGCCCTCGAGACGGGCGCCCGGTGGGTGGTGGTGGGGACGCGCGCGGCACTCGACCGCGCGTTCTTGAGCGACGTCTGCCGACGACACGCCGGACGGATCATCGTCGCCGTGGACGCCCGCGGCCCGCGCGTGGCCGTGAAGGGCTGGACCGAGGTGGTGGACGACACGGTGGCGGAGGTCGGCGCGCGGGCGCGCGACGCGGGCGCGGCGGCGCTGCTCTACACCGACGTGAGCCGCGACGGGACCGAGACGGGGCCCAACGTCGACGACACGGCGGCGCTCGCGCGCCAGGTCGAGATGCCGATCCTCGCCTCGGGAGGCGTCGGACGGGTCGAGGACCTCATGCGGCTGGCCGCGATCCCCGGCGTCGTCGGCGCGGTCGTCGGCCGCGCCCTCTATACGGGCGCGATCGACTTGCGCCGCGCGAAGGAAGCGAGCGCTTCGAGCGGCGGCGTGGCCGGCCCTCGCCGAGCCTGAGCCGTGCTGGCCAAGCGCATCATCCCCTGCCTCGACGTGAAGGACGGCCGCGTCGTCAAGGGTGTACGGTTCGTCGATCTGCGCGATGCCGGCGATCCCGTCGAGGCCGCGCTCGCGTACGACGCTCAGGGGGCCGACGAGCTCGTGTTCCTGGACATCACGGCCTCGCACGAGGCGCGCGACACCATGCTCGACGTGGTCCGCCGCACGGCGGAAGGCATCTACATGCCGCTGACGGTCGGCGGCGGGATCCGCTCCGTCGACGACGTGCGCCGGCTGCTCCGGGCCGGGGCCGACAAGGTCTCGTTGAACACCGCCGCCCTCGAGCGCCCCACGGTGATCCGCGAGGCGGTGGAGCGGTTCGGGAGCCAGTGCATCGTGGTCGCGATCGACGCCCGTCGTGAGCCGAGCCGGCCGGGCGCCCCGGATCGATGGGGCGTCTACACTCACGGCGGCCGGCGCCCGGCGGGCCGCGACGCGATCGCGTGGGCGCGGGAGGCCGTCGAGCTCGGCGCGGGCGAGATCCTCCTGACGAGCATGGATCGCGACGGGACCAAGGACGGCTACGACCTCGAGCTCACACGCTTGGTCTCGCAGACCGTGTCCGTGCCCGTCATCGCCTCGGGTGGCGCCGGCTCGCTCGAGCATCTCTACGAGGGCCTCGTCGAGGGCTGCGCCGACGCGGCGCTCGCCGCCTCGATCTTCCACTTCGAGACTCACACCATCGCCGAAGCGAAGGCCTATCTGCACGCGCGGGGTGTCGAGGTGCGGGGCGAGCCGTGACGCTCGACGAGCTGCGGTTCGACGGCGAGGGCCTGATCCCGGCCGTCGTCCAGGAGGCCGACACCGGCGAGCTGCTCATGGTCGCCTGGATGGATCGCGCTGCCGTCGAGAAGACGCTGTCGAGCGGCGTCACCCATTTCTGGTCGCGCTCGCGCGGCAAGTCCTGGCGGAAGGGGGAGACGTCCGGGCACGTCCAGCACGTCCAGTCGGTCTTCGCCGACTGCGACGGTGACACGCTGCTCGTCCAGGTGCACCAGGAGGGCGTCGCCTGCCACACCGGGCAGCGGACGTGCTTCTTCACGGCGCTCAAGGGAAGCTCGGTCGATCCCCGTCCTGCGCCGTCGGGCATGCTCGAGCGGCTCGAGCGCACCATCGAGGAGAGAAAGGCGAGCCGTCCGGCGGGATCGTACGTCGCCGGCCTGCTGGCGGCGGGCGAGCCGGAAGTGTGCCGGAAGATCGGCGAAGAGGCCACCGAGGTGATCACGGCGGCTCTCGGCGGTCAGGGAGACCGGCGCGTTACGGAAGAGGTGGCCGACCTGTGGTTCCACACCCTCGTGCTGCTCGGCGCGCGTGGGATTCCGCTCCGCGAGGTCCTGAAAGAGCTGGCGCGACGCCACGCGGGACGACCCACGCCGGATCGGTAGCGGCCGCGTGCGCCCGGCGCCAGTGGCGCTCGTGCTCGGAGCCTTCGTGGTCCTCACCGGATGCGCGGGCCGGCGGATCGAGAACGGCGTGTATCAGTCGGCCAAGGGCTACCGCGTCACGCTCCCCGGGGCCGACTGGTCCGTGACCGCCGAGAGCAAGGCCGACCTCGAGCTGCGGCACCACGATGGGACGGCGGCGATGCTGGCGAACGCGCAGTGTGACGATCACGCGCGGTCCCGGAGCACCGATCTGCTGTTGGGGCACCTGTTGATCGGGCTGCGTGACCGCGCGACCATCGAACAGGAGGAGATCTCGCTGAACGGGCGACCGGCGGTGCGTCGGGTGCTGGACGGCCGGCTGAACGCCGCCGACGCGCCGACCCGGATCGAGGCATACGTGATGAAGGACGAGCGCTGTGTCTACGATTTCGTCTACGCCGCGCCACCGCCGTCGTTCGACGAGCGGCGCGCCGAGTTTCGGAGGTTCGTCGAGAGCTTCGCGCTCGAGGATGGAAACTGATGGAAGCCTACCTGAGACGAACCGCGGTGTGGTACGGCGGGGTCGGCCTGCTGACCGCCAAGGTCTTCCGCAGCCTGGCGCTGCCGCCGAAGTACTTTCGCCTCGTGGTCCAGGAGATCGAGGTGATGGGCGTGCAGTCGCTCGGCGTCGCGCTCACGGCCGCGATCTTCACCGGCATGGTGTTCACGATCCAGAGCGCGGTCAACATGGCCCGCTTCGGAGCGGAGAGCTACGTCGGGCCGCTCGCCGCCCTGGCAATCTTGCGGGAGCTCGGGCCCGTCCTGACCGCGATCCTCGTCGGTGGGAAGGTGGCGTCGGGCATCACGGCCGAGCTCGGCTCGATGAAGGTGACCGAGCAGATCGACGCGCTCCGGACGCTCGGCGTCAACTACATCAAGCGTCTGGTGGTGCCGCGGGTCCTGGCCGCGCTCGTCGTGTTCCCGCTGCTGACGGTGCTGGCGGACACGGTCGGCGTCCTGGGGGGCATGGCGATCATGTTCCTCGAGCGCGGCGCGGACGTGTACGCCTACTGGAACGTCACCACGTACTGGGTCGTGCCGAAGGACTTCCTGACGGGCATCGGCAAATCCGTGTTCTTCGGCGTCATCGTGACGCTCATCGGCTGCTACAACGGCCTCAACACTCAGGGCGGGACCGAGGGGCTCGGGCAGGCGACGACGGCCACCGTTGTTCACGTGACCATGGGGGTCATCGTGTCCGACTTCTTTCTCACCAAGCTGTTCCTGGCGCTCTTCTATTGATGGCCACGGGAGAGCCGGTCGTCGAGGCCGTCGACCTGAGGAAGAGCTTCGATGCGAGCGAGGTTCTCCGCGGCGTGTCGTTCACCGTCGCCAAGGGCGAGACGCTGGTCGTCATGGGCGGCAGCGGCGCCGGGAAAACGGTGCTCCTCCGGCTGGTGGCGGGCCTGATCCGTCCCGACGGCGGCCGGCTTCGGGTCTTTGGACGCAACATCGAGCATCTCTCTGAGGAGGAGCTGCTCCCGCTCCGGCGCCGGATGGGATACGTATTCCAGGGCGCGGCGCTGTTCGATTCACTGTCCGTTCGCGAGAACGTCGCGTATCCTCTCCGCGAACACACGAGCCTCGGGGAGGCGGAGATCGCCGAGCGCGTCATCCGGAACCTGTCGGTCGTCGGCCTCTCGAGCGAGGTGTTGCCGCTCCTGCCGTCCGAGCTGTCGGGCGGTATGCGGAAACGTGTCGGGATCGCGCGGGCGCTCTCGGTCGAGCCCGAGATGCTGCTGTTCGACGAGCCCACGGGTGGGCTCGATCCGACGAACTCCAGGCTCGTCGCCGACCTGATGCTGCAGCTACGCGGCGGGGTGTGCGACACGGCCATCGTCGTCACCCACGATGTCGAGCTGGCGAAGACGGTGGCGGACCGCGTGGCCGTGCTCATCGACGGCCGGTTCGGCGCCCTCGGACCGGTCGACGCCGTTCTCGGTGGCAACGACCCCGCCGTCCAGGCGTTTCTAGCCGGGGCGGCACGGTAGCGGAGATGAAGATCCGGGAGGTGCAGGCTGGTGAACGACGAACGACGTGAGATCGCCTTGAAGTTCCGCGTCGGCGTCTTCGTCCTGGTGGCGCTCGCGGCGTTCCTCGGCCTGGTGTACGCGCTCGGGGCCCGAGCGCGATTGTTCGAGGCGCACTACACGATCCACGCCGACTTCACCGAGGTGGGTGGCCTGGTCGACGGCGCGACGGTCCGTCTGGCTGGCGTGCAGATCGGGCGCGTGACGGGCGTGCACCTCCCGGGCGAGCCGGGCGGCAAGGTGCGGGTCGATCTCACCATCGCCCGGCGTTACTCCGACCGGATCCGCAGGAATTCGATCGCCCGCATCGAGACCCAGGGGTTGCTCGGCGACAGGATCGTGGAAATCACCGTCGGGAATGCCACCGCTCCACCGGCGGCCCCCGGCGAGGTGCTGGCCTCCCGCGATCCGGCCGACTTCGGGCGGGTGATCGCCGCGGGGGCCGAGACGGCGAAGGACGTCGGGGCGCTCGCCGCCGCGCTGCGCGAGACGGCGGAGAGGGTGAATCAGTCGAAGCTCATCGAGGATGCCGCGACGACGGTCAACAAGCTCGGACGCGTGGTCGATCAGGTGGAACACGGCCGCGGGTGGGCGCACGCGCTCGTGTACGAAGAGCCCCTGGCGTTGCGCCGGCTCAACGAGCTGATCGCGACGACGCAGACGTTGATCGAGCGGGTCGAGAAGGGGCAGGGCGCCGCCGGGGTCCTCGTCTCGCCCGAGAGCACCGAGTCCGCGAAGCGCTTCGTGGCCGCGATGGATCGGATCAGCGGAATGGTCGAGCAACCGGAGCGTGAGCCGGGACTGCTGCCCGGGCTCCTCTTCGACCCGAAGTACAGGCCGGTCCTCGAGGACCTGCGCACGGTCGCCCACAACCTCCGCGAGGTCTCCGATCGCGTGGCCGGCGGCCGCGGCACGCTCGGCAGCCTGGTGGCCGACTCGGGCGACGAGGGCGAGCTCAAGCTCACCCTGCAGGACCTCAGAGCCGCCGTCGCCAATCTCAAGGCGATCAGCCAGAAGATCAACGAGGGTGAGGGGACCGTGGGCGCGCTCATCGCCGATCCGGCGATCTACGAGCGTCTCGTCACGATCCTCGACGGTGCCCAGCGGAGCTTCCTGCTGAGATCGATGATCCGGGGCCTCGGCGACAAGGGGGCGAAGTCGAAAGATGGCGACGCGCGACGCTAGCGTCTACCGGTGCCAGGAGTGCGGATTCACGAGCCCCAAGGCGGGCACGTGTCCCGACTGCCGCCGGACCGGCGGCAACTGGGTTCAGCTCGTCGAGGAGCGGTCGAGCCCGTCGCGCACGACGCGGCGGGCCGCCGTGGCATCCGCACGACCCCGCGCGCTGAAGGACATCTCGATGGGGCGCGACGACCGCGTCCGCACCGGGATCGGCGAGCTGGACCGAGTGCTCGGCGGTGGCGTGGTGCGCGGCTCGCTGGTGCTGATCGGCGGCGATCCGGGCGTGGGCAAGTCGACGCTGCTGCTTCAGGCTGCGCAGGCGCTCGCGCGGGTGGCCCCGCCGGTGCTCTACGTCACCGCCGAGGAGTCGGCGGCGCAGGTGAAGATGCGCGCCGACCGGCTCGGCGTCACGAGCGACGGGCTACTCCTGTGGCCCGAGAACGATTTGTCGGTCGTCCAGGCTCAGCTCGACGACGTGAAGCCGCGTGGGCTCGTCATCGACTCCATCCAGACCGTGTTCCTGCCGGAGCTGGAGTCGGCGCCGGGCAGCGTCGCGCAGGTGCGTGAGTGCGGGGCACGCCTCATGACGCTGGCCAAGGGCCTCGGCATCGCCACCTTTCTCGTCGGCCACGTCACGAAGGAAGGGGCGCTCGCGGGGCCTCGTGTCCTCGAGCACCTCGTCGACACCGTGCTGTACTTCGAAGGGGAGCGCCACCACGCCTACCGCGTCCTCCGGGCCGTGAAGAATCGGTTCGGCTCGACGAACGAGATCGGCGTCTTCGAGATGGCGGAGGGGGGGCTGGTCGAGGTGAAGAACCCCTCCGGCTTCTTCCTCGCCGAGCGTCCTGCCGAGGCGCCCGGCTCGGTCGTCGTCTCGAGTCTCGAGGGCACGCGGCCGGTGTTGCTGGAGCTGCAAGCCCTCGTCGCGCATGCCGCGATCGGGATCCCGCGCCGGACGGTGCTCGGCGCTGACTACAATCGCGTGTGCCTGTTGCTGGCGGTTCTCGAGAAGCGCGCGGGTGTGCCGCTCGGGAGCCAGGACGTGTTCGTCAACGTCGCGGGCGGCGGCCGAGTGACGGAGCCCGCCGCGGATCTGGGAATCGTCATCGCCGCGGCGTCGAGCTACATGGACCGGGCGGTGCCGGGCGACGTGCTCGTGGTCGGCGAGGTGGGGCTCACCGGAGAGGTCCGTGCCGTCGCGGGGCTCGAGCTGCGTTTGCGTGAGGCGGCCGCCCTGGGCTTCCGCCGAGCGATCGTGCCTCGGAGCAATGTCCTCGAGCCGACGAAGGTGTCGCTCGACGTCCACGGCGTGGCCACGGTCGGCGACGCCCTGGCGGCGCTGCTCGGCTGACGGCACGAGCGTGAAGCCGAGACCGGAACACCGCATGGTCGGGAGGGTGGCGGTGGTCATTCCCGCGGGCGGCGTGGGCGCGCGCTTCGGAGGCCGCATCCCGAAGCAATTCGTCAGGATCCAGCGCGTGCCCATCGTGGCGATGACGGTCGGCCACTTCGCCCGCCATCCCGCCGTGACCGCGATCGTGGTGGCCGCGCCGGAATCCCACGTGGAGCGCACGCGACGCACGCTGTCCTCGATCGCCCGTCGCGCACCGCTCTCGGTCGTGCCCGGCGGCCGGACGCGCCAGGACTCGGTCTGGCTCGCGATGCAGGCCATCCCGGACGACACCGACGTGATCGTCGTCCACGACGCCGTTCGGCCGCTGATCACCCGCCTCCTCATCGACGCGGTCGTGCGCGCCGGCGCGGCGTCGGGGGCCGCGATTTGTGCCCTGCCGATCGCCGAGACCGTCAAGCGCGTGCGCGACGACGTCGTGGAAGCGACGCTCGACCGCTCGGAGCTGTGGGCGGTCCAGACGCCGCAGGCGTTCCGCGCCGACCTCCTCCGCGAGGCGCACGAGAAGGCGCGCCGGGACGGTGTCGTCGGGACCGACGACGCCATGCTCGTCGAGCGGCTCGGCCATCCGGTCCGCGTCGTGCGCGGGCTCGCCGAGAACGTGAAGATCACCACGCCGCAGGACCTTCGCCGCGCGCGCAGGGCGAGGGTCCGGTGACGCGCGTCGGCTTCGGTTTCGATCTCCATCCGTTCGTCGCCGGCCGGCCGCTCGTCCTCGGCGGCGTCACGGTGGAGTCCGACCGCGGGCTCGCAGGCCACTCCGACGCCGACGTGCTGTCGCACGCGGTCGGGGAAGCCCTGCTCGGGGCGTTGGCGCTGGGCGATCTGGGTCGGCATTTCCCGGATACCGATGCGCGCTATCGGGGCATCTCGAGCCTCACGCTCCTCCGGCGCGTCGTCGAGCTGGTGACCGCGCGCGGGGGCCGGCTCGTCAACGTGGACGCGACGGTGCTCGCCCAGGCCCCGCGCCTCGCGCCGATGCTGCCGGAGATGGCTAAGCGGCTCAGCGAGGTGCTTGGGCTCGAGGTCGATCGGGTGAGCGTCAAGGCCAAGAGTCCCGAGGGGCTCGGCCTGCTCGGACGGCAGGAAGGGATCGCGGCGATGGCGGTGGTCAGCGTCGAGGTGACGGCATGATCCGGATCTCCAACACGATGACGCGGACGAAGGAGGAATTCGTTCCGCTCACGTCGGGCGACGTGCGCATGTACGTGTGTGGGGTGACCGTGTACGACTACTCGCACATCGGGCACGCCCGGAGCGCCATCGTCTTCGACGTGATCCGCCGTTACCTGGTCTTCAAGGGCTATCGGGTCACGTTCGTCAAGAACTACACCGACGTCGACGACCGGATCATCCGCCGCGCCAACGACGCGGGCGTTTCGCCCCGCGAGTTCGCCGAGCGCTATATCGCCGCGGAGCGCGCCGACATGGCTGCCCTCGGCGTCCTGGCTGCCGACACCGACCCGAAGGCGACCGAGCACGTGTCGGAGATGATCGAGCTCATCGAGCGGCTGGTCGCGTCCGGTCATGCGTACCCGATTGACGGCGACGTGTACTTCGAGATCCGCCGCTTCCCGCCGTACGGCCGACTGTCGGGAAAGAACCTCGACGAGCTGCTGGCGGGGGCTCGCGTCGAGGTGGACGAGCGGAAGCGCGACCCGCGCGATTTCGCGCTCTGGAAGAGCTCGAAGCCGGGCGAGCCCGCGTGGGAGAGCCCGTGGGGGCAGGGGCGTCCCGGCTGGCACATCGAGTGCTCCGCGATGGCGATGCGATACCTCGGCGAGTCCTTCGACCTGCACGGCGGGGGGGAGGACCTGATCTTCCCGCATCACGAGTGCGAGATCGCCCAGTCCGAAGCGTGCACGGGCAAGCCGTTCGCCCGTTACTGGGTGCACAACGGCATGGTTAACATGGGCAAGGAGAAGATGTCGAAGTCGCTCGGCAACACGCTCTCCATTCGGGAGATCGTGAAGCGCCACGACCCTGACGCGCTCCGGCTCTGGATGCTCGGGACCCACTATCGCAACATGATCGAGTGGTCCGAGGAGCGCGTCGTGGAGAGCGCCCGGGCGCTCGAGCGCCTTGCGCGTCTGCTTCACGACGCGGCCGCCGTGCGCGGCGCCGGCGCCGAGCTGCCTCCAGGCTTCGCCGAATACCGTGCGCGCTTCGAGAAGGCGATGGACGACGACTTCAATACACCGCAGGCGCTCGGCGCGCTCTTCGATTTCGGGCGTGCGCTGGCCGAAGCGCGCGACCGGGAGCCCGACGCGCCCGGCGCGTTCGTCGCCGGCGTCGACGAGCTGGTGCGGCTCGGGCGGGTGCTCGGTCTCTTCGGCCGCGATGCCGCGGTGAACGGCCCGGGGACCGAGGTCGAGCGTCTCGTCGCCGCGCGCGCCGAAGCGCGGGCGCGCCGCGACTTCAAGCGCGCGGACGAGGTGCGCGACGAGATCGCGCGGCTCGGCTGGCTCGTGGAAGACACGCCGGCGGGTCCGCGTCTCACGCCGAAGGGACGGTGATGGCCGAGGGCCGCGTCTACGGCCGCAACCCCGTGCTCGAGCTGCTCCGCGCGCATGGCCGGCGCGCGGACGAGATCGCCGTCCTGGCCGGCGCGCGGGGTCCCCTGGCAGAGGTCGTCGCGCTCGCGCGCCGCGCGGGCGTCAAGGTCTCCTATCGCACCCGCGATCAGCTCACGGCGATGGCCGGATCCGACCGACACCAGGGCGTCGTCGCGCGGGTGGCGTCGGCGGAGTATGTGGATCTCGCGGCTCTCCTCGAGATCCCCGCTGCGCGCGCGGAGGCCGCCTTCTTCGTGGCTCTCGATCAGGTGCAGGACCCGAGGAACTTCGGCGCGCTCCTCAGGACCGCCGAGGCGTTCGGCGCCCACGGCGTGATCGTGCCGAAGCACCATCAGGTCGGGCTCACCGACGCGGCGGCCCGGGCGGCCATGGGAGCGGTCGAGTATCTCCCCGTCGCGCGCGAAACCAACCTCGTGAATGCCGTGGAAGTGCTCAAGAAATCTGGGATCTGGGTCTTCGGTGCCGCAGCGGGCGCGGGGGTGCCCGCGTGGTCGGCCGATCTCACGGGCCCGCTCTGTCTGGTCCTGGGGAGCGAGGGTGAGGGGCTCAGACCCCTTGTGGCGCAAGCCTGCGACGTGCTCCTCGCGATTCCGATGCATGGGCGGATCGGCTCGCTGAACGTCGCCGCCGCCGGCGCCGTGCTCTGCTACGAAATCGCGCGTCAGCGGAGCGCCAAAAGGTAAAGAGCTTGACTTATATAAAAGTCAAGACTAATGTGAGCTTTTGTCTGTGCTGGCGTAGCTCAGGGGCAGAGCAACTGCCTTGTAAGCAGTGGGTCGGGGGTTCAAATCCTCCCGCCAGCGCCAGCTTTTTCAAGGGGTTGCCAGGTGCGTGCCGGAGGATTCGGGGAGGTACCCAAGTGGCCAAAGGGGGCAGACTGTAAATCTGCTGGCGTACGCCTTCGGGGGTTCAAATCCTCCCCTCCCCACCATGTAGCGAGTGCCATGAAGCCGGCTCAGGCCGAAGGTGGGCTGAGGAAGGTACGAGTGGCTCCGCAATTGGGCGGGAATAGCTCAGTGGTAGAGCGCCAGCCTTCCAAGCTGGGGGTCGCGGGTTCGAATCCCGTTTCCCGCTCCAAGTCTCGCGCATGCGCCCATGTAGCTCAGTCGGCAGAGCGCGTCC
>Ga0066709_100001648_pt1 | contig 15090 bp, 8 predicted proteins | sample GraSoiAngelo_158_FD_79665 | JGI IMG/M metagenome (GOLD analysis project Ga0066709, IMG submission 79665) | Grasslands soil microbial communities from the Angelo Coastal Reserve, California, USA - 14_1009_16_30cm | ecosystem: Environmental > Terrestrial > Soil > Grasslands | place: USA...
GACAACAGGATGCAAAGCAAAACGATTTTGAAACTCTTCATCTTCGTCCTCCCATTCACGGTCGCCGACGGTAGTGAAGGGCCGCTTTTCTACCGTCTCCATCTCTGGAATAGTTCGTTCCGGTTAATCCGTCCGGTTTGGGAATCACAAAAAAATCTCGCGAAGCTGTCGACCGCCGAACGGCCCGTCTTGTCAATCTCAGCCTAGTAGAAGTCCAGTTGTTGCTCCAGCCGAAGCCAGCCGCGTCGTTTGTTCCGATATTCACAATCATGGTGAACATTGTGTGCTCGGATAAACAAGGCCACAGATGCTATATCAACAATCGTTAAACCTGTCAAATTCGGTTTGACTGAGGCGCGAGAGAGAAAACGAAAAACGACACCGCTGACTAGAATCGCGGGGCGAACCTCCTGTTGTTTTTTTTCGGGTAAAGGCGACCTCGATAACTTCGGATAGTCTTGGGCCAGCATTTCTCAGCGCCGCACTCGAAACTCATATCACCGAAGCCCTCGCAGACGTTTTGACAGCGTCGCATAACGGTACGTAATCGGGGGCTTCAGCTCGCAATGAGCTTTCAACGTGCGCAGCGACTCAGTCGCATACCTGCATTTATCTGTCTTGTTACATATATTCTCAGATCATACATTTCATGATTGACAGATTTGATTCATATGACATATCGTCCCGCGCAATTACTCACACCAGCAAAGCTTTCAGAAACGCGGTGGGGACAACCCCCAGGCCCTAGTTCTTTTTGGAATGAAAAAGCTCTTCAGGAACACCTCAGGAACTTAAGGCATGAACGACTGAAACTCTCTCCTTAGAGATCTTGCACTTAATTCCTAATGGGAGGCGGCGGACTTTCTCAATCATTCACCCACCCCGGTGATATGTAGTCGCGCTTTTAGCTCGATTTTTTTCTTCATAACAATCCTGCACTCTTTCTTTCAGAAAACGGGCGCGGCATCGCTCCCATAATTGGAACTGAGTCGTAGCGGGGAAAGCGGTCACGGACGCGGAGTGTGGAACGAACGGAGAGCGGGCGAATCGGTTAGATTTTTCCGCGCTACTTGGTAGCCCGGCAAATTACAAATGATCAAAGATGAAAGCTGCGCTTCGAAAGCCGCGTCGCATGGAACTGTGTCTCGCCGGTCGCCTTGCGCCGCACGATACCGCCGCCGGTGAGGCCCACACTTAACAACTACGAATCTAGCCTGAATATGTCTATAATCTGTCTGCACCTGCCGTCCGCTGACTTTGCGCGGGTGTGGTCGTGACAAATGATGAAAACGGGGAGAAGAATCCTGAATACAAAAACTTCGAGCAACGGGCATGAACCAGAGGAGCACAAATACCAGCTCATCTTTGAGAACCTTCAGGAGGGCATCTCTTCCGGCCGGTACGCTCCGGGCTCTCGTTTACCGAGTGAACTCGAACTGGTGAGAAGGTTCGACGTCTGTCGCGTGACTGCCGCGAAGGCCATTAAGAAGCTGCAGCAGCTTGGTCTCGTCGAGCGCCGTGTCGGGTCAGGTACATACGTAAAAGCGCAGCCCGTGGAGAGCAGTCGTCTATTCGGGCTGTTGATCCCCGATCTTGGTCAGACCGAGATCTTCGAACCTATCTGCCGCGGCATGGCGGGCTTTCCGCTGGCCACCCGCAACTCGCTTCTTTGGGGACAGTCAATTGGCGTGAACGAGCCCAAGGAGCAGATCGCTGAAGAGCTTTGTCAGCAATACATTTCTGAGCGGGTTTCCGGCGTCTTCTTTGCTCCCCTCGAGCTTGTTCCGGGTATGGACAAGGTCAACCAGAAGATTGCCGCGATGCTTGATCGTGCCAAGATTCCCGTCGTTCTGCTCGATCGGTGCTTTCTCCCATATCCAGCGCGCAGCAAATACGATCTCGTAGGTATTGATAATCGCCGCACCGCCTATGCTGCTACGGAACACCTAATAAAAATCGGAGCACGCAGGATCGCTTTCCTAGGGAAGCCGTTATCTGCGCAGACGGTGGACGCCCGCATTGCGGGGTATCGTGAGGCGCTGTTGACGCACGGCCTGAATCGAGAGGGGGATTTGGTGTTCCGCTGCGATCCCGAAGACGCACAACAGATCGGCCCCATCTTTAAGCGTCACCGACCGCATGCGTTTTTGTGCGCCAATGACCACACGGCGGCCAATCTCATGAGGACGTTGATTGCACTTGGCGCCAGTATCCCTGACAAAACCAAGATCGTTGGTATCGATGACGTGAAGTACGCAAGCTTGCTTCCGATCCCACTCACTACCCAGCATCAACCCTGCCTTGATTTGGGCCGAATCGCGATGGCGACGATGATCGATCGTCTGGAACACCCAGGTCTCCCGACCCGCGATATCTCACTCGGTTGTCGACTCGTCGTCCGCAAGTCCTGCGGTGCGCAGCCTTCCCCTTCGATGTCCGCGTAGTCAAACAGTGTTCCGCTTCCGAGGCCGACGGGTCGTGTACTTCGGCCGTGTCTGATTTAGCGAGGGTTGCAAACACCACTGCAATTCTGAACAGCGCATTCACGGCCTGAGATCTGAAATATGACTGAAAGCATGTATAGACAACTTCTTAATAAATGACTGTTATTATAGTTGACAGCTCTCATACAGCAGAATTAGAAATCTACTGGTTTCTTCGGGCACTGATCTCACCCATGTCCTGTGGCGGAGGGCGATATGCGGCAGACTCGCAGCAAACGACTTGATCGGGACCACGCGTGTATCTCAAGGCGACGAGAGGGCATCGCCCTTTTACTTTCTGTCGCGACGGTAGTCGCAATACTGATGGCAGTGCAGTTGCCGGCGTACGCCCAAGTCCGGTTTGGAGCCGTTGTGGGATCAGTGACGGATTCCAGCGGCGCTGCTGTACCAGGCTCCGCAGTTACGCTTACGAACCTGGGCACGAACGAAAAGCGCACTACCCAAACCGATGAGAGCGGAAATTACTCCTTCCCGAACGTGAGCGCGGGTCAATATGAAGTTCAGATCGACAAGGAAGGGTTCACGCGTTTCGATCGCCGCCCTCTGGATGTGTTGGTCGATGTTTCGTCGCGTGTTGACGCGGCGCTGCAAGTAGGGGCTACATCGGAAGTCATTACGGTGACGGGCCAGGCGCCCGTCCTGCAAACCGACAGTTCGTCGCTCGGGCAGGTGGTGGAGCAATACCAGGTTGCAGCTACGCCGATTGCCGGCCGAAACGTGAACAACCTGCTGACGCTCGTGCCCGGTGTGGTCGCCGGCGGTACAACAGATGGCAACATGGTGGGCAATCAAGCCGGTGGCGCTCGCACCAATTCGATCGCGTTCGGCAATTATGCTATCGGTGGCGGCTTTGGAAATCAAAGTTCTTTCATCGTTGACGGCGTCAACGGCAACGGACCCGCCAATAACGCGAACAGTCTCGTTCCATCACCGGATGCAGTGCAAGAGTTTCGCGTCGCCACCAATAACGTAAGCGCTGAATACGGCAATTACGCGGGCGGCGTAGTAAACATCACCACGAAATCTGGCACGAATGACTTCCATGGTTCAATATACGACTATCTGCTTAACCAGCGCCTCAACGCGAACGACTACTTCTCGAAACTCAGGAAGATCGGGCGCGCGCCGCTGACACAGAACCAGTTTGGCGCCAGACTGGGAGGTCCCATCCAGCATGACAAGACGTTCTTCTTCTTCAACTATGAAGGGTTGCGGTTTCATTCGGGCGTCAACAGCCCATCGACTACGACCGTACCGACTCTCGCGATGCTGAACGGCGACTTTTCACAGCCCGGGCTCCCGCCGATCTACGATCCGACCACCGGCGCACAGTTTGAGTGCAACGGCGTGCTAAACGTCATCTGCCCGGGCCGGATCGACCCGACGGCGCAAAAGATCCTTAAAGACCTCTACCCGACCGGGTCGCCGTCAGTGGCGACCATAACGCCCCCCACCACGTTTGCGTTGAACGATTACGTTTACCGCACTCCAATCGGCGGTGTTCAGGACCAGTACCTCGGACGCGTGGATCGTAGTTTCAGCAGCAAAGACAATATGTTCGCGCGGTACACCTATTGGAAGGTGCTTAGCAATCCCTATGACGCTTGGGGCACACATACGCAAGGTCAGGGGAAGACGGGTATTTACAGTCAGCAAGCAGTCTTGGGCAACACGTATTCAATCAGTGACAAGACCATGCTCGACGTGCGCGCTTCGTATGTTCGTATTTTCCAGAATGAATCGCCGGACAGCTCCGGAATCGATCTTTCCCAATATGGCGGGACGTGGGGAACTCTTGGATCTTCGTTGCTCGGCGCGCACATGAAACCGGCGGTAAGTTTCGCCACCACGACCGGTGCTGGGGCTCCTGCTCTTGCTGGTGTTGCGATCACCGGCGCCAACGGTCAGGGCTCGCAACTCTATTGGCACCAGAACCTATACGCCCTGACGGGTACGGTGACTAAGATCGTGAACAGTCATACGATTAAATTTGGGGGTACCATCCGCAAGATCCAGTGGATCACCGAATCGCTCAATCAAAATGTCGCTCACGCATTTGACCCGCTCTACACCGCGAAAGATAACACTCAAGCCAACGGTACCGGTAGTGCGCTAGCCTCGGCGCTTCTCGGCGTCCCGGCGTCGACGCAGGTCGTCAATTTCGGCGGGATGCATGCGTTTTATCATCAATATGGCTTCTTTGTGGAAGACACTTACCAGGTGTCGCGAAAGCTGACCGCTAACTTGGGGCTGCGATGGGACCAACCCGGGATCTACTCCGACGCGGCGGACTCAGATACTGTGTTCCTGCCCAATGTTGCCGCGCCCGTTACGGCCAACGGAAGGACGGTTAGTTCCTACGTAAACCCGGTGACTGGTCAAACCCAACCGCTGATGGGCCTCCTGACGCCCGTTAATACTCGCGCTTGGCCATCACGGAGAGAGGACAACCTGCACTGGAAGCTCTTCGCGCCCCGCGTCGGCTTAGCCTATCGCTTGACGGATAAGACAGTTTTGCGTGCCGGATACGGCCTCTCCTACCTGCCTCCGACGTTGTCGCAGGATGGCCCGTTGGCTTCGCCTGTTAACAGCATTGCTACACCGATCACCAACACCTTTGGCCCGACGGGCAACACGATCAGGGCGACGGTCAGCAATCCGTTCCCATCAGGTATTGCGCTGCCACCCCGGAGAAACGCCAATTTCGTGAATTACCTGGGGTCCCGCATTGCCTCGCGAGTGCCTGGCGACCCGCAACCCTATGCCCAGCAGTGGAACATCGCAGTGGAGCAGCAGGTGGGCTCGAATGGCGCGCTGACGCTCGCTTACGCCGGCTCCAAGGGCACCCATCTTCTGACGCAGGGCGCCTTCACTTTTGCCAATCTCAACATCAACCAGGTCCCGGACCAGTACCTGGATTTGGGGCCTGCGGTTTTGAATGCTCTAGTGCCGAATCCTTTCTTCGGGATCATCACCGATCCGTCCAACATCCTGTCGGCGCCGACGATTCCCATGTATCAACTGTTGAAACCTTTCCCGCAGTATGACCGCGTCCAGGCGGTCGATCCTCACCTGGGTTACTCGAGCTACAACGCGCTGCAGACTTCGTTCCGCGAGCGGTTTCGACTTGGCTTCGTGACCGTGTCATACACTTGGTCGAAGCTGCTCTCCAACACCGACAGCGTAACGTCGTTCCTGGATGAAAGCAGCATCGGCGGCGCTAGCCCCATCCAGGACAACACTGCCGTCGGGCGGGATCGCTCGATCAGTGCTTACGATGTTCCGCACAACCTCACATTCGGTTACTCAATCGAGTTGCCGTTTGGGAGGAACAAGCCGTTCCTAAGCGGGGCGAGCGGAGTCCTGGATAAAATTGTCTCCGGATGGAGGTTTAACGGCCTCACCACCATCCGCAGTGGCACGCCGATCGCGGTAACGCAGACGGGGTCTCAGTTGCAGGGGCTTTTGGGTGTGTCGACCGGCTTTGTCGGCGCGACCAGTAGTACCATCCGACCGGACATCGTGTCGGGCTGCAATACAAGCGTATCCGGATCGCCCATCAGTCGGCTGAATCAGTGGTTCAACATGAGTTGCTTCACGCTCGTTCCGACCGGCCCAACCGACCCGGTTCGGTTTGGTACCGCGCCTCGCGTGATCTCCTCGATTCGTACGATCGGTACGAACAACTGGAACCTCTCGCTCGCCAAGGACACGCCTATTACTGAACGGCTCAACGTGCAGTTTACGGTGGAAGCGTTCAACCTTTTCAACCGCAGCCGTTTCGGCGCGCCTGCAGGCAACCGAAGCGCGGCGAACTTCGGCCAGGTAACGTCGGTCGTGAACTCGCCGCGCCAGATCCAATTCGGGCTGCGATTTGGCTTCTAAGCAGGGGGCGCTGCTCCGCATGGGCGGAGCAAGCTTATTGGATACGATCGCGGGAAGAGTGAGTTGTTTTCGGACGGTACATCATCAAGCAATCAAGCACGGATCCATTGGGTGAGCCGGCGCTGCAGGCAATCGAGACGGCTGGCGTTTCACCGGCCCTCGTCCGTCTGCTTTGTCGTTTCGGTATTTGGCGGTACAGACGTGGCCGTTTATCTGCTGCCGTTTTCGGGTTTGTTCATCTCAGTCATTTATCCGACGATTAATTCCAAAGGCATTAGCTGCTTTCCCAAGTCGGAGCACGGTGCGGTGTCGGGTGTGATTTTGTTCTTCACGTGCGTGTCTGCGGCGGTGGGGCCGCTCGCTATGGGAGCGGTCAGTGATGCATTCGGCGGAGCTCGCTACGGTTTCATCCTGGCAACAGTCTTTGCAGGGATGCTGTTCGCCCGCGTGCCTGCTGAACTGGGTGTTCGACCCAGCACGTGAGCGACTCAATCTGCTGGACCAAACTCAGTATGAGCACTCGGGTGCCGTCTCTTAGGTTTCCAGAGCGTTGAGAAGAACTCAGATCAATGTGTGACGAACCAAGGAGTGTTGAATGCGGAAGATAGAGATTTCTTTGATTGCACTTCTCAGCGCGTCGTTCGCTTGGGGCCAGGCCGTGCCGCAAATGCGCAGCCGTCTACTCACCCGGTTGACGAATACCGAGATCGAGCAGTACCTCAACCGCAATGACGTGATCTTTATTCCGGTCGGCACCGTCGAACCGCACTCCGAAATACCGCTCGATGCCGAGTATGTCGGGCCGCTGGCTTATGCCATCAAATTGGCGGAGGAGGCTGACGGACTCGTGCTGCCGGGGATGGTTTATTTCTTTCCGGATGCAACGATCGTCGGTAGGGGAGCCGTACACGTCACGCCATCGGAAGGCACCGCTTATCTGAAGGTCATTGCCCGTTCGTTGCTGCGGCAGGGATTCCGCAGGCAGATCTACATCACCGGCCACGGCCCCTCATTTCAGACGGTGAGCCCTTTAGTCCGAGAGTTCTTCGACGAAACGCGAGTACCGATTGTTCATCTTGAGTCAAATGCGCTTCGCGGTCCGCGTCCTGCCACATCCGCACCTAGTACGCCTGCGCCGCCGAACCCCCCGGCGCCGAGCGCCGCTTCGGCTTTCAGCAAATTGATGTATGGCGCCTACGCGATTGCAGGGCGGCTTGACGACATACCGCTCAACCTTTCAGAGGCCGTGCCCCCGCATCCGGCCGATCCGGGCATTAATAACCTCTTTCCGCTTGGGCCTCAGAGCGGAACTGTGGGGTTCTATATGGGCGACTACACGGATCATACGGGACCAGCGAAATCTGTAACCGCGGAACAGCGGGTTGAATACGCCAAGGAAGGCAGGGAGATGATCGAACAAGCGGTGAAGGGATTCGACATTAAAGGCGTCCTTCAAGCCATGCGCGACCACGACAAATTCACGCAGGATCACATCGTGCCGCAGTACGGCTGGATGTTCCCGAACCAATAGCGTGGGAAAGGATTCAATATGTTTGTATCCGGCAAGTCCGTCCTCTTCGCAGGAACACTTTCGCTCTTGATTGCCGTTGCAGCTCGGGCTCAGCTGCCACAAGCGCCGCCACCACCGACGCCAGGGCTGGCACCCGCGCCAGCGCCTCCGCCGCCGGTTCGGACTCGCTACTTCACGAGCCTGACGAACATCGAAGTCGAGAAATACCTTCAGTACAACGACCTGATATTCATTCCGATCGGCAACGTTCAAGCGTATGGCGTGCTTCCGGTCGACTGCGAGTACGTTGCAGCAGAGGCGATGGCCCTCAAGATGGCGGAAGAGACCGATGGCCTCGTTTTTCCGTATCTGCAATTCACTTATCCCGGCGACGGCATCATCGGGCGTGGCACCGTTCACGTCAGCCCTGCTGCGGGCATCGCATACCTGAAGCCGATTGCGCGGTCGCTACTGCGCAAGGGAATCAAGCGGCAGATCTACATCACCGTAGGTAATAACGCCCCACCCGAAACCGTGAGTCCGCTCGTCTTGGAGTTCTTCTATGAAACCAAGACCCCGGCGCTCTATATCGAAGGCGACGTGCTCCTCCGAAAAGTGAACGCTGATTTCACCAAGGTCATGTTCGGCGCATATTCAGTTCTGAACCGGCTGGACGACATCCCCCTGAATTTCACGCCGACCGTTGCCAAACACGACATCGACCAGGGACTCGCGACACTTCGGATGATTAATTCCAGCGGAGGAGCCAGAGACGGTATTGTCGGCTTCGTCATGTTCGAGGATGACGCCGGCGCGCCGGTGAAGGCGGTTACGGCAGAACAACGGGCCGCTTGGGCGAAAGAGGGAGCGGACATGATCGAGGCAGCCGTCAAACAGGCGGATATGAAGAAGGTCGTTCAATCCCTGCTCGATCACCAGCGCTTTACACGAGAGTACCTGATTCCGAAATTTGGTGGACTGCTGCCATAACAGCGAGTCGCCACAGAGATAGGAGACAACATGAAAGCGCCCATACGCGTTGCAGTTCTATTGCTCGCAGCCAGCATGCTTTCAGCACAGGGCTCACAGCGAGCGGCGACGTCGGTGCCGCATGTCGACGGCCCGATTCCGGTGACCAGCGATTCCCGCATGTTCATGTCGTCGTTGGATTCGCAGACTCCGCTGAATCTGCCCGCCTACGGCTATATGGAACAGGAGTACTTCGTCAGCGGCGCTGCCAATGTCTACGACTGGGACTCTGACGGTGCAGTCACGGTACGGGATTCCGATGCACCCTACACAACTCGCATCGTGGTCCGGCGGCCGATCGATCCCAGGCGCTTCAGCGGAACCGTTTGGGTGGACATGCTCAGTCCCGCACGTGGCTACGACTTTCCCGAGCAGTGGGGCTACACGAATTACTACATGATGGATCACGGGGACGTCTCGGTGGGTATCACCATGTTTCCCGTGACGATTCGGGCGCTGCGGAAGTTCGATCCAAAGCGTTACGGAACCATGACGATGGCGAATCCCGAGCATCGGTTGAAGCCTTGCCCCGCTGCAACGAACTACGATTATGAGATGGAGCCTGGCCTGCGTTGGGACATCGTCAGCCAGGTTGGCGCGCTGCTGAAAAGCAACGTGCCATCCAGGCCACTTGCCGAGCTCAAAGTCGAGAGACTCTTCCTGTATGCTCAGACTGGCGGAGACCTCCAAACCTATATTCCAGCCTTTCATTCGCTGGCCCGGCTGAAAGGCGGAAAGCCAATCTGGGATGGCTACTTCATGAAAGACGGCGGCGGTCCGACGTCGATCAACCAATGTGGCCAACGTCCTCCGGTCGGCGATGCGCGGCGCATGGTTCGGAATATCGGCGTGCCTGTCATCCGGCTCCTCGTGGAAGACATGGTACTGGGAATCTATGATGCACGCCGTCCTGACAGCGACGAGCCTAACGATCGCTATCGGCTCTACGAAGTGCCGGGCGCGACCCATTCGGATGGAACTTCAGTATTCAACTGGCTCCCCTCATTGAAGACGCTGCAGGAGTTGAATTCGGAAGTAGTCACCCCGTTCTGGCCATTCGCTTTCAGTTGCACGCCCAGAGTTGGGCTTAGCGATTTTCCAGTGCACTACATCGTCTCGGGAGCGATGCACAACCTCGATGAATGGGTGAAACGCGGAAACCCTCCTCCCAAGGCTGATCGGATCGAAGTTGTGAATGGAGGCACACCTTCCGGTGCAATCGCCCGGGATCAATTTGGCAACGCGCGCGGTGGCCTTCGCAGTCCATACGTCGACGTGCCGGCTGCAACGTATTACGAGGATTTCAAAGACTGCCGGAACATGGGATATGCGATCCCCTTCGAATGGTCAAAGATGAAGGACCTGTACGGCACGGCAGAGAATTACCACGCCAAGTTCAATGCCGCGGTCGACAAGATGGTGAGCGGCCGTTGGGTCGAACCGAAGTACGCGGCGCGGATGAAGGCCGGCATGGTGCAGCCGCCAACTACGGAAAAGCTGATCACTACAGACACGATCCCTACATCCGAGGGGAATCTAAAGATAACTTCGATCAGTCACGGCAGCCTGATGTTTGCGTTTGCGAAAAAGAATGTATACGTCGATCCCATTGCGAGTGCGACTAACTACAGCAAGTACCCGAAGGCTGACCTGATCCTCGTCACACACAACCATCCTGATCATCTGGATCCGAACACGATCAAGGAGCTAAGCACGGAAAAGACGATCGTAGTCGCCAGCCCAACCTGTGCCAAGGCCCTTCCCGATGCGCACATTCTGGCAAATGGCCAGACGGGCGATTTTGCGGGGCTGAAGATCGAGGCTGTACCGGCCTACAACATCGTCCACAAGAGGCCTGACGGAGGAGCGTTTCACCCCAAGGGCAATGGCGATGGGTTTGTGATCGCGTTCAATGGCACACGGGTTTACGTCGGCGGCGACACAGAAGACATTCCGGAAATGAGAAACCTCGGGCACGTCGACGTCGCTTTTTTGCCGATGAACCTCCCGTACACGATGACGCCGGAAATGGCCGCGGATGCGGCCCGCATGATCCGGCCAAAGATTCTGTATCCATACCACTACTCCGATACAGATCCTCTTACGCTCGTGAACCTGCTCAGGGATGACAGCGAGATTGAAGTGCGCATTCGAGATTTGCGTTAGTTGAACTTTGCGGGCGCTACTCGGTCGTGACGGAGAGATGCGCCGCAGTCAAGCGAAAGGAAAATGGCGATGAACGTTCGGTTCCGGTGTGTTCTTGGCGTGGCGACCGTGTGCGTGGTCTTTCTGATGACCGAGATTGTCGCTGCGTCAGTGACGGTAGATGGCGGACGCGTTGAGGGCACCGTCGAAAATGGCTTGCAGGTCTATCGCGGGATCCCCTTTGCTGCGCCTCCGGTTGGAGATTTGCGTTGGCGCGCTCCGCAGCCCGTAAAGCCTTGGCAGGGAGTACGTCGCGCGGACAAGTTTGCTCCGGCGTGCATGCAAGTTGCGGGTCCGGCGACCGCGCTGCAGCCGCCGAGCGAAGACTGCCTTTATCTCAACGTCTGGACTCCTGCCAGGAGCAGTTCTGAGCGGCTGCCTGTGATGGTGTGGATCCACGGCGGTGGGTTTCGGGCGGGCGCAACTTCGGAACCCATTTACAACGGGGATCATCTGGCTAAGAAGGGCGTTGTTGTTGTCTCCATCACGTACCGCCTCGGGCCGTTTGGTTTTCTCGCGCACGCCGGCCTGAGCGCGGAAGAAAGCCGGCACGTGTCGGGCAACTATGGGTTGTTTGACATGATCTCGGGGCTGCAGTGGGTGCAACGGAACATTGCAGCTTTCGGCGGTGATCCGGCACGAGCCACGATCTTTGGCGAATCGGCAGGAGGCATCGCGGTGAGCATGCTTTGCGCCTCACCTCTGGCCAAGGGCTTGTTCCAGGGCGCGATTTCCGAGAGCGGAGGTTCGTTCGGGCCGATCCACGGCGGCAACCGGGGGCCTGGCGAGAATCTGTATACGTTGCCGGAAGCCGAGAAGTTGGGCGCTGATTGGGCGGCGAAGTTCGGCGCACCCACTGCGCAGCAGCTTAGGACGATCCCAGCGGACAAGCTGCTCAGCATGGCCCAGGGAGCACCGAGCTGGCCGATCGTCGATGGAGTTGTGATTCCGGACGACCAGTACAAGCTGTATAAGAACGGCAAGTACAACGATGTGCCGATCTTGGCTGGCTACAATTCCGACGAAGGAGCCAGCTTTTCACCGCCCGCGACACCCGATGCTTACATCGAAGGCGTTCGCAAGCGCTATGGACTCTATGCGGAGCGGCTCCTCGAACTGTATCCGCCGGGAGACAGCAAGGTAGCCAAGTCGGCTCGTGATCTGACGCGTGACGCAGCGTTTGGATGGCACACATGGACGTGGGCGCGCTTACAGGCAGCGACTGGGAAGTCGAAAGTGTTCCTCTACTACTTCGATCAGCATCCAGATTACCCCGCCGACTCTCCGAGAGTGGGGTTTGGCGCGCCCCACGCCGCCGAACTCCCGTACGTTTTCCAGCACTTCGGACTGCCGCGCAGGGCGCCAGCCACGCCCGACGACCTTGCCATTTCCGAGGTGATGGCCAGCTACTGGACCACCTTTGCGAAGGCCGGCGACCAGAATGGAAGTGGTCTACCCAAGTGGCCCGAATTCCGCGGCATCGGCTCACCGACGATGTACCTCGTGATCAATCCCCACGAAGGACCGGTTGAGAACGAGGACGGCCTTAAGGCACTGGATGCGTATTTCGCGTGGCGCCGATCCGAAGAACCGGGGACCCCTCAGACCGGGGTTGCGGTTCGCCGGCCCGTTTTTGGCGGGGCTTGCAAGGTCTGCCCTTGGGGCGCGATCGGCGAAGTTCTCGTACGCATGATGGAGCCCTACGGCTACGACGTGCAGATTTGCTTCAACTGCAACCAGGCGAACGCACCGCGCATTGTTTCGGAGGCGCGAGTCCCTCCGCCGTATGTGCGCGATCCCGTTGTCATCGAGGCGTTGGCTCCGCCCAACGCAGCAGGGCTGGGCGCTGTCGACTTCGGAGCGACCTCACTTCAATTCCTGGTGCAGGCCTACGACGGCATCGGTCCGTACTCCAATGACAAACCCATGAATAACCTGCGTCTGATCGCGAACATTGAATCTCCGAACTATGTGCTGGTCGCGATCAACAAGAAATCCGGCATCACCGACTTGGCGGAACTCAGGAACGCGCATCGTCCGCTTCGCGTTTTCACCGGCGGGACAGGAGGCGACATTGCCAACGCGGTCCTCGCGTATTACGGCTTGTCACAGCAGTCCATCGAAGCCGCAGGCGGACATGTTGGCAACACAGACGCGGATCTGGACAACTTCGATGTCGCCATCGGCGGCGGCGGTGGAATGACGACCGCACCGGAGTGGCGACACTGGCCCGAGATCGCGCAGAAGTTCGATGTGACATGGGTTCAGCTCCCCGACGAACTTCTGACATCACTAGCACAGCAGCGTCAGAAGCTTGGGTACAAGGTGGGGTACACCCCGTATGCATTGTTCCCGGGCATCGATCACCCCATTCGCACGCTGGTGCGCTCAGGAACCGTGATCTATTGCCGTGCTGATGCCCCGGACGACTTCGTCTACACCGTCGTGAAGGCGATGGACGAGCAACAGGCGCTCCTCCAATGGAGCAATCAGCTCTTTTCCTACAACGTCCACGATGTCTGGAAGGCGGGCGAGGTTCCACTCCATCCCGCGGCAGCCCGTTATTACAAGGAAAGGGGTTACATGCCGTAGCCACTTCGGAGCCGGCCACATTCTGAGGTATGGAATCGGATTTTCCGTTCGATGGTGCTGGCTGGAGGTGTCGTTCTTTGCTCAGCCCTGCTGTTTCGCAATCGGCTCCCGCACCGAAGTCAGACGAGTTATCTGCTGCTCGGGAGTCCCCACGGTCTTCGTCAATCCAAAGAAGCCCGAACAACCTCATCGTGATCGTGAAATCTCCAGATGCCGATGTTGTTGTCGTTGATGAATTGCAATGTTTTTTGTAAACCGGATCGTTCGTGAAATTCCGCACGTCATCGTTGCCGAGCCAGAACGGCGGTTCATGCGTGATGACCATGTTCTTGCCCGACGCGGCAGCGTCGCTTAATCACGTCGAAGGTCGTCATCACGGTCGTCGCAATTCCACGAACCGAGCTTTCTTCACTGCGGGACTTGAAGGTATCGGTTGGCCCTCCGTGCCACGGCACGCCGAGATGCTCCTTGATTCGGTCGATAACCTGGCCGGCTGTTAGTTAGAATCCGTTTCCATTCGGCATCAATCGACCGCCACCCGCCAACGCGGATCCTGGGTTTTTCCCAGGTGAATCGGCCCCGCGCGGTTCAGTTCGGATTGCGGTTGGATTTTTGAAGCCGCGTTTATCAGGAGGAAAAATGAGATTCAGGAGACATCTTAGTCACTCTTTGCTTCTACTGTTAACGATGGCACCATGGGCCGCACTCTCATGGGGTCAATCCGGTAGCACTGGAGCACTCACTGGAACTGTCTCGGATCCAACGGGCGCCGTGATTCCGGGCGTCACGGTCACGGCCACAAATAGCGGCACGAACCAGGCCCGCAGTGCCGTCACGGCGGACGACGGTGTCTATCGCATTCCGCTGCTGGATCCCGGGATCTATCGCGTCTCGTTCAGTCTGCCGGGTTTCAAGACCTGCGCCCCCAGCGTGATCGGAAATGACGGACTCGCGACGGCTTGGGGTACAACGGGCATCGGAATTGTCCGTGGTCCTGGACAAGCCAACACCGATATTTCAGTGACGAAGATGACCCGGATCGGCGAACGGCAGAGCGTGCAATTCCGGGCCGAATTCTTTAATGCCTTCAATCACGCGCAATTCGCGATGCCGAGCACGATTGGAAGCACAAGCTTGCGTGTGGACAATCCGAACTTCGGCCTGATCACCGCAACTTCCGTGAATCCCCGCATCGTCCAACTTGCACTCCGCTACCAGTTCTGACTAACACCCGCACTGGGGGCGGTCCACACCGCCCCAGTGGTCTTCCAGGGCCACTCGCCTGACAAACAATTTCGCCTTGACATCACAGCTACGGGCAGATATATAGCTGCATCCGCGCAACACGATAACTCTGAAATCAAA
>Ga0066709_100001650_pt1 | contig 15084 bp, 15 predicted proteins | sample GraSoiAngelo_158_FD_79665 | JGI IMG/M metagenome (GOLD analysis project Ga0066709, IMG submission 79665) | Grasslands soil microbial communities from the Angelo Coastal Reserve, California, USA - 14_1009_16_30cm | ecosystem: Environmental > Terrestrial > Soil > Grasslands | place: USA...
CATAAGGATGCACCCTTGGAGGGGCTGAAAGCTAGAGAGAAAAGGCCCTCAAAAAAACCTTGTGCGACCTAGCCGAAAATAGGGTGTAATGCATCTTATTACGGCTTCTGGACTCTGATGGTGGGGTTGGCACGAAGTTCCTCGCCGAGTTTCAGAGCGTTGTTTCGAGCTGCAGATGTCACTCTCGTCACTTGGTCCTATAGCGGTCTGGCCACTTTGGCCTCGCCTACTCAGGTTTAATACTGATATCGCCTTATACCGCGACACATTAAAGTCCCAATGCTTTCCTGTAGTTAAACAGGTGCTAGCGCAACCGTGGCACTCGGAAGGGGTTAGTTCGGGGAGGGCCTGACCGCATGTTGTATGGGAGCCAGAACTTGGTGACTGGCGACGCACAAGAGAAGAACCTGCTGGCCAACCTGCTTCTGCAGGTAAGTCCGACTAATGTTTACTCGGCGTCTTTGGCCCAGCAGCGTCTGTGGTTTCTGCACCAACTGCAGGGTAGAAGCACTGCCTACAACGTGCATCTGGGACTGTGGTTGAGAGGCTCGCTCGATCTGTCAGCCTTGCAGGCTAGCTTCCAGGAGATGGTGAACCGCCACGACAGTCTACGCACCACATTCCGCCTCGGAGGTCGCAAGCTGCAGCAGGTGGTGCAGGAACACTACACCGCCAACCTCCCCGTCACCGATCTCACCAACGCCGCCGACCCCTATGCCGAGGCGTACCAGTTTGCCCGGCACGAGGTCGAGGAACCCTTCGAGCTCAGCACGGCGCCCTTGTTTCGGGGACGTCTATTCCGGGTCACACCTCAGGACCATGTCTTTCTTTGCACCCTGCATCACATCATCACAGATGCCTGGTCCCTGCAGCTCTTCGCGAAGGAACTGGCCCTGCTTTACAGCGCCTTCTCCAGCGGCAGGCCGTCGCCTTTGCCGCTGCTTCCTATTCGATATGGTGATTTCTCGGAGTGGCAACTGGAATGGTTCCAAACCGACTCAGTTGAGCAGCAGCTTGCGTATTGGAAAAACAAGCTCGGAGGTGCGCCGCCGCTTCTGGAGCTACCAACGGATGCGCCTCGGCCTCCCGAGCAAACATTCCAAGGCGCCAGTGAGGTAGCGGGAATCCCCAGCGAAATCATTGAGGGCATCAAGACCGTCGCAGCTCGTTGCCAGGCTACGCCCTTCATGGTGCAATTGGCTGCATTCAAGCTCCTGCTCTACCGCTATACCCGACAGGATGACGTCCTGGTGGGCGTTCCGGTGGCGGGAAGGAACCGCGTGGAAACCGAGGGACTGATTGGATTCTTCGTCAACACGCTGGTACTGCGCGATGACCTGTCCGGAAATCCCCGCTTCACGGAACTAGTCTCACAGGTCCGCGAAACAATTCTGGGCGCATTCTCCAATGTGGACGTTCCCTTTGAAAAGATAGTCGAAGTCCTTCAGCCCGAACGCAATCTGGCTTACAACCCGATCTTTCAGGTCATGTTTGCCACGATAAAGTCCGCTGTACGATCGCACGAATTCGGTGACTTGACGGCCTTTCCGTACGTAGTCAACACGGAAGCGTCAATCTTTGATCTGAGCATGACATTGATTGAAGATATCGATCGGCAGTGGTGGGCGCAGGTCGAGTACGCCACGAATCTGTTTAAGCAGGAGCGGGTCGTCCGGATGCTGAGCGACTACACGTCGCTTCTGCGGGCCGTCGCAACCAGCCCCGAGGCACACATTCTTGAGCTGCCTGTCCCGAGCATGCCCGGGCCTGTGGACATGCTGGTGCAGTCCTCCGCAGATAAGCGGAACAAAGCCAACCAAAGCAGTTCGCAATCTCCTTCTGCTCGCAGGCCCTGGGAAAGACGGCTGGAGCCTCTCGACCAGGAAGAAACGTTCCTTGTAGAAATCTGGAAACACGGTCTTGGATTGCAGGAAGTCGGAGTTCGGGACAGCTTATTTGATGTGGGAGGACATTCATTAATCGTAGCCCGCCTGATCGCGACTAGTCACGAGATCACCGGCCGGAAGATCCCAGTGTCTGCGATCTTTCGCGCCCCGACGATTGAAGCCTTCGCACCACTATTGCGCGACGATACCAGCGCACAGCCTGATCCGCTGCTCATGCCATTGCAGGAGGGCGATGACGCAAGACCATTCTTTGCCATTGCTGCACCGGGTGTCGATACATTTGGGTTTTCGCTGCTCGCCCGTCACATGGGAAAAGACCAGTCCGTTTACAAAGTACAGGGACTCGAACCCCTGGTGTGGGGACGCCCCTTTACCAAGGATGAACTGCGCTCCCTGGCCAAGCAATACGTGGCTGCGATGAGATCCCTGCAGCCACACGGACCTTACTTTCTTGGAGGCATGTGTGAGGGTGTTCTGATCGCGCAGGAGATCGTTCTCGAGCTCGAATCTCAAGGCGAGGAAGTGGGGGTTTTCGCAATCTTTGACACCTGGGTGCTCGAGAATTCGCAAATCCGACCGCTCTGGGCCATCGACTATTGGCGGCAAAGATTTCAGGTCTTCCGCAGTCTTTCCCGTGAGCAGCAGCTCGCCACCGTGAAGAGAGTTCTAAAACGCTTGTTTCTGATGAATGGGAACACTCCCGATAGTGGATGGAATCGGGTATATTGGCCGGGTGAGGGGTTCCAGCAGCCGCAATTCCATGCCCCCGTGCTTCTCTTGAAGAGGACCAGACAGCCTTACTACTACGTCCGCGACCGGGAAATGGGCTGGGGCGCTCGCTCGTTGGGCGGCGTCGAAATTTGCGAAATCGATTGCGCGCACGATGAGCTGTTACGACAGCCGCATGTGGGGATTGTCGGCCAAATACTGGCCGACAGACTGCAGACAGTCGGAGGCAGTCAGACCCCATCATCATCAATGATCTCTTTTGCCTAGATTGGGGTTTTCCGAGTTCATTTCCGACACCTTGGGAAGCATCTTGAAAAAAGTGGAGCCAGGGATAAGTACGCTCCCGGATCGGGTCGCGGGATCGTCCGTTGCATCCTCCGGTCAGGAGCCGGCACTACCCGCCCACTGGGAATCGCAGGCAGGCGGGCGTCTTGCGTCCGTCCGTCCCATTAAGGTCATTCGCCCTCCCGCATTCTCAATCCGTACGGTGTTCGGCGGTTTGCAAACACTCGTCCAGTACTCAGACCTGCTTTGGATATTGAGTCTTTTCCGGCTTAAAGTTCGTTACAAACAGTCAGCCCTCGGCTGGGTGTGGGCTGCACTCCAGCCGCTGGCCTTGATGAGTATCTACACCATTCTTTTTACTCGCGTCACTAAGGTGGCAACCGGCGGCATTCCCTATCCTCTGTTCGTATTGTGTGCGCTTCTGCCGTGGATATTCTTTTCCAGCTCAATTTCCAATGCGGTGCACGGCCTGGTTCTGTACCCAAGTCTGCTCACCAAGATGTATTTTCCGCGCGAGATCATTCCCCTTTCTTACCTGGCGGCCGGCTTTGCGGACTTTCTTATCGGGAGCCTGATCCTTGGTGGATTTATCGCTCACTACCGGGTCTCGCTAACCTGGAACCTGCTTTTTGCGATTCCCCTCGTGCTCGTGCTTGCCAGCTTTGCCGCAGCCATTGCCTTGTTCTTCTCGGCCATTCAGGTTCGTTTCCGGGATGTTGGCCTCGCTATGCCGCTGTTGCTGCAGGTTTGGATGTTCACGATCCCTGTTGTCTACTCGATAGAGTCCGTGCCAGTGCGGTTTCGAAAGCTGTATTTGCTCGATCCGATCGCGGGCCTGATCGAGAACTTCCGCACCGTGGTTCTCCGAGGCGCCAAGCCTGACCTGGCAAGCCTGGCCATATCGGCCGCGATTGCATTTGCCGGCCTGGTCGTCGCCTACGCTTACTTCAAGTCGTCTGAAGCCACCATGGCCGACGTGATCTGAAATTTATGATCGACATAAAGTTGGATCGAGTATCGAAACAGTACCGGTTGCGAACCACCGGCAACTCGCGTAGACGCTGGTATTCGGGCGCCTTCAGAAAGCGATCCAGTGGGATGTGGGCGCTGCGTGACGTCAGTTTTCAGGTTCAGCAGGGAGAGGCCCTCGGCATCGTCGGACACAACGGCGCCGGCAAAACAACGATCCTGAGAATTCTCTCCAGTATCACGACTCCCACGGAAGGCGAGATCACCGTTCGCGGAAGACTGGCTGCCCTGGTGGACGTGAGTTCGGGCTTCCATCCCGAGCTTACGGGACGGGAGAATATCGATCTCCACGGCGCGATGCTCGGCATGCGTCGCTCCGAGATACGCAACAAGCTGGAGAGTATCATTGAGTTTTCGGGCGTCGGCCAATACATCGATGTACCGGTAAAGCGCTACTCCTCAGGAATGCATGTCCGGCTGGGCTTCTCCATCGCCGCACATCTGGAACCCGACATCCTGTTGCTCGACGAAGTCCTGGCGGTCGGAGACGCTGCCTTCCAGGCGAAATGCCTGGACCGCATTGCCGAACTGCGAAAGGCCGGCCGGACCATCGTCTTCATCTCGCACGATCTCGCTGCCGTGTATCGTCTCTGCGATCGGGCCCTGTTGCTGAATCATGGCCGTGTCGTCGCGGATGGGCCTCCCCGGCAGGTCATCGATGAGTACCAGCAGATGACTTTCGGCAATGACGCGACGCCGGGCGAAATAGGAACCGAGCCGACGGCGGCAGCGCAATGCACAAGCATCTCTTTCTTGTCCGGCGACTCTAACGATGGCATTCGAACCGGCTACCCTATGGTGGCTCGACTCGGATACCGCGCCCGGCAGACCATCCCAGGGGCCGTGTTTCGGATCTCGATCTACTGGCCTAGCGGATATTTGTGCGCTCAGCTCACGACCGAGTCATCGCATGGAGGCGTCGACCTGGAGCCGGGCGAGGGAAGAATCGAGTTCCAGTGCCCGGTACTGCCCGTTGTGCCTGGGCTTTACCGGGTCGACCTTTCGATCGAGTTGAACGGCCAGGAGATCGACGCCCGGCAACGCTGTGCCACTCTTCACGTGGGACCAGGAATATCTGTTTCAGGGGATTTCTACATTGAGAACTCGTGGAAGCTGACTGGGGGGACGTCCTCGGAAGGAAGCAACCGCCAATATCACTGATCGAACGTCGCTGTTTGGCACCCAATTGAAAAGGGCTGGAAGTCGTAGCTTCCAGCCCTTTTCGTTTGCAGCTTTACGACTAAGACTCAGTAGTGTGTCAGCGAAGTACCGTTCAACGCCGCCAGGATCAGCGTTCCTGCGTAGGCGTTATCGGTGGCGACCGAAGTCTTGAAAGTCATCCCGGTTCTCCAGCTCGCCGGGGCCTCCGGGTGCACGCCCGCGAGCATGACCCACCCTTTTCCAGAGCTCCCCTCGACGATCGCCGGGGTGCCGTCGGGATACTTGCCTACGATGTAGCCCCATCCGGAAAACTGGGGTCCATCCTGCCAGTACTGATCAAGTGCAGTGGCACCCTTGCTGGAAATCGAGGCCGCTTCCTTGTGGATCCCTTTGTTGTAGTCGGCGTAGAAGTTGAACCATACACCCGAGGTGAGATTCAGGCCGTTGTAAATCGAGTAACCGCCGAAGAATCCCCCGGCGCAGATGCCCAGGTAGTGCAGGCCGTCATTGATGACCGCGTTGTGGATGTTGGTGGTAGTGCTCGATTTCAGATTGTTGCCGATGGTGATCGAGTTTCCGCCCGGAACAATCAGCAACTTGTAGCCCTTCAACGTGGTCTCGGACATGCCGTTGAGCTGCGAGGAATTCGCTGTCGAGTACGTCAAACTGTTGGCACCGAGGATGGCTTCGACCGCAGACACATCGGAAGCGGACGTGCCCGTCCCGGTGAAAAGAAGGATGGACGGTGTGACCGACGAGTTCAGGGGCACGGCTGCGGCTTTCGCAGGCATCCCCACCGTGGTGTTGGGAGTTCCGCAGGCGGTAAAGGCGACTGGAAGAAGAGCCGCCAACGCAATGATTAAGACTCGATGAAGTTTATTTGCAGCAGGCGTGGCAAACGCGAGCACGGTTACTCCCCCTTTGGCTAGTTTTTTAGCTTGCTACCGGCAGACCTTGTGTCAGCGGACTTGCTGGGAGTTCCGCTGAACCCGAACGAAGACGAAGTTGGCTTGTTTCTTGTGATTTTAGACAGCCCTAGGGAAAAGGAAAGTCACAGTAGTACATGCCGCGGGAGCACACAGGTACAGGGGATGGGCGCGCGAAAGTCCAGTTCTAACGGCGAGCGTAGTCAGCCAATCTCAACTCATCTGTTGAGTTCAGGGCGGCCGACAAGACCGGGGTTGGCCTGAGTTCTATCGGGAGGGAATCGTCTCTTAGGGGCGGGCGGATGCTTTTTTCAGTGAGGCCAGCAGATGGTCTTCGAGCCGTTCGGACTTTGAGACCACGTCTGCAATACCTGCGGCGCGGGCGTCTTTCAAAAGCTGGCCACCCGTTTACATCGTGAACATCACCATCGCGGTGCCGGGGGAAAAGAGTGTGATCTGCCGCGCCGCTTCAAGCCCGTTCATGACCGGCATCTGCAAGTCCAGGATCACGATGTCAGGGAGCAGCTCTTTGACTTTATCGACTGCCACCCTGCCGTCCTCCGCCTCGCCACATACCTGCCAATCGGATTCCTGCTCGATCCAGCTGCGGAGTGAACGGCGCATAGTCGCATTGTCATCGACAATCAGAATGGTGTGGGGCAGGCCTACTTTCCCCCTTTACAAGCTGCTGGCCGGGCCGAGTCAACTTAGGTCGACGGACGGCGACGAGGAAGGGAGATTTAACCCTAGTCCCTAAGGACGATCAGGGCCATGCAGCGGACACCGTACGATACCGTACCATCTTTGTCCGGTGCAGGACATTATGCGCGGACTGAATGCTCGGACTGGGCCGCGGCAAGCTCACCTCGCGCGCCCCGTCCACCACAGGACTCTTCCGACGATGCGCCACTCCGAGCCTGCTGTAACCGGAACCGCTTCGTACTCTCGACGGTCGGAGACCAAGGCGTCCATATGATCGAATCGGATTAAGCGCGAGATCAACAATCCCTTCTCTTTGTGGGTTGCCACGACAATCTGGCCGACCAGGTTGCCGTTTTCTGTATCTGAGGTGTCGACCGCGATGATGTAGCCATCCAGGATCAGCGGGGACATCGAGTCCCCTTTCACTCGCAGGCACAGGGTGGAAGCGGGATTGGGACACCACTCCTCCGGGGCTGCTAACACGGATTCAGGCGGGCTCTCGGCGAGGTCAATATTGTCGCCGCGGGAACCGGGTGTCCCGGCGTGGACCGGCAGCAGGGGGAGAACAACGAGATTCGCCTTCTTCAAGGACTGCTTCTTGCCGCTGCCGGCATGAACCAGCGCCACATCCAAAGTTCGATTCCGGGCGAATTGACGGCGGGCCTCTGGGAGCACGCGTGCGACATCCGACGGACGAAGGCCGGCCCGCTTCCAGAAAAACCAGCAGAGCGTGGCGTCCGCCAGATTTCCCAGGCGGAGGTACATCTCTCCCGTCGGTTCCGCCGCGCCACGCTCCCAGCGGGAAACCGCCATCGCGGACACACCCAACCGGCTCCCGAACTCCGCCTGACTCAGTTCGCGGCTGCGCCGGACCAGTTCAATCTTACGGGACCATTCCGGAGAGTCGATTTCGGATCTTCGACGCATGACCTGCCACTACAAGCTAATGATAGTTCCGGTCCCATTCAGTAGAGCAAACATTTTCGCACTCAAGGGCCCGTACCCACACTGTACGCTAGCGTACACCTTTCTGCAGAGAGTTGGGAATCCTCAAGCTAATCTAACCAATTGGACTAGTATTGCGCGTTACTATGAGGTAAGGTTGAGGTGAGCTGTTTTCCTAGAACATCTTCGGCAATGCTGTCTGAGACACGGAACTTTGCGAAATCAGACAGATGTTGGTTGCGCAAAGAGCCGTCATGGTAAACACGACCTCCGAGTTTTCTTCCAGGTTCACCCCCAAGCGCTCTTCCAGCGGCATCGATCCGGGCTCGATTCGTAACGAAGTTCTACTCTCCTTGCCTCCTAAAGAATCTGACGCGTTGTTCTCCGAACTGGAATTCCTGGAGACGAAATCGTATGACCTGTTGAATGAAATTGGAGAGCCCATTGAGTATTGCTATTTCATGAACACAGGTATGACTTCCATCCTGAGCATCATGAACGATGGCAAGGGAGTTGAAGTCGGACTGACCGGAAAAGAGGGATTCGTTGGTTTGCCCCTGGTGGTGGGTTTGAAAACGAGCGCAACCCGGGCCGTGGTGCAGATTTCCGGTACCGCGTTTCGGATCAGCGCCGCAAATTTGGCGCGGACGCTGCGCAAGTGCCCGCAACTGGAAAAGAAGCTGAACCGCTATTCCCAGGAACTGGCCCTGCAATCGGCGCAGGTGGCCGCCTGCAATCGGTTGCACGAAGTCGAACAACGCCTGGCGCGCTGGTTGCTGATGAGCCAGGACCGAATCGACGGGGAGGTGGTACGTCTGACCCAGGAATTTCTCGCCCACATGTTGGGAACACGGCGGGCCAGTGTAACCGTGGCGGCTGGAACCCTGCAAAAGGCCGGCTTGATCAAGTACTCGCGGGGAGTCGTAAAGATTGTGAACCGAGGCGGACTGGAAGCTGCCGCCTGTGAATGCTACGAAATTTTGACCCGGCAGTCTCGAAACTGGCGGAACGAGTCGGACTCATGATTCTCCGTAGGGCAATCGCATATCGTGCGCTTGCGTACCGACAAAGAAAGCGGGTTGCTTTTAGTCTTTAGCAGACGGGAGCACTCCAAACCGGAGTCGCAAGGATGGAGGATTCTCCATGCGAACTACAGTTCAGCAAATGGATCAGGTTGACCTGGTGACCCGGCAAAATCAGTCGAGCACGTTCCCTACATCGCGCGAAGTGCTGCACAGTTGGAAGGAAATCGCTGCGGAACTTGATCGCGGCGTCAGGACAGTGCAACGCTGGGAGCGAACCCTGCAGCTACCCGTTCGCAGACTTGGCGACGGACCTCGTTCCCCGGTTTTCGCCTTCAAAGATGAATTGCGTTTCTGGCTCAGGGCCCGGGGAGGCACTGGTGCGAACGGCAATTCGTCACCGTCTCACGCTGAGACTGACAAGGTTGAGCCATCGTCTGGCTCGAATGGGTCTCCTCACAAGGTTAAGAGTTCATCCGTGCGGTACATTCGCGAGAAAGCCGAAGCCAAATCACGGATTATCCAATCAATCAGGGACTTTTTTGACGATGCCCAGTCCGCCCGTCAAAAGCAGCAGGAGTGCACACGCTGCGGATCTCTCATGCAGTTTCTTGACCGCGATTTCTGGCTCTACGGAACTGGGATGAAGTGGAAGATTCCGGTCCAGTATTGTCCTGCTTGCGATCCGGAACTCTTGGGCTCCTTGCAGCCGCCCGGCAGCGTCCACTGATTTCCGGTCTGTCTCAACTCTGAACGAGAACTCCGCAGCTTCGCTCAACGTTTTCCCATGCAATGTTTCTCTTCACCGAAATACGTCTTCGCTACGCCCCAAGGCTGCTGAACAGCCGTTTCCGCGCGGTGAAGCCGTGGGATCTGGCCATCATTGAAGAGAAATGACTGGAATCGTTAGTTGTCGAGATGTTGACAGACTCCAGAGGTACATAGAACCAAGACAATCACTTTAATCAGGCCCACCGCTCCTCCACAATCAGGATAGCGTTGCTTGGCCTGTTGTGCAGCGCCGCCCTCGTCGAAAGTTGCTCTTTGTCAGAATTGAATGGTTTCCGGTCCGGAGCTTCACCCTCGGTGTGCCGGGACCGAAAGCTGTGTGCTCAACGCTAGACTTTTACAAGTCAAGACCTGGGGAGAAGTGCTATGTCGGGGCAAGTCATTCTGTACTTTGAGGATCAGGCGGACGCGTTGCGCTTCGCCCTGGCCGCGGGCTCGGTAATGTCGGGGGACGACTCTCGCGCGACCGATGACTTGGTGCAAGAAACAACGCGTGTGACGCGCATCCGGCTGGACGCGGCAAACGGAGGCAAGGTCAGAAAGCCGAGATCGCCGGAACGTGCCGCGTAGCCAACTTCCGCGCGGGAGCGGATTTTCGATGACGCCGTGAGTTCTCTCCTGCCGAAACCGTTGCCCCACGGCGCGCGCAGAACGACCAATAACTTCTAGGCAGTCCCTGCGTTCGTGAATGCCTCAAGCGCATCCGACAGGGTCGGGAACATGAGAAAGATTTCCTCGACTTTCGTGATCTCAAACACCTTCATGACCCGTTGATTCACGCCCGTGAGAGCCACGCGCCGTCCCGCCTTCTGGCACGACGTATAGGCACTAACCAGTGACCCGAGGCCCGAAGAGTCCAGGTAAGGCACGCCGCTGAAATCCAAAATCATGGTAGGAGCGTTTTCGCGCCGAACGGCGTTGAGAAACGGAGACACGTTCTCCATGGTCAGGGGACCGCGCAGGCTCAGCACTCCCCGGTCGACGTGCTCGATCTCAAGCGTCTCCGACGCCATAGAGCGGAGATTCTAGGCTCAATAGCCAGCCAGTTCAACCCCTGCGACACACCAGGACACACCAGGCCCGGTCTTAAATAACTCTTCAGTGACTATCCGGTCCTGCGGGTCGAGAGCAAATTCAGAATCTCGCGTAGCCCCTGGCGGATGTGCTTTAGCTCGGCGGCAGAATGCGCGGGAAAGGGAATGGCCGCCTGTGTGGTGTCGGACTTTGTCTCCGACCGCAGGTGTTGTCGTGCGCCGGAGATGGTGAAGCCCTGCTCGTAAAGCAGTTGCTTGATGCGCAGCACGTTTTCGACATCGCGCTTGCGGTACATGCGCTGTCCGGTGCTGCTCTTGACCGGCTTCAGCTGCGGGAACTCGGTTTCCCAAAAGCGCAGCACGTAGGCCGGTAAGCGGCACAGGGTCGCCACTTCTCCGATGCGGAAGTAGAGCTTATCCGGAATGAAGATCTCGGCTGCCTTGTTTTTACTGGTGCTCTTCTTCCTAGCGGTCATAGTCAGCACGTCTGCAGTTCGCCTATTGTGACACAGGTTTAAAAATTACAAGAGAGATTTTCGCCATGCGGAAAAGCATCGGAGTTGCCGAGTGCCACCCCCCAAATGAGCGAACTGCAGACCCTAGTGACCTAACGTTCTCATAGTTGATCCCGAGTCCTGCTAGCTGAAACTCTGACTCCGCCGCTGCCGGCTGAAAACGGAAAAGCCTCTTAAGAGGTGCTTCTCTCAAGAGGCCGGTGAAATTTCGTTGTACTGCGAGCTGTTGCCTCGCCGACGGTTAGTGTTTCTTTTTCTTTTTTGCTTTCTTCTTCGTTGCCATGAAGGTTCCTCCGTGAACGATTTTTCCCTTGCAAAGGGTGTTAACGACCGGGGGCCCGTTTTCTTTAAAGGCGAACCCAATTTGTAGTGTGGTAAGCCTCCATAACCCAAGATATTGCGGCAAGGTGAAAGCAGTGTCAACAGAATTCTGTGTTCTACTTTTCGACCCTGCTGATTAGGAGAACGTCCTCCGTCGCCGATCGTCGGTCGTCGGTCGTCAGCCGACGATGGTTTTGCCAACGACCAAGGCGAACGACCAACGACCGGTAGTACACTGCGCTCGATGCCGCGTGATCCGGTTGAACTGGAAATCTTCAAGAATCTCTATCACTCCATCGCCGAAGAGATGGGCGCCGCATTGCGACGCACGGAATTTTCTCCCAACAGCAAAGAGAGACGCCACTACTCCTACGCCGTTTTTGATGGCGACGGAGAGGTCATCGTCATGGGAGACCACATGCCGGTGCACCTGGGATCGATGCCGATGTCGGTTCAGGCCGCCATCGGCGCTTGCGAGATGCAACCGGGCGACATAGTCATGCTCAACGACCCATTTCGCGGAGGGACGCACCTACCGGATATCACTCTGGTAGCTCCAGTGTTTGTGACGGGCGGGCACCTTCGCCCGCGCAAAGCCGTAAACCATCCCGACTTCTACGTAGCATCTCGGGCGCATCATGCTGACGTGGGCGGCGCATATGCAGGATCGATGGGACTCTGCCGCGAAATCTATCAAGAGGGATTCCGTATCCCTCCCGTGAAGATCATGCGTGCAGGCGTAGTGGATCGCGACGTGCTCTCCCTGCTGCTGAACAACGTACGCACTCCCGAGGAGCGCGAAGGCGATCTGGGCGCGCAGATCGCAGCGTGCCATACCGGGGGCGAGCGGCTGCGAGAAATTTGTGCGCGCTATGGGCTTGAGAAAACGAAGGTCGCAGCCGACGAACTGCTCGACTATTCCGAGGAACTCATGCGCGCCTTTCTGCAGAGAATGCCCCCGGGGACGTATCTCGCAGAAGATTTTCTCGATAACGACGGGATCAGCGATAAACCGGTGAAGATCGCAGTAAGGGTGAAGGTTGCGCGGGAAAAACCGGCAATCCAGAGTTCCGGTCGAAGACCTGTCTCCAGGCCGCCGGTGGTTGCCGTTGACTTCACGGGCAGCGATCCGCAAGTTGAGGGCAGCATTAACGCTGTCGAAGCGATCACCTATTCCGCTTGCTTCTATGTTTTCCGTTGCCTGCTGGCCGAGGACATCCCCGCCACTGCGGGACTCATGCGCCCGATTCAGGTGATCGCGCCGCCAGGAACGATCGTGAATGCTCGCCCGCCCGCGGCCGTCGCCGGAGGCAACGTAGAGACTTCCCAGCGACTCGTCGACGCCCTGATGCGCGCACTGGCGCAGGCAATCCCAGACCGCATCCCCGCGGCTGCTTCGGGCACCATGAACAACCTCACCATCGGCGGAATCGATCCCGGTACTGGTAAGCCCTTTACGTATTACGAGACCATCGCCGGAGGCATGGGTGCAAGGCCAGGCCGGGACGGCGTTTCCGGCGTCCACACCCACATGACCAACTCGCTCAACACGCCCGCCGAAGCCTTGGAATATGCGTATCCTCTGCGCGTGCGTCGCTACTCGTTGAGGAAAGAAAGCGGCGGCAAGGGCGAGCATAGCGGTGGAGATGGCATCGTGCGCGAGATCGAGGTGCTGACCGACTGTGAAGTCACTCTGCTGGCGGACCGACGCGAGCGCGGCCCTTGGGGACTGGCTGGAGGATCGCACGGAGCCCGCGGGACAGCGGAGATCGTTCGCCACGACGGTTCGGTTGAATCAATGCCCGGCAAGTTCAGCGCGCGTCTGAAGAAAGGTGGACGGATCAGGATCGAAACGCCAGGAGGCGGCGGCTGGGGAGAGAGTTCTTGATTGAACTGAGAGGAGTCTATGCACGTCGTCAAATCGGTTGGAGTAATGTCAGTGGCCAAGATCATGGGGTTGATCTACGGCTGTATGGGACTGATCTTCGCTCCATTTTTTCTGCTCATGGGATTGCTGGGGTCGTTGGTCGGCGAACAGAAGTCTCCCTTCGCAGGAGTCTTTGGAGTCGTGATCGCGATCCTCATGCCCCTGATGTACGGCGCGATGGGATTTGTGACGGGCGCAATCGGCGCGTTGCTCTACAACTTGTTTGCTAAATGGCTGGGTGGGTTCGAAGTGGAGGTGGAGGTGGAGGCGCGGCCAGTAACGATCGTAGCTCCGTACCCGATCGTTCCTCCCGCAATTCCGAGCATCTAATTCTTTGATCTGATATGGCTGACGATATTGCTCCTCACTACCTGGACGAAGCTCGCCGCCAGATGCGTGGCTACAAACGCCTCGGCGAAGGCGCGATGGCGCAACTCCAGGATCAGGATTTCTTCGTCACACTCGGCCCGGAATCGAACTCGGTCGCGATCCTGGTGAAGCATCTCGCCGGCAACATGCGCTCCCGTTTCACCGGTTTCCTCACCACCGACGGCGAGAAGCCCGACCGCTTTCGCGACCAGGAATTTGAGTTGACGGCCGCAACCACCCGCGCAGAGGTCATGCAATGGTGGGAAGACGGTTGGGAGCGCGTGTTGGCTGCCATCGGAAGCCTTCAGCCCGAAGACGTGATGCGGACCGTGACGATTCGCGGAGAGCCCCACACCGTGCTGCAAGCCATCAACCGCCAAATTGCGCACTACGCCCACCACATCGGGCAGATGTTATTTCTGGCCAAGCACCTGCGATCCAGCGAATGGAAGTCTCTGAGCATTCCACGCGGAAAGTCTGAGCAGTACAAGACCGCTCCCTCCAAGTCCGAACGAGGCGTGCCACGGGAAAGGTGAGCCGGCTCTGTGTCCTTCGTGGTTAATCGTTGCACTTTCCCCTGCGAGACAGCAGAGCATATGAGGACACCCAGTGCTAGAATCATACGTTTTGTGTTTGATCTGTAATTCATAAGGTATTCGTCATGCAATCCACCATGCTCGCTGTCGTCAAGCCGACAGCTGCCCCAGGCGCTGAAATGCGCGAAGTCAAAGTTCCAAGCTTTGGGCGGACCGATGTCCTGGTCAAAGTCAAGGTCGCCTCGATCTGCGGAACCGACCTTCACATCTATAACTGGGATCGCTGGGCGCAGAACCGCATTCGCCCCCCTCTCATTCCCGGACACGAGTTCTGCGGCGAGGTGGTCGCCTACGGCGATGAGGTGACCAGCGTCAAGGAAGGCGATTTCGTTTCTGCCGAGATGCACGTAGCTTGTGGCAAATGCCTACAGTGCCGCACCGGCGAGGCGCACATCTGCCAGAACGTGAAGATCATTGGTGTGGACGCCGACGGCGCCTTCGCCGAGTACGTTGTGATTCCCGAGTCCAACATCTGGAAGCTGGATCCGGCGATTCCGCAGGAATATGCCTCCATCCTCGATCCACTCGGCAACGCCGTGCACACCGTCCTGGCGGGAGAAATTGCGGCCAAGAGCGTAGCCATCACGGGCTGCGGCCCTATCGGCCTGTTCTCGATTGCCGTGGCCCAGGCAGTGGGCGCGACCAGCGTATTTGCCATCGAAGTCAACGAGCACCGCGCCAAAGTCGCCCGCGCGATGAAAGCGGACTACGTGCTGAACCCTGCAAAGGAAGATGTTCGTGCAATCATCGCGGAGAAAACGGGCGGGCCGGGCGTCGACGTCGTGCTCGAGATGGCCGGGCATCCCGACTCGATTCGGACCGCCTTC
>Ga0066709_100001652_pt1 | contig 15082 bp, 14 predicted proteins | sample GraSoiAngelo_158_FD_79665 | JGI IMG/M metagenome (GOLD analysis project Ga0066709, IMG submission 79665) | Grasslands soil microbial communities from the Angelo Coastal Reserve, California, USA - 14_1009_16_30cm | ecosystem: Environmental > Terrestrial > Soil > Grasslands | place: USA...
GAGTTCACCGCGAACGAGATCGCCGAGCGACTCGGTATTCAGCGCGACCGCATTCGCGTGGCGTATCCCGGCATCGACGCCCGCTACCGGCCCGAGGGCGAACGGCGTGAGCTTGGGCGGCCGTACGTCTTCACGACCGCCACCGAGGACTGGCGCAAGAACCGCGGCGTCGTCGAAGCCGCGTTGCGGTTGCTCGACCGCGACGTGATCCTTGCCTCGCTCGGAGCCGGCGGGCTGGGCTATGTCGCCGACGACGAGCTGCCCGCTCTCTATCGCGGGGCCGACGTTTTCGTTTATCCGTCGCGGTTCGAGGGCTTCGGGATTCCGGTGATCGAGGCCATGGCGTGCGGCGTCGCCTGCGTCGCCTCGTCGCATCCTTCGCTGGACGAGGCCTGCGGGGACGCGGCCGTCCGCGCCGATCCGGACAGTCCCGAGGAGTTCGCGGCCGGAATCTCGCGCGCACTCGAGCAGCGCGAGGATCTCGTCCGGCGCGGCTTCGACCACGCGTCGCGGTTCACCTGGCTGGAGACGGGCCGCGTGCACCTGCAGGGTTACGCTGAGGCGCTGTGATGCGAGTCGCCATCGATATTTCCCCGCTCGCCCAGACGCGGGCGGGCACGGCGCGTTACCTGAAGGGACTCCTGCGCGAGCTTCGGCGCCGTGACGACGTAGAGATCTCGACCAGGTCGTTCGGCCGAGGCGACCGGCTCTCGACGCTCGTGCGTGACGGTGTGTGGTACCCCTTCCTGCTCGGCCGGAACGAGGTCGCCGACGTACTCCACTGTCCGACCTATCGCGGTCCGGTCCGGCCGCGCGTCCCGTTCGTCGTGACGGTGCACGACGTGGCCGTACTGCGGCATCCGGAGGCGTTCAACAGGTGGACGCGTTCATATAGCCCACGTGTCGTGCCGCGCGTGCTTCGGGCGGCGCGCCAAGTGATCGCGGTGTCCGAGTTCACGCGTCGCGAGCTGATCGAGCTGCTCGGCGTCCCCGAAGCACGGATCCATGTCGTCCCGAACGCCGTCGAGGACGAGTTCACGCAGGACGGTCCGGCAGAACACGGCGAATATGTGCTCGCGGTCGGGACGCTCGAGCCCCGCAAGAACCTCGATCGCCTCGTGGAAGCCGCCCGCCGCGCTCACACGGAGCTCCGCATCGTCGGGGCGCGAGGCTGGGGTGGGGTCGAGGTAACAGGGAACGGCGTCCGTTGGCTCGGTGAGGTCAGCGACGCCCAGCTCGCGCGCCTCTACCGCGGTGCGGCGTGCCTGGCCTACCCGTCGCTGTACGAGGGCTTCGGCATTCCGGTCCTCGAGGCCATGGCCTGCGGTGCGCCCGTCGTCACGACGCGAGGGACCGCGATGGAGGAGGTCGCGGACGGAGCGGCGGTGCTCGTCGACGCGCACGACCCGGCGGAGATCGCGGCGGGGATCGCGCAGGCCGTTGCGGACCGCGCTCAGCTCGTCGCCAAAGGGCTCGAACGTGCGCGCCTGTTCCGCTGGGATGCGGTCGCGGCGGCGACGGTGGGCGTCTATCGCGAGGCAGTTTCGTGAGCGACCGTCCGCTAGTGCTCGTTGATGCCGACGTGCTCGGTCGGCATCGAACCGGGGACGAGACCTACGTGGCCCAGCTGCTGCGCGAGCTGCCCGGCGCGGCACCCGACCTGCGATTCGCCGCGGTCACCCGCGATCCGTCGCTCGTACCGGAGGGGATCGAGCCGATCACGCTCCTCGCCCGCTCGCAAGAGTTGCGGATGGCGGTCGGCGTGCCCCGCCTCCTGCGCCGCGTGCGCCCGGCGCTCGCCCACTTCATCCACGCGCTGCCGCTCATCTGTCGGCCGCCCGCCGTGGTCACGGTACAGGATCTGTCCTGGGAGCGCGATCCCAGCGTCTTCGGCCTGACCGACCTGCTGACGTTCAAGGTCTTCGTGAGGCGCGCCGTTCGGAAGGCCGAACGCGTGCTCGCCATCTCGGAACGCACCAAGCGAGACCTGATCGAGCTGTACGGAACGGCCCCGGAGAAAGTCGTCGTCACGCCGCTCGCGCCCGATCCGGCGTTCAAACCGGCTGACGAGCACGATTCCTTCCTCCTCTTCGTGAGCGCGATCGAGCCACGCAAGCAGCCGTTGGCGGCGATCGACGCTGCGAACGAGGTCGGTCGGCAGCTCGTCGTCGTCGGTCCGCCGAAGGACGAGGAGCTCGCAGCCGAGCTCAGACGACGCGGCGCCGACGTGCGCGGCTACGTCCCGCAGGACGAGCTCGTCCGCCTCTACCAGCGAGCGGCCTGCCTCGTCTTCCCCTCGCGCTACGAGGGCTTCGGCTTGCCCGTTGTCGAGGCGATGGCTTGCGGAACGCCAGTGGTGGCCGCGCCCGAGCCGGCGTTGCAGGAGGTTGCCGGCAACGCGGCCGTCTTCACGGACGAGCTCGCCTCAGGCATCCGGCAGGCGCTCGCCGACCGGGCACGGCTGTCGGCCGCCGGCCTCGAGCGGGTCAGAGCATTCTCCTGGCGCGAGACCGCCCGGATCACCGCGGACGTCTATCGGACGGTGCTCGCCACGTGAAGGTCTCCGGCGTCTTCGTCGTTACCGGCGCGCACGAGGCCGAGCTGCTGCGCACCTCGCTACCGGCGCTCCTGTCGCAGGTGGATGAGCTGACCGTCGTTGCCAACGGGCCCGGAAGCTGGCCGGCTCAGCTGCCCGACGGCGTGCGTGTCGTCGTCGGCGAACGCCCCCTTGGCTTCTCCGCGAACGTGAACACGGGGATTGAGGCCACGCAGGGCGAGTACGTCGTCATCTCCAATCCCGACGCAGTGCCCGAGCCCGATTGCGTCGCGGAGCTCGTCGCGTTCGCGGACGCACACCCGCGCTGCGGCGTGGCGGGGCCAAAGATGATCAATCCGGACGGGACGCTTCAGGCATCGCGGCGGAGCTTCCCGACGGTCGGAGGCACGATCGTGCGGCGTACGCTGCTTCGCTCCCTCTTCCCGCCGCTGCGCTGGCAGCGCCGCCACTATCTGCTCGACGCGCCGGTCGACGGGCCGCTTCAGGTCGACACGATGCTCGGCGCGTTCCTGCTCATGCGCCGCACGATGCTCGAGGAGATCGGCGGCTGGGACGCGGGCTACAGGCTCTACGTCGAGGACATCGACCTCAGCTATCGCGCGATGAAGGCCGGGTGGGAGCGCTGGTGGGTGCCGAGCGCCGTCGTCCGCCACGAGTACCAGGCCGTGATCGACAAGCACTTCTTCACGCGACGAAACCTGTGGCATCTCCGCGCCATGCTGCGCTTCCTGCGCAAGCATCCGGAGCGCCTGTTCGCGTTGCGGTGACCGACGACAAGTACGGCCCGCAGGCGGCGCGCTGGTCGGAAGAAGCGTATGCGGACGCGGATGCGTATCTGGCGCACCGTGCCGAGCTGATCGTCTCGCTCGGTCCGAAGCTCCAACCGGGGGAAACCGTCCTCGACCTCGCGTGCGGTGACGGGGGGCTCGCGCGTTTCCTGTCCGGTTACCGCTACCTCGGCGTCGATTCGAGTCCGGAGATGGTCGAGGCCGGTCGGCGGCACGGACGCGAGCTGGTCGTCGGTGACCTGAACGACTATGTGCCGTCCAATCCCGTCGCCGCTACCACGTGCTTTCGCGCGATCTACTACGCGGACGATCGCGCCGCGTTCTTCCGCCGGGTCGGCGGCTACACGCAGCGGAAGCTCGTCTTCGACCTCAATCCCAGGCAATACCGCGTTGCTGACATTCGCCGGGAGCTTCGGGCCGCCGGCTTCCACGGTTTCGAGCTACGTCCGTTCTTTGCGTCTCAGCGTGTCGCTCTCCCGAGAGCGGTGTCCGCGGCACTGCGCGCCCTCGAGCACAGCGGACCGCTCGCTCGATTACTCCTGACGCTTCGCTTCAGCTACTTGTGCGCCGCTTTTCGCGGCGGCAAGAACTCGTAGGTCACCTTTGCGCCCAGCTGTCGGGCGTCCGTGGAGGTCTGTGGAGACAGCTGGATCGGAACGAACGTCGGCGTGATCGTGGTCTCGATGCGGAAGCGAGGCCCCGGAGCGTGCAGCGTGACGACCTCCTCCTCCTTGCTGTGGATGTCGAAGCGCACCGTCTTCGTCGCCTGCACGACGTGCGGCTGCTTGTCGTCGCCGATCGTGATCGGCCCGATCCTGATCGTCACGTGGCCGGTCTCGTTCGGCCCGCCCCAGGATTTTCGCGAGACGACCACGCGCACGCGGCCGGTTCGATTGCCCGCCGTCGAGTAGCGCGTGTACGAGTTGAACGAGCCCGCCCAGCCGTCGGCGAAGATGCCGACGATGGACGACCGGAGGCGCAGCGGCGGTGCGACGCGCACCAGGTTCCACTTTTCAAGCGCCCCGCCGGCCTGATGAAGATGGGTGGCGACCGTGGTGCCGACGACCTCGATGCCCTTCTCCTCGACTACATACGGATAGCCCGGGTCGTGTGACAGGGCGCCGTCGGACGCTCTCGGATCCGGTGTCAGCGTCGGACCGGGGCCCTGAGCCGTGCCGTCGAGGCTCCAGACCGCCTTGATCGAGCGGTTCCAGAACTCGAGCAGCCACTCACTGTCCTGATCCTTCATCTGCTGGCCGATGTAGAGCGTCGACGCTCCGCCGGTCGCATCGTCCACCCAGGTCAGTGGGCGGCGGATGTTGTCGATGAAGCGATCGGAGGCTCGGTTTGACGCTCCGGCGAAGGCGAGCTCGCCGGTCAGGTTCCACGCGATCACCGCACCGGCGACGGCGAACGCGAACCAGACGCTCGCACGGCCGAGCAGCCTCGGTGCAAGCAGCAGACAGATCGAGAAAGCGAGCAGCGCGAGGAGTCCGATCTTGGCACCGGTCGGATCGAGCGCGAGATAGCGATTCGCCTGCTGGAGAATCGCGAGCCCAGGTGCGTTGTACGCGATGTCCCTGCCCATGTCGTAGGGCGTGGAGAGCAGCAGGTACAGGACGAATCCCGCGGAGGCAGCGAGCGCGACCGGGTGCACGCGACGGCGCTCGACCCATAGCGCAGTGCCGACGAAGAGCAGCGGCGCCAGGTAGATGAGGTTCCGCTCGTACGTGTACGTGGCGAACACCGTCGAGACGTACGCCGCCTTGACGCCGGTGTACATCCCGAAGCCGATGAGGGCCGCCAGCAGCACGCTGCGAAAGGTGCTCAATTCCCGCGTTTGACGCTCGCCGGGAGCGCGCCAGAGCGCTGCCAGTCCTGCCACGACGGGCAGCACGCCGAGGCCGATCGTGAGCGCGCCGGCCGCGTCGAGACCGAGGTTGAGAATGCGCCCTTTGTACAGACGGGTCGGGATGAGCCATTCGAGGGAGTGGTGGCCGAGGAAGGCGCTCAGGATCACTGCCGCTCCGACCGTGAGGACCACGAAACCAACCCAGTCCCACGCGCTCCAGCCGCTCCGCCAGCGAGCCGCCGCCTCAGACCGCCACAGGAGAAACAGTGCCGCGAATCCGAAGACGATCGGAATCACGGCGAGCTCTCCGCGCACGAGCGGCGCGATCACTGACGCGGTCAACGCCGCGATGAGCCACCAGCGCGTCGGCGCGATGAGCACGCGCAGGATCAGGAAGAGACAGAGCGTCGAGTAGAAGTACGCGAGCGGCTCCTCGACGAGCAGGGACGAGTACGCGAGCGCCGGAATGGCGCCCGACGCGGCGGCCACGAAGAGCGCCGGGCCGCGCGAGACGACGAGGCGCGCCAGTGCGTAGGCGGATAACACCGTGAACGTCATCACGAGCACGGCGAGGTACTTGGCGCTCGTGTAGGCGGAGTGAAGGTTGTCGATCATCCCGGCCGGCGCCATCAGGTACGTCCAGAGCGTGTCGAACGAGTGCGGCTCGCCGCGCCGAGCTGCGTGACCGGTGTCGGCGATCGCCCTTGAAAGCTGGGTGAGCTCGAGCTCGTCGCCGAAGAGCCACGGCGTGCCGTGCGCCCAGGCCTCGATCGCGTAGACGATGCAGAGCCAGAGGAAGATGCTCAGCAGCGGGATCGCCGCGAGAACCCGGTCTGCCAATGTGCGCTCGGCCGCCACGGAAGACGCGGTCGCCAGGGACATTCCCGGCTTATTCGACGCTGGCGCCCAGGACGACGCGCGGATCGAGGTCGGTCTCGCGGCGGACGAACCGGCACGGCACCTGCGCGAGCGCGCAGGCATCGATCACGAGCCCCAGCCGCTCACGCGGAGCATCGGGAATGGTGACGAGGACCGCGTCCGGCTGGACCCGGCCCAGAATCGTTTCGATCTCGGTCGTGCCGCCGAGCACCGGAACTCCCTGCAGACGGCGGCGCGACAGACGCGGATCGTCGTCCACGAATCCGACGACCTGCCCACCCGGAGTCTCGCGCAGCTCCCGCAGCAGGCTGCGTCCCCCGCGCCCGGCGCCGACTATCAGCGTGCGTTGCCGGTCGCCGCGGCTTGTCAACGATGACACCGCCCGAACGAAGGCGCGCTCCCAGAACCGGGAGGCGCCAACGAGCAGCGTGCAGACCAGTGCATCGATGATGAAGATGCCTCGCGGGAACGAGCCCCACGCCTGGGTCGCATCGAGGATCAGGTACGCCACCACCTCTGACACGACGACCGCGCCGACGATGCTGGCGGCGTCACGCGCGCCCGCATAGCGCCACACGCCGCGGTAGAGGCCGAACGGAATGAAAGCGAGGTAGCGGACGGCCAGCAGCACGGCAAGTGAGACGAGGAAGATGTGCCGCTGGTAACCGTTGCCGCTGCCCTGCAGGCGGAGGTAGTAGGCGACGGCGAACGAGGCTGTGACGAGCGCGAAGTCGACGACCGACTCGACGAGTCGGCGGGGATTCGCGACGAACGTGCGCAGCCAGCTGCGCTCGTCGGCAAGCGCAGGCGCGCGCTCCACGTCCGAGAGGACGCTCGCGAACTGCACGAGCAGCGCGAAGGTCAGCAGCACGCCGATCAGGGTCACCCAGGCGTTGTCGAGCACCGAGTAGAACAGGCTCGTCGTCCCGAGCGCCGCGGAGATGACCGCCAGGAGGACGACCGCGCGTTTCTCCGAGAGACCGTGATACACGAGGCGATGAGACGTATGGTCTCGGCCGCCCTGATAGACGGGCCGCCCGTCCAGGAGTCGCACGACGGTGACGAGTGTCGTATCCAGGATCGGGACGGCGAGCACGAGGATCGGCAGGAGCAGCGTCGCCACCGTCGTGCCCGCGACCTTCCAGCTCGCGCTCAGACCGAGTGCAGCGAGGGCGAAGCCGAGCACCTGGCTGCCCGAATCGCCCATGAAGGCTGCCGCGGACCGACGCGGACGGAGATTGAAGGGCAGGAAGCCTGCGCACGCCAGCGCGAGCGCCACCGACAGGGCCAGGACGGCGTGGTTCTTGTGGACGGTGACCGCGTCGATCGCGAAGAAAGTCGCAGCGATTCCGGCGAGCGTCGCCGCCAGCCCGTCCATGTTGTCGAGCAGGTTGAAGGCATTCGTCATGCCGACGAGCCAAAGGAGCGCGACGGTTCCCGCCAGGATGTCGTTCGAAATCAGTCCGGAGATCGTGAGGCCGTTGGCGATCACCAGTCCAGCCGCGGCGAGCTGCGCCGCAAGCTTCGGGATCGGTCCGAGGGAGAACAGATCGTCGAGGAAGCCGGCGACGAACAGGATCGCGCAGCCGCCGAGGATCGCCACCGCCTCCCGGCTCGCGGGAGCGGCGTCAACGGCGACCGCGAACCAGAAGCCCGCGAGCAGTCCGGCGAAGATTCCGATCCCGCCGAGCATCGGCGTCGTCCGCTCGTGCCAGCGATCTTCCCGGGGAGCGGCCGCCATCCGGACGGCGAGGGGGCTGCGAAGCAGCAGCCAAATAGCCGCGGCGGCGGCGGGAAATGCAGCGATCGCCGCGAGCACCTTCACGGAGCCAAAACATAACGAAGGGCTGTAAGCACCATGTGAGGCCCCCTCTAGACTAAGCGGCGCCGATGACGACGGTATACGGCGACCTCGTCCGCTACCGCGAGCTGTTCGGGAACCTCTTCCGCCGCGATGTGCAGGCGAAGTACCGAGGCTCGCTGCTCGGCGTCGCGTGGACCCTCGCGAACCCCGTCCTGCTGATGGCGGTCTATCTCCTCGTCTTCTCCGTTCTGTGGAAGACCCGTTTCGGATCGGAGGGCCACTACGCGCTCTTTCTGCTGGTGGGGCTGTCGGCCTGGATCTTCTTCGCGACCTCCCTGCAGTCGGCCTCGCGTTCGATGCTCGACAACGCGAATCTCATCCGCAAGACGCGTTTCCCTCGGCAGCTCGTGCCGCTTTCGATCGTTGCGACGCACCTGATCAGCTTCGGCGTGATGCTCCTCGTCTTGCTCCCGCTGAACTTCGCGCTGCTGCCGCGCGTGCGCGCGACGGAGTGGCTTGCACTGCCGCTCGGGCTCGCCGTCGTCGCGATCACGTGTGGGCTGGCGCTGGCGATCGCGTCCTTGAACGTGCTGTTCCGCGACGTGGAGTTCCTCGTTTCCGCGCTGCTGCTGCCGTTGTTCTTCCTGACGCCGGTCCTGTATCCGTTGAGCGACCCGCAGATCGCGCGGCGGGATTGGGTGCTCGATTTGATCCACTGGGGAAATCCACTGTCGCCGGTCGTCGAGGCGCTGCGCGATCCCCTCTTCTACGGCCGTCTGCCGGGTCTAGGCGACACGGTCTACACGGTCGTCGCCGCGGTGGCCGCGCTCGCCCTCGGCGCCTTCGTGTTCAACCGCGTCGACGACCAGATCGCAGTCGAGGTGTGAGCGTGCTTCGTTTCGATAGAGCCTGAGAGCGGGTGTAGGACGGGTACGCGGGCAGAGCCCGCGCACCCTCTAGGTCGACCTACGCGAGCGAGGCCTCAGTCGAAGTCTGATCCGCGCGTCGTAGACCCAGGGCTCGTCACCCTCGGGCTGCCAGGCCGGGAGCCCGGCGACCTCCGTGTTCGGCTCGAGCGGCGGGAGCAGCGACGGCAGCACGAGCGGATGTGCAAAGGCCGGGTTGCGTCCTCCTCCCGGCGCGTAGGGCTCGAGCTCTGAAGGTGTGCGTCGCATCTCGATCGAGCCCCCGACGGCGGCATAGCCTTCCGTGTGCGCGACGTAGACACGCTCCTCCCACTCGGGATCGAGGTCGGCGTGTGGCGGGAGGAACGCGCGCGCGGCCGTTGCGTCGCGCGGAACGACCTCGACGTCGAGCTCCGGCGTGAAGTTTCCCAGCTCCGCAAGCCAGAAGCGCTTCTCGTCGACCAGATCCAGGGCGAGCCGATAGCTGCCGGGGGGGATGGGGCTGCGCACGAAGAGCTCCAGCTCGAGTCGCTCCCCCGGCTTGGCGCTGACCTCGTGGCGAAGGCCGTCCCAGACGATCGGGTTGCCGCGGTCGTCGAGCCAGTGGTAGGAGAGGTTGAGGCCGCGCCAGGCCGCCGTACCGGCGTTCTCCAGTGACACCTGCGCGCGAGTGAGCGCACCCGCCTGCGGCGGCTCGAGCTCGTAGGCGAGCCAGCGCACTGCGAGCGGGCCGCCCGGAACGGGATGGTCGCCGACCACTTCCAATGCGCGATTAGCCTACGTCGTCGTGGAACCGCTTCTCGTCAGGGCGTGCCGGCGCGAGCCGACGGAGCGTACGCCCGTCTGGTTCATGCGGCAGGCCGGCCGCTCGTTGCCCGAGTACCGCGACTTGCGCAGGCGTTACGGGCTGTTCGACATCGTGGCGCAGCCAGAGCTCTGCGCCGAGGTGACGTTACAGCCTGTTCGACGCCACGATGTGGACGCTGCCGTGATGTTCACGGACATCATGTTTCCGGTGCTCGGCATGGGCGTCGAGGTCGAACTGGTGGAGAGCGTCGGACCGGTGATCTCACAGCCTCTGCGGAGCGCCGCAGACGTCGAGCGGCTGCAGGTGCCGGAGCCCGCTGAGTCGGTGCCGACGATCCTCGAGGCCGTCCGCATCGTGCGTGCTGCGCTCCGCGACGACCAGGCGGTCATCGGCTTCTGCGGTGGGCCGTTCACGGTCGCGGGCTACCTCGTCGAGGGCAAGCCGAGCCGCGAGTTCGCGACGGTCAAGACGATGATGTATCGCGAGCCGGCTGCCTGGCACGCGCTGATGGAGAAGCTCGCCGAAACGTTCTCGGCGTACGTGATCGCAAAGGCACGCGCCGGTGCCGACGTCATCCAGGTCTTCGACTCGTGGGTCGGCGCGCTCTCACCGACGGACTACGAAGAGTTCGTCGCGCCTTACTCCGCGCGGATTCTGTCGGCGGTCGACGTGCCGACGATCCACTTCGGCACGGGCACGGCGACACTGCTTTCCGCGATGGCCGAGGCGGGCGGCGACGTGATCGGCCTCGACTGGCGGATCCCGTTGGACCTCGGCTGGGCCGAGGTCGGCGAAGAACACGGCGTTCAGGGGAACCTGGATCCGGCCGTTCTGCTAGGTCCGTGGGAGCGGATCGAATCCGAGTCGCGCGCTATCCTCGCGCGTGCCGGAGGGCGGCCGGGTCATGTATTCAACCTTGGGCACGGAGTGCCACCCGAAACAGACCCGGCCGTTCTCGGGCGCCTTACGGAGCTCGTCCACGAGGCGACGGTCGAGGCGCGTGTCTAGGACTTTGTGGCTCAGAGCCACTAGGTCGTTTTCGTGCTTACGAGCCGCATGAAATCGAGGGCCGGCCGGCTCGCTCGACAGCTTGTGGCTCAGAGCCACAAGCGTGTGCTCTAGCTTCTGCCCCGTGAGTGCTGCTGTCGTCCTGATGGCTTACGGGTCGCCGGAGCGGCTCGCCGACGTGCCGGAGTACTACCGTGACATTCGCGGCGGGCGGCCGATTCGTCCGGAGCTGCTCGAGGATCTCGTCGAGCGTTACCGGCGGCTCGGGATCGAGGATGGCTCGCCCTTGAATGCGATCACCGAACAGACGCGCGCGGCGCTCGAGCGCGAGCTCGGGGATGTCCCCGTCTTCACCGGGATGAAGCACTGGACGCCCCGGATCGCCGACGCGGCGCGAGGCGCATTCGCCACCGGCGCCGACACGATCGTCGGACTCGTCCTCGCCCCTCACTACTCCGACCTGTCGATCGGCGGCTACCGGGACCAGCTCGAAGCCGCGCTTGCGAGCGAGGCGGAGCTGGCCTTCGTCGACAGCTGGCACGACGAACCTGGCTTCGTCGACCTGCTCGCCGAGCGCGTGCGGGGCACCGACGCGCACGTCGTCTTCACCGCCCACTCGCTGCCGGCCCGCATCCTGGAGGCGGGGGATCCGTACAAGGATCAGTTGCTCGAGACCTCACGACTGGTCGCGGAGCGCGCCGCCCTCGCGAGCTGGTCCTTCTCGTTCCAGAGCGAGTCGGCGACGGGCGAGCCCTGGCTGGGGCCGGACATCCTGGATCACCTCGACGACCTGCACGAGCGGGGTGTGCGCGAGGTGCTCGTCTGTCCCGTCGGCTTCGTCGCCGACCACCTCGAGATCCGTTGGGACCTGGATCACGAGGCCGCCGAGAAGGCGCAAGAGCTCGGTCTCGGCTTTCGCCGGATCGAGATGCCGAACGCGGACCCCGCGTTCGTTCGGGTGCTCGCCGGGCTCGTTCGACGGGCCCTCGCGGTACCCTCGAAGACGTGATTCGACCGGGCGAGATCGTCGCCGACCGCGCGTCGCGGCAGTTCAAGGTCTATCCGCGCGAGGCGCGTCGGTTGAAGGACGCCATCGTTGCGCGCGGTCGATCGCGGCCGTCGCTCGTCGAAGCGCTGAACGACGTCTCGTTCCGGGTCGAGCCCGGCAGCGCGGTCGGGCTCGTCGGCCGCAACGGCTCGGGCAAGACGACGCTGCTTCGCTTGCTGTCCGGAATCATCAAGCCGACCGCCGGCCACGTCGAGGTCGGCGGACGAGTCGGGTCGTTGCTCGAGCTCGGCGCAGGCTTCCATCCCGACCTCTCGGGGCGCGAGAACGTCTTCCTCAACGGCTCGATCCACGGCCTGAAGCGCGCCTACGTGCGCGAGCAGCTCGACGAGATCGTCGCGTTCGCGGGACTGGAGGAGTTCATCGACCTGCCTGTGCGCACCTACTCGTCGGGGATGTATATGCGGCTCGGGTTTGCGATCGCCGCCCACATCGACGCCGACATCTTGTTGCTCGACGAGGTGTTCGCGGTCGGCGACGAGCAGTTTCAGCGCAAGTGCTTCGGCAAGATCTTCGAGTTCAAGCAGCGAGGCGGAACGATCGTGTTCGTGTCCCACGACGCTGCTGCGGTGGAGCGGCTCTGCGACAGGGCGATCCTGCTCCAGGCCGGCCGCGTCCAGTTCGACGGTCCGACGCACGATGCGGTTGTGCGTTACCGCCAGCTGCTCGCCGGCGATCGCGATCCGGCCGAGCGCGGCGCCGGTCTGAAGGAGTGGGGCAGCGGCGAGGCGCGCATCGACGCCGTCGAGCTGCTCGGCCCCGACGGTGCGGCGAGGACGCAGTTCCTCGCCGGTGAGCCTCTGACCCTGCGTGTCCAGCTCAAGGCCGAGCGGCCGCTTCCACCCCCGCGCCTTTCGCTCGAGCTGCGCGACTCGTCCGGCCTGCTCGTTACCGGCTCGGGCCACTCGACCGCTGATCTCGGCTGGGAGCAGGGCACGCAGACGCTTGCGGCGCGCTTCGAAGTCGAACAGCTCCCACTCGCCGACGGGCGCTTCCACGTTCGCCTGGGGCTGACCGACGAGGTCGGCGACCGGCTTTACCACTGGCTCGACGACGCGCTCACGTTCGTCGTCTATCCCGCCGGCGACGAGCGTGGAGTCGTTCGCCTCGAAGGTCGTTGGACGGGGGAGGAGATCGGGCTGCAGGCCGAAAGGATCACGACGACATGAGCTCGCGCACCTGCCCGGACTGGCCGAAGCTGATGGAGTACGCGCCGGACCTCCAGTTCAAGCACTACACGGTCGCCGAGGCACGGCTACCCGCCGAGGCGTTGATGAACATTCCCGAGGTCCCGCTGGGCGCGGTCGCGATCTGCTGCGACCTCGAGCGCCACGTCTTCTACGCAGCGCACACCGATCCCAAGGTCGGCCAGGCGCTGCGCGAGACGCACTGGTACGAGCTCGCGGAGTGGACCTCGAGCGGTCCGGGCGCCGCGTTCGGTTAGCGCGGCAGGACCGGCGTCACGAGCGGATCGCCTCGCTCGAAGGCGAGGAGGTTGTCCACGGCCAGACGCGTCATCGCCTCGCGTGTCTGTCGTGTGCCGCTGCCGAGATGCGGCGTGAGCACGACATTCGGAAGGTCGAGCAACTTCTCCGGCACATGCGGTTCATGTGCGAAGACGTCGAGGCCCGCGCGCAGGCGGCCCGACACGAGCTCCGCGACGAGTGCCGGCTCGTCGACGATCTCGCCCCGCGACGTGTTGACGAAGCTCGCTCCGTCGCGCAGGAGCGCCAGACGCCGGGCGTCGATCAGGCCGCGGGTCTCCTGCGTGAGCGGCGCGTGGATCGTGACCAGGTCCGAGACGGCGAGCAGCTCGTCGAGCTCGCGGTAGTCGCCTAGCTCGGTGTCCACGCGCGTGCGCTGCGCGTAGAGCACGCGCAGGTCGAAGCCGACTGCACGCCGAGCGACCGCTTGCCCGATGCGTCCCAGCCCCACGATGCCGAGCGTCGCGCCCGTGAGCTCCTCGGCGAGGAAGCCGTCCGCCCACGAGCCGGCCCACGCACCGGCGCGGACCGCACGGTCTCCTTCGACGACCCGTCGGCGAACCGCCAGGATCAGGGCGAATGTCAGATCGGCAGTGGCGGCTGACAGGACGCCGGGCGTGTTGCTGACGGCGATTCCCCGGCGGCCGAGCTCGGCCACGTCGAGCCGGTCATAGCCGACCCCGAAGTTCGCGATCAGCCTCAGACCCGGCAGCAGGTCGAGCGGGATGGATTCGTTCGCCGCGAGGAGCGCGTCCACGTCCGGCCGCGGCGCGCGCAGGTCCGGGAGCGACTCCACCTCGACGTCCGCCAGCTCCTCGAAGGCGGGGCCCGGATAGCGGCGCGTGGCCAGAACCTTCAAGGGATGAGTCTCCCATGCCGAAACCAGAACGCGATGCGGGCAAGACTGGCGGCACTCCTGGGCGCGGCGCTCGTGGCGGCCGTGGCGACTCCGAGCGCGGACTCCTACCGGCTCGAGGGTGGCCGCTGGCCCACGACGACGATCACGTACTACAACGAGGTGCCCGCCTACTCCTGGGCCGTCGATACGGCCGCCTACGCCTGGAACACGAGCGGCGTCCGCGTCAGGTTCCTGAAGACCTCCCGCCGAGCCGCGAACGTGCTGATCGGGATCCGCTGGTTCAAGGTCGCCGGCGACGCCAACGTCCAACGTGTGAACGGACGCTTCACGGGCGCGCAGGTCGGAATCCGCAGCGGCCAGGACCGCTACACGATGGCCCTCGTCATCACCCACGAGCTCGGGCACGTGCTCGGCCTCGACCACGAGGACCGAACCTGCGCGACGATGAACACCTATCTGGTGGACAACCATCCCGAGCACTGCCCCGCACCGCCGCCGGGCGAATGGGTCTGCCGGCTGCTCCGCGCCGACGACGTCCGCGGCGCGGTGAGTCTCTACGGCGGCTCCGTGCGCCCCATCCGCGGACCGGAATTCTGCAGCACCTAACGGCGGCCGAGCACTTCGACCAGCGGCCGCGTGTTCACGACGTCCGCCGCGGTTGCCCACCCCCGCCGCGCCGTGTGCACGGCGAGCCGCATGTTGCCGAGCCCGCGCACCGAGTGGGCGTCCGTCGACACGACGATCGGGACACCTGCCTCGATTGCGAGCCGGATCTCCGGGCCCGAGAGATCCAGTCGGTCCGGCAGCCCGTTCGTCTCGAGTGCGACGCCCGTTTCGAGCGCGACCTCGAACGTGCGCTCGAGGTCGAGAGCGTTCGGCGGCCGGTGGTTGATGATCCGGCCCTTCGGGTGACTGAGCGCGCGCACCGCCGGATGGCGCATCGCCTCCGTCACCTTGCGCGTCAACTCGTCGCGCTGCTGCCGTTGCCCGGCGTGCAGGCTGAGCTGCACCCAGTCGAGCTCGGCCAGTACGTCGTCAGGAAGGTCGAGCATGCCGTCTGCCCGGATGTCGA
>Ga0066709_100001653_pt1 | contig 15082 bp, 12 predicted proteins | sample GraSoiAngelo_158_FD_79665 | JGI IMG/M metagenome (GOLD analysis project Ga0066709, IMG submission 79665) | Grasslands soil microbial communities from the Angelo Coastal Reserve, California, USA - 14_1009_16_30cm | ecosystem: Environmental > Terrestrial > Soil > Grasslands | place: USA...
AACCCACCTCTTTCTACGACAGCGCGGTAACACCTCGATTTTTTTCACGGAGTTTGTACATGAGGAACGGGACGTTTCGACTAACGACCGTCAGACGGTTAGGTTTGCTCTTAGTGCTGATCACAGCGGTGCTCGCCCAGAGAGATGCATCGTTTGCAGGTCAACAAAACATGAGGAATACCGCGCGCAGACATATGCCGGGCCGCTTGCTCGTTAAATTTCATCCGCAAACGTCGCTCGATCGGATTGACAGTCTTGTGGCGGAGATCGGCGCGATCAGGAATGGGAAAATCGATGCATTGGACATCCACATTCTGCAATTGCCGACGGAAGGTGCGGAGGACGCAGTTGCACGTGCATTTGCGAGCCAGCCCGAAGTGGAGTTCGCGGAAGCGGACGGATTAGTCGAACCTGATCGCGTTCCGAATGATCCCGATTTTCCAAAGCAATGGCATTTGAACAAAATTGGAGGGCCTTCGGCGTGGGACTTCAGCGTCGGCAGCCCGACGGTGACCATTGCAATACTAGATACGGGAATCGATGCAGCCCATCCCGATCTCTCATGGAAAATGGTCCCGGGCTGGAATTTTTGGGATGACAATTCGAACACGGCTGATATTTCTGGCCATGGTACTGCGGTAGCAGGAACGTCGGCCGCAGCCGCAGACAATCTGAGCGGTGTTGCGTCCGTGGCGTGGAACTGCAGAATCATGCCTATTCGCGTTTCAGACGGCAACGGTGTCGCCAGTTTTTCTGCTGTCGCTAATGGTTTGGCATGGGCGGCGGATCATGGTGCCCGCGTTGCCAATCTCAGTTACATGATGACGAACGTTTCAAGCGTCACGACTGCCGCACGATATTTCCAGCGCAACGGGGGTGTCGTGACAATGTCCGCCGGAAATCAGGGCACCTTCGATTCGACTTCGGATAATCCTTACGTCCTAACGGTGAGTGCGACCAGTGGCTCAGATTCCATTATGAGTTGGTCCAACACCGGCAACTTCGTCGATTTATCAGCACCTGGCGAATCCATCCTTACAACGAGCAGGGGTGGCGGATATGGATTGTGGTCGGGAACCTCTTTCTCCGCTCCAATTGTTGCCGGTGTGGCTGCGCTTGTCGTGTCAGCGAATCCGAATTTGTCTGCGAGTCAGATACAAAACATCCTCAAGAACTCCGCTGACGATCTCGGGCCAACGGGATGGGATCCAACTTACGGATCCGGACGAGTAAACGCGGCCAAAGCCGTGGCGATGGCATTAACGGAGATTGGAAAGACCTCCAGTACGAGACCGCCACTCGATGCCATCATCTCTCCAATACGGAACCCGACGAGCGATGCTACGTCTCTCGCACTGAATCCTGAAGCTTCGATCACCAATATGACAATCGGCAGTCGAGTAAATGTCCTTACCGCCTCTGAGCGCGTAGCGAAAGGACTTAATTATTGGCCTGACGGGACAATGGGCGTCACACGATCCGGCTCTGAATACACTTTTTTTGCCGCAAACAGTGGGAGCATCGCAAAAACTACGGGAACCGCGGATAATCCTGCCGTTTCAGTGTCTATCGCCAGCATGCAGATCCAAAACCCGAAGCACGCATACAACTATGCTGCAGGAGGACCGGTATACCGCGACGCGACTACGGGCAATTTGTTCATGTTCTATCACGCAGAAATTTGGGATAGTAACGCTGTCAATTTCTGGTCTCTTCTAGCGATGGCAAAATCAGTCGATGGTGGAAACACCTGGACAGATCTCGGCGAGATTATCACTCCAAATTCATTCTTCGGCGAAGGAAATCACGAGATTACCGGCGGGACTTTCACCATTGCAGGGGAATACTTGTATGTATATTTCCGAGACAGGTTTCACGACGGCACCGAAATTAATCTGGCCGTTGCGCGCGCCCGTATATCCGATGTACTTGCGGCAGGAGCATCAAATGATGTGACTGCTTGGAACAAATATTTCAACGGCGCATGGACCGAGCCGGGAATGGGCGGGGTATCAAGCGCGCTTGAATCCGGGAACCCTGGAACGAACTACATGAGTGTCTCGTACAACGCATATTCCGGCAAATACGTTTTGGTTATGGTCGATCCTACGAGCGGGAACTGGAATCTTTCGATAATCGAATCATTAAACGGTCTTACCTGGTCTTCCAGGGTAATTATCGAGACGGAATCCGGCGAATCTTATGCGCCTAGCATTATCGGTTTTGGCGAAGAACCTCGCGATTCCGGGCAGCAATTTGATGTTTACTATACGTATTCACTCGTCGGTGGATTCAATCGGTGGAATGATGCTGTTCTCGCGCGAAGAGCGCTAACGCTGAATGGACCTACGGCGGGTGATACAACTCCTCCTTCCGTTTCGATCACCTCGCCGGTAAATGGGGGAACTATAAGTCGCGGTAGCACTGTTACGATTCAGGCCGCAGCTTCTGATAACGTGGGTGTTACGAAGGTCGAATTCTATATCGGAAATAACTTGAGGTGCACTGACACTACTGCTCCATATTCATGCTCATGGAATGTTCCTTCCGCAAAGAACAAAACCTATACGCTTCAAGCCAAAGCGTACGATGCCGCTCAGAATGTCGGCACTTCGACTCAACTAACAGTGACAGCAAAGTAGAGCAAGCGCTGCGCCTGGATACGTCTCTCGGCGCAGCCTTTGCGTTGTGACCACCGATGGATCAAACCGTTAACTTTTCTAATGAACGGTTCGCTTTGATGGGAGCGACCATTTACGTCAATCCGTCAGACGAGCCCATACGAGACGACGTTCCAGAAAGATCATCTATCATTCGCCCGAGTGACATTCGCCCGCTGTGCGAGTGAGCACGGCTCGGCGATGCCAAGCCCTATTTGTGGATGATGCCGGCGCCCGGATCACGGACGCGCTTGTTGAAAGCGTCATTTTCCGATGGCACGCAAAACAGCTCTTGAATTTCGTGTTTGGGGTCGAGCTTGAAGAGTTTCTTTTCGCTCACCCACGGTTTGGCATACGCCTTGGGATCGTTCAATGTAATCGTCAGCTCCAGGGTATCGCGATTCACGCGGCGATATCGCTCTTCCACCCGGGCTTGATCACTTACCGGGTTTCCAAAATGATCGAGCCAGGTTCTCTCGTCGAAGCCGAGAGAGTTCACAATCAAGGTGTCTCCGTCCCACCGGCCGACGGAGTACCCCATCCATGCCGGCTCAGGATCTTTCGGAAGCTGGCGGCCATCTGTCCAGATCTGGCGATATGCGTTCCCCCATTCAAAGTGCTGCAGAATTCGATTCGGTGTCTGGACAAACTCCATCGGGTAAATCGAGACCTCGAGGAACAGGTAGCGCGGCATACCAACCGGATCGCAAGTCATCATGGGGTCATTCCCGAGCCCGCCCGCTACGGCGCGCGGCCCGTAGACAGGCTTCGCGGCATCGAATTTCGCTTTGCCCCACGCGGTCATGGGAGGAGTCTCGTTACTCATCGTGAGAACGCGATTGGTTCTGGTCCAAGTTCCACTGAGATCGCGTGAATCGTGCGGGAGGGAGGGAGATGCCTGAGCAGATACGGGCGAACAAAACGCAAGTGTCGCGATCAGAGCCAAAATTGTGTGTCGCATGCGAATCAAATCCTCAATCGATCGCGTTCGCGGTTCCGTCGGCCTTCAACACTTCTTTGCCGTTAACGACGACGGGCTTCTGCCTGTTGATCAGACCCACAGGTGTACCGGCCTTGGAGGGACGGACGGTAAGCATAATCTGGTCGCCGTACTTGAACATCTTCTTGCTCCATCCAGCTCGAGCGAGAACGCCAGGACTGTTCATTTCGATGGCCCAACTCACGACTTTGCCGGTCTCATCCTTTGCGTCCACGAAGAGTGCGGCATGCGGGTTCGTGAACGCAAATTCCGTCACTATTCCGGATAATGTCACCGACTTCGTCGAGTCGTAAGTTCCTGTTCCATGATGAGCGACAATCGCCGCGCACGTCATAAACAGCCCCGCGACGCAAAACATGCAGCGGGCCAATTTAGTTCTCATACACACCGTCCAAAATCGCCTGACAAACATATTCTTGAAGCTCCCAACCGGGCGCGAGAGTGAAGACGCGGTTGAACGTGTAAGGTTTCGTCAATGCTTTGGGGTCATTAATCGTGAGCTCAACGTTGAGATGACCCAAGTCCGGCCGCCGGTAACGTTCGATTAAGTGCATCGCATCGCTATGCGGCTTGCCGGTTGCGTCGAGCCAGGTTTTGTCGTTGAAGCCAACAGTATCGACGACGAGCGTGTCGCCTTCCCATTTTCCGATCGACTGGCCTGTCCAGCTCTCCGGTTCGATATCGAGATTGTGCGAGCGGCCGTCCAGGAAAAATCGTCGATAGCTATGAGTGTTGCCCTCCCACAGCAGCACTATGGTGTCAGGGCGCTGCACGATCTTATAAGGCAGCGGATTAATTCTCACCGCTCCGTTCGGCAAGCAGAAGCGCTCCGGATCATCTTTGCCTTTGTTCGCCTTGCGTTCGTCATAAATCTTTTTTGCCCCAGTCTGATATGGGGGATCGCTCGGCAGCAAGATGCTTGTTGGAACCCATAATCCGGACAAATCCACTTTGCCGTCTTGCGTGCGAGGAGTCGGCCCGGCAGGAGGCGCCGGAGGCTTGCGTGCGGTGGGCCGCGGCACGCCTTTGGATTTGTCCACAGTCTTATTAGCAGCCGCAGAGTTCGGAGCTTTCAACGTCGCATCCAGGTGCTCGGGGTCCTGGTTATTTTCGTTACAGACATATTCCGTCATTTCGAAATTCGGTTCGAGCGTCGTGGTTCGATTGATCACCCACGGTTTGGTGAAAACGCCCGGATCATCGATGATGACTTGCATCTCCATATTCCCGTAGTTGACCCGGTGAAATTTTTCGGTCAAGTGCATGTCCTTGGTGTGCGGCGTGCCTGCGAAGTCGTACCACGATTTTTCGAAGAAACCCACCGTATCGACAACCAGCCAGTCTCCTTCCCAGTGTGCGCGCGAGTCTCCGTAGAAGGTGGGCGTCAAATTTTTCGGATGATCGGATCCATCGACGAAGAACTGCCGATACATGTGAGTGTTGCCTTCGAAGAGCATCAACACCAGCTTTGGAGTCGCAAAGAGCGCCGTATGATAGGGAGCCGCTCTCGGCGGCCCACCGGGCAGACACCGTGCTTCAAAATCTTCGGCGCCGTTGTTGGCCCGGTGTTCTGCTACGACTTTTGCTGCCCACGGCAACATGTCCGGTGCGTCCTGACCGCTTCCTCCAAATCCGTTCCAGATTCCGGTAAGGTCCGGATGACCGTCCGCCAGACGCGGCACCGGACCCGGCGGTCCTTGGGGGCGGGCTCCGCGGCCGGCGTTGCCTCGGCCTTGAGGCGGAGCGGGATCTTGGTTTTGCGCCGCGAGGGACGCCGCGATAGCTACGACCATACTGATGATGACGAACGACGTCGCTAATTTCTTCCGCACGTGAGGTCTCTCTTGAACGCGGGCTAAAGCCGCGCAACTACATACTCGACTGCAACACCGTCATTGGTTCGGTGCGGCGTCTCCGGCGGAGGATCCCGCAAACACCCTGCGGCCATCCGGCAACTTGACAAGCCGCGCATTCGCACTCTTCGAGCCATCTTTCGCCAGGGAACCTTCGACGTAGACTTGATCTCCGGCTTTGAGCGAATCCTTTCTCCAACCCTGTTTCAGGAGGACAGGAATAGCGCCCAATTCGAAGTTCCAACTGGTCATCTTTCCATCCGCCTCTTTCACATCCACATAGAAACGTGCATGAGGGTTCATCCATTCAACCTTCGTCACAGTCCCAGTGATCTTGATGGGTTTGTTCGCGTCATACTCAGCCGCGAACGAATGATGTGCCAGCAGCGGAACGGCTCCAAGTACGAGAATAAGGCAGACCAAGAGAAGACCAACTTGAACTCTCATCGAAGTACCTCCTGGGTGCGGCGGATGAGCAATCGCCCATCGGCCATCGCCAATTTGTAACATCTATTTGCGATTCGCAATTTTACGAAACAGCGATAGCAATTTTTTAATTTTCATTCCTTCCTCAAAACTGAAATCGCGCGACGATCTGACCCTGTCGCGGCGGCGTGTTTACGGACGTGGTATCGATGAATCCGAAACCGGCCGTCGTTGGACTATTCGGGTCGCTGTTGTTCACGCGAGTCTGCACCGCTTGCGAATTCGTCGAGCTCGGATTGTTGAAGAACGCTCGGTTGAACACATTTGTGAACTCGATGCGCATCGTCAACGTGGCCTTCTCTCGCATCCGGAACAGGCGTCCGAAAGCCAAATTCTCCACCGGCCGGCGCTGCTGCCGGTAATCGTTGTAGTAGCTTCCGGTTCCAAACTGGCCGGGAGCGGGGTTCGTCCAGGCCTTCGGATTCAACACGAACGTCGTGTGCGGATCAAAGCAGTGGCAGTTGAGATCTTTCGTGAACAGCGGCTGGCCCGGCACGCGATTTTGCACGCTGTTCTGGAAAGTGACGGCCCCCAGCGTTGGGTTAGCATTCGCGGGCGGCGGTGCGATCGGAATGCCGCTCGCGTACTGGATAAAACCGCCGATCGTCCAATCGCGCAAGGCAAGTGACAGCACTTTATTGGATCCCCATTTCGGCATCGTGTAATTGAAGCCGAGGCCACTGATAAACGGCCTGGAGTTTGATGAAATACTTTTGGCGCTGGCGCGATCTTGCACATCAATTCCGGCGCCCATGATCGAAGGTTTACTGATCGTATCCAGTTCTTTCGCCCACGTAAATGCATACGTGAAGTCGAGTCCATGAGAGAGGCGCTTGGTCGCTTTGATCTGGAGCGCATCGTACCAGGTATTGCCCAACGGCGCCCACAAAGGTGTAAGCCCGGAATTGAACTGCGGGAAGGGTCGCAACGATTGCGCGACGGTTGCGTTCAGCGGAAATCCTGGGAAAGGCAGCTTGTTCTGAAAACGGCCCGCTGCAGACGAGCTGATCGAGGCGCTAAGGATTGCAAGATCGGCCGGATTGTCGAGGCTGAGGCCGAAACTCGCCAGGCGTTCTTTGGTCAGATAGTTGTAATTAACGAGACTGCCGTAGGTCAGCCAGATCGCGCGATTGCCGACGTACGAGGCTTCGACAAGGAGATTCGGAATGATTTCGCGCTGCAGGCCGACGCTCCACTGGTACTGTCTGCCAGGTCTTCCGGCGTTCTTGTCGATCACGTAAGGTGGCCCGCCGCCGATGGGATTCACGCTTGAATTGATCGGGTAATAACCCGGATTAAAGTTCGGCCATGCGATTTGCGCGGCTGTCAATGGTACGCCTCCCGAGAGCGTCATGATTTCCCGTCCGGCGTCGGGATTCGGGCCGATCGGATTACTGGCTGCGGCAGCGCCGCCCGTCAGGTTGTATTGCGCGGTTCCGGTGTACACGATGCCAAAACCTGCTCGAAACACGCTCTTGTCCAGGAAGTGATAGGCCAAGCCGAACCGTGGTCCGAATCCCCATGGATAATTTTTCGCGAAGCGGCAGTTGCATGTGGCTTCGTACTGAACAGCGCCGGGGAGCCCGCCGGCACTCGGGTTTGGCACATCCGCCGCTAAATTCGGCGTGCGGCCGTACTGCTCTTTGAGGTATGTCGAGTAGTCGTATCGAAGGCCGATATCCAGCGTGAGCCTGCGTGTGACTTTCCAGCTGTCTTGCGCGTAAAAGCCCAGTTGATGTTTTCCGATGCGTCCTGATGAAGGAGGTTTGGCGTTTGCGTTATTCACCAAACCCAGAAGGAAACTCGCGTAAGGAAATCCGATCGTATTGCCGCCAATGCTTCCGGTGGAGTTGGCCGCAACGACATAAGGAAGCGCCGTTTGTCGGTTGCTAAAGACGTACGTGCCATTGAGTGCGCCGGCGTTGAGATTGTAGTCTCCCTGGAATCGTCCTTCCCACCCAAACTTGAATGTGTGGTTGTTCCGGGTCCAAGTGAGGCTCGCAATTGTGGAGTACTGCTGGAAAACATCATCCACTTTGCTTGCCGTTGAGCCCATGTTCGCCATGCCCCCATATGCATTACTCAGGTTCTGAAATACGGGGAATGTGGCGGGCCGCGTGAACGGTCCGACCAGGCCAAGTTGCCCCGTGGCATCGTAATCGTCAAGCAGCGCCGGCCTGCCTAACCAGTTCTGTGAATAGCCCGCGCCCCAATGGAAGAGAACCCTTGGTGAGAGGGTGTGATCCCAATTCAAACGTTCACTATGCGCGCGGATATCGGTGCCGATGGTGGTATCAATAGGCTGAGGCAAACCCACGGCGCCGGCGCAATACCAGCAGAATGTCTGCGTGTGATTCCAGAAAATCGACAACTTGTCCTTCGGTCCCAACATGTGATCGATCTTAATCGAGGGAACCTGTGTGGTTCTTTCGCTTCGATACGATTGTTGATAGTTATTCACCAGCAGGTCAAGGTTCGTCGGCAGCGGAATCAGCGCCTGGACCTTCTTTGCGACGGGATCAAATCGATCTGGCGGAATGATGTTGTTCGGAAACGGATCGGTAACAATTTGACCATTGACGACGCGCCGCGTGGCGGGATCATAAATCTGGTTGGGATAAATAGTACGGCCCAGAGGGTCTGTGCCAATCTGATTCCTCAACAACACTGCGCTGAAATCGCCGCGCCGGAACGCTTCTGTGGGGACGGAGAGCGCCGAAGGTAAGACGTTCTGGCCGATCCTGTATTGCTCCCAATTCCAAAAGAAGAATGTTTTATTGTGCCCGTCATACAGTTTCGGAATCAGCACCGGCCCGCCAAGCGTGAACCCGTAATCGTTCCGCCGTTGTCTTGACCGAATCAGGTTCCCCCTGCCGTTGTCCGTATAAGGCTGGCCCGCATTCATGAACTCGTTTACAAAATAGTCGTACGCGCTTCCATGGAACTGGTTGGTGCCGGACTTGAACGTGACGTTCATTATGGCGTTGCCGGTCTGCCCAAACTCTGCGGAGTAATTGCTCGTCTGAATAGCGAATTCCTGGATTGAATCCACTCCCGGTTGATTTTGCTGCGATGCGCCTTGACCCAAACTGTTCGTCGCATCCATGCCCTCGATCAGAACCATGTAGGAATTGTTCGTGCCGCCATTAATGCGAATCGTCGGGCCGGTTCCTCCATACACAAGCGCAGAGCCTGGAATCAGCGCAACGACCGTGAACGGATTCCGAATCCCTCCGCTGCCGGCAAACGATCCTGTTTGCAGGATCGGAAGACTATCGATACGTTGAGTGGTGATGACGTGACTTAACTCGCCGCTTTCGGTTTTCAACAACGGAGCATCGGCTTCGACAGTCACCTCTTCCGCATTGCTACCGACTTCGAGCGACGTATCGATCCGAATGATCTGTGCTGCTTGTACGGTCAGACCCTGCCGAACATATTTCTTGAATCCCGGCAACTCCACCGCGAGCTGGTAGACGCCCGAGGGCAACTGGGCAAGCGTGTAGTTGCCCGTTTCCGTACTGATGGTTTCGTATCGAGCTGCAGTTTCTGTGTTCACAGCGACGACATTGGCGCCGGGAATGACCGCACCTGTAGGGTCCGAAACCGTTCCGGTAATCGTGCCTCGCTCGGTTTGACCAAACGCAGTCCAGGCTGACAGAAACAGAAAAATGGTAAGCACTCCACGCATCCGCATCGCTAATTCCTCCACAAGTTTGTGTGCGAAGTCTATGGATGGTTCGGAGGGAGTGTCAAGGTTTCAGACGTGTGGAACCCATCTTGCGCGCCACAACTGTAGGGGCGGTCTCTCGGCGCTAGAGCGCCGCCTGAAGTCTCGCCATTTCGCGCACGCTGGAGGCGTGCCAGGAAATTAGCCAGGGGTACGCGTTTTTTGCATACTGGTATTCGACTGCGCCGAGGATCGCATCCCGGCAGGGGGGTGAGGAGTCCTCGCACCCCTGCCGGGGTGCGGCGTCTTTGGTCAGACAACCGGGGGTTGCGCTCGCTCGCGCTCGCTTAACCCCCGGCTAATTTGCTGGCACGCCTCCGGCGTGCGCAAAATGGATAAAACAAAATGAAAGCCAGGTCCAAATTGCCAGGCAAGGTCGTAATGCTGGATTGCGGCACCGAGTCAATCGCCTATTTCGAACAAAAACGGCATGAATCACTCGCAAGGATGATTGCGGAACTGAAAGGCTACGAGTTCGCAGGTGAGTACGATCCAAAATGCGACGGCACTGCCGGCTTGTACTTTGTTCCCCACCAGACCCTCATAGGCATGGATTTCGCTGCGAAACTGGGCATACACACCGCGGACCATCTATTTGGAGGCGTGGTGCCTCGTTGGTTCTTAGCGACGAAAGCTCCTGTCCATGGGCTAATCACGTCAGACGCCAACAAGCCGGCAGGCTGGGAGGCGGGGTTCACCAGTTCCATTGCAGATCATCTGTTGCCGGGCTACACAGCGTTCAGCCGGCAGGACGCATACGACGCCGGAATGCGCCTCCTCGAATGCGGCCCGATCCGATTGAAAGACGTGTTCGCCGCCGGCGGAAAGGGACAAACGGTGGCGCGCAGCGCGGCTGAATTGGAAGCGGCGCTCGCACAACTCACAACTCGACTATCTTCGCAATGGGCCGCAGTGATCGAGCTCAATCTGGAAGACATCACGACGTACAGCATCGGACAAATTTACATGGAAGGACTAACCGTGAGTTACTGGGGAACCCAACGCGTCACCGTCGACAATTCCGGCGATCTTGCCTATGGCGGCTCGGACCTAAATCTGGTGCGTGGCGGATTTGATGAAGCGGGCGCAATTGCGCCGACGGTAGAAGCGAAACGGGCTGTGGAGGCAGCCAAAGCATTCGACTGCGCTGCTCAGGCGCAGTACCCGGAGATCTTCGCATCGCGCAGGAATTACGACGTCGGACAAGGCCACGACGCGCACGGCGTGTTCCGATCCGGTGTTCTCGATCAGTCATGGAGGATTGGAGGCGCGAGCGGGGTCGAGATCGCGGCTCTGCGTGTGTTCAAAGACCGGCGGGATCTATCGTTCATGCGGGCTTCGGCATTCAACGTATATGGCGCCGATGCCGTTGTACCGCCGGAAGCGATCGTGCATTTCCACGGAGTCGACGACGCGTTCGGTCCCATGCTCATGTATACGCTTATCGCGGAGCTGCGATGAAGACCGTCCGCATTGCAACCGCCGGTAAACGGAAGATCGAAGGCACGATGTTCTTGCCCAAAAGCTCCCGCCAGCGGCATGCGGGCGCATTGTTCTTGCACGGCTGGCGTAGCGACCGGCAGAAACACATTGTGCCTGCTCAGCTGTTAGCCGAAATTGGTTTTGTTTCGCTGACTGTGGACCTGCGCGGGCACGGGAAAACCGGGGAACTCGAGCCGGCAGTTTCGGTCCGTGACAATTTGCGGGACGTGCTGGCGGCCTATGACTTATTGATCTCGCGCGATGATGTCGATCGAAACTGTATTGCGCTTGCCGGCTTCAGCTATGGAGGCTTTCTGGCCATCCTGCTGGCCGCGGAAAGGAAGGTGCGGTGGCTCGCATTGCGCTCTCCTGCCCTGTATCGGGATGAGGACCTCGAGATCCCAAAAGCCGAAATCAAGAGAAGAGGCTTAATGGCGTTCCGCAGACGCCAGCTCTCTCCTGCGGACTGCGCAGGTTTACATGCCGCCGCCAGTGTTCAGGCACACGTACTGTTGATCGAAGCCGAACACGACCGCGTTGTCCCACGTCAACAAATTCGAAATTATCTGAAGGCGTTTCAGCGCGCGAGGTCCGTAACACATCGGCTGATTCGGCGAGCCAATCACGCCATGTCGCCGGAGCACTATCGCGTGGCGGTCGGTACACTGGTCGAGTGGCTCAAGGCAACTGGTCGCGGGTGCGGATGAGCAATTGCTTCAGGTAAGGAATCGCCTCGATCTTTTCCTGCGTTAGATACTCCCAATAAATTCCTCGGGGCCTCAGCAGTTTCGTATGCGTCTCAATGACAGTCGTCGGAGTGACGATATAGTCCACTGGGATATCATGCGCAAGCACGGGCAACTCTTCATCGATCACCTGTAGGTCGTGAATCGTCGTGACGATGCGAGTTGTTCGCCGCAGCAGTCCCGCTTCGCGCGCCAACCCATATTCAAGATCAGAATAGCCACCGCCCTTTCCAATTCTTGCCCCTTGCGGGTTAGCCGCAACGGTGCCGCACACGATCAGATCGATCGGCTTCATTTCTTCCGGCCTGACGGACCGCCCGAATCGGAAAGCGCCCTGAATAGAACTCGCCTCGGTTATTTTCTTTCCGAGTCGTGCAGGATCCAGTTCGATGAAACACTCCATTTCCCTAAGTCGGGGGACCGCCATGTAGACGAGCTTGGATTCCCGGAGCGCACGAACTCGAACGGAGCGTTGCGGCGAATCAGGATTACACTTCAGAACCTGCGCACGTTTCCAGACATTCAGTTCAGTTAAACGTTCAGCCGCCCGCTCGGCACCACTGAAGTTGGGAATTCGTCCGTGCGCCCCGGGGAAACGCGCGACGCGCGCCAGCTTCAGTGTTTGCCAAATATGCTCACGGATCTCCTGTTTGCCGCGCCGTGCCGGGGCCAAGGGTCAGACCCCGCGTCCCCGACGGCTTCCCGGACGACGGGGACGCGGGGTCTGACTCCTCGTCCCCGGCACTTTGAGGGTTTTCATTGTTTTGGACAAATCGTCAGTCTTGAGTACGAGGAAGGCAGAGCCGCTGCCATCGGGCGCTGCACTCCCATAGGCATATTCGATATTGATGTTGGCTTTGGCCAGCTGCTGTGCGATGGAAGCAAGAGTGCCGGGTTTATTATCAATGTCCATTCCCAAGACATCGGTCTCGAGCACGAAACTGCCTGCAGATTCCAACAGGTGAACGGCACGGATCGGATCGCTCGCAATAAACCGGAACACGGCATAGTCAATGGAATCCGCAACACTGTGAGCCAAAACGTCGATCTGCTTTTGTGCGAGCTCCGTACACACCCGCGCGAGTGTGCCAGGTTCATTTTCCAGGAACACCGACAGCTGCTTGTGGACTTTCATTCCCGCCTCCCGTAAGTCTTTGAATTCGATTGCACCGATAATATTACCCACGATTCAGGTGGGACATGCAGTCCACATCACCAGGCATGCAGCTTTTTGCATCTTCCGTCCGCTGTCCGGTGTACACTCGCGGAGACGATGAAAACGCGACTAATTGTGACTGCTATTCTCGGAATGAGCGTCTACGCCTTCGCGCAATTCGGTGGGCGCACCGCGCGCACCGGACAATTCGGCGGTGGACGATTTGCGGGCGAAGATGGAGGCCAAACCGGTGGACGGTGCCTCGTGCCCGGCTACTTCGGCAGCGGTGAAGAGGATTTACCGACGCCACGCAAGATCAACCGCAGCGGGTTTGTATACGCCAGGGCTCGCTACCACTTGCAGCCATGGTGGCGGCTAGAAACGCGTGAGGTTCCCTGGCATCACGACTACCCGGACGGCGACACGATGTTCCCGACATCGCTTGGACGGTTGACAACCGTTTGGACGGACCCGGAGTCTTACCAGATCGTCGATATCGATAGCAATGAATTGTTCCAGTACCCATTCATCTACATGTCGGAACCGGGATATCTCAACCTGCTTCCCGGCGATATCAAAAATCTCCGAGAGTACCTCGATCGCGGCGGCTTCTTGTTGATGGACGATTTTCGCGGTAACGAGTTCGACAATTCGCAGTTCCAGAACATGAGGCAGCAAATGAAGAAGCTTTTTCCCGACCGTGAGCTCTCGTTGGTGCCTCCGACGCATCCCATCTTTCATCTGGTCTACGATCTCGATGAGGCCGCAATGCTGCCACCCTACCGTATGTTCAATTCCGGCGATGTGCAGTTCTTCGGAATTTCCGACGCGAAGGGCCGTCTCCAGGTCATGATTGATTTCAATAACGACATTAGCGAGTACTGGCAGGCCCTGGATGTGGGGCAATGTTCGATTCACGAAGCGGGTACTGCTGTTGAATTAGGCGTGAATTACGCCGTCTATGCGCTGACGCATTAAGGCTGGGAATTCGGGTGAAAAGACTCTTAATGCTCCTGGCGTTTTTCGCAGTGCTGGTCCGTCCGGCAATTTCCGACTGGTCGGAGCCCGCCGCACCCGAGTTTGTGTTTGCCCGGCTTGCGTGCAGTAATCGGGAATCGTGGATGTACTGGCCCACTTACTGGCCCGATATGCCGCCCTGGAAGCACGATTACCCGGAGTCGGATGAATTTCTGATCGGTCTAGTCCACGAACTGACGGGGATCCCCGTCAGGCCCGATTCCTACAAGATCGTGCAGCTCAGCAGTCCGGAAATTTTCGAGTACCCCTTCCTTTATCTGTCAGAGCCGGGCTTCATGGTTCTCAATGACAAGGAGATCGCGAACCTTGGGGAGTATATTCGAAGAGGCGGCTTCATCATGGCCGACGACTTCCGCACCGGCGCATATCTTAACGGCCCCGAGGAACTGCAGGTTCTGCGCTATTACTTGAAACGTGCGCTTCCCGAACGAGAACTCGTGAAGCTCGACATCACGCACCCTGTGTTTCATAGCTTCTTCGAGGTCGACTCATTGAAGATGACACCGCCATATGGAGGATTCATTCCCGAGTTCTGGGGAATGTCCGACGAACGCGGCAGGTTGCAAGTCATTGCGAATTACAACAACGATATCGGCGACTTCTGGAAGTACCTCGACGAAGGCGACAAGCCGCTCAAAGACAGCACGAGATCCATCCGTATGGGAATCGACTACATCGTCTACGCAATGAGCCACTAGGGCGCCGGAGGGATGCCACGCCGGAGGCGTCTCAGGAAATTAGCCGGGAGTACGCGCACGTTTTTTGTGCGCAGACTCCGGCGTGCGCAAAATGCCCTATCGTGTCAGGTACGCAATCAGCGGCGCGAGCGTAAGCGGGCTCAGCAGTGTGGTGATGAACACAACATTGGTTACGAAGGCGGGTCCCACATCGAACTCGAGAGCCAGTATCGTAGTCACGACTGCCGTTGGCA
>Ga0066709_100001654_pt1 | contig 15077 bp, 13 predicted proteins | sample GraSoiAngelo_158_FD_79665 | JGI IMG/M metagenome (GOLD analysis project Ga0066709, IMG submission 79665) | Grasslands soil microbial communities from the Angelo Coastal Reserve, California, USA - 14_1009_16_30cm | ecosystem: Environmental > Terrestrial > Soil > Grasslands | place: USA...
CCCGGAAGGCGACCAGGTCGTAGATCTGGTCGTACAGCAGGTTCTGCGCCTGCATCTTCTGGTAGATCGAGTAGAAGTGCTTCGGCCGCCCGCTCACCTCGGCCTCGAGTCCCGCCTCCCCGACCTTCTTCTCGAGGACCCCGATCACCTCCTTGATGTAGCGCTCGCGCTCGGCCTTGCGCTTCGCGACGCTGCGCTTCAACTGGTAGTAGACCTCGGGGTGGAGGAAGCGGAGCGCGTTGTCCTCGAGCTCGCTCTTGATCCAGTAGATGCCGAGGCGGTGCGCGAGCGGCGCGTAGATGTCGAGCGTCTCCTGGGCGATCTCCACCTGGCGCTCGGGCGGAAGGTGGCCGAGCGTGCGCATGTTGTGCGTGCGGTCGGCGAGCTTGATCAGGATGACGCGGATGTCGCGCGCCATGGCGAGGAGCATCTTGCGGAAGTTCTCCGCCTGCTTCTCCTCGCGCGACGTGAAGTTGATCTGGCCGATCTTCGTGACCCCGTCGACCAGGGTCGCGATCTCGCTGCCGAACGTCCCCTCGATCTGGTCGAGCGTCGCGAGCGTGTCCTCGACGGTGTCGTGCAGGAGGCCCGTGGCGACGCTCGGCACGTCGAGGCGCATCTCGGCGATGATCCCGGCCACCTGGACGGGGTGGGTGAGATACGGCTCGCCCGACAGCCGGCGCTGGCCGCGGTGCACCTCGGCCGAGAAGTCGTATGCCCGCTGGATGGTGTCGACGGGTCCCGTCGGGTGGTAGGCGCGGACGCGCTCGATGAGCTCGCTGACGGTCATCGGCCTGCGCGGGCGTCGAATCGGGCACGCGCCGCGCTCACGATCTCGCGGGCGAGCTCCTCGGGGGAGCGGCGGTCGGTGGAGAGCACGAGGTCGTAGCGCCCGAGGTCGTGGTAGTCGAAGCCGTAGATCTGCCGGTAGCGGCGGGCGTCGGAGGCCTCGCGCGCCTGGGTCTCCTGGAGCCGCGCCTCGGCCGCCCCGCCCTCGCGCGCCACGATGCGCTCGGCGCGCACCGTCTCGGGCGCGTCGAGGAAGACCTTCAGCGCGGGCCGCCCGGCGGCTTCCGCCATGAAGGCCGCGAGACGGCCTTCGAGCACCGCGTCGTCCTCTGCCGCCCGGGCGCGCATCTGCTCGTCGAGGGCGCGGTCGATCGCGTGGTCCGTCTCGGCCTGGCGCGCATACTCCTCGAGCGACAGGCCGCGAGCCGCCGCCTGCCGGCGGAAGATGTCCCCGGCATAGACGTGCTCGAGGCCGAGTTGCTCGGCCACGAGACGAGCGACGGTCGTCTTGCCGCTGCCCGGGAGGCCCGAGATGGTGATCAACACGAACGCATTATGCCGCGGGCTCCCGGCTTCTGCACCTATACCTTCACCTTGTCAGGGGGCCGCGAGGTCGGTTGACCGTCGCCCCGCGTGAGCACGCTGAGGCGATGCTGTGCCGGGGCATAGTCGCCGTTAGGGAACTCGCGCTTACGTTGAGGACAGCAGGACCCGGCCGTCCGCAGTTGGCATCAGAGCCTGGGCAGCCTTGTAGATGCCCCAGCCTAGTGCACCCGCTCCCACAGCCGGCAACGCGACGACAAGCATCGTGCCGGCGCCTGCACCCAACCCAACGGCTCCGCCGATCGCGGCCAAACCGCTCATCACGCCAGCGCCCGAAAGGCCCGCCACTGAGCCCAGGGCCGACACGGCGGTGAGACCACCTGCCGTTCCGAGTCCGGCGCCGGCGTAGGTGCCCAGACGCCCCGCTCGACGCGCTACACGTTCACGGTGGTCAAGAGAATCGGAATCCTTGAGAACAGTTTTGTTGACGACGACCGCTGTTGCGAGTCCGGCCCCTCCCGCCAGGGTTCCTAGTCCGCCCACCGCCCCCGAACCCCAGACACCCGCGGCCCTGAGTCCGCTCATGATACCCGGACCTGATATGCCCCGGACCTTGCCGCCGCTGCAGTGTGGCCTCGGGGTACCCTGCGCACGGCGCCGTAGGGCGGAACACACCCTTAGCTCACTCCACGTTCTGTACCTGCTCGCGGAGCTTCTCGAGCTCCCCCTTCGCCGCCAGCACGAGGTCCGTGATCATCAGGTCCCCCGCCTTGGCACCCGTCGTGTTGAGCTCGCGGTGCACCTCCTGGACCAGGAAGTCGATCCGCTTGCCGACCGGTCCGCGCTCCCCGAACGCCGCCGCGAGCGCGGCGAGGTGGCTCTCGAGTCGCACCAGCTCCTCGGTGATGTCGCCCCGCTCGGCCAGCAGCGCGACCTCGTGCGCGATCCGGCTCGGGTCGAGCTCGCTCCCGCCCACCAGCCGGACCAGCCGCTCCTCGACCTGCCCGCGCAGCGCCGCCAGCGCCTGCGGCAAACGGCGGCGGATGCGGGCGGTGAGCGCGCGCAGCTGCGTCGTCCGCCGGCGCATGTCGCGCTCGAGGTGGGCGCCCTCGCGGCGGCGCTCGGCGTCGAAAGCGCGGAGCGCCGCCCCGAGCGCGCGATACAGCGCCGTCCGCTCGCGCCCGAGGTCGGGCGGTTCCTCGCTGACCTCGAAGAGACCCGGCAGGCGGAGCACGTCTCCGAGCGTCGGACCGCCGGTCAGCCGCAGCGCGCGGACGAGTTCCCGCGCCGCCCCGACGTAGGCCCGCGCGAGCGCCGGCTGGACCGCGACGCGGTAGCGGCGCCGGCCCGGGATCGGCGTGCGCAGCACCGTCACCTCCACTCGCCCCCGCTGGGCGGTCTTCCGCACGCGGTCGCGCATCTCCGTCTCCCATGCGGCGTACTCGCGCGGCACCGCCACCTTCACGTCGAGGAAGCGCTGGTTCACGCCGCGGATCTCCACCGTCACCCGCGCACCCGGCGCCTCGGCGGCGCCGGCGCCGTATCCGGTCATGCTCTGCATCAGCCCCGCCGCACGTCGCGGGCGAGCTCGTCCGCACTGACCGTCGCCGTGCCGATCTTGCCGACGACCACGCCCGCTGCGTGGTTGGCGAGCAACGTGGCTTCCTCGAGCGTGCCGCCCGCGCCGAGCGCGAGGGCGCAGGTGGCGAGCACCGTGTCGCCCGCGCCGGTCACGTCGAAGACCTCACGCGCCACGGTCGGGAACTCCTCGACGACCACGCCGCGCGACCCCCGCTTGAAGAGCGCCATCCCCTCCTCGCCGCGCGAGATGAGCACGGCGCCCGCCTCCCATCGCTCCAGCAGCCGCGATCCCGCCGCGCGCAGCGTCCCGGCATCGCGGATCTCCACGCCCGAGGCCGCCGCGGCTTCCTCGCGGTTCGGCTTCACCAGCGATGCCCGGCGGTAGTGCGCAAAGTTCGCGCGCTTCGGGTCGAGCACCCAGGTGAACGGCAGGCGGCGATCGGCCTCCGCGAGCGCGGCGAGGAGCTCGGGGCCGATCGCCCCCTTGGCGTAGTCCGACACGACCAGCACGTCGTAGCGGGCGCGCTGGCGGAGGACGAAGTCGCGCACGTGGCGGGCACCCGCTCCGTCGGGCCCGACGTCGGACTCGCGATCGAGACGGACCACCTGCTGGTGGTGCGCGATGATGCGCGTCTTCTGCGTCGTCGGGCTCGCGCGCGACACGACGATACCCCGCGTGTCGGCGCCCCGCGCGCGCAACGCCGCGACCAGCCGGTCGCCGGCCGCATCCCGGCCGACGATGCCGCAGACGCCTGCTCGTCCGCCAAGCGCCGCGATGTTGCTCACCACGTTGCCCGCGCCGCCCGGTCGCACGTCCTCGTCCGCCACCTGGACCACGGGGACCGGCGCCTCGGGCGAGATGCGGCGCACCGTGCCCCAGATGAACTGGTCGAGCATCAGGTCGCCGACGACGAGCGCTCGAACGCGCCCGAACCGCCGGACGAGCTCGACGAGCCGCCGCTGGCCGACGCGCTTCACGACTCCCCTCGATAACAGGCGAGCGTGCCTTCCGCCATCTGCGCGCTGGTGAACCGCGCGCGCACGCGGGCCGGGCCGGCGGCGCCGAGCCGCGCGCGCAGCGCGGGATCCGTCGCGAGCCTTCCGAGCGCCGTTGCCAGCGCTCCCGCATTGCCCGGCGAAACGAGGAGACCCGTCTCCTCGTGCACGACCACCTCGGCGAGTCCGCCGACACGACTCGCCACCAGAGGCCGTCCGGCCGCCATCGCCTCGAGGGCCGCCACCCCGAGTCCCTCGCGCAGCGAGGGCTGCGCGACGATGTCGGCCGCCGCGAGACAGGCCGCAGCGTCGCGGCGAAAACCGGCGAACCGCACCACGTCGCCGAGGGGCGCGGCCGCCTCGGCCAGCGCCGTCGCCTCGCTGCCGTCACCGCAGAACACGTAGCGCAGGCCGAGCACGGCCGGCGCCAGCCGGTGCGCCGCCTCGAGCAGGACCGCGTGCCCCTTGCGCCGCTCGAGCGCGCCGAGCACCGCGACGAGCACCACGTCCCCGCCCATGCCCCACTCGGCGCGGAGCGCCTCGCGTGCCCCGGGCGGCGCCGCCCACGCCGCCGGATCGATCCCGCTCGGCACCACCCGGATGCGCTCGCGGCGGACGCCGACGCGCACCAGGGCCTCGCGGACCCCCTCGGAGATCGCCACCACCGCGTCGACCGCCCGGTTGTAGAGGAAGCGGACGTAGGGGCCGCCCGCCGGCACGTAGTCCATGCGTCGCGTCGCGACCAGGCGCACGCCGGCGCGGCGGCAGAGCGGCGCCAGGGCATGGGCGCGCGCGGTGTGGAAGTGGACCACCTCCGCGTCGCCGATCGCCCGCCGGAGCCGCAGCGCCGCCGCCAGGTCGAGATGGTTCGCGACCGCCAGCGGCACCACCGGGACGGCGGCCGCAGCCGCGGCCCGCGCGAGCGGCCCGCCGGGATGGGCGGCGAGGCGCGACACGTGACCGCGGCGCCCGAGCTCGCTGAGCAGGGCCATCACCTGCGCCTCGCCGCCGCCCCAGGCGCGTTCGGGATCGACGTGCAGCACGCGCACGGCTACGGCTCCCGGAGCCGCATCAGCACCGCGAGCGCCACCCACATGGCGATCGCCACCTCGTTGTCGCCGAAGTTGTACTGGGTGAGGCCGCCCGCCAGGAAGCCGACCAGGCCCGCCCAGGCTCCGGCCGCGGCCGCCCGGGTCGCCGCGTCCGGCGCGTCGGCGATCGCGGGCCAGCCGGCGCGCAGGGCCGCGGCGAAGAGGAGGGCGAAGGCCGCCAGCCCCGTGAGCCCCGCCTCGGCCGCGATCTGCAGGTAGTCGCTGTGCGCGTGCGAGCGGCGGTCGGCGTCGGGGTGGGCGGTGTAGAACGGCAGCGCTGCGCGCTGGTAGCGGCCGAAGCCGAGGCCGAGCACGGGGTGCGCGTGGATGATGTCGAGGTTCGCCGCATAGATGGCCACGCGCCCGGCATTCGCGCCGCCGAGTCCGAACATGTGCGCCGCCTCGCGGCGGAGATTGCCCGAGATCGCGAAGGCGAGGAGCGCCGCGGCGGCCAGCCCGACGGCCGCCACCCCCGCGTCACGCCCGCGTGCGATCAGGACGAGGGTCGCGATCACGGCGATGGTCGCGAGCCAGACGCCGCGCGCGGTCGAGAAGGCCACGGCGAGCACGAGCAGCACCGCCGCCCCGAGCGCGGCGAGGGCGCCGTTCATGGCGGAGGCCGTCGCCCAGGCGAGCGGAAAGAGCATGGTATGCGCGAACGTCAGGTAGTTGCGGAAGAAGCCGACGATCGCGTAGCCCGACTCGCCGGTCTCGCGCGGGTGCACGAGCTGCGGCCGTCCGAGGGCGGCGCGGTACCAGTCGGCGCCCGTCTCATGCTGGAGGAGGCCGTAGGCGGCCGCCACCGCACCCGCTGCGACCAGCACCCGGACGAGGCGGACGGCGTGGCTCCGGTCGCGAAGCCACCAGAACACCACGAAGTAGGTGAGCACGACCCACAGACGCGCCCATCCGGAGGCCTGCAACGGATGGCCGCTGGCGACGCTCGAGAGCGCGAGCGTGCCGTAGAAGAGTCCGAGCACGCCGTCGAGCGGCGTCGCCCGCACCGGCGCCCGGCCGCCGACGGCGCCGAACAGCGTGAGCCCGCCGAGCCCGAGCACGGCCGCCTCCATGCCGGTGGTGGAGAGCGGAACGGAGGCAGCGAGCAGGAGGAGCAGCGCGTCGGCCAGGCGCCGCACCACCACGATCAGATGCCCCGCCGCGTGAGCATCACCTTCACGGTCTCGGACAGTATCTTGAGGTCGAGCCACAGCGAGCGGTTGTAGATGTAGGCGAGGTCGTACTTGAGCTTGGTCGGCGCCGAGGTGTGGTACTCGCCGTTCACCTGCGCGTATCCGGTGAGCCCCGGACGCACCTTCAGGCGCTCGGCGTACCCCTGGATCTCCCGCTGATAGCGCCCGACGAACTCCGGCCGCTCGGGCCGCGGCCCGACGAAGCTCATGTCGCCGACCAGCACGTTCCAGAGCTGGGGCAACTCGTCGAGCCGGAGCGCGCGCAGGTAGCGGCCGAGCCAGGTGACGCGCGGATCGTTCTCGGCCGCGAGCACCGCCCCGGTGACGCGCTCGGCGGCCGCGTGCATCGTCCGGAACTTGACCATGGTGAACGGCCGCCCGTCCTTGCCGACGCGCGTCTGCGTGTAGAGGACGGGGCCGCCCGACGTGAGCCTGATCCCGAGCGCGACGAGCAGCATCGGCGGCAGCGCCGGGACGAGCAGCACCAGCGCCAGGACGACGTCGAAGAGCCGCTTGGCCGCGCTCGCTCCCCCGGCAGCCGGCTCGCGGATCACCTCGATCAGCGGGATGTCGTGCAGCCGCAGGTGCTCCGGTCGTCCGATCAGGATCTCGTACGGCGACGGCACGACGCAGACGCGCGCGCGCGGGCCTTCGAGCCGGCTGAGCGAGTCGAGGAGCCGGTCCTGCCACGAGTGCTCGGAGGCGATGATCACCTCGTCGACGTCGTGCCGCGCGCAGAGCGCGGGCAGCTCCTCGCGCGCCCCGAGCACCGGCACGCCGCGGGGTGCGGGCGAGGCGGCGCCGTCGGCCGAGACCGCGCCGACGATGTCCATGGCGAGCCAGTGCTGCACGCGGATCGTGTCGATCACCTCGGCGGCGGCGGCGTTCGTGCCGACCACCAGGACCCGCCGCCGCGGGTAGGCCCCCATCAACGACCGGCTGCCGAGTCGCCACAGGAAGAGCAGCGCGGCGTTGAGGCCCGCGAACACCACGAAGATCGAGCGCGGGAAGACGAGGTCCTGCGCGAAGAAGTAGACGGCGATCAGGACGAGCGCCTGCAGGCCCGCGGCAGCGGCGATCGGGCCGGCCTGCGCGCGCGCGTTGCTGAGCGCGCGCGGCTCGTAGAGCCCGAGGAAGTAGAGCACCCCCGCCTGCGCCCCGAGCATCGCGATCCAGTGGTGGTGGACCTCGGCGAAGCGCAGCGCGGGCAGGTAGCCGCGCGTCAGCGGGAACGGCACCGCGGCGCGCAGCAGGAACGCGAGGAGATAGGCGAGGCAAGCCGCCAGGAGGTCTCCCTGGACGAGCAACGTCCAGCGGAGGCGCCATCCTCTCTCGCGCCGATACACCGACGGCGACATACCAGAAGCCGCCGCGCGTTCAAGATCGGCGCGGCGCGTCCACGGCGCGCCGCCACGCCGCCTCCACGGCGGCCGCGGAATCCTCCCAGCGATAGCGCCGCTCGACGAGCGCGCGCGCGGCCCGCGCCATCGCGCGCGCGCGCCTCGCGTCGCGCAGGAGGTCGAGGGCCGCCGACGCGAGCCCCGCCGCGTCCTCGGCGACCAGCAGGTGCTCGCCCGGCTCGGCGTCGAGTGCCGCTGCCGCGCGCGGCGTGGTCACCACCGGCGTCCCGACGGCCATCGCCTCGAGCACCTTGTTCTGCATGCCCGACCCCGCGCGGACCGGCACGACGGCCACCGTCGCCCCGGCGATCTCGGGTGCCATCGCCGGCACCTCGGCGGCCAGCGCCACGCCCGGCGTGCCAGCGAGCGCGCGCACCGCGCGGGCCGGCCGCGCCCCCACCAGGAGCAGCTCGGCCGCGGGCAGTGCGCGGCGGATGCGGGGAAAGATATCGCGCGCGAGCCAGCAGGCCGCGTCGACGTTCGGGAAGTAACCGAGGTTGCCGCCGAAGACGACCCGCGCCGGCGGACGTCCATCCTCGCGGTAGGCGAACGCAACCGCGTCGACGCCGTTCGGCACTACGGTCACGCGCTCGCCGCCGAGCGCCGCCCGGTCCGCCTCCGAGACGACGAGCACGGCGGCCACCTCGGCGACGAGCCGCGCCTCGAAGCGCGCCAGCCGCGCCGCTTCCCACGCGGCGACCGCCCCGACGGGTCCGCGCTCGCTCACCGCCCGCCGGGCGAAGTTCGCCGACAGCGCATCGATCAGATCGACGACGACCGGCGGCTGGCGGCCCGGCGGCAGGTACGGCGCCGCACGCACGAGCTGCGCGTGCACGACGTCGAAGCCGGCCCGCGCGCCGAGTCGCGCCACGGCGTTCGCCGCGCGCCGCCGGGCGTAGAGCAACACCTGGAAGGGACGGCGGTCGCCCAGGAGCCCGCGCGCCAGCGCCGGCGCGGCCCCGAGCCTGCCGAGCGGGACGACGACGAGACGCACCCCGAGCGCCTCCACCTCTGCCCGCAGGCACGCCGGCGGCGGGCGCGTGAGGAGGGCGCAGCAGGTGATCTCGTGCGCCTGCGCCAGCAGTCGGAGGTGATGGAAGGCACGGACCTGGTCGCCCCGCCACGGCGGCACCGGCAAGCGGGTCACCAGGAAGAGCACCTTCACGCCGCGTCCCACCGTTTGGTCGTGACCGCCTGGCGCCAGATGCCGGCGGTGGCGCCGCGCCGGTAGCGCCACCACGCCACCGCATGCGCCGCGCTGCGCATGGCGAGGTAGAGTCCCAGGCGGGCCGTGTCGCGGAGCTCGAGGCTGCCGAGCGCCGCGCGCACCCGCGGCTGCGGCGCACCGCGCCTGCCGAGCTCGGGGTACTCGCGGGCGAGCTGCACCTTTCCCATCTCGATACGGATGCGCTGGCGACAGAAGTCGGCGAGCGTGGCCGGCAGACGCACCGCCACGCGCGCCTCGGGGACGCGGACGAGACGCTCACCCCCCACCACGAGCTCGAGCCATCGCTCCGGCTCGATCAGGTCCTCGGGCATGGCGGCGGGGAGCGCGCCGAGGCGGGCGGCATAGAGCTGCGCCGAGAGGTTCGGGAAGTCGACGCCGTAGGGTGCCGCCATGATGCGCTCGAAGGCGCGCGGACGCGGTGCGCAGGTGGTCTTGCCCGAGGCGAGCGCCGCCTCCGGCGCGGCGGCCAGGGCATCGCGCAGGAGACGGAAAGCGTCGGGCGCGAACCACACGTCGGCATCGAAGAAGATCGCGATCGGCCCGCGCGCCTGCTGGCGCAGCACGTTCCAGGCGAGCGGCTTTCCCGCCCGGCCGACGAGCAGGGCCGCCACCGCGAGCGGGGCGACCCCCGGGGAGAGCGGCGCGGGTCCCGCGCCGTCCACGGCCACCTCGGCGAGCGGCGCCCGGGCCTCGCGGGCGAAGGTCCGCACGTCGCGGAGCGCGGCGGAGGACGCCGCGTCCGACCCGTTGATGCAAACGAGCAGGTCGACCGCCTGCCCCAGCCCCAGCCCCAGCCCGCCGACCGCCGCGTGCGCCACCGCGAGGGTGCGGGCGAGCGCCGGCTCGTCGGTCCGGCACGGCACCGCGAGCGTCAGGATGGATGCGTGCTCAGGCATCGGCGGCGAGCGGGTCGAAGGCGACGCACGCACGGACGACGCGCGCGTAGGTGACCGCAGCACGGCGGTGGCCGATCGCCGCGGCCAGGGCCGCCTTGAGACCGAACTTGCATCCGGCGACGGCGCGGAAGAGGAGCAGGTCGCGCGGCGCCCCCCGCGCCGCATAGAAGCGCATCTCGCCCTTCACCACCTCCGCCTCGCGTCCGAGCCCGAACCGCAGGGCCGCGCTCACGTTCGTGCCGTGGACCGCTCGCGCCGCCGGCACGTGAATGGTGCGCGACCCGAGCCGCGCGGCGCGGTAGCAGAGGTCCAGATCCTCGCCGTAGACGAAGTAGCGCGCGTCGAAGCCGCCGAGCTGACGAAAGAGATCGCGGCGGACGGCCATGAACGTGCCGTACACCCAGTCGACGCGATGGGGCGCGCGGCGGAGCCGCGCGCCGAGCCGGCCGGGGGTGGTGTCGAGCATCAGGTGCCGCACGGGTCCGAAGCGCCCGGCGGCCGGCTGCCAGCCACCGGCGTCGTCGACCAGCCCACCGCCGGCGATGCCGGCGCCCGGCACGCGCTGGAGCGTGTCGACCAGCGTCTGCACGGCGCCGGGCAGCACGCGCGCGTCGGGGTTGAGGAAGCACACGACCTCGCCGCGCGCCACCGCCGCGCCGCGGTTGGCACCGCCCGCGAAGCCGAGGTTCCGTCCCGTCTCGACGACGCGAACCCACGGATGGCGGGCACGCGCATCGGCCGTGCTGCCGTCGGTCGCGTCGTTGTCGACCAGCACGACGTCGCGCCCGCTGAGCCCGTCGGCCGCCAGGCTCTCGAGGCAGCCGTCGAGCGCGGCGCCAGCGTTCCAGTTGACGACGACGATCGACACCGTCACGACGAGGCGGGGGCGCGGCGGCGCCCGTCGCCGCGTTTAGCAGATGCCGCGGCCGCATGCACCTGGAGCTCCCAGACCTTGGCCGCGCGCAGGAAGACGTAGAACGCTCCCGTGCCGGCGACGAAGAGGCCGGCGAAGCCGTCCGCGGCGCCACGGGTCACGAGATACGCCCTGACGAAACGCCAGAGCGGCTCGAGGACGAGCTGAGGCAGCCCGACGCGCCGGCCGGCGCGCCCCGCAGCCGCCACCGTGGTGAGTCGGTTGATGCTCCGGAGGTGATCCGAGATGTCGCGGTACGTGTAGTGGATGATCGGCGCGCGCAGGCTGCGAACGTCGCCCGTCACCTCGGCACGCTCGTGCGGGTCGGTCCCGCCCCAGCGTGTCGCCGAGCGGCGCACCAGGCGCACGATGGGGCGTGGATACCAGCCGCCGCGGTACCACCAGCGGCCGAGGTAGGCGACCAGGCGCGGCACCGCGAAGCCGCCGACGTGCGCGGGCACGCGGGCGAGCACGCGGCGGATCTCGGTCGCGAGCTCGGGCGACACGCGTTCGTCGGCATCCAGGTTGAGCACCCACTCGCCGCTCGCCGCGTCGAGCGCGAACTGCTTCTGCGCGCGGTGCCCTGGCCAGGCATGGAACAGGACCCGGTCGGTGAACCGGCGCGCGACGGCGACCGTCCGATCGGAGGAGCCGCCGTCGACGACGACGAGCTCGTCGCACCAGGCGACGCTCGCGAGGCAGCCCTCGATCATCCTCTCCTCGTCCTGCGCGATCACCGTGCAGGAGACGCGGGGCGGCGACCCGCCGACTCCGGCCAGGCGACCCGCGCCCTTGCGCGCCGCCGCCCGCCCGACCGCCCCGACCCACTTCCGCCGCTCGGCCCGCGCGCCATCCGGTCCGAGGTAGGCGGCGAGGAACCGCAGCCGGTCGGTCGCGCTCGCCTGCGGCCCGAGGGTCCGCGCGAGCTGCATCAGGTTCTTCACGCGCCGCCGGTGTCCGACGCGCCGGAGCGTCCGCACGCGCTCGAGGTCGAGCAGCACGCAGCGCGGCGCGCCGACGGGGCCGTCGACGAGCACGTTCACGTCCTTCAGGTCGTTGTGGTACACGCCCGCGGCGTGCAGGCGCCGGAAGAGATCGCCGAGCGCCCGGGCGAGCGCCCGCCGGCCGGCTCGCCGCCGCACGCCGTCTGGATCGGCGACGATCGCCTGCCAGCGCTGGTCGGCGGTGCGCGCCGCCGGCACCTCCCGGGTGACGAAGCAGCTCTTCTCGAGGATTCCGGCGCGGCGGACCTCGACGGCCCCGAGCGGCTCGGGGGTGGCGAAGCCTCGCGCCCCGAGGACGTGCGCGGCGCGCCAGGCACCGAGCGCCGGCGAGCGGCGCCACACGTTCCCGAGCGCCACCCTCCACGCGAAGACGTTGTAGCGCTTGATGTAGAGCCGCCCGGCCGGCGTGGTGAGCACGCCGACCGCGACCTTCTGCTGCAGCTTCACCATCTCGCAGTCGGGACGCGTGAGCAGGCGGTCGGGGTCGCCGCCGGGTGCGACGTCGGCGAGCTGGATGCCCGGCGCGAGCCAGGCGTGAAGCCCGCGCCGGACGACGCATCGCTCGCCGGCTGGCCGCTCAGCGCTCACGCGCCACCTCCGCGAAGAGCGTCTCCACCCGCTCGAGGTGCGCGTCCCACGGCAGCCGTTCGGCGAGCCGTCGCGCCGCCCGGCCGAAGCTCGGCCCCTCGGGTCCAAGCGCCCGGGCGAGCGCCGCTCCGAGCGCGTCCAGGTCCTCGGGATCGTCGACGACCAGGGCGGCGAGCGGCCCGTCGAGGAGCTCGGCGGCGCCGGCTCGCCGGCTGGTGACGACGGGCACCCCGGCGGCGCACGCCTCGAGCACGACGTTGCCGAAGGCCTCCTGCCGCGACGGCGCGCACACGACGTCTGCGGCGGCGAGGAGCGGCACGACGTCCTCGCGCGGGCCGGTGACGACCACGCGTCCCGCGAGCCGGCTCGCCTCGCGGCGGTAGGCCCCGAGGCGCTCGTCGCCGCCCACCAGGGCGAGGACCGTGTGCGCCGGCGCGGCCGTCCGCCAGAGCGCGAGCAGCAGGTCGAAGCCCTTGCGGCGGAAGCCGGTGCCGATCGCCACGCAGAGGCGCATCCCGTCCTCGACGCCGAGCTCCCGGCGCACGAGCGGGCCCAGCACCGGGCGCCCGGCCGGGTGGAAGCGCTCGGCGTCGACGCCGTTGTAGATGACCGCCATCCGCTCGCGCGGCACGCCGTAGTCGCCGGCCACCTCGTCGCGCGCCCGCGCCGACACCGTCAGCACGCGGCGGTGGCCACCCGGTGCGAACTGCCGTCGCTCGAGCCAGAGAATGGCGCGGTGGTACGGCCCGAGCGCCGGGGGCCGGAGCCCCGCCGCCCGCATCCGCGCGAGGTACGTCCGGTGCGTGCCGCCGCCCACGCGCACGACGTCCTGCCGCGGCGTGCGCCCGAAGCCCACCACGACGTCCCAGCGCTCGCGCGCCACGAGCCGGGGCGCGGCGAAGGCGAACGACACCAGCCGGGCGAGCCGCCCGCCCCGCACCACGGGCACGCGCCGGAGCGTCACGCCCGGCGGCACCGGACCGGGGCGCGCGCAGAAGACGTGCACGTCGTGGCGGCGCGTCGTGAGGCCGGCCGCGAGCCGGCGGAGATCCGTCTCGGTGCCGCCGCCCGCGAGCCGCCGGTGCATGAGCGCGACGCGCATCACGCCTCGCCGAGCCAGCGCGCTCGCAGGCGGTAGCGCAGGTCGAGAGGCCGCAGCGCGCGGGCGCACGCCAGCGCTTCGCGCGCACCGTCGACGTCGCCCGCCGCGAGCCGCATGGTCGCGAGCCGGCCGTATCGCCGCGCCTGGCGGCGCGCGAAGGCGCCCGGCCCGAGCAGCGGCAGCACCTCGGGATGCTCGCGCACGAGCTTGTCGGCGAGCCGGATCGACTCCTCGCGGACCTTCCGGCGATCGCGCGCCACGCCGTCGGCGTGGACGTGGTAGGTGAACGCCGGGCGGTCGAGGAAGACCGCCCGGAAGCGCAGCGCGACGCGCAGCACGAGGTCCAGGTCGTCGAGGATATCGAACGTCGCGTCGAGCGGACCCGTCGCCTCGAGGCTCCGCCGCGTGAAGCACATGCCCTGCAATTGCCCGAGGTTCCAGCGAAACACGTCGGCGACGCCGAGCGGGCGCGCGGCCAGCAGCCGGGCGGCGCGCGGCGCGATCCAGGGCCGGTCGGCTGGCAGCATGCGTCCGTTCTGGATCACGACGTCGACGTCCGGATGCGCGCGCAGGTGGGCGACGGGCACGCCGAGCCGGCCCGGCAGCGCCAGGTCGTCCGAGTCGTGAAACGCCACGAACGGGGCACGCGCGGCGGCGAGTCCGCGGTTCCGCGCCGCCGCGATACCGGCGTGCGGCCCGCGGATCGCCCGCACGCGCGGGTCGGGATAGGCCTCGAGCCACGCCGCCGTGCCGTCGGTCGAGCCGTCGTCCACCACGATCAGCTCGAGGTCGACGCCCGTCTCCGCGAGCAGGCTCGCCAGGCTCGCGCCGAGCACGTGTGCCCGGTTGAACGTCGGCACGACCACCGAGACGTCGGGTGCGGCACTCACCGGCACCTCACGCCCGCCCGTCTCGCGCCGCCTCGTCGAAGGCGGCGAACATGCCGTCGGTGAAGCCCTGGAGCGAGAAACGGGTGGTCAGCCGCTCGTAGGCGGCGGCCCCGAGGCTGGCCCGCCGGGCCGGGTCGCGCAGCAGGTCGACGAGCGCCCGGGCCAGCGAGGCCGCATCGTCGGGCGGCACCAGCACGCCGCTCTCGCCGTCGACCAGCATCTCCGGGATGCCGCCGACGGCGGCGGCGACGATCGGGCGCGCGAGCGCCATGCCTTCGAGCAGCGCGAGCGGGAACGGGTCGCGGCGCGCGGGATGCACGAGGACGTCGAGCGCGCGCACGACCGGAAACGGGTTCGGGAGAAAGCCGCTCACCGTGACGGCGTCGCGCAGCCCGAGGGCGGCGACGCGCCGGTCGACGCGGGCGGCGTACGCGGCGTCCGGGAACGCCCCGACGAGCAGGGCCCGCACCGCGGGAACCGCGGTGCGCACGGCCGCGAGCGCCTCGACCAGGAGCGCCGGGTTCTTCCGCTCGTCGAGGTTCCCGACCATGCCGATGGTCGGGACGCCGTTCGGTACGAGCCCCGGCGTCGTGGGCGCGGCTGCCTCGCGCATGAGGCGCGCGACGTCCATGCCGTTGTACACCACCCGGGCGCGCGTGCCGGGGCGCCAGTCACCGAGCGCGCGCCGCACCAGCGCCAGCGAGTCGGCCGACGGCGCGATCAGGTGCCGGGCGTGTCCGAGAAGGTGCTTGCGGTAGGACGCGCCGTCGGCGTAGCTCGAGTAGACGTGCACGACCTGCGGGATGCGACGCAGGCGTCCGGCGAAGAGGCAGGGCGGAAAGCTCGACAGCGTGGCGGAGTAGAAG
>Ga0066709_100001655_pt1 | contig 15073 bp, 13 predicted proteins | sample GraSoiAngelo_158_FD_79665 | JGI IMG/M metagenome (GOLD analysis project Ga0066709, IMG submission 79665) | Grasslands soil microbial communities from the Angelo Coastal Reserve, California, USA - 14_1009_16_30cm | ecosystem: Environmental > Terrestrial > Soil > Grasslands | place: USA...
TACATCATCTTCAACTTCCTCAATCTCAATGCCGGCTGGATCCATCGTGTGGATTCAGGTCACGTGGAACGGCCGTGGAAGGCGCCTTCCTGGCTGATCGGCCTCAACACCATACTGGCTTTCGTGAACGCTCTCTTCCTTGGTGCCGGTGCGAAAGTGTGGGGCTATTCCAACGCTCTGTGGGTCGGCCTCGTTTTCGCAGCCCTCATCCTGCCGGTCTTCGCCTTCCGCCACTATGGGCAGGATGGCGGCCGCTTCCCGGCGCAGGCATTGACCGATCTGGGCTTGAAGGAAGGCGATATGGGTGAGCGCAAGGCGGGCATGCTGCCTTATCTTACTCTGGCAGCGGGCCTTATCGTTGTCTTGATCGCCAACTGGGTCTTCGTCCTTCCATCATAGCAGCGACCACTGTTTGAGGCTGCGGATGGCGGTCTCCCTTGCCGGGAGGCCGCCATTTTATTTGCCTTGATCGCTCAAGGCGGCCCGACGATACTCTTGCGTTTTATGCAGGGGAGGAATGAATGTCGCTGAGCTATATATTGCTGGCTGTCATTGTCATTATCGGCGCTTATCTCGTTTTTGCGTATAACGCGCTGGTCAGGAACAAGAATCTCGTGGCGGAGGGCTGGAGCGGCATCGATGTGCAACTGCGCCGCCGGGCCGATCTCATTCCCAATCTGGTCGAGACGGTGAAAGGCTATGCCTCGCATGAAGACAAGCTGTTTCGCGATATCGCTGAATTGCGCGCCAAGAGCATCTCCGGCGGCACCGTCACCGAGCAGTCGCAAGTAAGCCAGGCGATGTCCGGCATGCTGGGCCGCCTCTTCGCCATCGCGGAAGCCTATCCCGAGCTTAAGGCGGATGCCAATTTCCGCGATCTCCAGGATAAGCTCGCCGGTATCGAAGACGAGATCCAGCTGTCGCGGCGCTACTACAACGGGGCGGTGCGCAACTTCAACACCATGATCGAATCCTTCCCGACCAACATCATTTCGGGCTTCTTCCAATTCGCCAAGGCCGAGTTCTTCGAGATCGGCGATCAGGCGGCGCGCCAGGTTCCGAAGGTGGAATTCAACAAGGCGTCATAGCTTATGCGCGCGCTGCTGTTTTCTTTGGTGCTGCTGCTCGCGGCCTCTGGCGAGGTCGCGGCCGCAGAACGCATCACCTCGTTTCTGAGCGAGGTCACGATCGGCGCCGATTCAGCCTTGACCGTGAAGGAGACGATCGCCGTCGTCTCCGAGGGCGATGAGATCAAGCGCGGCATCCAGCGCGATTTCCCGACGAAGTACAAGGACGACAATGGCCTCGACTATGTCGTGAGCTTCGAAGTGCTCAAGGTGAAGCGCGACGGACATGACGAACCCTACACGGTCATGTCGATCATCAACGGCAAGCGTATCCGCATCGGCAGCGCCGATGTCTTTCTCGACGATGGACCACATGTCTATGAGATCACCTATCGGACAACGCGCCAGCTTGGCTATTTCGCCGACTATGATGAACTCTATTGGAATGTCACCGGCAATTCCTGGACCTTCCCCATAGAGAAGGCAGAAACCGTCATTCAGTTGCCGCCCGGCGCCACGATCCGCCAGCATGCGGAATATACCGGTCCTCAGGGTTCAAGCGGCAGCGATGCCGAAGTCATCCAGGCAACTGGCGATCGCTACCAGGCGCGCACCACGCGCACATTCAATCCCAACGAAGGTTTCACTGTCGCGGTGGGATGGCCGAAAGGCTTCGTGACGCCGCCGGGCGAGATCGAGAAGACCGAGCAGGCCATCAGGGACAATCTCGGCTTCTTCGCCATTGTGGGCGGCGTGGCGGTTTCGTTGCTTTATTATCTCTTCGCCTGGTTTCGCGTCGGGCGCGATCCACCCAAGGGGACGATCATTCCACTCTTCGTGCCGCCGACGGGGCTCGGTCCCGGCGGCATGCGCTATGTGTGGAAAGAGAAATTCGACGACAAGTGCTTCGCCGCATCGCTTGTCGGTCTTGCGGTCAAGGGCCGCGCCCGGATCGTCGAATACGGCAATACCTTCTCGATCGAGCGCAAGGAGGATGCAGGCCAGCCATTGACCCCAGCCGAGGCGGAGCTCTATCGGGCGATGCCGCGCGGCATGACGCGGCTTGAGCAGGCAAATCATGCGAAGGTGCGCGCGATGAAGAGCGCGCTCGAGGACACGCTCGAAAAGGAGCATGAGGGCGTCGCCTTCCTTCGCAACCTCAAATGGTTCTGGGGCGGGGTGGCGATTTCCTTCCTCGTCCTATTCTTCGGTGTACTGTTGCTGCCCAGCGATGATGCCGCCACCGGCATTCTTCTTTCGCTCTGGAGCGGTGGCTGGTGGGCCATCCTGCTGGTCATCAGCTGGGCAATGGTTAAAGGCTTTTTCTCGGCGCGAGGTTTTTTTGCGAAGATCGGCTCGGTCTTTTCTCTGTTCTTTCTTTTGCCCTTCTTTGTGGTCGGCGGTCTTCCCTCGGCCGCCACCTTCTTCGGTGAAAGTTCGCCCGGACTCTATGCCTTTGCCGGCGGCGCGGTTTTTCTCGTCGTCATGGCGTTTGTTTTTCACTGGCTGCTGCGCGCTCCGACACTTTCGGGCCGCAAGCTTCTCGATCAGATCGAAGGCTTCCGCATGTATATGAAGACAGCGGAAGAGGAGCGTCTCAAGGTGCTCAATCCACCGGAGAAGACGCCGGAACTGTTCGAACGCTATCTGCCTTACGCTCTGGCGCTCGATTGCGAGAATGAATGGAACGCGAAATTTGCCGCTGTGCTCGCCGCCGCGGCCGCCGCGGGCGTCGCCACATCGCCCGCCTGGTATACCGGCACCAACTGGAATCCCGGCGATACGGGGAGTTTCACCGACAGCATCGGCTCGAGCCTCAGCAGCGCCACCTCATCGGCATCCGTGCCGCCGGGCAGCAGCTCGAGCTCTGGTGGCGGTTTCTCGGGCGGCGGTGGCTCATCAGGCGGCGGTGGCGGTGGTGGCGGCGGCTCGGGCTGGTAGATCAATCGGGACGCAAGACGATGAACATAGTCGCGCATGAGGATCAGCCGCGCGAGGCGTGGCGAACGGGTGTCGAAACCCGGATGCATATCGCGGCCAGCAATGGGGCGGAGCAGCTTTGCATATTCGAGCAATGGATAGCGCCTGGGACTGGTGCTCCCCCGCACACGCATCCGGTCGAGGAAGTGCTGACCGTTGTCGCCGGCAAGGCCGACATGTGGATCGATGAAGACCATGCCGTGTTGACCAGCGGACAGTCTGTCATTGTTCCGGCGCACCGCAGGCACGGATTCAGGAATATTGGTTCCGATGTGCTTCATATGCATGCCGTGCTGGCATCATCCGGCTTCGAGGCGTTGCCCGATGGAGCCAGTGAGCCGGTGAGGCGATGGGGCCTCCTTACAGAGCCTTAATGTCTCGGCCATCTCCCCGTAAGGCCTGAGGGGCGACAACCGTATCACGCGGGTGTCGCCGGCCTTCATGACGGGTCACCGCACTTGTGACCAAGCAATCATCGAGGAGTCGAGACATGAGTGTTCGTATGATCACGCCGGTGCTCCTGCTAGCGGCTACCGTCGTTTTGGGCGTCGGCCCGGCCAATGCCGCCAGCAATGCCACCATGACCACCTGTTTCGAGAAATATCAGTCGGAAAAGGATGCAGGCACCCTTCCGCAAGGTACAATCTGGACGAAATTCTACAGCGACTGCGCCGCGCGCATGAAGAAGGGGAAAGCGGCTGCCACGACGGCATCGGGCAAGAAGACCAAGAAAGCCGCTGTCGCGAAATCACCGGCGGTCGAGGATACGCCTGGCTATGTGCCGCCGGAACCGACAGCCAATGACAGGACGGCGGCGGTGTTGGCCAAGGATGCCTCAGGCAAGCCGTTGAGTGCCTCGCAGATCGCCTTCCGCAAGCGCATCAAGGAATGCGGCGCCGAGTGGCGCGAGGACAAGGCCAAGGGCAAATTGCCGGCTGGCGAAAAGTGGCCGCAATTCTGGAGCGCCTGCAATACCCGCCTCAAAAATCTGGGGTGAGCATGGCGCGAGATTGTGCTAAGGTTGCCTTGCACGGACGAGCACGTGGCGAAGAGCGGTGTTCGAGGATGTAATCGCCGTCACGCAGCCTATTAGTCGTTTCCTCATTGTGCCGTCCGTGCGCCGCTCCCTTCTTCCGTCATCCCGGCGCAAGCCGGGACCCATTAAATTCTTTCAATACGAGCAGCGCTTCCCGTTTTCACTTATTCAATGGGTCCCGGCTTGCGCCGGGATGACGGGAATTGATTACGGACAGCGCGCCGGAGAATCTATCAGATATAGCTCTCAAGCTCAGGCAGATCGCGACGCTTGAGCAATTGCTGCGTCGGCTCGAAGGCGAGGATGCGGCCATTGCTGACAAAGGCTGTCCTTGTCGCAGCATAGGAAGCATCGTCGGGATGATGCGACACCAGCATGACGGTATAATCCTTCTCCGTCTGCAGGTCCTTGACGAGATCGAGCATCTCGCGCCTGAGCGCCGGTCCCAATGCGGCAAAGGGCTCATCGAGAAGGAGTATAGGTTCATCGCGCAGCAATGCCCTGGCGATCGCCACGCGCTGGCGTTCGCCGCCCGAGACTTCGCCGGGCTTGCGGCGCGCCAGGGCCTTGAGGCCGGTGCGCGCCAATGCTTTATCAACAGACTGCTTCTCACTTGTCGTGAGTTTGAGCGACGGCGAGATGCCGAGCGCCACATTCGTCCACAAATCGAGATGGGCGAAGGTGTTGTTGTCCTGGAACACCATCGTCACCGGGCGCTGCGACGGCGAGGCTCTCGTCACGTCCTTGCCGTCGAGGAGGATGCGGCCGGATTGGACCCTGTCGAAGCCGGCGATGATCGAAAGGAGTGTCGATTTGCCCGAACCCGAAGGGCCGATGACGGCGACGAATTCGCCGCGCGCGACCTCGAAGTTGAAATCGGCGGTGAAATCATCATAGCGGAAATCGATGTGATCGAGCACGATCATGCTCTCGCACCCCCTCTGTCGAGAAGCGTGATGATGGCCATCGAGAAGAGCGCCAGGATGAGAGCCGAGCCCGCCGCGGCATCGATGCGATAGCTCCCCATTTGCGCATAGATGAGCGCCGGCAGCGTCACCAGATTTTGCGATCCGAACAGCGTGATCGCGGTGAGATCGCCGAGCGAGAGGACGAAGGCCATGGCAGCCGAAAGGCCGAGCGGGCGGCGCAGCACCGGCAGGTCGATGAGGACGAGGCGTCGGAAGCCCCGGATGCCGAGGCTGGCGCACAGCCTGTCATGCTGCGCCATCGCCTGCTGCACCGAAGGGGCGAGTGTGCCAAGCACGAAAGGCAGCGCCGTCAGCGCATTCATGGCGATGACGAGGAAGGGGGCCGCCGAAAGGGCAAGGCCGGCACGGTTCGCCGCGATGAACCAGCCGGTTGCCAATACCGCCGGCGGCACGATGAGGGTGAGGAGGGCGGAGAGATTGAGGAGGGAGCGCCACCTTGGGCTTGCGGCTCTCGCGCTCGCCTGGGCGAGCGGCCAGGCGAGCGCCAGGCTCAGGGCTGAGGCAGGCAGGGCAATGAGGAGACTGGTAAGGGTTGCGCTAAAAAGGGCGGGCCAGGTGAAAGGGGCGAACAAACCCGAAAGGATGATCGCCAGCAGGGGAATGCCGACAAAGGCGCCGGCCAGGACGATGATGAGGGTGAAGCCAAGCGCGGCGCCGGCCGAGAGCGTCTCGTAGCGCTGCTGGGTGCGCCTGAGCGACGGCCAGTTCTGCATTGCGCCCGCATACTGCCCGGCGAGCAGCACGAAAAGCCCGCACAGCATGAGTTGCAGAAGCGCCAGCACCGTCGCGCGCACTGGATCATAGTCGAAGCGCAGCGCCTGATAGATGCCGACTTCCAGCGTTGTGGCAGACGGGCCCCCGCCCAGCGTCAGGACGACGGCGAAGCTCGCGGCACAGAGGAGGAAGATCAGGCTCGCTATGCCAGGGAGGCTTCCCCTCATCTGCGGCCATTCGATCAGGTGAAAGCGAGCTCTTTGGGTGAAATCGAGCTGTGCCGCGAGCCGCCAGCTTTCCGGCGCAATGCCGTCGAGCTGTTGCAGCAGGAGCCGCGTGGCGAGCGGCAGGTTGAAAAACACATGGGCGAGGAGGATGCCGGCCAGGCCATAGACATTGAGCGGATTGCCGATGAGCGTCGAGAGCCAGCCGGTGCGGCCATAGACCGTGACGATGCCGAGAATGACCACGATGGCAGGGAGCGCCAGAGGCAGCGCGAAGAGCCGGAGCAGCAGGCTGCGCCCCCAAAAATCGACCCGCGCGAAAGCGAGCGCCACCGGAATGGCGAGCATGAGCGAGATCAGTGTGGAGAGCCCGGCCTGCAGCAGCGTGAACCACAGGATGCGCAGCACATAGGCATCGACGATATGGCCGGTGATCAAACCCTCATCGATGCCGATCGCGGCCACCGGCGCCAAGCCCACAATGACAGCCAGCAGAATGGCCGCCAGCGCAGGGCTGGCGGCCAGCAATGTCAAGCGGGAAGCAGCCGTCATTTGCTCATGGCATTGAGCCACTCATCGATCCAGGCGCGGCGATTGCTTGCCACTTCTTCCGGTGTGAACAGGAAGGTCTTGTCGGGCTTGACCAGCGTGTCGAAGGTCGAAGGCAAGGGTGCGGTGGTCTTGCCGGCGGGGAACATCCAGTTGTTTTCGGGGATCGCATCCTGGAAGCCCGGACCCTCCATGAAGGCGAGGAATTTCCGCGCCAATTGCTTTTCCGGCGAGTTGGCGATGAGCCCTGCGACTTCGACCTGCAGATAATGGCCTTCGGAAAATTTCATCGCCTGATAGCGTTCGGTCTTCTCGGCGATGATATGATAGGCGGGCGATGTCGTATAGGAGAGCACCATCGGCGCCTCGCCCTTGGTGAAGAGCCCGTAGGCTTCAGACCAGCCCGGTGTCGTGGTGAGGATGCGGGGCTTGAGCTTCGTCCAGGCTTCGGCGGCCTTGTCGCCATAGACTTCCTTGACCCACAGGAGGAAGCCAAGGCCCGGTGTCGAGGTGCGCGGGTCCTCGAGGATGATCTTTTCGCCGGAGGCACTTTCGACGAGATCCTTGAGGCTCTTATAGGCCTTGGCTTGAGGCATCTTCTCGGTGTCATAGACCACCGCGAAATGCGCATAGTCATAGGGAAGGAAAGTATCGTCGGTCCAGGCGATGGGAAGCGTGAGCTTGGAAGCATCCTGGCCATGCGGGCCGAACAGGCCGGTCGCTTTCGCTTCCGCCGTGAGGTTGGTATCGAGGCCCAGGACCACATCCGCCTGGGTGCCGGTGCCTTCGAGCTTGAGGCGGTTGAGCATGGCGACGCCGTCGGTCACCGCCACCCAATTGAGCGTGCAGCTGCAGTCTTTCTCGAAGGCTTCCTTGACCTTGGGGCCGGGGCCCCATTCGGAGACGAAGCTTTCATAAGTATAGACGGTCAGCGTTTGCCCCGCCGAGGCTGCACTCGACAAAGCGCAAAAGGCCAACAGGGTGAAAAGAAGCTTTTTCAAATTATCCTCCTATTCACCGGATGAAGGAGGAAGGGGTTTTTGAGAAACCCGCTCACAATCCCTCCGCCGGCATGATCCGGATCAGGTTCAGCGGGTTGGCCTTTATGGCCTCTCAGCTCTTTCGAGCACCCCGTTGAGAGCGATGGGGACCTTAGGCATTGAGGGATGCACTGGCAAGCGGCTTCTGATATCTCTTGGGGATGACCCGTTTCGTTGTGCTTCTCGGCGGAGATCTGACGGCGACAAGGCGCCTCAAGTCCCAGATACAAAAGGCGCGCATCATCGCGGCTGATGGCGGCATGGCGCATGCGCGCACACTTGGCCTGTCGCCCGAATTATGGGTTGGTGATTTTGATTCGACCTCGGACGAGCTTGCCGAGCGCCACAAGGATGTCGCCCGCCACGCCTTCCCGGTCGAGAAGGATAAGACCGACGGCGAGATCGCGGTGGATGAGGCGACACGACTGGGGGCGCGCGAGATCGTCATGGTGGGCGGGCTCGGCGGGCAGGCCGACCACGCTTTGGCCCATCTGGGCCTGATCCTGAAATTGGGACGCAGGCGCGTTTCCGCCTTCATCACCAGCGGCCATGAGGAGGCCTATCCGATCCTCAACGGCACGCATCATTTCGACGTGCCGCGCGGCAGCCGCTTCAGCGTCATTCCTTTCACCGACCTGGCTGGCCTCGATCTCGATGGTGTGCGCTGGCCGCTGACCAACCGCTCAGTTCCCTTAGGCTCGAGCCTCACCGTGTCGAATGTCGCGACCGGTCCCGTAACCGTGCGGTTGAGCCAGGGCTATGCGGTGGCGCTCGCCTATCCCGAGAGTGCGGCGTGACCAAGCTCAAGCTGACGGAAATGGGCCGCCATGGCGAGGCCGTCAGCGAGGCGGGCGGCCGTCCCGTCTATGTGCCCTATGCCTTGCCTGGCGAAGTGATCGAGGCGGAGCTGTCGGGATCGCATGCGAGCCTGCGCCAGATTCTCATCCCCAGCCCGGAGCGCATCGATCCCTTCTGTCCGCATTTCGGTCAATGCGGTGGCTGCCAGATCCAGCATTGGCAGGCCGAAGCCTATCGCCAATGGAAGCGCGATCTGCTGATGACGGCGCTCAGGAACCAGGGCGTCGAAGCGGAAGTCGAACCGCTGATCGATGCGCAGGGCGAGGGCCGTAGGCGCGCCACCTTTCACGTAGCGACATCGGCGGATGGCGTGATCGCCGGCTTCAATGCGGCCCGCAGCCATGCGATCCATCCCCTGGATAACTGTCCCATTCTCGTTCCGGCGCTGAAATCCGCACCTGACATCGCGCGCCACGTCGGTGGCGTCATTGGCGCCTGCGATGTCGCTTTCACGGCGAGCGAGACCGGTATCGACGTCGATGTCGCAACGGCACGCAAACCGACAGCGGCTCTTGCGGCAATCGTCCATAGTGAAAATCTGGCGCGGCTCTCGCTCAACCATGAGCCATTGGCGACGCGCATTGCGCCCGAAATCACCATTGGCAAGGCGCGTCTGCGCCTGCCGGCGGGCGCTTTCCTGCAGGCGACAAAAGCGGGTGAGGAGACGCTGGCATCACTCGTCGTTGAGAATATGGGAAAAGCCAGGCGCGTGGCCGATCTCTTCTGTGGTGTCGGCGTCTTCGCGCTCCGTCTCGCCGCCTCGTCGCAGGTCTTCGCCGCTGACAGTGATAAGGCCTCGATTGCCGCGCTCGCCGAAGCCGTCCGCAATGCGCGCAGCCTCAAGCCAATCGAGGCCAAGGTCCGCGATCTCTTTCGTGAGCCTTTGATGGCGCGCGAGTTGAAAGACTTAGATGCGGTCGTCTTCGATCCGCCGCGCGCCGGGGCCGAGGCGCAAGCGCGCCAGCTGGCGAAATCGACGGTGAAAACGGTCATTGCCGTTTCATGCGACCCGGCGAGCTTCGCCCGCGATGCGCGGCTATTGATCGAAGGCGGCTATCGCCTGATGCGCGCGACACCGGTCGATCAATTCGCCTTCACCGCTCATGTCGAGACGGTGGCACTCTTCAAGCGTTGACTGGCATATGCCCGTTTTTCGTCAGCCCGGCGAAAGCCGGAATCAATTGCATAACTGCAACTCGGGAAGCGCTGCTCGTTGGAAGGGATTTAATGGGTCCCGGCTTGCGCCGGGATGACGATTGAGAACGAGAGAGACTTAGTCCTTGGCGCGCTCGACATAGGAGCCGTCTTCGGTGGCGATCACGACGCGGGTGCCGGTCGCGATATGGGGCGGCACTGCGGTGCGCACGCCATTCGACAGCATCGCCGGCTTGAACGAGGAGGCGGCCGTCTGGTTCTTGATGACGGGTTCCGTCTCGACGATCTCGAGCGTTACGCGCTGCGGCAGTTCGATGGTGATCGGTATGCCGTTGAACAGCGCGATCATGCATTCCATGTTTTCCTGAAGATAGGCGGCGCTGTCGCCGATGAGATCGGCGGGCAGATGTATCTGCTCGAAATTGTCCGGATTCATGAACACATATTCATTGCCGTCCTGATAGAGATAGTTGAACGGGAGCGTCTCGACGAAGGCCCGTTCCATCTGGTCGGTCGTCTTGTAGCGCACCACGGTTTTGACGCCATCCGAGATGCGGCGCATGTCGATGGAGGTGGTTGGAGTTCCCTTGCCTGGATGGAAGCTTTCGGCTTTCAGCACGACATAGAGCTTGCCATCCTCGTGTTCGATGACATTGCCTTTACGCACGGCGCTTGCGATGATCTTGGACACGAAAACTCTCTATAAATAATGCTTTTGATGAATTGGGTTGGGCGGGTATTAGCAGCCGCGATGCCAGAAGCCAAGCCCTGCCGGAGTTCCCTCATTTGACCCTCGATCCGCCCTGGTGGCGCGCCGATATCCATGCCGACCGAAGGTCCTTCCTGATGGCCCGCAGCCGAATTATGGCGGCCATTCGCGACTGGTTCGCCGGGCAGAATTTCATCGAGGTCGATTGCGGGGCGCTGCAGGTCTCGCCCGGCAATGAGACGCATCTGCATGCCTTCGCAACCTCCGTGATCAATCCGGATGGGTCGCAGGAAACCCGGTATCTCCATACCTCACCCGAATTCGCTTGCAAGAAGCTCCTGGCGGCGGGCGAGAAGCGCATCTTCAGCATGGTCCATTGCTTCCGCAACCGCGAGCGCACCCCGCTGCACGCGCCCGAATTCACCATGCTCGAATGGTATCGTGCTGGCGAACCCTATGAGCGGATCATCGCCGATACGCTCGAGTTGCTCAGGATCGCTGCGCGAGCAACCGGAAACCCGCTTGTCTGGCGCGGCCAAGTGTCGGATCCGCTGGCCGAGCCCGATCGATTGAGCGTGGCCGAAGCCTTCTCGCGCTATGCGGCGATCGACCTGCTGGCGACGTTGATGCCCGGCGGTGCCGATCGTGAAGCGCTTGCTGCCCAGGCCAAGGCGCAAGGTATTGTCTTTGCCGCCGATGATTCCTGGTCCGATATCTTCAGCCGCATCCTGGTCGAACGGGTCGAACCCCATCTCGGGCAGGGCCGTCCGACCATCCTCTTCGAATATCCGGCCGTCGAGGCCGCATTGGCACGGATGAGCCCGCGCGATCCGCGCATCGCTGAACGCTTCGAGCTCTATGCCTCGGGTATCGAGCTCGCCAATGGGTTCGGCGAGCTGACCGATCCGATCGAGCAGCGCCGCCGCTTCGAGGCTGACATGGCGCTGAAGCAGAAGATCTATGGTGAGCGCTATCCGATCGACGAGACGTTCCTTGAAGCACTCGATCATATGCCCGAGGCGTCGGGCGTGGCGCTTGGCCTCGATCGTCTGATCATGCTGGCGACCGGCGCCACTCGCATCGATCAGGTGATCTGGACGCCTTTCAGGTAGGGAGGTCCCGATGAAGCGCATCATCTCTGTGCTGTTTCTTGTCCTGACGGTATGCAGTGGCGGATTCGCCGCTGAACCGAGTGACCTCTATCGCGGGCGCACCATAGTCACCGGCATAAAAGATGAAACCCGCATTCCCGCCGCGCCCATCTGTTTTCTCGACGTGCTGGCCAAGGTGTCGGGCGATGCGCGATTGCTCGACGATCCGCGCGCTCGGGAAGTTGCCGCCGCGGCCACACTGCACGCCACCGAATACAGCTATCGTGACCGTTACGCTCTCCGACAGATCCATGATGAGCAGGGTACCCGAGACCGGCCCTATTACCTGACTGTGACTTTCGATCCACAAAGGGTCGATGCCGCTCTCAAGACCCTGGGCCGCAAGCCCTGGACGACAAATCGTCCGAATCTTGCCCTGTTCCTTGTCGTCAACAACAACGCCAACACCTATGTCCTGTCGGGTGACGGCACTTTTGGCCGGGATCAGCGGGAATCGCTCGCCGCGGCGTCGTGGCAGGTCGGCATGCCGGTCGCGCTGCCGAGCGAGGCCGATCTGGCCAAGGCGGGAATCACCGCAAGCAATCTCACCGCCATGCAGCCGGAAAAGCTCGGTCCGCTGGCGAAGGCGATGGGCGCCGATCGCGTGCTCACCGGCAGCCTCGTCTGGAACAAGGAGGCGCTGGGATGGGCGGCGGAGTGGCGGCTCCACGATGCGAAGGAAGCCGATGACTGGAAGATCAAGGACGTCAATTTCGATGATGCGTTCAGGAACGCCCTGCGCGGCAGTGCCCAGATCCTGTCGGGCAATGGCGAGCCGGAGTAATCCCACCCGCAATATTTCGTCATCCCGGCGAAAGCCGGGACCCAATGACTAGAATGAACCGGTCGGTGCTTCCAGCGTTTCACCAATTTAATAGGCCCCGGCTTCGCCGGGGTGACGAATAAGTTAGACGCTCGCCAGCACCTGCCTGATCGACTTTGCCATCTTGTCGACGATCTCGGCCAATTCGCTTTCGGATGCATTATAAGGTGGGGCCAGGATCACGCAGTCACCGGCGATGCCATCGACATTGCCGCCAACGGGATAACAAATGAGTCCATTTTCAAGGGCTTGCTGGCGGATGCGCAGGTAAAGCTTGAGCTCGGCCGGAAACGGCTGCTTGGTCTTGCGGTCGCGCACCAGTTCGAGCGCCTGGAAGAAGCCGCGGCCGCGGATATCACCCACCGCTTCGATATCGGCCGTGGCGTCGGCCATCATTTTCACGAGCTTCGGGCCCCAGATCATGACCCTCTCGACCAGCTTCTCTCGCGCGACGATCTTCTGGACGGCGACACCCGCCGCACAGCAGGCGGTGTGGCCGGTGAAAGTATGCCCGGTGAGCGGCCCGCCATGGACGGGTGCAAAGGCCTCCGCGAGCTTTGTCGAATAGACGGCGGCGCCGAGCGGCAGATAGCCCGCCGCCAGCCCCTTGGCGATCGACATGATATCGGGCTCGACGCCATCATGGGCGAGCGCCCGCCAAGGACCGCAGCGTCCAGATCCGCACATCACCTCATCGGCGATCAGCAATATGCCATGCCGGTCGCAGATTTCGCGCACGCGCTTGGCATAGCCCCGAGGGGCAGGGACGCAGCCACCCGCCGCACCGACGACCGGCTCGAAGATGAAGGCGGCGACATTCTTAGGCCCGACCCTCAGGATCTCGTCTTCGAGCTCCCTGGCGCAGGCTTCGCCTGTGGTTTCCGCCGTCGCACCCGCGGGCGGGCGATAGATATTAGCGGGCGAGATATGTGAGGCGGGAACAAGAGCGCCTTCGAAAGCGGCACGCCGTTCGAGGAAGCCCGACACCGAAAGGGCGCCGATCGTATTGCCGTGCCATGAGCGCTCGCGCGCGATGAAGCGCCGCCGGCTCATCTCGCCACGCGCCGCGTGATATTGCAAAGCGAGCTTCAGGCACGATTCGACCGCTTCGGATCCGCCGGTGACGAACACCATGTGCTTAAGGCTGCCGCCGCAATTGCGCGCCACGATCTCGGTCAACTCTTCCAGAGCATCGGTCGTGAAATTGTAGCGATAGCCATGCGCGATGCGCGACAGCTGGTCGGCGATGGCGGCATTGACCTCTTCATTGCCGTGGCCGATGCAGTAGACCGCAGGCCCGCTCGATCCGTCGATATACTGCTTGCCCTCGGCATCATGGATATAGCTGCCCTTGGCCCATTTGGCCTTGGGCAGGTTGGCCCCGGCCGTAGTGATGCTGGCGGGAAGCGGCTGTTTGGTCATGCGCGGAAAATCCATGATCTGGCGTGATGGCTGAGACTAAGCTACTAGCAGAGCCCTCACGGTCAGGGCAAATCATGATCACTGTCTTCGACGACATACAACGTCTGCACAATCCACCGAGCTTCATCGTCGCGGGCAAGCGCCAGCCGATACCGGAAACCCCTGAGCGCATCGACATGCTGCTCGAAGGGGTGAAGCTCTCGGGAAGCGCCGTGACCGCACCACCGCCGATCGGCAAACAGACATTGTCGCTCGTCCATGATGCACGCTATCTCGCCTTCATGGATACGCTGTGGGAGCGCTGGCACCGTCTGCCCGATGCCGCGGAATATCCCGCCCCCAATATTCACGCGCTCGGACGCGCGAGCCTCGCACCCGTAAGCTACCCCGACTCGGTCGTCGGCCAATGCGGCTATCATCTGGGCGATGGTTCCTGCCCGATCATGGATAAGACCTGGGCGGCGGCGCAGGCGAGTGCGGCCACGGCTGCGCATGGCGCGACCTTGATGCTGAAGGGCGAGCCCATCGCCTATGCGCTCTGCCGGCCACCTGGCCATCATGCCGCCTGCGATGTCGCGGCGGGCTTCTGCTACATCATCAATTCCGCACTTGCCGCCGAGATCCTCACCCGGGCCGGCCGGCGCGTGGCGATCCTCGATATCGATGTCCATCACGGCAACGGCACCGAAGCGATCTTCTATGACCGCGCCGACATCCTCACCATTTCGCTCCATGCCGACACCAGGCGCTTCTATCCGTTCTTCTGGGGTTATGCGGAGGAGATAGGCAGAGGCGAGGGCGAAGGCTACAATCTCAATCTACCGCTAGCGCGCGGAACCAAGATCGATACTTACCGTGCGGCGCTTGACCGGGCCTTTCGGAACATCGGCGATTTCGCGCCGGACATGCTCGTGCTCGCTGCGGGTCTCGATATCGCGATCGACGATCCCTTCCAGGGCTTCGCCATAGCGACCGAGGATTTCACTACCATCGGCCGCGACATCGCCGGCCTGAAACTGCCGATGCTGGTGGTGCAGGAAGGAGGCTATCCATCTGCGAGCCTCGGCGCCAATCTCGCCTCACTGTTCAAAGGTTTGAGGTCGTGACGCTCATCATCCGGCCGATGCGCGAAGACGACGCGCCCAATGTCGTGGCGATGGTCCACGGTCTGGCGCGCGACACGGGCTCCGATGTCGTCCCTAAGCTGACGCCCGAAAGCCTCATCGCAGCGCGTGATCTGATCGATGTCACCATTGCCGAGGATGACGGCGGCATTCTCGGCGCCTGCCTCACGCTTCTCACCTATTCGACCTGGCGCGACGCCAAGGGGCTTTATATCGTCGATCTCTTCATCGA
>Ga0066709_100001657_pt1 | contig 15064 bp, 10 predicted proteins | sample GraSoiAngelo_158_FD_79665 | JGI IMG/M metagenome (GOLD analysis project Ga0066709, IMG submission 79665) | Grasslands soil microbial communities from the Angelo Coastal Reserve, California, USA - 14_1009_16_30cm | ecosystem: Environmental > Terrestrial > Soil > Grasslands | place: USA...
CATGGAGCTGGAGCCCAAATACCAATTGGATCCGGCCGCCCTCTCGATGCTTTACATTCGTTCATCGAGCGGACAGCTTGTTCCGCTTAATGCCGTAGCAGCTTTACAGAAGACGCTCGGTCCCACGACCATCACTCACTTCGGCCAGCTCCCCTCGGTTACCATCTCGTTCAACCTGAAGCCGGACGTCTCGCTCAGCCAGGCCGTCACCGGGGTTGAGGACACCTTCCGCCGCGCGCTGCCCCCCACCGTAAGCTGGGCGCCCCAGGGAACGGCGCAGGCCTATCAATCCTCCCTCAAGGGCCTGGGGCTGTTGCTCGTGTTTACGATCGTCGTGATTTATATCGTCCTGGGGATCCTCTACGAGAGCTTCATCCATCCCCTCACGATTCTTTCCGGTCTGCCCTCGGCGGGTTTCGGGGCGCTCGTTACGCTGATGATTTTCAAGACCGATTTAAACATCATTTCGTTCGTCGGCTTAATTATGCTGGTCGGGATCGTCAAGAAGAATGCTATCATGCAGATTGACTTCGCCCTGGACGCCCAGAGGAATCAGGGCATGAGCGCCCCGGACGCCATCTATCACGGCTGCCTCATCCGTTTCCGCCCCATCATGATGACAACCATGGCGGCCCTGCTCGGAACGCTCCCCATCGCCGTGAGCCCGGCGGCGGGCGCTTCCTCGAACCGGCCTCTGGGCCTGGCCGTGGTGGGCGGTCTGCTGTTTTCGCAGCTCATCACGCTTTACATCACGCCCGTCTATTACACCTATCTTGATTCCTTCCAGCGCTTTTTGAAGGGGCTCTTCGGACGCCGGCAGCTCGCGCCCGTGCCCGCAGACGCGAACGGCAACGGGATTGTCGCCGAGCCCCCGGAAACTGTGCATCGCGCGCGCTGAACTCCGCCACAACACACCAGGTCGGACGTATAATACGCGCCGGATCGAGCGGCGGGGGCGTGGTCTTACTTTCAGGAGGGCAGGATGAACCGAAGAAAATTCCTCAAGAATTCGAGCTTGGCGGCGGCAGTTCTTGGCGCGCGGTTTAACTGGGCGTTCCCTTCGGGAAACCCGCCGAGGCCGGCGGAGCGGGAAAAGCTGAAGCGCATCGGCGTCTGCTCGTGGAGCCTGCACAATTTTTTCCATAAGACGCGCGACAAAGACTTTAGCGGGCCCGGCAAAATGCTCGATCTTCGGGAGTATCCCCAGCTCATTGCGGACAAATACCGCCTGCACAACTTCGAGGTTTGCAATACGCACTTCGAATCCACAGACGCCTCCTACATTCAGGACCTCAAACGCGCCGTCGCCAAAGCCCACGGCCACATCACGAATATGCCCGTTGATTACGGGGCCGATTGGTCCGGCAAGGGATTGTGCGATCCCGACGAGACGCAATGGCGCAAGGAAATTGAGGAGCGAAAGAAGTGGATTGAGATCGCCCACCAGCTCGGCGCCGCCTCCATCCGGCCGAATCCAGGAGGCACCGTCCAAGTGACCGACCTCAACCGCCCCATCGCGGCCTATCAAGAGCTCGCGCGCTACGGAAAATCCAAAGGTGTGAAGGTGCTGATCGAAAACCACGGTAACGTGGCTGCCAAGGCTGAGAATATCGTTGCCATTATCAAGGCTGCTGGGCCGCCCTGGGCAGGTACGCTCCCCGATTTCGGGAACTTCCCGGAGTCGGAGCGCTACCAAGGGCTCGAACTGATGTTTCCGCTCGCTCAGACCGTCTGCCACACGCGTGATGTCACCGGCCAAGACGGGCGCGAAGTTCCGAACGATTTTCCGCGCTGTATGGAGATTTCAAAAAAGGCGGGATACAAGGGCGTTTATTCCATCGAATTCGCCGCCTCCGGCGACCCGTACGACGGCATCCAGCACATCCTCGGCCGCCTTCTCGAGCAATTGTAGGGGCCGGTTTCCCATTCGACTTCGCTCACCGTCCCTGAGCATCGTCGAAGGGAGGGCCCCGAGCGAAGTCGAGGGGCAGACCCGCCCCTGCCGGTGTCAACCTCGCCAAACCAAAATCCAGAATCTTCGCCTGAACCGTGTCGCCTCTCGGGATACTGACGCACCGCTTGACGGCAGGTGCCGGGACGGATAGATTGCGCAGGATTTTGGCCTGCTTGCGGCTTGCCCAGCGTGACGCAGCTTGCTTGCCCGAAGCAGGGCAGGCTGCGGGCAAGCAGGCAGGCAAGCGTCGTCATGGAACTACCGGAGGGCGGGAAAATGAGGAAAGCGGTTGGCGTCCTTGTTCTAACAATGTTCGCGCTTTGGGAGGCGTCCGCGGCCCAACCGAAGGCGATTGCGCAAGCCGAAGCAAAGCTGGCCACAACCTCCCGCGCGCTCGACGGCCTCGACGCGTTCATTGAGAGCGTGATGAAGGACTGGAAGGTCCCGGGCCTCTCACTGGCGGTCATCCAGAACGGCCAAGTCATTTGGTTGAAGGGCTACGGCTACCGGGACCTCGAGAAAAAGACCCCCGTGACGCCGCATACGCTTTTCCCCATCGGCTCGATCTCAAAATCGTTCACTGTCACCGCGATGGGGATACTCGTGGATGAAGGCAAACTCGATTGGGACAAGCCGGTCCGCGAATTCCTGCCCGAATTCAAGCTCTACGATCCCATAGCCAGCGAGCGCATCACTCCGCGCGACTTGGTGACCCACCGCACGGGAATCCCTCGGCACGACATGGTTTGGTATAGCTCCGATTTCAGCCGCGCGGAGCTGGTCCGCCGCCTCAGGTATCTCGAGCCGAGCAAGGACATTCGGACGACCTATCAATACAACAACCTGATGTTCATGACCGCCGGCTACATGGTGGGACGCCTGAGCGGGGCGAGTTGGGAAGAGTTCGTGCGGCAAAGAATCTTCACGCCGCTCGGGATGAGTGATTCGAATTTCTCCGTCAACGATTCCGAGAAGGCTCGGGACTCTGCCATGCCCTACCAGAACGCCAAAAGCGAGGTGAAATCCATTCCCATCCACAACATTGATTCGATCGGGCCGGCGGGCGCCATCAACTCTTCCGCCGACGATATGTCCCGTTACGTGATTTTCCAGCTCGGGAAAGGGTCATACGGCGCGAAGCAGCTCCTCTCCGCCAACAATGCCGCCGAAATGCAATCGCCGCAGATGGTCGAGCAGAGTTCGGACCGTTACCGCGAAATCCTCCTGCCTACCTACGGCCTGGGCCTGGGTGTGACGACCTACCGCGGCCACAAGCTGGTCTCGCACGGCGGCGCTATTGACGGCTTTACGGCCGAGTTGGCGCTCGCGCCCATGGACGACCTCGGCGTCGCCGTCCTCACCAACCTTAACTCCGACAAGAACCCGGTGCCTGTCATCGTTGCCTATAACGTCCTCGACCGGCTGCTCGGGCTCGAACCGGTGGGGTGGAACGCACGGTTCCTTGAAGATGAGCGAAAGTCGCTAGCGTCGGAAGAAGAAGCCAAGAAGAAGGGATTCACGCTCCAGAAGCCCGGCACGCACGCGTCGCACGACCTTGGAGATTACGTCGGCGCATATGAAAACCCGGGCTACGGCGTGCTCCGAATCGAGCGCGATGGCGACAATTTGAAACTGAGTTTGAACCTGCTTTCTTCGCCGCTTCGCCACTTCCACTACGACGTTTTCGAGACCCCTGAGAATCCTCTGAACCCCGTGGAAAAGACCAAGGTCCAATTCTTCATGGATGTGAAGGGCGAAATTGCGAGCCTTTCGATGCCCCTCGAGCCGCACGTCAAGGACATCGTTTTTGCGCGCCGGGCCCCCAAGGCGATGTCCGAGCGGAGTTTCCTCGAGCCGTTTGTCGGACAGTACGAAGTCGGCGGGGCGACAGCCACCGTCACAATCCAAGGTGAGAACACATTGGTCATGGTCATTCCCGGTCAGCCCAAATATGCACTCGTCCCGGTGCGTGGAACGACGTTCGACCTGAAGGAGCTCGCCGGTTACAGCATCGAGTTCAAGTTGGACGCCACGGGGAGGGTCAACGAGGCCGTTTTCTACCAGCCTGGAGCGACATTCGTGGCAAAAAAGAAATAAGCTGGGGGGTACCCTTTCTGTCTTCCGCCAAGGCTTGCCAGGGCGAAGGGGCGGAGGGTTCTTGGGACAGATCCAACAGTGAAATGTTAGCACTAATGTGAAACTTATTTCATTGAAAAGAATGCAAATTACCGCACTTCATGTACGAATTTCAAGTCATTATCTGCCACAGGAATTCGGGGAAGGCGAGACGTAAGGTGTTTGGTGGCCTTGGGATAGCTTAGAACCTTGATTTCTACTAGTGCTAGCCCGGCAAGCTTGAAGCCGAGGCCGTTGGCGGCGCCCATGGATACGTCGAGGATTCGACCGGGGACGTAAGGGCCACGGTCGTTAACCCTAAGAACCAGGGACAGTTTGTTCCGAAGGTTCGTCACCTGTACCCTGGTGCCGAGTGGAAGGCTGCGGTGGGCTGCAGTAAGTCCATTCATATCATAGGCCTCACCGTTCGCTGTGAGGTTTCCATCGAACTGCTCGCCGTACCAACTAGCCGTGCCAACTTCATGGCTTGGAAATGAAGTTACAACTGTCAGGGGCATAGCTTCGGTGCGTGGAGAGAGGACGATCAGAAATGCTAGGCCAGAGGTCATCAGAAAGTTTCTCATAGAGCCTCCGAAGAACACTATGTCCCTCGGCACATTTATGGGCACTTGCCATACCAAAGCGGATTCCTCAAATGACCCCGAAAGCACAAAACCCTTCGGGGCATTCCAGCGAACTTATTATGCCGGGTCCCGAAGGGCCAGAAGACCTTAGAACTATACAGTAGACAACCCAAACTGTCAAGTGGAAATGTGGAAGGTTTTTCGTAGAAACAACTTTAACTATTTGAAAACTAAGGCTGAAACTACGGAACGGCCGATGCCTCGCTTGGCTCCTTCGAGGTTTACTTGGTTCCCGTATCTGCGGAGGAGCTACTTAAGCGCCTCCCTTAGCGGCCGCCCTTGAGCATCCGAAGGCATGTTCAAGCCCAGAGCGACTGCCAGCGTCGGCGCTAAGTCAATGGAATGGCAGGGGTAAACATATACTCCGGGCTTGAATGAGGAGCCCCAAAGGATTAGAGGGACTTGAGCATCGTAGTTCCATGGAGACCCGTGGCGAGTTTCAGTCTCTCCGTCGACATTGACAGAAAACGGATCAAAGATGAGAAAAAGATCTCCACTTCTCGGGCCAAAATATGACTTTGAGACGCCATCCGCCAGCGGGTTTTGGGGTAATCGGCCTTCGGAAAGCTCCTGCCGTGTGAGGGCCATTTGAACTCCGGGAACCGCCTCCGCTACCGTGGCTCCAATGGTCTCTGCCTCGTCTTCTTTCGCCTTATGCTTGGTTAGGGTGCCGCGGTTAAAATAGATCACAACTCCCGTGGTAGACTGGATGTACGAATCGCTCCCGAATCTCTTAGACAGGGCCGCATCAACAGCCTTAATCACATCTGCCATTCTGGCATGACCGAGCCCCAGGCGGTGTTCGACAATGAACTTCGGGTTCGGAGCCACGCCATGGTCTGCGGAGAGAGCAATCGAAACATTCTTAAGCCCTACTGCATTGTCGATAAACCTAAAAAAATCAGCGAGATAACGGTCTGTACGAAGCGTAACGTCGGCCACCTGTGGACTGTAAGGGCCAAAGGCGTGGCCGATATAATCATTTTCGCTCAGTGAGATAGTGAGAACATCCGTAGCCGGGCCTTGCCCAAGGCGTTCGCTTTGGACGGCCTTCTTGGCGAAATTGAGTTCGATTTCGCTCATGAAAGGAGTTCCATCGAGCCAGCTCAGGAACCTCTCATCGGGGCAAGGTTCATTCGGTGTTTGAGTGAATGACCCTAACACTTGGCGTCGCCCATCAATGGTTCTCGGGATGGCCTGCCAAGTTTGGCCGCAATATGCCTTGGCTGGCCGCCGGCTGTTGAACTGGACGGCCCAAGGGGGAAGCGATGGCATGTAATAGGTGCTGCTCACGAACTGTCCCGTGGCAGAGCTGTACCAGAATGCGGCGTTGGCGCTGTGGCCGCCGGGGAGAACCGCGCCACGGTCCTTCAACGAGATGGAGACAACCCGGGATTGATAATTATTGGCGGCGCGTAGTTCGTCTCCAAGGGTGCTGCCCACCAAGTAGTGAGGCGAGGCTCCGGGTTCGGCCGTCGTTCCTTTATCATTCACCAGCCTTGTGCCCGGATCTTCAACGCAATCCACGAGCCTGGCCAAGCCACGGTCGAACCATTCGTTGCCGATAATTCCATGTGTTTGGGGATAAGCGCCGGTCAACAGTGTCGCGTGACCCGGACCCGTGATGGTCATGGCCTGCTCGTAGCGACAGTTGACGAAGTTGGCGCCGGTCAAGAGCAGGTTGAAACCGCGTTCCACAAACTGACGCCGGAAGCGGACCAGGTAGTCGGGGCGAAACTGGTCAATGATAATGATGATGAGGAGCTTGGGCCGAGCCGGAAGCCTTGGAAGCCCTGCTCCCTCGGACGCTACTTCGCTTTGCCGTGCCGGTCCGATCCCATGCGTCCGCACGGCAGCGATTAGAGCGAGGGAGATGATGAGTAAGAAAGCTGCAAAATAAAAAGGGGATTTCGATAGTCGCCGCGTCCATATGATGCGCGGTATGCTGGCGAGAAAGAGTCTCTGGAGTTTTGTGGTCAAGTCCCCCTCCGTGGCCCATGTCTTTACCGAACGCGGCCATTATTTGCTCCTGCCTTGAATCGAGCGCCGAATTAGCGCGTGATAGTTTACCAAAAGTTCGACTGCGGCCGCGCTTTCGACTCAACCGTCCGCGAGCTTTAATCGCCTCGAAATCGCTTTACTCAAGGTGCAGATCGTTTTATACTGCCCGCCATCGAGCGGTCCTGAAGTTACAAATTCGTGCCGAGAGGGCACTTCAAACGGGAGGAACGAAATGCGAAGGAGAGTTGTGTTAGTGGCTGCGGCTGCGTTGCTGATGGGAATTTGCTTCGGCGCCTCAAAGGCGGCTGCCAAGGAGAAGAAAGACGCTGGACTAAGATGGCACGGTAGGATTGTCCGCGTCAATAAGGACGACATGACGCTGGATGTCCGCAAGGGAACCGTTGAGAAGCGGGTTCACTTCGATAGCTCAACGCAGTTTGTGAAACCCAATGGAAAGACCACGGAACCGGTTGACATGAGCACTCTCAAGGAGGGCGACGACGTAATCTGCATTGGGGCGTCGGACGATAAGGGTGATTTCCACGCCACTCGGGTCCAGTTGCAACCCGGCAGGTAGCGCCGTCGGCGGGAGATGTTCGGGCTGGCCACGCCGGACCGGTCAGCCCTGGCTTTTTGTGCTCAATTGTCGGATTACCGCGCGCAGGATGCCGCGGGTGACGTTGAAGTCGTCCGCCATCACGTCGTTGAATTCCTGTTGATCGATTTCAAGTGCGACGGTCGGCAATATGGCCACAGCCGACTCGGGTTGAGGTACGCCCGCCAGCAGGGTCAGGGCGCCCGCCACGCGGTGGGGACCCAACTTCTTGATTTCTTGTCCGTTCGCCACAAGGCTTACTTCCCCTTCCAGGACGACAAACATCGCATCAGGCGCAGCATTCTCCTTGTAGAGGACCTTTCTTGGCTCGAGGGAAACTTCCTGGGCGATTGCCGCGATTCGCGCCAGGCTTTCGGTGGGGACGTCACGAAACAACTGCACTTTTTGCAGGACCTCGACTTTTTCCAGGACTGTAAGCATCAGGGTCGGCTCCTCACGAGGCGGGCGGGGCCTCCAGGCGGCGCATCGCCCACGCCCAAGTTTCGGCCACTAATTCGCCCCCATCGCGCGGCTGCGCGCGCAGTTCGTCGGAAAGCTCCACCAAATTCAGCTTTCCGATGGCGAAAATGGCGCAAGCCCGCAACCAGTTATCGCCGGAATGGAGCAAGATGCGCAAGGCCTGGGGGGCCGATTCCACCTTCGTGTGGCAGAAGCGCTCGGCGAACCGAAGCTTTTCCGGCAGTTTGATTTCCGGGTCGAGGCTGTTCGCCAGCCGCTTATAAAGATCCGGCTTGAGCATGTGCTCGAGAACCTCGAGTGCGTTTGCCTGGAGTTGCGGCCGGTGCGACGTCAGCCCCACGTAAGCGTTATAAACGTCGCGGGCCGGATAGAGGAGGGCGAGCAGGCGGAAGATACGTTCGAACTCGCGCTCCATGCGCTCGCCGAGCGCCCGCGCTACGAGCGTCGCTCCATCCACCGAGCCGGCGACGGCGGCCTTGGCTCCGGCCTGGGGATCGATCGCGGCCAGAATTTGGAGAGAGCGATAATACCCCATCAACTCCGCATCCAACATGTCGGCGAATTCCAGGACTTCCGGCAGGAGCTTGCGGTCCCGCCGGCAAAGTTTATTCAGCGCCTTCAGCACGTCGTAACGCAACCCAGGGTCGCTCTGGATCAGGCTTTCGGTCAGCACGGCGGCGGATTCAGGCGTCGGAATCTGCGCCAGGACTTCGGGCAGCACTTTGCGGAGCGGGAGGGGGACGTCGGGGTCGTTCAAATAATCCTTGAGGGTGCCCACGGCTCGGTCTCCGTAAAGGACCAGCGCGGCGCGCGCCGGGGCCTTCAGGTCCGGATCGGAAAGTTTTTCAATAACCACGGGCAGAAAATCGCGGCTGCGGATGCGGCCCGCGGCGAGCAGCGCCTGCTCCACCACATCGCGCTCGGGGTCGCGCAAAAGCCCCATAAGTTTCGCGTGGAGTTCCGAAGGGGGGGGAATCAACCCGAGCACCACGGCGGCTTGCTCGCGCGCGAGCGGGGCGGCCTCGTCGGAGCGCGTCAGCATGGACTCCAGCATGAGCAAGGCGGCGGGCATGTGGCCCGGCTCACCCGTGCGGGCCAGGTAAGCCACCACCGAGCCCTGGATGGCATAATCGGGAAATTCCGTCGCCGAGGTCAGCAGCTCCAGTGGGTCGCGTCCTGTATGCGTGACCAGGTAATGAAGCGCTTCGGTGCGGACTTCGAGCGAGGTATCGGCGAGCATTTTCTCGGCCCGCGGAACGATGCCCCTGTCCCCTGCCTCGGAGAGCAGCCGGAGCGCGCGCTGGCGGACGGCGGGGGATGAGTGTTCGAGCAGCCGGCGGAGAGCAGGGTGCCAAGCCAGATGGCGGCCGATCTCAAACAAGCTCAAGCCGTAGAGCGCTTGCTGCTCGCCCACGTGCTCGAGGCCGCGCGCCAGGACGTCCGTCGTCGTCGAATCGAGGAAGTTCGCGGCGAGGCGATCCGGGTCGAGCGTGCGCCGCTCGATGGCGCGGCGCAGCACGTTTAAGTATTCGCGCCGCACTGCGAAGACCGCTAGGATCCAAACCGGTAGCAAAACCAGAATGATCGCGCTGACATACCCCGGCCTGTCTTTGAAAGCTAGGATGGAAATGAGAAGCACAACGCCCCCAATCCCGTCCGCGGACCGCCAAGTGAACGTATCTATGAACGATTTGACTTGGCTTTTCACCTCAGGGGGTATCGGCAAATAGAGTAGCTCTGCAGAAGACTTGTCCACGGAGTAGCGGAGAAGCGAGTGTGTTCCGCGCATGATGCTGGCGGTGAGCAAGCTCGGGTTTAGGAATACCCAACTGGTAGGCGCAATGAGCGCCACGGGCAGGACGAATAGCGAGACACGGATGCCGAACTTCCGCAGCAGCGGCCCCGTCATCACCATTTGCAGAAGCATCGTTCCAAGCCCCATATAGCCGTAGAAGCGCGCGAAAAAGGTGCCGAGCCCTGAGGTGTCCGCCACTTTTTTCGCGGCGATTAGCTTGAATTGAACGGACAGGATGGAAGAGGACAAGCAGCCCACAGCAATCAGCGTCGCAACGAGCATCAGATAACGCGAGCTGCGGATCTGGCGCCAACTCTGAAGAAAAGTCCTTGGAGCTCCCTTGGCCGCCATAGGTGCGGCCGAGATGTGCGCTAACCGTTCGCGGGCGTTAAGGAACAGCAGCTTCACCAGCACTGCACAAATTGCCACCAAGAGGCTAAGAGCTAACAGCAGAGTCTGGGGTTTCGCGCGCTTGTTGTGCAGGATGTCGGCGGTAATGAATGTGACAAAAGGTACGCCGAGAATTGCTCCCGCCTGGATAAATCCAAAAACGCGGCGGGCCTCCCTTGTGGTGAGCAGGAAATTCGCCAGCGTCCAGCCCATCATCGGCCCCATCACGCCAAACGTCTGCACCCAGACGTAAACCAGAAAATAAACTACGTTCGATCCCAGCCCGGCGAACCACCAGAAGAGCGCGAAGCAGACGCTGAAAAAACCTAGAGAGGAGATAATCAGAGGCTCCAGGCGCAAGCGGTGCGACAGGCGGATGAAAACCGTGGCGAATGGGAGGCTGAGCAGCGCCGAGCCGATCATCGCGTAGGGGAGGTGGCGCGGGAAAACTTTCAGGAACAACGCGTCTCCCACGGCCTGCCCCATCATAAACGCACCCAGGGCCAAGAAAAGGTAAAAAAACAGCAGCGAGGCGGGCACCACCTCGTCGCGCTTCAGGCTGAAGATTCGGCCGACGTGCTCGATCATGGCTGCGCCTTGGCGGCCCCTCCGGAAGCCGAGGGCGAGAGCAAGACCTGGGACTCCCCGCCCAGATAAACGGCCTTGAACGTGCCGCCTTCAATGATGAGGGCGGAGGCTCGCCCGCCGAAGTAAGGCGTTAACATTCCCGTGTCAATCAGAAAAACATGATTGTCGAGGTGCGGAGTGATCTTGTACTTTTGGTTCACGGTATGGGCGGCGACCAGGTATTGGGCCTTCAGGCGTTTCATCATGGCGTCGAACCCCGGCCTGAGCTTTTCCTCCGGCTCGAGCGCGTAACCGCGGTACCAGAGGGGGCTGGTCGGGGCAAAGAGCAGGCCCGAGGTCATGTCGTTCAGCCGCTTCATTTCGTCCATAGCCTCTTGGTCGGGCATGCCCCGCGCGCGCATGGCCATGTACTCCTCCTGGATTTGCTTCAGGGCCTCGCCAAACGTCATGTAATGCCAAATGACGTGCCTCTTTGAGAGCGATTCCCAGAGCGAATCGTAGAGGGCGATCTGTTTGCGAATCCCTTCGTTCAATTCTCGGAGGTTCTTAAAACGAAGGCTCGGGTCGAGGCCGCCGTGCATGAGGAGGATCTCGCCGACCTGAGCGATGGCGTCGTGGCTGCGGAGCCAGCTTCCGTAATCGCCCTTGGGGCCCATCGCGTCGCGCTCCTCGAAGAAGCCGAGCGGGTGCGCGGTCATCCAATTCTGCTTGGAAGCGGGGTCGTCGCCCAAAAGCGAATGCTGATGGCCATGATGAAATACGAGGAACTTCTTATAATCTTCCCACTCCGCCTCGCGCCGCTTCTCGGAGTTTTCGTCGGCAAAATTCTTGTAGTCCTCCGGCGTCACGTAGCGCAAGTCGCCCACCATGTCCATGACTTCGTGGTTGCCGAGCAGCGGGAAAACTTTGCCGCCTTGCTTGGCCGCTTCGCTCTCGAGCTGCCTCAGGAGATCGAAGGCCTGACGGGACTGGGGCCCGCGGTCGGGAATGTCGCCCGTCTGGACGAACGTCGCCGTGCCGCCCGCCCAGTGGTGCTGGGCATCCATCAGTCCGACTTGCTGAAGGATGGCCGAGAAATCGGCGCAGTCTCCGTGCACGTCCCCGATGGCGACAATCCGGTTCTGCGCCGCCGCCCCGGCACAAAAGCCCGCCGCGAGGACCAGGAGCACGCCCACTCTGAAGAAGAGCACTCTCCTCGGAAATCTCATCTTGGAGGCGGGTCTCCCTCTTACCAGCCGATACTTTAGACGCTCGCGCATGAGATTGCAAGCGGCCGAGCCTACTTCCACCGCGCCCCGTTTCGCCTTGACAGCCCACCGGTCGCCAGCGCATAATTCCGCCATCGAATTATTGCCAACTAATACAAGGGGGTATTTAAATGTCTTCCCGTTGCAAACGGATTGTCTCAGCCGTCGCCGGATTTGGCTTGGTCGCCGCAAGCCTGCTCCTGGCCGCCGACGAGCCGAGTTTCACCGAACAACAGAAGGTAGACTTTTTGCAGAAGGCCCAAGTCGTCAAGAGCCACCAGACTTCGAAGGGCGTCACCAGCCCTTGGAAGCTTACGCTCAGCGATGGGACCGTCACTCACGATGCTCTCTTCCAGCCCGTCAACGAGAGCGACCCGACCAAGCAATTCGCCGACGGACACACGGAGATCAATTTCAAAGACAAGTGGCAATACAACATCGCCGGGTACCGCATCGCGAAGATGATCGGCCTGGACGATATGGTCCCCGTTTATACGTCTCGGAAGTGGGATGGCAAAGATGGTTCGTTGTCCTGGTGGGTGCCGAACGTTATGTTCGATGAGGGCGATCGGATTAAACGCGGCGAACATCCGCCGGACATGGACTCGTGGAATCATCAAATGTACGACCTTCGCATCCTGACACAGCTGTTTTATGACATGGACCCCAATTTGACCAACGTCCTGATTGATAAGGATTGGAAAATCTGGCGAATCGATTTCACCCGCGCCTTCCGCGAATTCAAGGACTTGCCACTGAAGAAGGACCTGGTGATGTGCCGGAAGGACGTCTACCCCAAGCTCAAGCAGTTGAATTATGATGATGTCCTGAGCGCGACCCAGCCCTACCTTACTAAGGGCGAGGTCAAGGCGCTTATCGCCCGACGGGATAAAGTCGTTCAGATCCTGGATCAGCTGATCGCCAAAAACGGCGAAGCCAACGTTTTGTTCTAACCCCGGCATTCCGCGGGCCGGGTTCGGACGGCCTGCGGCGATGCGGTCAAGACAATGTCGGGTGGTGCGCCCCGGTCCGCGGGCTCCCGCATGCATCCTGCAGGTTCGGTCTGATTTTCGGGGCTGAGAGGGCAAGGAAAGTGGCGCCATTATCCGGCGTCGAAGCGATTTCGCCCGCACTCGAAGAAACCAAGCGGCAGCTAGTTAAACCCTTCCGCTGGGGGCGATGGACTCGTTTGGCCGTGGTGTCCTTCCTCACAGGCGAACTGGCTGGCGGGAGTTGGGGCCCGCCCGGTTTCAAATTCCCTATCGGAGGCGAGAGAAGGGGGAAAGGGTCGGATTGGGATTGGTTGGGTCGGGTACTCGGCGACCGCTTTTGGGAGTTTCTTCCGCTGATCATCGCCGGCGCCCTGGCCCTCCTCTTATTATTCGTCTTCTTGATTTACGTTTCGAGCGTCTTCCGCTTCATTCTGTTCGATTCCGTCCTGCATAACCGCTGCGAACTTGCCGCCGGCTGGCGGAACTACAAGCGTCTGGGCGGAAGCTATTTCCTTTGGCAGATATGTTTCGGGATGGCGACGCTGGCGGCCTTCGCCCTCGTCATCTTGGTCCCCATCCTTTCCCCTTGGGGAAGGGAGGCCGTGAAGGAGCCCGGTCAGCATCTGGTCATCATCATTCTTGGTGTGACCTTGATGGTTTTCGCGGTGCTGAGTGTGATGGTTCTGAGCGGGCTCGCTTCGCTTTTTGCCCGCGACTTCGTTGTCCCGTTCATGGCGATCGAGGGCGTGGGGGTCGCGGAGGGATGGCGAAGGTTGTTTCACTCACTCGCGGGCCAAAAGAGCGCATACGCCATCTACGTCCTGATGAAAATGGTCCTGGCTCTCGGGGCGGGCATCGCATACGCCCTGATTGATATCGCTGTGCTCATCGTTCTGTTGATTCCCATCCTCTTGATTGGCCTGGTCGCCGTACATTTGGGGCAGGCGGCGGGTCTGACTTGGAACCCGGCGACCATCGGCATCGTCGTGCTCGCTGGCGGGTTTCTGGTGAGCGGGCTGCTTTTTGTGATGGCTATGCTTTCAGTTCCCTTGGCGGTTTTTTTTCAGGCGTATGCACTCTACTTTTTGGGATCACGCTATCCCCAGCTTGGCGAGAAGCTCACATTTCCGGCGTTGGGTCCTCCTTCGCCTGGCACACTGCTACCCACCGCTGCGCCCCTCCCCGCTTCCTGAGAGCGGCGAGGTCAATTCCGCGCGCAGATTTCCTGCTCCTCGTGCTGAGTTTTCGCATCCATACGATTTGACCCAAGTCTCGTGGCTATCGGAGGTCGAAGATGGCCAGAGTAGGCGGCGCGTCTGATCAGTCCGCTCTCCCATTCCGTCCCTGACGAATATACGAAGCCCCCCGCGCCACGCGGGTTGGCGAGCAGAATCGGGACTCTCCTGCCGCCCGAGTGGCTGAAAGCCTGGGTGAACTGCCTTGCCTGGGCCTATCCGGCCTTCTGGACAGCGAACTCCCTTCTGAATGGGGTTCCTGCGGTGCTTCAGGTCTGCTTCCGGGGGCACTACTTTGGATGGGTCAACGTTTCGGAGTGGGGAGTCCGCGCTGTGAGCTTTCCAGGCGGAGTCGCCGGCCCCATTATGGAGAGACGGACCGCGTCGATTCTTGGCGAGATGTTGAGTCCGATTGCCCTAATGGCGGGGGTGCTCCTCCTCCTGTATTGGCTAAGGTGGAAGCGGCATTTACTCGGGGGGGTGTTCGCGGCAATGCTAGGCGAAGCCGGTGGAACGCTACATATATTCAACATGCGAATGCCTGGGTGGGCGGGCGTGCTCAGGATTTCCGGCCTGATACTTTTCTTCGCCGCTCTCTGTTTGGGTCTTATATGGATTCTTCAGGCGTGGCAGGCAAGAGCCTACGGCGAGAGACTCCTTAATCTCGTCGCTGGGTTCATCTTCGTTCCCGGCGGCTTGTGGGCCGTTATTGACTGGCAATCACACACGGACGTGCGCTACCTTTCGCTCGCTTCGTTCCTCGCCTTGGCAGGAGTTAACTTGGCGGCGGCGCTGATTGCGGCGCTTGTTCCCAGGCAGGCGTGCGCAGGGCGTCGCGTGGGGCTGCGTGCGGGAGTCATCGGAGCTGTACTCAGCATTGCGATTTTCGGGATGACCCAATACGTCGCGACCGCTAGGCGGGCGGTGCGGGCGGAAAGCTGGTCGCGGCTGCTCGCACCGTTTCCGGCCAACTCCCAGGCGGCTTCATATCAAAAGATATTTTTCCAGAAGGGAGTGAGTTTCGCGGC
>Ga0066709_100001659_pt1 | contig 15060 bp, 12 predicted proteins | sample GraSoiAngelo_158_FD_79665 | JGI IMG/M metagenome (GOLD analysis project Ga0066709, IMG submission 79665) | Grasslands soil microbial communities from the Angelo Coastal Reserve, California, USA - 14_1009_16_30cm | ecosystem: Environmental > Terrestrial > Soil > Grasslands | place: USA...
ACGTGCAACGAGAGTTGTCGCATCAGACGATTGACTTTCGCAGAAGAGTGGACCGAACACTGAACAATAAGCCAAACCCGATAAACCGGAAAACGTCGAGCGAACGCGATTTGAGACGAACCGGCGCGAGCGGAGAACGAGTAGAAAATCTCATCCTGTTACGGATTTCGGACAAGGAATACAACCTAATCCGCTCTCACTTGGAGTTCATAGACATTCGGGGATATCAAAGCCTACATGAGCCAGAGAAAATACTGGAGTACGCCTACTTCCCAAACCGCGGCATGGTTTCCATCGTGATCGAAATCAGCGACGGCAGGACGCTGGAGGTTGGCGTCGTGACGAAGAAAGGCTTTGCAGGTGGATTGTCAGGAGTTGACCAAGGAACATATCCATACCGGTTGATTTGCCAGCCTCCCGTCGACGGCTTTCAGATCAAAGCCGAAGCATTGCAGCAAATACTGCCGGCGGCTCCGGGTCTTCGGTCTCGGTTGAGCCGTTACGCAAACTTCCAATGCTTGCGAGTGTCGCAAATCGCTGCTTGCAATCGGTTTCACGAAATTGAGCAACGCCTTGCCCGCTGGCTACTGATGAGCCAGGACCGAGTTGGTTCCGCGTCCTTACCCTTTACGCACGAATTTCTGGCGAGCATGCTCGGGACGGGGCGTGCGAGCGTTAGCATTGCGGCAGGGATTTTGCAAAAAGCTGGGTTCATCCAGTACAAGCGCGGGGCAGTGAGGGTTCTGAATCGCAAGAACTTAGAAGATGCTGCCTGCGAATGCTACCAAACGATTAAGCAATTCGAAACTGAGAGTGAACGGGGCGCGTGATGTTTTCCCGTGGACCGCTGCCTGATTTCCGCAATCCATAGTTGAGCCTCAAGGAGTACGGACTTCAGCAGATGCTATGCACTTCTTTTTTTTGCTAGAATGTCATCCGCACGAAAGGAGCACCATGGCAAAGAAAAAGATTGATCCGCTGAACAAGAAGCAGTACGGCGCCGTAACGGCGATGCTCACAGTCTCCGATATTCCAGCTGCTGTGAGCTTTTACCAGAAAGCCTTTGGCTTTGCCAAACGTGGCATCATGAACGGTCCTGACGGAAAACCCGCCCATGCTGAACTCACGTTGCGCGGTACAACTCTCATGCTTGGGCCTGAGAGTGCTGCCATGGGGAAGCGCAGCGCAAAGAGCGTGGGCGCTTCACCGGCTGGCCTCTACATCTATGTAGAAAACGTGGATAAAGTGGTCGAAAAAGCGACTAAGCTCGGTGCGACTGGTCAAGGTCTAGTGATGGACATGTTCTGGGGTGATCGCTGCGGAACCGTCGTGGATCCGGATGGCTACGCGTGGATGGTCGGTACGCATAAAGCGGAACCCACGGCTAAGGAAATGAAGAAAGGAATGGAGGAGATGATGAAGCAGCAGCCCGTGGGTGCGGTTACCGCTGCCTAGCGTGCTCACTCGAAAAGAGCCGTTTGTGCGGGCCGCTTGCTCGATTTCCCGAAAGTTGCTTAAGCCGTGTTTCAGCGCGGGGGCAGCACTTGGTAGCGTGTAATGGTGTAACCGAGAGCTGCTCCAAGAAACACATCGGATGGAAAATGCGCACTCGTGGTTAGGCGTGAAAAGCTGATGACTGTTGCGAACCCGTACGATAGCCATGGGACCCAGCGGTGGTTGCGATACCGTGTGGCGACGACCGTTGCAACAGAAAAAACACCTGCGGCGTGCCCGGATGGAAAGGCGCTGCCCTTAAAGGGAGACTTTCCGCCGTTGAAAAACGTATCGTTGAAAGACTGTCCGGCGCGGACATCGCTGGGCCGTTCCCGGCGAGTAATCGCTTTGATCGCAAGGTCAACTACGGCGCTGTCCGCGTAGGCCTCCCCCGCCAGTAAAGCCGTACCTACCTGATAAGTATCGTGCCGAACGTAGCCTGCAACCAAAAGAGATGCCGGTACAACTATCACTTCCCCCGTAGTAATCGGCGCATCAAAGACATCATTGAGGTCGTCGAGGTTTCTAGAATGATCACGAAAATAGGGTATGACGTGCGGATCGGCTACGATGAGCCCCGCCGTTCCGCCTGCAATGGCAAGCGTCGGTAGCCAGTGGCGCCCTTTCGCCAACTGAGTGGGGAACAGCCAAATGTTCTTCTGGTCTTGGAGAAAGTCCTTGGGCAATGATCGCCAGGACACCTCTCGATCTACGTTATCGCCGTGCTTTGCTCGGGACAACTCCGATGGACTGTCAGGCAGATCGGCAGGCTTGTCCTGCGCACCGGCCCAGTTCGGCGCAGTAATAATTCCCGCGCAAAATGCGAATACAAGTAGCCACAGCTTCTCTCTCCGACGCATTAAGCTTTTGATGCACTTTCTCAGGCTGCGAAAGCCATGGGCCACATCGACACAGAAGATTATCGAACGTGTCGAGGATGGATGCTCTGGTTCGCGAGAACCTCTCTTGGATTGGTTTCACAATTTGCGATTGACGAGCAAACCCGAAAAGACATCTGAGATCATCGGACCGTAGCGATCTCATTCGACACTATGGCCTTTGATGCTGGTCTCGCCATTTTTTTGAGTCCCACAAACTGCGAGCGTGCATCCGGCCGATTGGGTGCTGTCGTTGCTGTAAATTCTAGGAATGCCTGCGGTTCGCAGTTTTTATTCTTTACTCGCGGTTGCTGCCCTCATCTGCATGCGCTATTTGTCTTGTGGGTAGTCTTCGGCGCCTTCGTGACGCGCTCGCGCCCGGTTGTGCGGTGGCTGCATATCGGCTCTCTTATCTGGGGAATCCTTACAGAACTGCTTCCCTGGCCATGCCCTCTCACTGTGCTAGAAAACTGGCTCGAGGGCAAGGCCGGAGTCGAGCCTTACCAGGGCGGGTTCCTGCTCCTGGCGGACCTGGTGGCGTTCTTCCGGCGGCCGGCCGCGAATCTCTTTCTCAATCGCGTACAAGGCCCCGATCCGTTCCAATGCTTCCGTCGCCGTGGGCGAGGCGTGCGCCTGTTGTAGGTCGTAAAACTTGCGCCGCACATGCGCCCAGCACGCCGCTTCCTGAATACGGCCGTTTTCGTAAAGCTGGTTAAATCCGGCGTAGGCGTCGGCTTGCAGCGTGCAGCAGAACTCTCGCAGGTGCCGCGACCGCACCATTCAGGTATGCTATCGCGATGAAAGAGCCTGAGTATGTTGTGGTGACGCCTCTCGAATCAGCACCTGATCATCGGAGGGAGGCAAGTGACGAGCGAAAAGTCTTTGTCGTGCATGGCAGAAATATAGAAGCCCGTGACGCGCTCTTTGCTTTCCTCCGCGCAATCGACTTACATCCCATCGAATGGGAAGAAGCCATAGCAATGGCCAACGACACGACGCCCTATATTGGCGATGTGCTGGATCACGCATTTGCCAAAGCTCAGGCCGCAGTTGTGTTGCTAACGGGCGATGATATGACCCCGCCTCGGCAAACGCTTCCTTCAGCCGCATGATCCGCCAGACGAACGAAACCCTACGCCACAGGCGCGGCCAAACGTACTTTTCGAGGCCGGAATGGCGTTTGGTAAATATCCCGAGCGCACGGTTATTGTGAGCCTAGGCACATTCAAGACATTCAGCGACATAGTGGGTCAGCACGTTATTCGCATTTCCAACGCAGTCAAGTCCAGGCAGGCCCTTTCTGATCGTTTGCGTAACGCCGGATGTGCTGTTTTGACCGAGGGCAGGTCGGATTGGCACAATGAAGGCGATTTCGATGCAGCTGTCCATGATCCGGATATTCCGAAAGACAAGAAATACGTTCCTCTGAAACTTTTTAGGCGAGAAGCCAAATTCGACAGGGGCGCGACGTATACGCGCAAAATTTGGATTCAGCTCAGAAACGAAACCGATCACTCCCTTGAGCTGCGGCACCCAAAATGGAAGCCTATTCCCTCCGGCCTTCATGCCAACGTTCTATCAGGAACAATGCAGATAAAAATCGGCGGGTCATGGTGCCCGGAGAAGATCGGGGTGGATCGCCTTCATCTGCCTGCTGGCGAGCTCTGTAAGCTCTGGGCCGAACCGAGCGAAGAATATCCTATTGAGCAGGTTCAACGCCAATGCCAATCCGAAGCGCCGCTAGGCTTTCTGGAAATACGCGTGAACGACGCTGAGGTTGACGTTGCGGTGTGAAAGGCACTGTTCCCCTTCCGTAACCCTTGCTATGGAACGCACGAAAACATTAAGACTCGCCCCTCGCGGGTGAGACGATCAATGCACCCTGCCTCTGTTATGTTTCTCATTCACCAAAAACGCCATGATCCGTGGACGATGTCCCTAATTTCCGAGTTGTGCCGACTAATCGAAAATTTGCCCGTTCGGTCAATACAAGCCCGTTTTGCCGGGACCAATCCGGAGGGCATTACTTCCGCACAGCCCGTAATCCGCTCACAACCTTGCGTTGGGTGATACTACTCGTTCCATTCGCGTGGGCAATCGATAAACGATCGATCCAGTTTTCGTGGCGAGCAACAGCCCAGCAACTGCATCGTACGCTCTAAGTCATCGCGCAAGATCGTCAGCGCACGCGCGACTCCCACTTCGGCCCCAGCCGCGAGCCCATATGCATAAGCGCGACCAGTCAATACCGCCTTTGCGCCAAGGCAGAGCGCTTTTACGATATCACTGCCACGCCTAATCCCTCCGTCTATTAATACCTCGGTACGGCGCCCGACTGCGTCCACGACTTCTGGCAAAGCACGAATCGTCGGCGAAACACAGTCAAGCTGTCGTCCACCGTGATTGGAAACGACGACTGCTGCTGCGCCTTCATCCACTGCACGGCGCGCGTCGTCTCCGGTGAGGATACCCTTGACCACGATCGGGCCACGCCAGATCTCGCGAATCCAGCGAAAATCGTCCCAGGTGATGGCCGTTGCGGAGAGGCCGGAGCTGACGTCTACGAGCGGCATTGGTCCTTTGCCGGGCACTATTACGTTTTCCAGTTTCGGAAGACCGCCATCGAGCAGGAATTGGGTGAGCCATCGCGGACACGCGAAGAATTGGGAAAGGAACGGAAGTTTCGAAAAAATGCTTCCGGACAAGAGCTCTTTCATTCCATTACGCAGGTCCCGTTCGCGGAGTCCAGAGACCGCAGTGTCAACGGTGATTACCAGCGCGGAATAACCTGCTTTGCGAGCTCGCGCAATCCCCGCTTCCGCCGCTTCTCTGCCGCCGATCAGATAGAGCTGATACCAAAGGGGTGCGGAGCTTGCGGCCCTCACTTCTTCAAGCTTGTGTCCGGCAAAAGTAGCGACGACGTAGCCGATTCCAGCTTGTTCTGCGGCGCGCGCCACGGCCAATTCTCCTTCGGGACGGATGAGGCGCGTGTAACCAATCGGAGCGAGTATCACCGGAAATGCAAGTTCGGAACCGAGGACGCGGGTTCGCAGATCACATTGGCCAGCAACCGCCTGGCGTGGACGAAAAATGATGTCTTCAAACGCCCGACAGTTTTCGCGAAGGGTGAATTCGGCTTCCGCACCGCCGTCGAGATAATCGAAGACCACTCGCGGAAGGCGCCGCTCGGCGAGGCGGCGGAGGTCGGCGATGTTAACCGCTTTGGTTTCCAAAAAGTTACCTTGGTTTATTTTCGCGATCACCCTAACGCGCTAAGCTGTGCCATTGGGAGCGAATCATGAATATTAAGCTAATCGGGGGCGTGCTGGCGGCTTGTCTGGTGAGCGGCGTCGTCTTCGCGCAGGATCCGACCATTGTGGAGCCGAAGCACTACAAGCTGGCATTTGAAAACGACGAGGTGCAGGTGGTGGACATCCACTACGGGCCGCATGAGAAATCAAAGATGCACTCGCATCCCGGCGGTGTGGTCGTTTACGTCACCGAGGGACACTTGAAGTTCACCGACGAGAAGGGGAACGTCAAAGAAGTTTATGCCAAAGCAGGTGAGTCACGATTCTTTCCTCCGTTCAAGCACAAGGTGGAGAACCTCGAGGATAAGCCCTTTGACGCTGTCTATGTTGGGCTGAAGACGAAGGCGGGCGAGAAGAAATAGGGCAACTGGCTGAATCCGAGTTCACGAACTCCGTCGCCAGCAGCATTGGTAAACTAATGGATTTTTAAGTCCTCGGGAAAGCGCGTCTCGGCTCCAATCTTCTGTGTATCCGAACCGGTGCCTGCTGCTACTAGATGGCACAGGATCGTAAGAATCTCGCGTTCGGATGACTTGCCATACTGCGTTGAAATTTTCGCGTAGTTACACGCAAGGGCGAGGTTCGCGAGGTCCCCAACAGTATCGCAACCTTGCGGAAATGATCTCGCTAAGGGACTCATCAGCCAAAGAAAAAGCACCAAACAAAGAAATGCACCGAGCACAACCAGCAATACCGAGTCATGTTGGGTAATGTGCAACAGTCTCGGAAAGATCATTTCGGACGAAGCAATCGCGGCCACCAAACATAGCCCCACCAGCCACAAGGGCCACCTCAGATCTGGCAGTAATAGATGCGAGCGGTTCTGAACTTCACGCCAACGCGATCGCCGGCTACTCCAGGGAAGCACCTCGCCCACGGGAGTTTTGGGGTGAAATTTGAATCGCGAGACATCGACAAAGTCTGCAAGCGCGCGCCGCAAGTCATAGAAAACCAGAGCACTGAGGCATCGATCGGTCGCGGGGAATTCAACTCTATTCGATATGCACTCTGCAAGCTTCCCAACCGTTGTCGCCTGAACCAGATCATCGGTGCTGAACGTGATGTCAAAACACTTCTCAATGCTGCGCAGCAGATCGCTGGTATCTTCCCCGATAAGGCTAAGGCGCTGCAGTCTGTCCGCTTCAAAAATTGATTGAATCATCTCATTTCTTGGATAGTGGGCTGTATGCGACCGCCGCTTCTAATCTCCCACCTCCACCCGCTCTCCCTTGGCACTCGCCTCGATCATCTCCATCACTCGGCGGCTGGGCGCGGATTCGGTTTCGCGCGTTGTGGGCAGAGGGCCGTCCACGGTGAAGTAATGCGCTCCTGCGACCAGCAATTGATCCGCCGGAAAACGCGTGATCACTTCATGCCCCGTTGGAGTCACGACGATTTCTTCTTCGATGCGCGCGGCGCTCCAGCCGTCGGTTGAGGGCCAGAAGGTTTCGAGGGCGAAGACCATGCCCGGCTTGATCTCGCAGGGATGGTCGAAGGAAACCAGGCGGCTGATCACTGGCTTCTCCCAGATGGCGAGGCCGACGCCGTGTCCGTACTGCAGAGCGAAGCAAGCCTCTTCGTTGGGGAAGCCGAATTCTTCGGCTTTGGGCCAGACGGCAGCAATTTCCGCTGTGGTACGGCCGGGGCGCACGAGCTCGATTGCCGCGTCGAGGTAATCGCGGCAGCGTTTGTAGGCATCGACCATTGCGTGCGAACCGTAGCCGACAGTGAAGCAGCGGTAATAGCAAGTGCGGTAGCCCATGTAGGAATGCAGAATGTCGTAATAGACGGGGTCGCCAGGGCGCAACACGCGGTCGGAAAAAACATGCGGATGCGGATTGCAACGCTCGCCAGAAATCGCGTTGACTGCTTCCACATACTCGGATCCGAGATTGTACAAGACTTTACTGACCAGGCCGACGGCTTCGTTCTCGCGCATTCCCGGCTTCATAGCACGGTAGAGTTCGTCGTAAGCGGCGTCCACCATCATCGCCGACATGTTAAGGAGTGAGATTTCGTCCTGCGTCTTGATTGCGCGTGCTTCTGACATCAGCGCTTGGCCGTCCACAACTTTGATTCCCTCGCGCTGCAACGCAAATAGAACCGGCGGCTCGATGATGTCAATGCCCAGTGGCTCTTTGTGCAGCCCGCGCATTTCGAGCTCAATCCAAATCTTTTTGGCGACGTCTTCGGCGCGACCCATCTCCGGCGTCATTGCGCCGCGTAGCATGGAGATTCCCGGACGCGAGCGCTCGCCCAGCCACGGGCAATTGAGCTGATGATGCTTCGCAGCGGAACCAAAGTCCCACAGAATCGGCTCATCATCTTGCGGAAGAAGAGTGAATCGGTTGGCTTTGTCCTGCGCCCAGGTGCCGATATGCGTCGCCGTCAGATAGCGCGCATTATTCATGTCGAAGCAAAGCAGCGCGCCCATCTCGGACTTGGCCAGCAAGGCCTTCGCGCGCGCAAGGCGTTCGCGGCGCAACCGGTCAAAGTCGATGCGCTGTTCCCAATCGACCGCCATGGTTCCGTGTGTTTTCAGGGCCATATGGGCCTCCTCACATTTATTTCAATCTCGGGACGAATGCTATCGTCCACCGGTCGGGTGAGGGCAAGGGCACCCGCCCCGACGTGGTCACTTGGTTATTCCTGACATGCTTGCAAGCACATCAAAGACCACCGCGAAGTCTTTCTTCGCCATCCCCATCCCGCGCGCCGCGGTGAGGAACTCGTTGCTCACCGCAGTTGTTGGCAAGGGGACATCCAACTGCCGGCCCAGCTCCATCGCCAACAGCATGTCTTTTTGCATCATGTTCACATCGAACCAGGCTTCCTCTGGCTGCTCGAGAACAAATGGTCCGCGATACTGCACCATGGGTGAAGCGATCGCGCTGTGCACCATGACATCTACGGCAGTCTCGCGCTTGATCCCACTTTTTTCGGCCAGCAGTACACCTTCGGAGAACGCCAGCATCTGGACAGCGAGTTGAAGATTGAGAGCGATCTTTAACGCCAGCGCCAGGCCGTTATCGCCGACGTGTGTGACTTTCGGTCCAATGTCGTCGAGCACCGGCTTTACCCGTGCGAAAGTCTCCGCCCGCCCGCCAACCATGACCGACAATTTTCCCAGCTGAAGAGTGATGACGCTTCCAGAAACGGGCGCGTCCATCATGTCTGCGCCTTTCTCGCGCACGCGAGCGGCAAGAGTGCGGCTCACGGCCGGCGCAACCGTGCTGATATCGACGAAAACTTTACCTGCAGTGAGGCCAGCGAGCAATCCATCAGGACCTTCTGCGATGACGGTTAGCGCGGCCGAATTCGTGACCATTGCAAAGGTGATGTCGGCGGCGGAAGCAACTTCTCGGGGCGACTCGGCCCAGCGCATACCTTTTTCGATCAGCCACTCCGCTTTCGCGCGTGTGCGGTTGTAGCCAATGACAGTGTGACCCTTGCTGAGTAATCGGGCGACCATCTGTCCGCCCATAGTGCCCAGACCGACAAATCCTAGATTCGCCATACTTCGGGTTCCTTGGTTCCGAAAGAACTCGATTCGTGCGTCAAAAAGACTCTAACCGCAGAGATCGCGGAGAAATGACGCAGGGCACGCAGAGAAAAACTCCGGGATACAAGGTACGCATCCAAACTTATCCAAAATACGCACGTTTCCTGCGAACCCACCATATTACTTTACTTTGCGCGTCCCAAACCGCAAGCTAGGAATCATCTTGACAGTTTGCTTTAAGGACTGTTACGCCTTCTCGGACAGCTCCAAAGTGAGGTTTCATATGTCCACCGGTCTTTCCACGAAGAAAGCTCTTCGCACCTTTGTATTTGGCCTGGCCGCTCTTCTCACCGCATTGCCGGGGTCCGCACAATCGACCGCCGGGCGCATTTTGGGTGGTGTTACCGACCAGAGCGGAGCGGCACTGAAAGGCGCCACCGTTCTGATCACGGATCTGCAACGCGGGACATCCCGGACGCTGGTCACCGATGATGTGGGCCAATATGTTGCCCCTGACCTGCCTCCCAGCACATACAAGGTCCGCATTGAGGTGCACGGGTTCAGAGCTGTCGAGCGCACGAATGTTGCGGTTGAAGTTGCACAGGATGTTCGGCTGGACTTCTCCTTGCAGCCGGGGCAAGTTGCCGAAATCGTTGTGGTGAACGAAGAGGTTGCGCTGGTGAACACCACCTCTTCAACTCTAGGCGGGACGCTGAGCAATAAAGAGATTAATGATCTGCCACTGAACGGCCGCAATTATGAAAACCTGCTGCAATTGCGGCCAGGGGTGATGCGTTATCCCGGCGGCGGATTTTCGACGACCAGCGCCAACGGCTTGCGCGCGGAAGATAATGCGTATCTTGTTGAGGGACTATTCAACAGCGAACCCTATTCGGGACAAGCAATCATCAACGGATCAGGGATCGCCGGAGACTCAGCGACCATTCTGCCGATCGATGCGATTCAGGAGTTCAATCTGCAGCAAAATCCTCCCGCCGAATACGGCTGGAAGCCGGGAGCGGTGGTCAACGTAGGACTGAAGTCGGGCACTAACGCCGTGCACGGCACCGCGTTTGGATTTTTCCGAAATGGAGCGCTGGATGCGCGCAATTTCTTCAACACTGATCCAAATCCGAAACTGCCACGAACCTTAAAGCAATTCGGTGGAAGTTTGGGCGGACCAATTATTAAAGACAAAGCTTTCTTCTTTGGCGCTTACGAAGGCCAGCTCTACAATGTGGGCAATTCGTTCGGAGGCGTAACCAGTCCCTCGATGGTCGGAATGCCGAGCAATGGCACATGCGTGTTCCTCAGCACAGGCGACTGCGCTGACAGCATTCCGGACACGATTGCGGATTTACAGGCAGGCGGAATAACCGTCAGTCCGGCAAGTTTGCAAGTTGCGGGCTGCGCCCTTTCCGGTGCGGCCGTAACCTGCAACGGCAAGGGCTTTCCTGCCAACAATGCTCAAAGCATCAGCATCACGAACGGATTCAACAACGACGTGCGGGTACAGAATTTCGTCGGCAAAGTTGACTATAAGTTCAACGACCGTCACACCGTCAGCGGCATGTATTTTTTTGGAAACAATCGAGGCACGGTCGAGGACTTTCCTGAGTTGCAAGCCTTCTGGCGATCTCGGATTCACACTCGCGCACAGGTCGCAGGGGGCAGCTGGGTTTGGGTTCCAAGCGGCCGCTGGGTCAACGAGGCGCGATTTGGCTACAACCGGCTCTATCAACCGACGCTGCCGGGCGATCTCAACACGCCTGCTTCGGGCTATGGGCTCGATACAGGAGTGACTGGTCCCTTTACAGGCGGGCTGCCACGCATCGGTTTCGGCGGTTACTTCTTTCCGGGGCTGGGCGGCTTTAAGTGGCCAAAGTTTCAAGGGCCGGACACGATCACGCAGTTTGTGGACCACATCTCCTACACTGCAGGCAAACATGCGCTGAGGTTTGGAGGAGAGATCCATCGTGATGGCGTTAGGAATGCCGCTTACGGGAATTCTCGTGGCAGCATTACGTTTCTTGGCGGTGTCCTGAATCCCGCTTCAACCCAACTGGAGGATTTTTTTGCAGGCTTTCCATTCAAGGCTACGGTGGAAGTCGGTGATCCTACGTTGCATTTGCACAACTGGGCTTACGCAACATTTCTTCAGGACGACTGGCGTGCGACGCGCAACCTAACGGTGAACCTTGGGCTGCGCTACGAGTACAGCTCGGTGGTGCAGGAAGATCACAATTTGCTGGGCAATTTTGATCCGAACGCGGGCCTGGTACAAGTTGGGAAGCAGATTAGCAACCTTTATAACCCGGACCACACGAACTTCGTGCCTCGTATGGGTTTCGCGTGGGACGTCGGCGGCAATGGGAGGACGGTGCTGCGTGGTGGTGCGGGACTCACCTACGAGACCGTGAACTGGCAGTCGTTTATCGCTTTCAACAATGCATTTGGGCCGGGTAGTGTTCCGACGGGGGCACCCATCGATGCTTCGAACAATACCTCCGGCGGCACGATCACAACAGGAAACACCACTCTGAAATACTTCCTTAGTCCAACTCCGATTTCGTGGGATCCTTCGGCGGGCCCGGTCTACGGTACTCCGACAATCAACTGCTTCAACAGTCCCTGTCCAATCATGACCGTTGCTCGCAATCTCACAACACCCTATGTTTGGACTTGGACACTGAATGTGCAACACGCGCTCACGCCCAACATGTCTTTGGAGGTCGCGTACGTGGGCAATCACGGAACAAATCTGACCGGAATTCGCGACGTTAATCAGCCGCCGGTGGGCTCGGGATGGACTCCAGCCGCAATCGCTGCTGGTGCTCCCGACAATGATGCGGAGGCGGCGGCAGAGCCATTCGCCGCCAAGTTTCCATACTTGGGCAATATCTTCCAGATGGGGAATGTTTACAGATCAAACTACGACGGAATGCAAGTCACGTTGAACTCGCGCAACTACCATGGCTTGAGTATGGTCGCGGGTTACACTTACTCTCACTCGCTCGATGATGTGGGCGCGAACTGGGATTTCGGGTACGGCGCAGGTTTGCCGCAGGATTCTTCTAACGTCGGTCGCGAGTATGCCAACAGCGACTTCGACATTCGGCATCGCCTCACGGTTTCTCTAACCTATGCGGTGCCAGGGCGCAAGGGCCACGCCCAGATGATGGAAGGATGGGAGGTCAACACGATTGCGACACTCGAAAGTCCGCAATATTGGGGACCGATTGATTTAGGCACGGACGCAGCAGGCACCGGACCACTTCCCGTTAGCCCGCCGGCAAACAGTCCGATTCGTTGGAGCTTTTACGGCAAGCGCTCAGACTTCAAGCCGACAACGACCGGCATTCCATTCTTTGCAGGCGCAACCAACGCACAATGTGCAGCACAGGCGTTGTCCCTGGATGGAGGGAGCCCTGGTCTGTCGACTGATTCTTTAAATCTCTTCGGCTGTTACGCTCAAGGCGGCTCCATTATGATTCCGCCGCCGTTGGGCCAGTTCGGAAATATGAGTCGCAATATGTTTCCGGATAATGGCTTCCGGAACCTGGACTTCGCGGTGGCCAAGAATTGGCACTTTGGCGAACGCCTAAAGGCGCAGTTCCGAGCCGAGTTCTTCAACATTCTTAACCATCCGAACTTTGCTAATCCCTATGGCGGACAAAACGGCTTTGGCTTGAACGATCCTTCAGTGCAGCCATTCGGCTGCGCTTGCGCAACGCCCGACGTCGCTGCGGCCAATCCTGTGATCGGGTCAGGGGGCAGCCGAGCGGTACAGCTGGCCCTTAAGCTGAGTTTCTAAGCTAAAGCGAAATTGGTCTTGCGGGCCGAACAATGCTTCGGCCCCTTTTCTTCGTGAGATAGTCTCTCTGGAACAAAAAGATCGACCACAGAGGACGTAAGCGGCACCGAGGGACCCACGGAGGAAGTGAGATTATGCAAGCTAGATCATTACCTATCACGATTGTCTTCCTCTCTCATTCGCTATTTTTTCTCAGCCTTGCCATCTCCCAAGCGGCTCAGCCCGAGCGCACAATCGACGAAATCAAAACTGAAGCGATTCATCGCGCGGAAAATGGAATGTACCCGCTGATTGGGCTTGATCCGGCCGATGTGCGCGAGGCGCTCGCATCTGTCAAAACTCGCGACAAAGACGAATGGGCAGCCGCCTTCATGAGCGTTGCAGATCGTTACCTGAATGAAGCCAGAAATCTCGAATCAACCGACCGGGAAAGAGCAAATGCGGATTATATTCGGGCATGGCGGCTGTATTCCTTCGGGCGCTGGCCCATCCCCGCTTCGCCAGGAAAACAGCACTCGTACGAAAAAGCATTGGAAGCATTTCGAGCGCACGCGCGTTTTCTCGATCCGCCGCTGGAGATCGTGCGCATTCCATTTGAAGGTAAAGAGATCATTGGATACTTGCGGCTTCCGAAAAATGCTAAAGGGCCGGTTCCTCTGGTGATCGCCGTCAACGGGCTGGACAGTAGAAAAGAAGACTTGTCTGAAAGCTTCGCGGCGATTCTTCCTTTCGAGATCGGATTCCTGGCGGTTGATGGTCCTGGCACCGGCGAGTCGCCGATCAAAGTTAGCGAAAATGCGGATCGCATGCTCTCGCGTGTGATCGATTACGTGCAAACCCGGCCGGAGGTGGACAAAAATAGTCTTGCGGTGCACGGCGTAAGTTGGGGTGCGTACTGGGCGACCAAGCTAGCCATCGCTGAACGTTCCCGGATTAAAGGCGCGAGCGCGCAGTCACCGCCGGTGGATGAGTTTTTCCAAAAGAATTTTCTGATGCACTCACTGCTGGGCAATCGCGAATATCTGTTCGATCAGGTACCCGCGCTGATGAACATCTTCGACGGAGTTCACACCGTGGACGACCTGGCAGTGGAACTGCAGAAAATGTCGCTCGTCCGACAGGATCTTCTGGGAAAGCCAATGGCGCCCATGCTGGTTCTCGCAGGAGTCAAAGACACGCAGGTCCCAATCTCGGACATTTACTTGTTGCTCAGCAAAGGTGACACACCAAAAATGGCATGGATTAATCCCGCCGGCGGCCATTTGGGGCGGCAAATTGGAGTCTGGCCCGACCCGCTCATCTTCGGTCAAGTCATAATCCCCTGGCTAGTGCGAACGCTGCAGCCACCGACCTCGGTCAATAGTAGTATTCGATAAGCTTCTGTGACAGCAAGGCCGGAAAAGTCAACGCAAGGTTTTTTTCCATCTTGGCTTGCCCCAATTACCACGGCGAATCCGCTGCACTTTGGAGCTGGCTGGCGATTTTCAGTTTTCCTTCCCGCCTCTTCATCCTTCCCGAGATCGCGATATGCCTTGGCCAAGCAGGTGATGGGTAATGGCGTTGTTGGGGTCCACCGAAGTTGATTTCGTGGATGGTAGATTCCTCAGAATTCAGCGACCTGCCAGGGTGGTTGGTCGCCATTTGAGAGCTTCCTCAATTTCGCGAGCAACGACGTTAGCGGGCTTGTTCCGTGCGTCCAGCCAGTGTACTCCTCGCAGAGAGTCGGTAAAACCTTCTCTACATCCTCTCCTTCGATAACAAACGGATCATTCACTTTCCCAAGGCTCTGCAGCCCCAACCTCTAACTGGAACTCACTTGTTGTTGAGTGATCGGGAGGAGTAGGACGGGACAAACGGCGTTCGAGGAGATCGCTCCCTTGGTATCCTTTAGCGCCTGACCTGTTTTTTAGCGCCTGACCTGTTTTCGACAGTTTTCCTCGAAGCCGACTTCTGGCCCGATCGTCGGCATCTTCCCTATTCGCCTCGCAAAGCCAGCATCGGATCCGTACCCGATGCGCGTCTGGCCGGTAGTGCAGAAGCTGCCAGCGCCAACAGCAGCAT
>Ga0066709_100001660_pt1 | contig 15060 bp, 18 predicted proteins | sample GraSoiAngelo_158_FD_79665 | JGI IMG/M metagenome (GOLD analysis project Ga0066709, IMG submission 79665) | Grasslands soil microbial communities from the Angelo Coastal Reserve, California, USA - 14_1009_16_30cm | ecosystem: Environmental > Terrestrial > Soil > Grasslands | place: USA...
GGCGCCTTGCCGGCGAACGTCTTGCCGCTGCTGCCGAGCGTCTTGTTACCGCCGCCAACCGGCTTGCTGTTCGCGCTGGCGACCATGCGGCCCTTTTTGTCGAACTGCGTGGGGTGTTTGCCGTTCAGCAGCGTCACGAGCTTCGTTTGATCGAGGTCCCAGTTCCGCACGGGCCCGGTATCGATGTGCATGAAGCTCGAATGCGGATACCACCCAACGCCGCCACGCTGCATCGCGCGAGCCGCCTTCATGGCGTCGGCGAGCTTGTCGCCGAAATGCACATCGAGGGCGCGGCCGTAGAGGTGCTGGCTGTTTTCGGCGACACCGAAATGGCTGCGCGCCAACATCGCGTTGGTTTGCGGGGTGCGGTATGCCGACAGGATCGTCGCTTTGGTCTGGCCGACCGCATGCATCACATGCGACAGGAAATCCAGCACCCCGACGTCGATGGCGATCTTTTCCCCGCAATGAAAATCCCGGAGAAACACCGAGAGCTCGTCCATGACTCCGGGAATGGGTCCGTTGTCGTCGCGGTAGATGCCGCTGAAGGTCTCGCCGGTGTGCGGATTGGCGAGGTTGAGCCGGTGCGGCTGTGGTGGCAGGAGTGGCAGAGCGCGAAGCATGCTGGGCAGCGCGGCTGTGCCGGCGATCACAGACAAGAAGAGCCGTCGATCCATCGTCCCCGATTAAAGATGATTTCGACCCCGTGGTCCGTTTCCGCCCTGTTCCGAGACGGAGCTCGTTACAGAGCGTCGCAGACTGCAACAGTATATAACCGGAATCTCTCGGATTAAAACCCACAACTTCAAGCTTTGCGGAGATTTAATCCAAACGGAGGACGCTCAGAATCTTTTTAATAACCGCTCGATATAGTCGAGTTCAATTACAGGTCGAGAACGTTCACCGGCACGACGGCGCAGTTCGTCAAGGATCTGCCGCGATTTCTGCAAGGTATTCTCGTCCGGAATGCGGACATCGCTTTGGTCATAGGTGCCGTTGCTGGAGGTCGGACGGCCGAACGGGTCGCGCTCGACGCGGCCGCGCTGATCGCGATCGGTCGCGCCGATCTCGTCATCCGCGCCCCAGCCCTTGCCGAGCCGCTGTTGCAGCTGCTGCGCAAAATCTCGCGCCGCCTGCTGCAGCTGGTCGAGCGCTTCGGTCTGCGGTCCGATCGCGTCGCCGGGCTGACGGCGCTGCAGCGCACCGGTGGCGTCGCGCATCGCCCGCTCCGCCCGGCCGAACGGGTCGGGAATATCGCCCATGCCTTCGCCGAGCCGGCGCATCAAATCGCCCAGCGAATGGCGCAAGCCTTCCTGCTCGCCGGCCTCATCGCCCAGCTCACCGCCTTGCTCTGCGGATTCCTGCTGGTCGCCCGGCTGGCCGGGTTGCCGGGAACGGTCCTGCTGTCCGGATTGACCTTGCTGGCCCTGCTGACGCTGCGCCCGGAAGCTCTTATCGAGCAGCTGCTGTTGCCGCTGCATCAAATCCTGCAACCCGCGCATCATCTGCTGCGCCTGGTTGTTGCCGCGCTGTTGTTGCCCGGGTCGGGCGGCCCGCAGGTTTTCCAGCATGTTCTGCATCTGCGAGAGCAGCTCGCGCGCCTGGTCGCGGGCGCCGCTGCGTGCCATGTCGCGGGCGCGGTCGAGCATGCGCTGCAGATCGCGGCCGGTGATCACCTTGGAGGGGTCGGTCGGCTGCATCGCCGCCTCGGGGTTACGCTGCAGCTCCTCGGCCAGCGACTGCAGATAACGGTCGAGCGCCTGGCGCAATTCGCTCATCAGCCGTTCGATCTCGGCATCCGGGGCGTTTTTGGCGAGAGCATCCTGCAATTGTTGCTGCAGCCGCCGAAGATCCTGCTCGGCCAGCGCCATCCGGCCATCCTCGATGCGCAGCGCGGTATCCCACAGCATCTGCTCGACGGCGGAGATCGTGTCCTTGTCCCTGCCGTGAGACAGCCGAACCTGAGCCAAATGCAAGGCGAGATAGACCGCCGTATCGTCACGATAGAGGACAGGTCGCTTGTTCAGGTCGCCGAGGATCTCGGCAACCGCCTCGGCCGAGCGGGGATCCTTCGCGAGTTCCTTGCGCTGATCGATGATGGCCCGGGCGACCGGATGGTTGAACGTCCGCTCCGGGAGGGTCATCTGCGCCGGCGCGCTCTCGCCGGTCTGCCCGAGCGCATCGGTCGCGACGAGCCGGATCTCGACCGGTAGGCCGGCCCAGGGGTGCGGCGACAGATCGTGATAGCTGGTGGCCTGCGCTTCCTTCAGGTGCAGGCCGGGGAGGGGCAATTCCAGCTCGACCAGCTCCTCCGGATTGTCGTCCTCGGATCTGTCTCCGGCCCGGCGGATCACCGCCTTGACGGTCTCGACGCCATAATCGTCGCCGGCCCGGTAGTCGAGCCGCAACGCCGCGCGTGGGGTGCCCTTGGGCGGCTGGGCGAAGGCGATCGCCGGCGGGTTGTCCGGCACGATTTCGATCGGCCAACGGCCTAGCGTGCTGCTGCCCTGAGTCAGCGTCAGCGTTTGGCCGCCGGTCAGCGTCGCCTCGATCCGGAAGTTCTGCTTGTCAACGGGCTGGAAATCGCGCGCCTCGGCATCGATCGCCAGGCGCGGCACGGTGCCGCCGCCATGGACCTGGGCGAGCAGCACGCTGCCGATCGGTACCTGCACCGGCCCGTTATCGGCGGCGCGCAGGAATTGCGGCGCGAGGCCGGTATATTCCGGCGGCGTCAGCCACAAATCAAAGCTGGCGGCGATCGCCGGGGCGCCGCCGACGAAACTCGGTCTCACGGCGCGGCCCGCCCGCTCGCGCCAATCGGCGCCGGCATCGATGATGCCGAGCAACAACAGGATCACCAGCACCGAACGCGCGCCCCACGGATCGTGCCGCGCCAGGCCAGCGACCGGCCAGCCGACGCGCAGCCGGCGAACCACCGCCTCCATCCGCTGCCGGTGCGCCGCCCATAGCCCAGCAGCGGCATGATCGAGATGGCCGCTCGGGCTGTCGATCAAGGCCTGCAACGGGCGATGGGCGAGGCCGCTCGACCGTTCGATGCGGCGCCGGGCCGCGACCGGGTCGGTCCAGACCGGTGCGCCGGTGCGGCGGTACAGGCCCCATCCAATCGCCGCAAGGAAGGCGATGCCGAGCACCGCCAATATGCCGACATGCAGCGCGCCCGGCAGCGCCGGCAGCAGATCGAACAGCGCCAGCACCGCAAAGACGCCAAGGACGCACAAGGCCGGCCAGGCGCTCGGCCATACCCGCTCCCACAGGCGCGCGATGCGCGCCAGCCGCATCCGCCAGACCAACCGGCGGGTGTGCCTGCGCAATTGCCGTGCCGCGGTCAGATCGGTCATGCAGCACCTCGCCTGCGCGGCGCCTCGGCCGGATCGGCCAGCCAGTCCGGAACCGCGTCGAGCGCCAGCATCGCCTCGTAGCTCGGCCGCGCTCGGATCACCGCAAACCGGCCCTCGCTGACCATCACTTCCGGCACCAGCAGCCGGCTGTTGTAGGTAGAGCTCATCACCGCGCCATAAGCTCCGGCGTCCGTCAACGTGACCAGATCGCCCTCGGCGAACGGCGGCAAGTCGCGCTCGGTTGCGAAGGTGTCGCCGGTCTCGCAGACCGGCCCGACCACATCGGCCGGGCCCGAGGCGGCTCCCGCCGCGGGCAAGCGAACTGGCACGATATCGTGCCAAGCCTCATACAACGCCGGCCGGATCAGGTCGTTCATCGCTGCGTCAAGAATGACGAACCGTCTGGTTGCCCCATCCTTAACGTAAACCACACTCGCGACAACCAAACCGGCGGGACCGCACAAAACCCGGCCCGGCTCAAAGGCCAGCTCGACCTCGAGCGGCCCGAATACCTGCCGCACCAGCGCCGCATAGGCGGCCGGATCGGGCGGGCGCTCGACATGATAGCGGATGCCGAGGCCGCCGCCGAGATCGAGCCGGGTGACCGTCAGACCGGCGGCGCGCAATTCAAGAACGAGCTCGGCGAGGCGATCGAAGGCGCGGCGGAACGGACCGATCTCGACCAGCTGCGAGCCGATATGCATCGCCAGGCCGATCGGCTCGATCCCCGGCAATTCGGCCGCGAGCTGATACGCCTCCCCGGCGTCCTCGATATCGATGCCGAATTTATTCTCTTTCTTGCCGGTGGCGATCTTGGCGTGGGTCAGCGCATCGATGTCGGGATTGACGCGGAGCGCGACGCGAGCGGTCTGCCGGCGCGCCACGGCGACCTCGCTGAGCCGCCGCAATTCGGGGATCGACTCGACATTGACCTGGTGGATCCCGGCGGCGAGCGCCGCCTCCAGCTCGTCGCGGGTCTTGCCGATACCGGAGAAGATGATGCGCTGCGGCGGAATCCCTGCGGCCAGGGCGCGGCGCAATTCGCCTTCGGAGACGACATCGGCGCCGGCGCCGAGCCCGGCGAAAAGGCGCAGGACGGCGAGGTTCGAATTGGCTTTGACGGCGTAGCAGACGAGCGGCCGTGCCGGCGCGAACGCATCGGCGAAGCGGTGGTACAGCGATGCGAGCCCGGCGGCGGAATAGAGGTAGAACGGCGTCCCGACCGCAGCGGCGATCTGCTCAATCGGCACGTCTTCGGCATGCAATTCGCCGCCGCGATAGGGGAAGAACTCATTCACTCGGATAAGTCCTGGGATAGGTGTTCGGGACGTCGGACGGCGGCTGAGGCGCCCCCTTCTTGCCGCAGCCAGCAAGCGCGGCGGCGATCAGCAGCACCGCCAGGGCGCGGGAAAGAGCGCTCATCCGAGATACTTCCGGCGCGCTGCGGCAACGGCTTCGCGCACCCGCGACGGGGCGGTGCCGCCATAGCTGGCGCGGCTCGCGACCGAACGCTCGACATCGAGCACCTGGTACACGGCGTCGGTGATCGCCGGCTCGATCGCCTGCAACTCGGCCAATGGCAGGTCGGCGAGGGTGCAGCCCCGCGCCTCGGCCCGCTTGACGATCTCGCCGGTGATGTGATGCGCCTGGCGAAACGGCAGGCCGAGCGCGCACGCCAGCCAATCGGCCAGATCGGTCGCGGTGCTGAAGCCGCGGGCGGCCATCTCGCGCAGCCGCTCCCGGTCGGGGCGCATGTCGCGCACCAGGCCGGTCGTTGCCGCCAGGCCGAGTTCGAGCGCGTCACTCGCGTCGAACACCGGCACTTTGTCTTGCTGCATATCCTTTTGGTAGGCGAGCGGCAGGCCTTTCATCACCGTCAGCAATGCAATGAGCGCGCCGTTCAACAGCCCGGTTTTGGCGCGCACCAGCTCGGCGGCGTCGGGATTGCGCTTCTGCGGCATGATCGAGCTGCCGGTCGTAAAGGCGTCGCTGAGCTTGATGAAACCGAACGCCTCGCTCGACCAGATCACGATTTCCTCGGCAAAGCGCGACAGGTGCGTACCGGCGAGCGCCCCGGCGGCGAGAAACTCGATCGCGAAATCGCGATCTGATACGGCATCGATCGAATTGCCGGCCGGCCGGTCGAAGCCCAGCGCCGCGGCGGTCCGATCGCGGTCGATCGGAAAGGCGGTGCCGGCCAGCGCGGCGGCGCCGAGCGGGCATTCATTGAGGCGGCGGCGGCAATCGGCAAACCTGCCGCGGTCGCGCCCGGCCATCTCGACATAAGCCAGCAGGTGATGCCCGAGGGTCACCGGCTGCGCGATCTGCAGATGGGTAAAGCCGGGCATCACCCAATCGGCGTAAGCCTCGGCCTGGTCGATCAACGCGCTCTGCAGTTCCCTCAGCGCTACATCAATACGGTCGATCGCGTTGCGCACCCACAGGCGGAAATCGGTCGCGACCTGATCGTTGCGCGAGCGCGCCGTGTGCAAACGCCCCGCCGCCGGCCCGATCAGCTCGGCGAGCCGCGCCTCGATGTTGAGGTGGATGTCCTCGTGCTCGTCGCGAAAGATGAAGCTGCCGCTGTCGATCTCGCCGCGGATTTGCTCTAGACCCTCGGCAATGGCAGCGCCATCTTCCGGCGACAGGATCTCTTGCGCGACCAGCATCGCGCAATGGGCCTGCGAGCCGGCGATATCCTCGGCGTACAGGCGCTTGTCAAAATCGATCGAGGCATTGATGCGGCGCATGATCGCGGCCGGGCCGCCGGCAAAGCGGCCACCCCACATCGGATTGGGCCGATTTTTCACGTCCTTCGGCACCGTCGCGCTCGCATTCCTGTTCGCGGCTATGGCTGCTATCGCGGCCGAGCCAGATACGGTTAAGCCCGGCGAGTTTATCCTGGCCTCGCCGCCGCAGCCAGCGCCGGAGGTCTTCTTCACCGATCTCAAAGGCAATTGGGTGGCTCTCGCCGATTTCAAGGGCAAGCTGATCCTGGTCAACTTATGGGCAACCTGGTGTCAGCCCTGCCTCAAGGAGATGCCCTCGCTTGAAAAGCTGCAAGGTGCCCAGGCGGACAAGCTCACCGTAGCAGCAATTTCCGAGGACCGCGGCGGCAACCAGGTGGTCGAGCCGTTTGTCGCCAAGCTCGGCCTCGACAAGGTTAAGATCTATCTCGATCCGAAAAGCGCGGTCGGCCATGCTTTCTCGGTGCGCGGGCTGCCGACGACGCTGGTCATCGATACCGAGGGGCGGCTGGTCGGCCGGGTCGAAGGCGCGGCCGAATGGGATTCGGCCAAAATGGCGGCCGTCTTGCAGCCTTTCCTGCCGAACGCGGCGGCCGACGCCAAACTCAAGCGGGCCGACCGCTGAGCACCTCGCGCAGGAAGAAACCGCCGCGCTGCAGCCCTTCGGGATCGATCGAGTGTTCAATACCGACGCAAGCGAGGGTTTCGACCGGCACGCCGGCGCCCTGGAGCGCGGTCTCGGCATGGGCCAGCGAATCGAACGGCACCAGCGGGTCGTCGGTGCCGTGCACCAGCAGCACCGGCGGGCGCGACCGCAACTCGCTCGTCAGCAGCTCGGGCGCGATCAGCCGGCCGGAATAGCCGAGGATGCCGGCGAGCGGCTTGGCGCGGCGCAGCCCGACATAGAGCGCCATCATCGTGCCCTGCGAGAAACCGACCAGCGCCGTGTCGCTCTCGTCGAAGCCGCGCTTCTGCAACTCCTCGTCGATGAAGCCATCGAGCATTGGCGCCGCTGCACGCATCCCGGCCAGCACGGTCGCCGGGCTGCGGTCCTGGACGCTGAACCATTGGTAGCCGTAGGACGCCATGTCGCAGGGGAACGGCGCGTTCGGCGAGACGAACTCGGCATCCGGCGCCAGCCGACCCCAATATTGCTGCAAGCCGATCAAATCGTTGCCATCGGCGCCGAGCCCGTGCAGCAGGATGACCAGCCGGCGCGGCTTGCCACCGGACAGGGGCGGACGGCTCGGTCCGGTCAGAGGGATCAACATCGCGACGGGCTCCTGCGGGATTTATGCGCCAGATCGGGAGGCATAACCGATCCGCCGCACCGATGTCATCCGCGGCGGAGAGGACCGGCACGATGAGTACCGATGTCGTCGTCACCCGGTTTGCGCCGAGCCCGACGGGATATCTGCATTTGGGGCATGTCCGCTCGGCTCTGGAGGGATGGCGGGCGGCGCGCGAGGCCGGCGGGCGCTTTCTGCTGCGCATCGAGGATATCGACCATACCCGCTGCCGCCCGGAATACGCGGACGCGATCATCGAGGATTTGACTTGGCTGGGGCTCGATTGGGACGGGCCGATCCGCCGGCAATCCGAGCATTTCGACGATTACCGCGCGGCGTTGTCGCGGCTCGAGGCGGCGGGGCTGCTGTATCCCTGCTTCTGTACCCGCCGCGACATCCAGGCCGAGATCGCGCGGGCCGGCGGCGCACCGCAAGGGGAGATCGGAGCGCCCTATCCCGGCACCTGCCGCCATCTCAGCGCGGCGGAACGCGCCGCCCGACGGCGAGAGGCCGCCGATTATGCGCTGCGGCTCGATGTCGGCGCGGCCTTGGCGTGCACCGGGCCACTCTACTGGCTCGAAGGCGAAGCCCGCATCGAGGCCAATCCGGCGGCGTTGGGCGATGTCGTGCTGGCGCGCAAGGAGATTCCGACCAGCTACCATCTCGCGGTCACGGTCGACGATGCGCTCCAAGGGGTGAGCCTGGTCACCCGCGGCGTCGATCTGTTCGCCGCGACCCAGATTCACCGGCTGTTGCAGGCGCTGCTCGGTCTGCCGACGCCGCGCTACCGGCACCATCCGCTGTTGACCGACGACGCCGGCCGCCGTCTTGCCAAGCGCGATCGCGCGCTGACGATCCGGGCGATGCGCGAGGCCGGCCGGAGCCTGCAGGAAATACTCGCCGCTGCTCAACTCAATGGGCGGTGAAGCCCTATCCCTTGCTGTCATTGCGAGCGAAGCAAGCAATCTCCGTCCAGGTTCGCTAAGTCGGATGGGGATTGCTTCGTCGCTACGCTCCTCGCAATGACAACTAAAAATCAGTCGAGGGGGCGGTGAAGGCCGCTGGCGATTTCGAGATATTCGGGGTCGTCGACCGCGATCAGCCCGTGCCTGAGCGCGAAATCGAGGATCACCAGATTGACGTTGAACTTGAAATCGTCGGTCGCGCGCACCCGCTCGACAACGCCGGCGGCCGGCATCAGCTCGAAATGAACGATCTCGCCATCGCTGTTCTTCGGCTCGAACTCGGCCGGCAATTCGAGGTCGTAGGCGAACAGCACGTCGTCGCGAATGCCGAGCTCGGTCTCCATGCAATAGGTGACTGCGCCGACCGGCACGGCCCGCCGCACCAGCGGCTCCGGGATGCCGCCCTCCTCCTCGCTTTCTTTGACCAGCGTCTCGAAGATGCCGTAGCCGTTGCCGATGCCGCCGGCGACGATGTTGTCGAGCTTGTTGGGCGCGACCCGCTTATCGGGCGCCCGCCGCCCGATCCACAGACGCATCTCGCCGTGGATATAACGGTAGCCGTTGAGGTGAACGCCGTAGGCGCGCACCCCGAAAAACGGCACCGCGCCGCGATCGAGGCGAAAGATCGGCGGGTCGCCCCAGCGCGGCGCGACATCGAAGGTCTCGTTGCGCCATTTGGGGACGCTCTTCTCGACCACCAACGCTTCGACGATTTCGTCGACCGCGGCGCTGATCGTGTCGGAATCGCCCTCGACGACCAGCCGCACCCGCTCGGGCTCGACGGCGAACACCGAGTCGAAACGCGCCAGCGCGGCGGCATTGTCGCGACGCAGCCAGCCGATCCGCCGTCCCGCCGCGAGCAGCGGCACGACCCGGCTGCGGTCGAAATTGTTGCAGGCGCGGATATGGTCGGCGAAGGACATCGGCGTTGGCTCAGCTCGGTCAGCTTGGGGCGCGGCGCTCGCTGGTCAGCACGGCATCGACCCCGACGATCTGGCGCATGCAGCGGGCGATGTAGTCGGCCGTGTCGCGGCCGAGCCCGCCGGTCTGCACATCGATCGCCAGCGCCGTTCCTGAAACCGTGCTGTGCCATTTCTGCGGGACCAGGCCCCGCTTGGCAAACAGTTCGAGAACGCGAGGCATAACCCCCGGTTCCGCAACGGCCTGGACGGAAAAGCAGAATGTGACAAGGGCCGCGTCGCGATCGGCGCGGTCAGGACAATCAGCGGCGGGTGCGGCACCCAGCGATACGGACGACATCGGACAAATCCTCGGCGGAATGATCGGGAATCAGCACGGCCCGAGCCCTTTCCGGGCTCGGGAGGCTAATTCGCCGGCCGCCGGCATGGTTTGTCGTCCTGGTCACTCGGTGAATGTGAGCCGGGCGGCGGCTCCGGTCAAGCCGCGACCACCCGCCGCCGCCCTCCAAGCGGATCGAAACCCGGCGAGGCCCCGTTCCCCGGGAGAGAGGATTCGACACAGGACGATGGAGGCCGCGATGGATCAACGATGGGACCACCGCATCGTCGAGACCCCGACCGAGGCGCGCCAAGGCAGCAAATACGGCATCGTCCGCTATGTGCTGGCGATCTCGACGGCGTTGGTTGTCATTGCATTTGCGGTAGCATATATCACCTCCGTCTGATCGGAGAAATTGCATGACCTTGGCTCGCTTCGGCTTGGTCGCCGCTCTCGTATTGGGCGGCTTCGGATGCACCAGCGGCGGGCCGCAGCGGGCCAGCGACATCCAGAACCTCAACGGCATCAGCGACGACATCGCGGCGGTCACGATGACGCAGTCGGAAAACCTGCGCGCCCGCGACCCGAACATCCATTCGACGATCCCGCGCAGCTACGAGGTCCTCTCCGACCGGCCCTAGGCGTCATACGGGATCGCTGGCAGCAGCCGGTACTGCACGAGCGCCCAGGCCCAGAGCTCCATCAACGACGCAAACGCAAACTCGGGCCGCGAGCCGTCGAGGTAACGCTGTTCGAGGCGGTGCATCGCCTCCGACAATTCCGACCACGGGTCGTCCCCCTTCGCGAGCGCCCGCTCGTGGTTGATGGCCAAAGCGGCCTTATCAGCCGCCTGCAACTCCGGGGGATCAATGAAGCGGGCGACACGGGCCTCGGTATCGAGCAACGCCCGCGAGAAAGCGGGATCGATGCCTCGCCACTCCATTGCCATACGGATATGCACACACACCAGCCTCAAAGCGCCGCATGCACCGCCCGCCAAATTCGTCGGCTTGGCTCTCCTCCAGCGCTGCGGCGAGCCGTGCCAGCCGCTTCTTATGACTCGCGCGCATCGTGCAACTCGCGTTCCTGGGCGGCCTCAAGCCGGTCGAGCTGGCGGGCGAACTCGGTCGTATCGATCGCGCGGATGAAATTGTCGATCATCTGGGAGAACTCCCAGCCCTCGCGGATCGTCAACTCGCCCTGCGCCACCGCCGCGGTGACCGCCTGCATCGCGGTGCTGAGATCGGCGGCGCTCTTGATCGGCGGCAATTCGAAGCGGACCGGCCGCTCGCGCCGCGGACCGATGATGCGGCTGAGGCAGAACCGCGTCGTGACGCCGTCGCCGCCCTGTGCGTCGTCGATCGCCCCGCGCAGCAGCGGGCGCGCTGCGGAATCCAGCATTTCTTCGGCAATTATCGTGGCGCGATTTCGGGTACCCGGCCGCTTGCCCATCGGATTGCCGGACAGGCCTTTCGGAAACGGCCTGCCGCGTGGCAGGCCCTTCGGTTTCCTGCCAGAATTTTGCTGCATATGCAGCGGATTTGCAGCAAAATCTACGGCCATCCTCTCTCCTCGTTCGTGCCCGGATCCCCTCAATCCGGATTGTGATGAACAGGAGATAATATCACAATATTTCTGATTTGTCAAGCAAAAAGCGGCACTGCTCTCGCCTAGGGGCTTCGTAAGCGTCCTATTGACCCGCGTCGCGCTGGCGCACGCGCATCAACAGCAGACTCTCAATCAATCTTCGGCGCCGCGAGCGGTCGCCTCATAAGACCTCTGCCTTTCGGTTCGCCTGAAAACCGGTCCCAAAAATCGTGGGCGTAGCGGCTATAAACATGTTCAAGGCTGTCCAAGCTGATGTGCAAATCTCTGATTAGAATATTTAGGCCAGTGACGATCTTTATCGTTTCTCGGAGCGTAGGCTCTATGTCTCTGATTGTGAGCGGTGCGATCATCTGCCCCTGGCGCAACGCCCTTTGCTCGGCTCGCGTCATCTGTAATGAGTGCCCGATGCGTTTGTTCCTCACGTTATGGAGCGATTTCAAAACGTCGCCATTTATGATGGCCTCAATTTGCTCAACAAGAGAACGAGCCGACTTTCTCGCGTCTGCCTCGGCCTGATCGGCGTCACGCTCGGCCATGCGCGCCAATGCGGCACGAATTTCTCCCTCATTCTCGCCCGGATCGATCGCCACGTTCTGGATCGACAACATTGCTTCCCGGCGGCGCGCAACAATCTCGTCGAGTATCTCGGGCTCCTTCAGGAACGGCAGCAGGTTTGGCACGGATTGTGCGCTCTCTGTGCTGTCCCAAATACGGCCAAGGGCGAGAATAGTGGCGAGCGAGTTTTGATTGCGAAGAAAATTAAATACATGTGCCGCGTATGTGTTGGTGAACTTCGATAGAAGCTCCTTATCAGTCGACGGCGCTCGGTTTATCGCAAATAGCGCCACGGCTTGTCGGATATTCTCCGTTGTAGCTTCAAGTGCGGAGACTAGCGTTTCAACCCGAGCCATAGCTTTTACTCGGAACTGAGCATCACGTGCGGGAGTGGAGTATTTTGAGAAGTCGGATCAAGCCGCGGCGGGGGTGACCTCTGCGGCGATTTTCTCGGCAAGCTCGGCTTCCGCGCGCGAGAGATCATAGGCAACCTGAAGCCGTAGCCAGATCCCAGGCGAGCCGCCGAAATAACGGGCGAGCCGCAAGGCGGTCTCCGGCGTGATTGCACGTTGCCCGCGGACGATTTGGCTGATCCGCGAGGCGGGCAGGCGCAACGCAAGCGCCAAGGCATGCGGGGACAAGCCCCGCGTTGTCAGCTCGTCTTTCAGCACTTCGCCGGGATGCGGCGCCGGCCCCGCAAGCGCCTTGTTACGCGCGATCGGCATCGGTTTTCCTCGTCAATGATAATCCACTATCTGGACATCCCAGGCATGACCGTCACGGAACTCGAAGGTGATCCGCCATGGCCCGCCAGCCGAAATTGCCCATTGGCTTCTTCGCTCGCCGCGCAGCCGGTGCAATCCCACGGACTTCAAACCCGTCAGATCCCCTAATCGCTCCGCCTCGTCGAGCAAACGCAGACGGCGTCGGGCCAACCTTTCGTCGAGGCCGGTAAAACGGCTTTTTCCTTCTTCCGCGAAGCGTTGGGTGGCGCGGTTGGCCCACGACTTGATCACGGTCGTGGCATATAGGACCGGCTAGCGTTTAACGCAAGACGGAAAACGTACTACGTATAGGAGAGGTGGGGATCGCGGTGCCTAGGGCGGCGTGGTTTTTCTGTCGAACCAGTATTGCGCGGCGAAGGCGGACATGCGCATGCCCTCATGCGCGACGCCCGGCACGACGACACGGGTCCAGCGGCAGGGGACGCCGAGCTTGGCGGCCTCCGCCTGGCCCTGCGCGAGGTAGAACTGCGCCCGCGCGAAGCGGTTCGGCCCCTGCGCCATCGCGGATTCGTGTTTGGGAAAATTCTCGATGGCGCCGTCGATGTCCTGGTCGCCGGAAAAAATGACCAGGGGATAGCCGAGAAACCGCACGACATCGTCCTCGGTCAGGCCGATGCCGCCGAGCCCGTCCGGATAGCGCACGTCCAAGGTCGGCAGCGTGTACCAGCCGGAATTGGCCACGCCCACCGCCTCGAAGATGCCGTGCGGCTGTGTCGCCAGCAGCCGGTGCACGAACTGCCCGCCGGCGGAATGGCCCCAGAGACAGGCCTTGTCGCGCGCCGTCACGCCCGCCTCGCGCAACAGCGCGAAGACGCGGCCCGGGATCGCCTGCGACCAGCATTCGCGCGGCCGCAGCGTGCCGTCCTCGGCGAGCACGTGGCCGTTATTGTAGGTCACCGCGTCCGGCCAGGATTCCTTGGGAAAGGCGATCGCGACGACGAGGAAGCCGTGCCGCTCGGCGGCCGGGACCCAGGCCTGGCAATATTCCGCGCCGTTGCGGCTGGCGCCGTGCTGCACGATGACGACGGGCTTGTCGGCGTCGTGGCGTTCCGGCCGGAAGCATTCGAGGACGAGCGGCCGGTCGGGGTTGAACGGGTCGGCATAGGGGATGCTGGCTCGGCCCGGGCGGGCCAGGGCGTTAGCAAGATCAGTGGGGGCAAGATCTTTGGGCGCCAGATCCGTGGGGTTCATCGCGGCTGCCTCGCTGTCTCGATCGAATGCCGGCATCACCTTACCCGCATCCGGGCCGCGTGGTTATTTCGCAGAGCGTCCGCTACCATATTCCCGCGATGTCGACGTTTCTGACCGTGCTGCTCGTGCTGGCGATGCTGGGCGTCTTGGGCGTCCTTGGCATGGGGGTGGCGACGATGATCCGCGGCGGCAATCCGCGGCTGTCGAACAAATTCATGCAGTCGCGAATCATCCTGCAGGCCGTGGCGCTGGTCGTGCTGGCGCTGCTGATGCTGCTCGCCGGCAATCGCTGACCCGGAGCAGGTTCTGATGGTGCGCCTCACCCGCATCTACACGCGCGGCGGCGACACGGGCGAGACCTCGCTCGGCGACGGCAGCCGCGTGCCGAAGCAGGCGCTCCGCGTCGAGGCCTACGGTACGGTCGACGAGGCGAACGCGGCGATCGGGCTGGCGCGGCTGCATGTCGAGTCCAGGGCGGACCCGGACACCGACGCGATGCTGGGGCGCATCCAAAACGATCTGTTCGATCTCGGCGCCGATCTGTGCACGCCGGAAGACGGGCGGCGCAAATCGAGCGACGGGGGCGGCGCGCTGCGCATCGTCGCGGCGCAGGTGAAGCGGCTGGAGCGCGAGATCGACGCGATGAATGCCGGGCTCAGGCCGCTCGACTCGTTCATCCTGCCGGGCGGCACCCCGGCGGCGGCCTATCTGCATCTGGCGCGCACCGTCACGCGGCGGGCCGAGCGGCTGGTCTGCGCGCTGGCCGCCGCGGAGAAGGTCAATCCCGAGGCGGTGAAATATCTGAACCGCCTCTCCGATCACCTGTTCGTGCTGGGCCGGCGAGTCAACGACAACGGCGCGCGCGACGTGCTGTGGCAACCCGGATTGACGCGGTGATCCGTAGGGCGGGTGGAGTGCAGCGCAACTCGGCATCAATTTAGATTCACAATGAGACAGTGAGGCCGTGAGATTCAGCGGCACGGCATCTCAATGCCTCGCTGTCTCATTATTCAAAATCACTTTGGCGGGTTGCCCCGCGGGTCAAGCCCGCGGGCTTCGGCTCACTGCGCTCCACCCGCCTCCGGCACTCGGGGTCTTGCCTTGGGGAGGGCCGCGTGCATGATGCGGTCGCCATTCCCCCTGGCATTCCGGTGAGGGTGCGATGAAAGCGCTGGTCGCGGTCAAGCGGGTCGTCGACTACAACGTCAAAATCCGCGTCAAGGCGGACAAGACCGGGGTCGAGACCGCCAACGTCAAGATGTCGATGAACCCGTTCGACGAGATCGCCGTCGAGGAGGCGCTGCGGCTGCGCGAGGCCGGCA
>Ga0066709_100001661_pt1 | contig 15056 bp, 13 predicted proteins | sample GraSoiAngelo_158_FD_79665 | JGI IMG/M metagenome (GOLD analysis project Ga0066709, IMG submission 79665) | Grasslands soil microbial communities from the Angelo Coastal Reserve, California, USA - 14_1009_16_30cm | ecosystem: Environmental > Terrestrial > Soil > Grasslands | place: USA...
GCCGGGCAAAGCCCGTCTCGCCCTCGAAACCCCCGGCTACACTTGTCGCCGCGCGGATGTGGCGGAATTGGTAGACGCGCACGGATCAGGAAGCGCGGGTGAACCCATGGTTCCCCCGCGAGCCCCCTCCTTGCTCTGGCAATTCAGGCGCAGCTGAGGCGAGCCGGGCAAAGCCCGTCTCGCCCTCGAAACCCCCGGCTACACTTGTCGCCGCGCGGATGTGGCGGAATTGGTAGACGCGCACGGTTCAGGTCCGTGTGGGGGAGACCCCGTGGAGGTTCAAGTCCTCTCATCCGCATAGGTCAGCTTTGCAGGCGTTTTCCCATCCAGGGTGTTCGCCTAGTCCGTGCTCAGTCCGCGAACGCTTCGTCTATGGCTTCTTCAATCTCGGCTTGGGCATCGTCAAGCATCTTCACCCCTTCATCAGTGAGCAGACCGCCTGGCATCCTGAAATCGACGATCTCCGCCGTCTTTGGGAACTTCTTTGCCCCGCCGAGCGTGCGGAGCGTTCTTGGTGCGCGGAGTGCCATCGTGACGCCGTCCGGCACTGGCGCGACCGCAATCGCGACGAGATCAACCGTGCTCGTCGTGAGGCTTACGGCGCGACCAAGCCGCATTGTTACCCGGAGAAGCGAGCCTCGCCGCGGCCAGCCGCGTGAGGAGCAAAGCTCTCGCGCTTCCCGCGAGGCGATGTTTCACCGGCGTGTTTCTGACTAAAGAGAAGACTTGGTGCAGCATGCGCGGCCCGGCTCGGTAAGGAGACAAGTCAGGCGACTTCCCGAAACAACCTGGCCCTGGTCGTCCTCGCTCCGCAATGCAGCTGTATTCCTTGCCGTGCTTGTTCTTGCGGCCCCGGCCACAGCAGCACACAACGTCATTTACGGCATCAACGACGGCAACTTCGCGTCTGCTTGGGCAACGATGGCGCCCCGGATCGCCGGACTCGGTCTCGACCAAGTCGGTGTCTGGGTCCGCTACCGCTGCGCCAACGACAAGAACGGCCGGCTTGTCGACGGCCTCCTCCCTGATCTCGGCCAGGTGCCGGCATCTCAGCCCGCGCTCGTGCAGCTGGTCGGCTCGCCGAGCTGCTCGCCACGGACGCCATCGCAGCGGAGTGTCTACGCGCTTTTTGCCCGCGAGCTCGTGCTCCGCTATCCACAGATTCGGGAGCTGCAGGTCTGGAACGAACCCGACCTCGCTTTCTGGTCTGGTTCGGCACGAAACTACGTTCGCCTGCTCGCCGCCGTCCACGATGCCCTGCGCGGGACGAACGTGAAGGTGCTCGGCCCCGGCTTCTCGCCGCACGGACTCGTGCAACCCTGCTCGTGCGTGCAGATGAACACCGCCTCCTTCGCGCGCGCCGTGCGCGACTTCTACCGGGCGCACCGGCATCGCCGCTCTCCAGTCTTGGACGGGTTCGCCTATCACCCCTACCAGGGGTTCGACCACAAGACGACGGACACGCTCGCGCGGATACTCGACAAATCGTGGAGTCGACTGCCCCAGCCCGGGCCACACCGCGGGCTCCGCTTCTGGTGGACGGAAACGGGGGCCGAGTCGCTCGTCAGCGGTGCGGTGGTGGACGAGTTCGGACGCCGCAGCGACGGCTACTTCGGCGTTCCGAACCACACGCTTAGCCCGGAGTTCCAGGCAAATCGAGTCGCGACGGTCGCTCTCAAGGCTCGTGCCTACAAGCTCGTCGTGGCCGACTTCAACTTTCAACTCGGCGACGACTGGAACCTGGCTCGCTGGCAGTCAGGTCTCTACTTCGCTGGCGGTCAGCCGAAACCAGCCTACTTCTCGTTTCGCGAGGCAATCTCGCGGGCCCGCCGCTGACGATCGCCGCTCCGCTCGCGCACGCCCCGCAGAGTGCGTGGACGAACCCACGCGCGCCACGGCTAGACTCAGCGCCGCCGCTCGGCCCCGGAGAGGAGAAGGCTCGACCTCGCAGGGCCATCCCCGTACCATCTTCCGCCGGGCGCTCGAGCGCGGCAACCTGCTAGTCGCCGAGGCGACCGCGAAAGAGATCGGCCGCATCAGCCTCGCCGAGGCGCTCGAGTTGACGCTGCTGATCGCGCAGAAGGAACCGCACCGGCACCCACGGGTCGCGGCCCGATGGCTGCTGCGCTACCTCGAGGAGAGCGACGAGGTGACCATCAGGGAGGCGGCGATGGCGGCATCGTGCCTCGCGGCTCTCGGCAACGACGAAGAAGCGCCCAGGACGCTTCGGGCCATGGCCGAAAGAGCGACTAGGCGAGCTCGAGGCGTAGCCTGAGCCTCAGGGGCCGGGAGGACGGGAAGCGCCGCGGCGCTCGTCTCGCCGTCCGGCCCCGCGAGCTGTCGCCCTTCCTGGCTCACGAGCACCCAAGCCGATGCGCTGACCCTGATCGCTCCGGTAGCCGTGGATAGGTTCGCGCTCTTTGCGCCCATTTCGTGGGGCACCCCACCCTTTCGGGGGGTCTCAGCCCACGCACGACCGCGTAGAGTCGCGCCCGACGTCGCCGCTTCAAGGCCCGAAGCCGCTGAGGCGTCTGCGGTCAACAAATTTCGACTTATCCACGGTTTCCACAGACAGGTGGGGATTTATCCCCGGACCAGACGAACAGCCCGAGACACCGCCCGACGCACGGACGCCTAATCTTCCAGGCGAGTTTGTCTCTGAGGAGTTGCGCGCCGACTGCACCCGCTTCCTCGAGGCGATACACGCGCTGGTAGGACGGCGCGCCGAGATGCTGGACGCTGGCGCGGAGACGGGCTGGGTGCCGAACCCACCCGGCGTGACCGTAGACGAAGACGTCGATACGCCGCCTCGCTGAGATAGGCCCCCCGGGAGGACGGGAAGCGCCGCAGCGCTCGTCTCGCCGCCCGGCCCCCTCTAGGGCACGACCTGGACTGGCCCGGCTGGTGTGTAGGCAGAAACACACGAAATGCACGCTGCACGGAAACAGGCGTTCCGTTAGGTTCGCCGCTTCGGCGCATCGTCCAGAGATCGCCCCTTATAGGAGAGCCGGCTGGGTTGCCGCGAAGACAGCCGCAAGGGGGTGGCCCAGATTCGGGGGGTAGCCCAGGTCGCCCCATCCCGGCAAGGCCCCCCTGCCGGCTCTCCGGGATCGTAGCCCTGCCTTCCGATTGGCGACTTACGTTGGACCGAGGAAAAGACGCTCTTTGCGTCGGATTTAACAGGCCCTTCCGCGTCCGCTTCCACTCTGGGCGGCGATGCGCGGAGGCGGGGCCGAGTATCTCGGACGTAGCAACACTGCGACCACGATAAGGTCCTACGCCGGCCCCGAGGCTAGGTCGGAGCGCCGACCCGATCAAGCGCGGTCAGTCCGCGCTCAGTCCGCATACCTGCTCTGATCGGGGTCGAGGGGAGTCCACAGGGCGGCCTGAATCCCTGCTCACGCCACAATTCGCCAGACGCAACCAATCGCCTCAGAACCCCGTGGAGGTTCAAGTCCTCTCATCCGCATAGGTCCGCTTGCAGGGGGTTTAGCGCCCGACGCGGAGCGGCAAGCTTTGGGGCATGGTCATCCTCTTGCTCTTGCTTGCTGCGCTCGTGGTGCTCGGAATCGTCCTGGCAGTGGCCGTCATCAAGTGGCTGTTCATCCTCGCGGTCGTCGCGGCGCTCTGCTGGATCATCCTGTTCTTCGTGCGGCGCACCGCCTAGGAAGCGAGAGAGGCCGGGGTCACCGGCCTCTCTCGCGGACGAAGGACGCGCGTTTAGGCCGGCGCGTGCGGTTCGTGGTCGCCGATGTGCGTGGCCGGAACCTGCTCGGCCTGCTGGAGCGTGTACCAGCGCGGGGCCCGAATCCGGATCGAGATCCGGTCGCCGACCTTGAGTTGGCTCGGCGAGATGACGGTCGGCACGCCGGACCTCCAGAGGATGAAGATCGTGCGGTTGCCGTAGCTGAATGACTCGTCGAGTGGCTGCCCGAGCATCTTCCGAAGGGCGAGCCAGTTGCCGCTCTGGACGTGGATCGTCAGCTTGCCGCCCGCCGCGGGAGTGTTCAGGGTGCCGACGAAGAGCCACAGCGGCTTGCCGGCGCGGCCTCGAGTCGGTCCGCGATCGGAAACGCGCGCGGCGACCGTCGCCTCGATCTGGGCGAGCGAGGCGCCGTGTGCCGCCCGCACCCGGACGCTGACGATGTCGCCCGCGACGAGGTTCGCCTCGGCGACAACGGTCGGGACTCCGTGCGACCAGCGCAGGTACTGCGTGCCGGAGCCGACTGCGAAGTACTGGTTGTCGCTCTGGCCGAGGAGCTTCCTGAGCGCCGGCTTGTTGCCGCCGTTGACGTCGACGTAGAGCGACGAAGAATTGCCCGCGTCGGTGAGCAGCCGGCCGTTGAACATGTAGGTGAGGTTGCCCCCGCCGGCCGCGAGCGTGCTCGATGCCCCGGCGGCGACCAGCACGAGCGCGGCGATGACGAAATAGGTGAAGCGCCTTCTCATCTCGAACCTCCTGGTTTCGGTGCAGAGGGAAGACGCTCGGATCGTCGGCGCGCTGCGTCAGCCGAGCATTAGGGCCCGGTAAGCCGGCGGTAAAGCCGTGAAGGCCGCGTCTAGGGCAGAGCCGCGAGCACGTCGCCGGCGTGCGTGTCCGGCTTCACGCGGCGCATCGCCTTTGCGACGTTGCCGTCGGAGTCGATCACGAACGTCGACCGCTCGATGCCCATCGACTTCTTGCCGTACATGTTTCGCTCCTTCCACACGCCGTACTCCTCGGCGACCTCGTGCTCGGGGTCGGCGAGCAGTGTGAAAGGTAGCGAGTACTTCTCCTTGAACTTGACGTGCGACGCCTCGTCGTCGGGGCTGACGCCGAGGACGACGGCGCCGCGCTCGCGGAAGTCGGCGTAGACGTCGCGGATGCCGCAGGCCTGCGTCGTGCACCCGGGCGTGTCGTCCTTGGGATAGAAGTACAGGACGACCGGCTTGCCGCGTAGCGACGAGAGTCTGACCCGCTCGCCGCTGTCGCTCGGCAGCTCGAAATCGGGTGCCGGCTTGCCCTCCTCGACCATCGCAGCGATCCTACCGGGAGGCCATGGGACGCTGGTGGAGCGAACTGAACGGAACCGTGCGGGGCTTTCTCGTCATCCTCGCGATCGCGGCGATCGTCTTCGTGCTCAACCTCGAGGGGACGCTGCTATCGCTCTCACTGCTCCTGCAGATCGTCTTCTTCCTGGCGATCGCCGTCGTGCTGTACATGCTCTGGCGCGACCGTATGCGGCACGAGATCGACACCTGGTCGGACCGCTCACGCTGGGTCTTCTACGGCAGCGCGCTGCTGATCGTGCTCGACTTCGCGGCCTACTTCTGGCCCGGCCGGAGCACGGTCGGACTGGATGCCTTCGCGTTCATCGTCGTCCTGATCGGGGCCGGCTACGCGATGTGGCGCGTCTGGCGCGCCGAGCACACCTACGGCTATTAGTGGAGACCACTAAACTCGCGTCGCTATGGGTCTCTGGAGCTGGCTACGCAGAATGGGCGGGAATCGGGACGAAGAGGCCGACCTGCGTGAGGAGCTTGGCGGCGAGGATCCCGGCGAAGCCGAGGAGCGGTACCTGGCGGAGACAGGCTACGCGGCCGGCCCTGGGGCCGGGGGCGGGCTCGCGGCCGGCGACGCCGCCCAGGTCGCCGACGCCGATCTCAGAGAGACCGAACCTCCGCGCGATCCTGCGCCCTAGACTTCTACGCGCGAGGTCGCGCCGTCGAGTGCGTCGAGCGCGTCCCGGATAGAGACCGACTTTCCGACGAAAATCGGGGTGTCGCGTTCCGTGTAGCGCGAGGCCTCGCTGTCGCGCAAGCGCAGCATCAGATGCATGAAGTCGGCCGGCTCGTCGCATTCGAAGGCGGTCATGAACTCCTGGTCGTCGATGCCGAACGAGTAGGTGGTGTGGTTGTGGATGGTCGGAAACTCCTCGCGGCCGATGCGGATGTGCTCGTCCATCGCGCGCCGGCGCTCCTCCTCGGGCAGCGCATACCAGGGCCGCACCTTCACGAACGGGTAGACGACCAGATAGGGCGATTCCCGGGGCACGATCTTCCGCGCCTTCCGCGCAGATGTGTATTCGGACGCCTTCGTGGTCGCCAGGTACGAGTACGGCGTCTCGAGCCACGCCGCAAGCGGCGTGCCGTTCAGCGCCGCGCCGAGCTCGCCGAGGTCCTCGTAGCGCTCGGTGATCTTCCAGAGGAAGAAATCGCTGTCGGGACGCACGCCGGTGAGCGAGTAGGCGCGCAGCCGATCCATCCGTCCGGTCCAGTCCTCGACCACCTCGGCGAACGCGTCCTTGCCGGCTGCGCGCTCGTCGATCGGCAGGCGCCGCCAGGCGGGATCGACCCGGTAGAACGTATACGCGACGTACTGGCCGCTCACGCGGCCGAATGCTACCGGCGCTTTTTCTGCTGGTCACTGAGGCGCCGCCACGCCGATTGCGTCGCGGAAGCGGGTTTAGCGGCCGCGCCGCGCATGTCGGCGCGGCCTCTTAGCTCCGGCGTCGCAAGCGACGCCTCCGGGATGGGGTGGGCTAGCGTTTCACCTTCTGCTTCGGCTTTGGCCTGGGGCAGGTCAGCGTCCCGGTCTGCGCGGCCCGGGCTGCGTTCTTGACGACCGCCAGATCCGACTTCGGCGTATCGTCGGCGTAGAAGAGCCCCGATTGCCAGCGGTCTAGATCGGGCTCGTCGCTGACAAGGAAGAAGAGCAGGCCGGCAACCGTCCGCTGGCAGTACGCAAGTCGAATCGCCCGCGCGTAGTAGGCGCCCTGTCTCGCCTCGGAAACCGCATCGGCTGCGTAGGAACTGCCGAGATTCGTGTAGACGCCGAGCTTGTCGAAGGGAATCGCGGTCTGGACGCCGTACTCGCCGTAGAGAATGGGCAGCGAAGCGCCCTGCTGGGCCGTTCCTCGGAACGCATTGCGCAGGAGGGTGACGAGCTTCGGGTAATCGGCGATCGAGATGCTCGTCGACTTCGGGTGGAGCGCGGTCGGCGGCGTCTTCGAGGTCTCGCCGTACGGATGGATGACGAGCATGTCCATGATCGGCTCGCTGCGGCCGCTCTTGCGATAGGCGGTTCCGAGATCGCGCAGGAACGTTGTCGGCGAGTGCGTCTGGCGCGCCGACTTCGCTCGGTCGGCGCCGCGCGGCGAGACGGCGCCGCCGATCACGGTGATGTGTGGCGAGACCATCTTCAGCGCGTCGTAGGTTCGAGCCAGCAGCGCCTCGTAGGCCGGAGCGGCGAGATCGCGCCCGCGCTTGTCGAACTGCGGCATCCAGAACCTGTTCAGATTCGGCTCGTTGCCGACGATGAAGTCGCGCACGTACGGCAGCGACTCGGCCAGCGATGCCGTGTACTGGGCAAATTGTTTCCGGTCGAGCAGGCTCAACGGGGTCTGCCGGCTACCGCTGGCGCTGACGGCGATCACGAGTCGAACCGCGTCGAGCTGAGCCGCAAGGGCGCTCGCCTGGAACGCAGCGAGCTCGTCCGTCGTGGGCGCGGTTTTGCCCCGTGTCCAGTCCGCGCGCACCTCGATCTCGGTCAGGCCGCCGAGGACGGCGAGGTCCATGCGCGCCTTGGCGACCACCGGATCCGGGATCAGGCTCGCGGACTCCGACGCACCGACGGTGAGCGTACGCGGGGCGGCCGGCGAGGGGGCCGCTGTGGCTAGTGCGAGCAGCGCGCCGAGAAAAGCAAGCTTGCGGATGGGCGGCATCCTGCATGGCGCATCGGCCATGAAGGGGGCAGTCTTGAGCCCTGAGTCGAGCTAGCTCTTTGGGATGAAGGTAGTGCCGACGCAGCGCGTGAGACGAGCGGCGCGAGCGTCCGCCGCAGCGGCGCGGAACGCCGGCAGGCTCGGCTTCGGCTTCTGGTCGGCGTAGTAGAGGCCGGACTGCCAGCCGGCGAGGTCGGTCTCGTCGAACGTGTGGAAGACGAAGAGAGCTTTCACCGTCGGCTGGCACGCCGCCAGTTCGAGCGCCTCACGGTAGTACTTGGCCTGCGTGCCGGGATCGACCGCGTCCGCCGCCGACGGTGACTTGAGGTCGGTGTAGGGCCCCCGATGAGCGGGCGGGACGTGCGTCTGCACGCCGAACTCCGTGTAGTAGATCGGGAGGCCGCGTCCGCGCTGATGAGTTCCGGCGAACGCATGCGTCAGCAGCGTCGCCAGCTTCGGGTAGTCGGCAATCGTGATCGTCGTCGACGAGGCGTGGGTCTCTGTGGGCGGGAGCTCGGAGGTCCGCATGTACGGATGTACGGAGAACGCGTCCATGACCGGCCGGGAGCGCCCGCTGGCTTTGTACGCCGCTCCGAGGTCCTCGATGAACCGCGTCGGCGAATGCGTGTCGCGCTTCGTGCCCGGGCGGTCGGAGCCGCGCGGGGCGAGTGCGCCGCCGATCACCTGAATGTGAGACGAGACGGCCTTCAGGGCGTCGTAGGTGCGTGCCAGCAGATCGAGGTAGCCCTTGGCCGCCGCGTCGCTGCCGTCGGGCCCGAACTGGGGCAGCCAGAAGGTATTCAGATTTGGCTCGTTGCCGACGACGATGTGGCGGATCTGCGGAAACCCCCGGGCGAGCGCCGCGGAGTACGCGGCAAACCGCTGCCGGGCGGCGACGGTTCGCGGGGTGGCGCCGTTGAGCCCGTGCCAGACGAACACGAAAACCTGCATCCCCTCGGTGTCTGCGGCCTTGACGACGTTGCCGAGCGTCAGTCGTTCCTGGGCCGACGGCGCCCGCGAGCCCGGTGTCCACATACTCGAGACCATCACCGCGTCGAAGCCGGCGTCGTGGCAGATCTTCATCAGGGCGGCTGCAAGCTTCGGATCGGTCTGCTTGACGGCATCGTCGACCGTCGCGACGACCAGGCGGTGGCCGAGGCGGACTCGTTGTGGCCGCTGCGGGAGCGTCGTGCCCCTGGTCGTGCCGGTCCCCGTCCCTGCGGTCGCGCTCGCGCCCTGCGACGTGCCGCCGGCGGACGTCGTTCCGGTGCCCGTCGAGAGGTTCGTGATCGTCTCGCTGCTGCCGCCCCTCAGAGTGAAGCCGATCGCGATTCCCGCGATCGCCGCGGCCCCGAGCAGGGCGAAGGCAGGGCCCTTCCACCTCACGGGCGGGCACCTTAGTGGCCTGGCCCACGTTGCCGGCCAGGCCACTGACGGCATCTAGGCTTGGAACCCGTGGAGAAGCGGCTCGAAGACCAGCTGAAAAGGCTGCCGGCAAAGCCAGGCGTCTACATCTTCCGCGACAAGCGCGGCCAGGTCCTGTACGTCGGCAAGGCCAAGTCGCTGCGGCCGCGCGTGCGCAGCTACTTTCAGGCCTCGGCGGACGTCAGGCACGCAATCGCGCAACTCCCCGAGCGGGTCGCCGACATGGAGGTGATCGTCACCGGCAGCGAGGTCGAGGCGCTGCACCTCGAGCAGAACCTCGTCAAGCGACACCGGCCGCCGTTCAACGTCCGGCTCCGCGACGACAAGTCGTTTCCGTACATCGCCGTCACGGTCGAGGACGACTTTCCGCGTGTCATGTTCACCCGCGAGCGACACCGGCGCGGCGTCACCTACTTCGGCCCCTACGCGAACGCGAAGAAGGTGCGCGAGACCCTCGACGTGCTCAACCGCGTCTTCCAGTACCGCCCCTGCGAGGGCCCCAAGCCGGGCCGCCACTCCGGGATTCCCTGCCTCGACTACCACATCGAGCGCTGCCACGCGCCCTGCGTCGACTACATCTCGAAGGAGGCCTACGCCGGGATCATCGACGGCGTCATCAACTTCCTCTCCGGCGACACGCGCACGATCGAGCGCGAGCTCGAGCGGAAGATGCACGACGCGGCCGAGAGCGAGCGCTTCGAGGAGGCGGCGCGCTACCGCAACCGCCTCTTCGCGGTCCGCCGGCTGAGCGAGCGACAGGCCGTCGAAAAGCGGAGCGTCGGCGACGTCGACGTGCTCGGGCTCGCGGCCGATGGCGACAAGGCCGCGGTGCAGATCTTCCCGCTTCGCGGCGGCAGGATGATCGACCGGTACGGCTTCCACCTCGAGAACGTCGAAGGACAGGAGACGTCGGCGCTGCTCGAGGCGTTCTGCGTCGAGTACTACGGCTCGGCGCCGTCTGTGCCGCCGCAGATCGTGGTGCCGCGCGAAGCCGGCGACGTCTCGGCGCTGGAGGAGTTCCTGAGCGAGCGCCGCGGCGCGCGCGTCGAGGTGCGGGCCGCCGAGCGCGGCGAGAAGCGGCGCCTACAGGAGCTCGCGACGCAGAATGCGCGGCTCGCCCTGGACTCGGAGACCTACCAGACCGAGCAGAAGCGGCTGCGTCGGGTCGAGTCGCTCGAGGAGCTGCGCGAGGCGCTCAACCTGGAGAGCCTGCCGCTGCGGATCGAATGCTTCGACATCTCGAACATCCAGGCGGCGGAGCCCGTCGGCTCGATGGTGGTCTTCCAGGACGCGATTCCGAAGAAGGCGCACTACCGCAAGTTCGCGGTGCGCGGGCTCGACGGGCAGGACGACTTCGCCGCGATGGCGCAGGTGATCGAGCGCCGCTTCGCGCGGATGAGCGACCCCGCCGACAAGGAGTACGACGAGGGCTTCGCCACCGTGCCGAACCTGGTCGTGATCGACGGCGGCAAGGGCCAGCTCTCGGCGGCGCTGGCGGCGATGCAGCGCTTCGACCTGCCGCGGGTGGCGGTGATCTCGCTGGCCAAGCGCGTCGAAGAGGTGTTCTTGCCGGGCCGGCCCGATCCCGTCCGGCTCGACCCGCACTCGCCGGGACTCCAGCTCCTGCAGCGGATCCGAGACGAGGCGCACCGCTTCGCGATAGGCTTCCACCGCCAGCGCCGCGACGCCCGCGCGCGCGAGTCGATCTTCGACACGCTCGAGGGCGTCGGACCGGCCCGCCGCCGTGCGCTCCTACGCCATTTCGGCTCGGCCGAGCAGGTGCTCGCCGCTACGCAGGAGGAGCTCGAGGGTGTCCCGGGTGTGCCGGCGAAGACCGCCCGCTCGATCTACGCACAGCTACACAAGGCTGGGCGCGCCTAGACCAAACTACGCGTCGTCTCCCCGTGGGTGGGTAGTACTCGCGCCGTGGCCGAGTCGGCGGCGGAGAATGATCGGGTAGCGGGGCCGCGATCGGTCTGGCGGATCGTCCGCCGCCGCGACTTCGGACCGTACTTCCTCGGCAACGCGCTCTCGGCGAGTGGGACCTGGTTCCAGAACCTCGCCGCGGCGCTTTTGATCTACCGGCTGACGCACTCGGCGCTGCTGCTCGGCGTCCTCAACTTCTCGCAGTTCATCCCGATCCTGGTGCTGACGCCGTGGGCGGGCGGCCTCGCCGACCGGGTCGACCGCCGCAAGCTGCTGTTCGTCTTCCAGAGCCTCGCCGTCGTGCTCGCCGCCGGGCTCGCAGCGCTGGCGTGGGGAGGGCTCGCGGGCACCTGGGTCGTAATCGGCGACACGCTCTGCCTCGGCGTCGTCAGCGCCTTCTCGGCGCCGGCGCAGCAGGCGCTGATCGTCTCGCTCGTGCGCAGGGACGAGGTGCCGACGGCGGTGGCGCTCAACTCGATGACCTTCAACCTCGCCCGCGCGCTCGGGCCGGCCGGCGCGGCGCTCTCCGTTCACTACCTCGGGATCCCGGCCTCCTTCGCGCTCAATGCGGCCTCGTACGGGATCTTCATCGCGGCGCTGGTCGTCGTCCGACCGCGCAGGCAGGAGAAGGCGACCCGCGAGGAGTCGCGCGTGCGCGACAGCTTCCGTCTCCTGCGGGAGAAGCCGGAGCTCGCCGCGTTCCTGCTGATCGTCGCGATCGTGGGCTTCGGCTCCGATCCCGTCAACACGCTCTCGCCCGCCTTCGCGCACGCCTACGGCCGGCCGGATACCTGGGCGGGCTTCATCGTCGGCGCCTTCGGGGCCGGGGCGGTGACCGCCGCGCTCGTCGTCGCCGGCCGCGTCGCGGGCTCACGCTGGCGGATGGCCGCCACCCTGTTCCTGCTCGGCGCGGGCGTGGCCGCCTTCTCGGTCTGTCCGTGGCTGCCGCTCGGCTTTGCCCTCCTCTTCGTCGGCGGCTTTGGCTACCTGGCTTCGAACACCGCCGCGACGACGCGGCTCCAGCTCGGCGTCGCCGAGCAGCAGCGCGGCCGGATCATGGCGCTCTGGAGCCTCGCCTTCCTCGGCCTGCGCCCGTTCGCGAGCCTGCTCGACGGCGCGATCGCGCGAACCTGGAGCGTCCGCGCCGCGGGGGTCGTGTTGGCGACGCCGGCGCTCGCGGCGGCGCTGGGCGTCACCGCGAGTGCTCTGCGACGGCGTCGCGATCCGCTTCCACGTGCTGCCGCCAGTGCAGCGTCCGCATCATCAGCAGGATCGCCCCGAAGCCCAGGAGCGCGTTGAAGATGATCAGCGTCACCCGCATGCCGACGCTAAAGCTGAGCAGGACGCTCTTCGCGGCCTTGCCGGCGAAGGTGTAGAGCAGCAGCGCCTGCTCGGTGCCGATCCCGGAGGGGCTGATCGGGAAGAGCACCGCAAGGCTCTGCGTCACCTGGACGAGGATCGCGTTGTGCAGCGTCGCCGGCACGTGGAAGGCGCGCAGGAAGAAGAAGATCGCGACGAGCCGGAGACTCCAGTCCGCCACCTGCCAGACGGCGACATGGCGCAGGTAGTGAGTCTTGTCCGCGAAGACGCTGAAGCCCAGAGAGACGTGTTTCCAGAACCCGATCAGGTGCTCGGCGAACCAGAGCAGGAGCAGCAGCAGCGCCAAGAGGATCAGGCCGATTGCGATCAGCGTCCCCTGCAGGTGCGCGAAGAACCAGTGGAAGTCGAACGCGTGGAGGTGGGCGAGCACGGAGCTACCTGGCAGCTCCCCGCTCGCGAGCGCGTAGAGGATGAAGCACGACGCGAGGACCGAGTCGAACAATGTCAACGCAACGAGCGTCGCGCCGAGTGTCGGGTAGGTCGCGCCCTCGATCCGGCGCTTGGCGATGAACAGCCCGACTGCGTCGCCGCCGCGGGCGGGCACGATTGCGTTGACGCCGACGCGGGCGAGGTAGGCGCCGAAGATCGAGCGCCAGCGGACGGTCTCTTCCGCGTACGAGGTGGCAAGGATGTTCCGCCAGGCGCGGCTGGTGCAGCAGAGCTTCGTCAACTGGCAGAGGAGGGCGATCCCCAGCGCCGTCCAGCCGACATCGGCCAGGTGGTCGAAGAAGACACGGATGTCGTGTAAGACCGCACTCATCGGAGCTCATACTGTTGCTCGCCGCGCTGGTTCTTGCTTGGGCCTGGTTTAACGGCTGTGCCGGCAAAGCCGCCACAGTCCTTTGGGCGGCATCGCAAGCGACGCCTTAGAGGGCTTGGCTCGGGCGGCTAAGGCCGGTCGGGCGGCCCGGAGCCGTCGCGGCTCGCGCCGTCTTCCGCCATGTACGGGTAGCGGTAGTCCTTCGGCGGCACGAACGTCTCCTTGATCGTGCGCGGGGAGACCCAGCGGATCAGGTTCCACATCGAGCCGGCCTTGTCATTGGTTCCCGAGGCGCGCGCGCCGCCGAACGGCTGCTGGCCGACGACCGCGCCCGTCGGCTTGTCGTTGATGTAGAAGTTGCCGGCCGCGTACTCGAGCTTCTCGTGCGCGTCCTCGATCGCCTCGCGGTCGCGCGCGAAGACGGCCCCGGTGAGCCCGTAACGTGCTGTCCGGTCGACGAGGTCGAGCGTGTCGTCCCACTGCTTTTCCGGATAGACGTAGGCCGTGACGACCGGGCCGAACAGCTCCTCGCGCATCGTCCGGAACTCGGGGTCCTCGGTTTCGATCACGGTCGGCTCGACAAAGAACCCTTCCTCGTCTGCGATCCCGCCGCCGACGAGCACCTTCGCCTGCGCCGCCGCCTTGGCCTCCTCGATCGCCTCGCGCTGGGTCGCGAGCGCCTTGGAGTCGATGACGGCGCCCATGAAGTTCGAGAAGTCGGTGACGTCGCCGACCTTCAGCTCCTTGATCTCGTCCGCCAAGCGCTCGCGCAGCTCGGGCCAGAGGTTCGAGGGTGCGTACACGCGCGAGGCGGCCGAGCACTTCTGCCCCTGGTACTCGAACGAGCCGCGCACGATCGCGGTCGCGACGGCTTCGACGTCCGCGGAGGAATGGGCGACGATGAAGTCCTTGCCGCCCGTCTCGCCGACAATTCGCGGATAGTTGCGGTACTCGCCGATGTTCGAGCCGACCGTCTTCCACATCGAGTTGAAGACGCCGGTCGAGCCGGTGAAGTGGACTCCCGCGAGCTCGGGGCTTGCGAGCGCGGCGTCACCGATCGTCGCGCCGGAGCCGTAGACGAGGTTGATGACGCCGTCCGGCAGCCCCGCCTCCTGCAAGAGGCGCATGAGGAAGTAGGCGGAGAAGGCCGCCGTCGAGGCCGGCTTCCAGACGACCGTGTTACCCATCAGCGCCGGCGCGGCCGGCAGGTTCCCGGCGATCGCGGTGAAGTTGAACGGCGTCACTGCGAAGACGAAGCCCTCGAGCGGGCGGTACTCCAGCCGGTTCCACATGCCCGGCGCGGAGCTCGGCTGCTCCTTGTAGATGCGCGTCATGAACTCGACGTTGAAGCGCCAGAAGTCGGTCAGCTCGCAGGCGGCGTCGATCTCCGCCTGGTGCGCCGTCTTCGACTGGCCGAGCATCGTCGCCGCGTTCAGGGTCGCCCGCCACGGCCCGGCGAGCAGCTCGGCCGCGCGAAGGAAGATCGCCGCCCGCTCCTCCCAGGGCATGCGGTTCCAGTCGTGGCGAGCCTCGCGGGCCGCGGAGATTGCCTGTTCGACCTGCGCGGGGCCGCCGGAGTGGACGTCGGCGAGAACGTGACCTTTTCGGTGCGGCATCACGGCCTCGAAAGTCTCACCCGTCTTCACGTCCTTACCGCCGATCACGAGCGGGATCTCGATCCGCTCGGCCTCGAGCTCGCGCAACCGCTGCTGCAGCTCTGCGCGCTCCGGCGAGCCCGGCGCGTAGTCCTTGACGGGCTCGTTCCGAGGTTCCGGAGGCAGGGCGATCGCGGGACGGCTCATCTCCCGTAAGTCTAAGGCGTCGCTTGCCGACGCCGTCACAGAGGTCGGGGCGGCTTTGCC
>Ga0066709_100001662_pt1 | contig 15053 bp, 11 predicted proteins | sample GraSoiAngelo_158_FD_79665 | JGI IMG/M metagenome (GOLD analysis project Ga0066709, IMG submission 79665) | Grasslands soil microbial communities from the Angelo Coastal Reserve, California, USA - 14_1009_16_30cm | ecosystem: Environmental > Terrestrial > Soil > Grasslands | place: USA...
CAAAAGGATAATAGAACTGCGCGCGCACTTTAGCTTGATCGTCGCTGGCGAGCCCCCATTGCCGGACGTGGCGCACCACACCTACCACTCGGGCGGCGTCAGGGCCCTTGCCTCCTGACGAGAACGGGCTGCCATTGTCAGGGAGCCAAAGGTGCTTTCCGACAGGGTCCTGGCCGCCGAAAGCGCGCTCGGCCAAAACGTCATCAATGACTACGACGAGCTCGCCCCCCAGGCGATCGTGGTCATTGAAGAATCGCCCTTCGAGCAGCGGGATGCACATGACCTTCAGGTAGTCCGGCGACACGCTGTTTGCCAGCGCGAGGGGTTGCTCGTTCACAGGCGGCACGGCCGGCGTGTTCCAGTAGCCGAGCTGGTTGTTACCCGTGCGCATTGGGACGGTATCGACGGTCGCCACGGATTCGACTCCCGGTACGCGGCGTGCGTGGTCCAGGACGTCTTGCCAGGCCGCGCGGATCTTCGCTGGGTTGGCGAGCACGTCGGACGAAAGCGCCATCCGAGTGACCAGTACGTTCCGGTAGTCAAAGCCTGGGTCAAGCGCTGAGAGCCGCAGAAGCGTGCGCCCGAGCATCCCGGCAGCGACCAACAGCACGACCGCCAGGGCGATTTCGGAAATGACAAAACCGGCGTGCAATCGGCGCGAGCTTCCCGCCACGGTCCGCGCCCCGGCACGGAGTGTCTGTTCGAGTTCGCGCGCCGGAGCGCGCAGGGCCGGCGCCAGCCCGAAAAGGATTCCGCTCGCGAGCGACACAGCGACGGCGAAGAGCAGCACATGCCAATCGAGCCCGACCTCCTCAGCGCGCGGCAAACTGCCTGGCCAGAACGCTACAAACGGGCGGATACCCATGGCTGCAAGCCACACACCGAGCAGGCCTCCGGAAAGTCCCAACACCGCGCTCTCGGTGAGGCATTGGCGCACCAAGCGGCTGCGGCTCGCACCGAGCGCAGCGCGCATGGCGAGTTCGCGCTCGCGCGAGACTGCGCGAGCAACAAGCAAGCTGGCCACATTGACGCACGCAATCAGCATCACCAGGCCGACCGCGCCCAGGAGCAGCCAGAGCGTGGGCCCGACGTCTCCCACATCCGGACGAAGCGGATGGGCGATGAAGGTGCGGCCTGCATTGGATTCCGGGTATTGCTCAGCCAGATGACGGCCAATCGCCGCCAGATCCGTCTGCGCCTGGGCCAGCGTCAGGCCGGCCCGAAGGCGTGCCAGAACCTCAATGCCCGGATGCCGGTCGCGATTCCCCATACTCGCAGAAGCGTCTTGACCGAGCGGAGTAAACACGTCCACCTCGTCCCGGTTCACCCGGAAACCTGCGGGCGTGATGCCGACAATGGTGAAGGACTTTCCATCCATCACCAGCGGCTTCCCGACCGCTCCCGGGTTCCCCGCGAAGAGGCGCTGCCATAAACTGTAGCTCACGATGATCACGGGCGCCGCACCACGCCGATCTTCTTCGGGCAGAAAAGCGCGCCCTCGTGAGAGGGGAATGCCCAGGACGGAAAATAGGTTGGACGAGATCTGGAACCCCTCCACGTGCACGGCTTCCCCGCGCTCACTCGCCGTACCGCCGGTGTAGCGATATGCCGCCAGGTCCAAAGAGCGGCTCTCGCGCTGACAATCGAGAAAGTTAGGGTAGGCAAATGCCCAAAGATTGCCCCAAATTGGACTGGTAATCTTCTCCGTCTGTTCGTTGAGGGTGAGGAGCCTCTCGGGCTCGGGATAAGGCAGCGGCTTGAGCAGCACACCGTTGATGACGGAGAACATGACGGTGGTCGCTCCGGTGCCGAGGGCGAGTGTCAACAGGACGACAGCCGCAAATCCCGGCTTCTGCCGCAGAGTGCGAAATGCATAGCGGAAATCCTGCCACAGGTCCTCCAGCCAGCGTGTGCCGCGGGCATCGCGGCACAGCTCCTTCACCTGCTCCGAGCCGCCGAGAGCCAGCCTGGCGCGTCGTCGCGCCTCCTCAGCGTTGTGGCCACGCGCCATGAGATCGGCGGCGTTTTGGTCAAGATGGAAGCGCAATTCCTTTTCGAGTTCTTCTTCCAACTTCCTCCGATGCCAAAGGCGCTCGAACCAGATCATTTCGTACCTCCTTCGGCCATCCCGAGGATGAGGCCGACGGCTTCGGTCAATCGCTGCCAACTGGCAGCTTCGGTTCCGAGCTCGGCCCGCCCTTTGCGCGTCAGGCGATAGAACTTGGCTTCGCGCCCGGTCTCGGTCTCGTTCCAGTCCGCGGCCAGAAGGCCACGGTTTTCGAGCCGGTGCAACGCCGGGTAGAGCGAGCCTTGCGGAACCTGGACCACATCGCGCGACACCTGTAACAGGCGTTGCGCGATCGCGTATCCGTGGACCGGGCCAAGCGCCACGACTTTCAGGATCAACAGGTCCAGGGTGCCTTGCGGAAGGTTCGATTTCGCCGCCCTCATCGCTTATACCTCGGACTTCTACACATTAACACGAGCACCGGTAGAAGCGCAAGGTATGGGGCGGATTTTTTTTGCCCGCTTTCGAGGCGGAGAAGGGTCCGACCGATTCGACTCAAATCAAATCGCGATCACTGGTAGGCCTGAGGAGAATCGCTTGCCCTGAGCCTGCCGAAGGGAACTCCCGACTCACGATTTAGGAAGCTAGATCAGTAAGGGTATCTCGTTGATTTTGCGGCGCGGCTGGCAACCCTCATTTATTCAACACCACGCTCGGAACACCCAAGTTGTACCGATTTTGTGGTCGAAAACTTTAGCTCGGTATATCGGCGCGCGCGAGCAGTGTTCCCCCGCCGTTCAGCGGAGCACTAGACGGCCACATCCGGGGGACTGACCTCCGCAAGCGTCAGTTCCGACAGGCACTCATTTGCAGGCCCATGTCAACAATTCCCGCAAAAACTTAAGACTTCGCCAGGAATCAAGACGCCGATGCGGATTTCTACTTACGTATTAATACCTACCCATTCATCGACCCTGAGAAAATCCATCCTGATAGGTTTGGGTTCACCTGCCGGATCGGCAGGGGTGCCGCCATCGAACATGGTGTTGCTCGCCTTGGCCGCAGCCTCGATTTCCGCTTTCGCCTGAACCGGCGTGCTACCCGATCGGGCGTAACGCTCGAAGTGGTTTGCCATGCGTTTTCCCAAGCTGCGAGTTGTACTCCTCGGGTGCGCGGTGTAACTCAACCCCGCGGTGAGCGTCAGGTTGCATTCCTCTATTGCCTTCTTCGCGATCATGCATACTTGGAACGTCTCTTTTCTCCGGGCGACATGGCATGTTATAAAGTTGATTAACACCTGGTTGACGGGGCCTCTTTTTCCACACGAGTCACTAGGGAACTCGAAGTCGCAAGCATGCTCAAAGTTGCCACCGGATAGGTGGTCGGGTTGGAGCGCAAGGACTTGAAGGAATGACGCCGAGCCATGGTCGAGGCCAAGGTGCAAGAATTCAGAAATGAGACGACGGAAGATGTTCTCCCTTCCGAGTCCTACTCGACTTTGATATTGAGCAGCTCTTGAAACCAAAACAGGAACAGCCGCGCGTAGTACATGATTCCGCAATTGAACCGAAAGACGTCGCTCTAGCCGAGCAGGCCGAAGAATTTGGACTTGCCGTTCTTGCGCGCCAGCGGGAAGACGCCCGAGGCGACGATTCTTGCAACCTCGCCTATTGCAAGCGGGTCAGAAAGCGCGGCAGTCATCAGCTTGGAGCCAGGGGCGGTAGCCGCGACAGGCTAAATCCGAACCTGTTGGCACAGGTTCATGAGAGGTCTGACTTCTTCGAAAACGGCGAGCATGGATTCGAGCAAATCCACTCCGGTCGAGCCGCGGACTTCCTCTTCGGTCATGGGATAGTAAAGCTGGAAGCCTGCCCAGTGATTTGGCTCAGCTCGGGCGAGCGCGCGGCGGAGCGCAGCGGTTTGAAAATTTGCCTTGGAAAAGGTTTTTGATGCGGCGTCCCAGCCGCCCGCAAAAATCCGAAAGCCTTCGCGCCCGACCAATCGCTTGAGCTCGCGCTCGAGCGGGCTTCCGGCCCGGAGGCCGCGCACAAACCGGTGCCAGTCCCAATCAGGTTGGAGCTTGGCCTGCGGATGGTCGCGCAGCGCACGGAGGCAGCCGCGCTCGATTTGCAAGCCGCTTTTGAAAAGCTTCTCGTCGGTGTCCACGGAAATAAAAAACTTCGAGCAGCCAAAACTCACCTTCGAGGAAAGCGGCTTCGCCTCGCGGTTGGCGCGCGGGAGGAAGGCGATCCACTGCCAGAAGACCCCGCGGCCCCAGCGCTCGGTTACAAAACCCTGGCGGTAACGCGCCTCGAGCTCTGTCTTAAGCAAGCGCGTGATCCGCTCGTGGTCTTCGAGGTTGCCGACCCGGATGCCGCGCTTAAAGTCCAGAAACTCTGGCCGGAAGCCAACCGCGGCTCTCGGAACGGGCTCGGCAAATCGCCTTCGTCCAGGCATGGCAGGGATAGTAGAAGCGAAACCGCCTCGAAGCAATACGTGAGGCGTTTGGATCGCTTCCCCCAAGAAACTAACCCAAAGGCTGTGGCTGAGATTAAAAGCATTTGCCCTGATCGCTTGGAAGTGGTAAGCAAAACGAGACTTGCTTCCCCCCTTTACCGGTTCAGACTGTTTCGCGGCCAAGGAGTACTGGGGCGTAATTTTTGTCTCGCCAAATTGCTAAGAGTGTGATAGGGTTATAGTTGCAGTTTGTAGAGGTAATTCCGGCGTGTCTCGCTCGTGCTTGTGGAGTGCGCTTTACAGCGTTCCTTCAACCTGAGTGGCCCGCGGCGTTACAGCGGATCGGTCGGGTTCTACCGGTCGTCGCCGTATCTTCAAATAGCCAAATCATAGAGAAAAGGATGTTTCTAGAATGAAAGAACAAGGTACAGTAAAATGGTTCAATGCCGCCAAGGGTTACGGGTTCATTAAACGCGAATCCGGCGAGGACGTTTTCGTGCACTACTCGGCAATCCAGGGCGACGGATTCAAGACTCTTGAGGAAGGCGCGCGCGTCAGCTTTGAGGTCCGCAAGGGCCCCAAAGGGCTGCAGGCGGACGCCGTGGAGCGAGCGTAGGTCGCGCAAGCGGTTTGGGGCGGCCTTCCCGGCCGCCCCGGACCGAAACTTTCAACCCTCCGCCTAAACAAGCCGGCTGTGGCGGCAGGGGTGTTCAGCCGAGTGGGCCGGCGATGTGATTCGAGGAAGGGGATTTATGAATTTGAAAACAGGGCAGTACATTCGTCATTCCAAATACGGTACTGGCACCATCGTCGAACGCAATGAGGAGCGGACCACGGTGGAGTTCGACACCGCGGGTGTCCGCAAATTCGTCACCTCATTGGCTTCCTTCGAGATCGCGGAGGGGGAAGCTCCCATCAAGAAGAAGCGCAGTTCCAAGCGCCGCGTGAAGGCTCCCGCGGCACAGGTCTAATCACCGGACCGCGTTCGGAAAAGGTTTTGAACCAAGCGCCCGTCGCGGAGGCCAAGCCTCTTTCGACGGGCGAATTGTTTCCGGCGAGAGCGAGTCGCTGTAGCTTCCCCGCCGCCGAGCAGCGCTACCGCAATAGACCGTCACTATATTTCGCAGCCCTCAATAGGTTTTCAGAATCCTATCCCACGGCGCGCGCGCTTGGCGAGCGAGATAGGCCGAGGCCACCGAATCGTCCACAATTTCTTCCTTGATGGAATCCCAGCGGAGCTTGCGTCCGGTGCGGATGGCGATGTTGCCAAGGTGCGGGACGATCGTCGAGCGATGGCCGATCTCGACGTCCGCAGCGGGTTTCTGGCGCGATCGGACGCACTCGATAAAGTTTTTTGCGTGGAGCGCTGTCGCGTCTTCTTCCGCGCCCGTCTCCCGCTTCATGCGAAATCCTTCCGGCGGCTTGCCGGCGGGACTCCAGGCGCCGGGTCCCGATTCCCCATTGAGTTCGGGATAAATCTCAAAGCCGATGCGGTCGGCAAAAAGCGTGCCCTGGGTTCCATAAAACGCCATGCCGTGCGGCCGGTCGTCCGGGCCGCGCGTCAGGTAATAGTTCATTCCCGGCGTGCGCCCGCCCAAGCCGTGCCCGTTGAGCATCGAGGCCTCATAATTCAGGATGAAGCTGGGGTATTCATAAGTGATTTGGAGCGTGTCGGGCGTGTCCGCGCCATCCTGGAGCTCGTAGCGGCGGCCCCAGCCCGCGACGGCGAGCGGGGCGTCAACGCCCATCACCTGGTGCACAGTGTCGAACCGATGTGTCCCATAATCGGTGGTCATGCCGCCGGCATAATCCCAGAACCATCGGTATGTGACGGCATACCGGTTTTTGTTGAAGGGAACCGCGGGCGCAGGACCAAGGTAGAAATCCCAGTCGAGCCCCGCCGGCGGAGCGGAGTCCGGCGCGCGACCGATGCCGTCGGGCGACATATTCAAATAATTCCACACGCGCACAAAATGCACGGGGCCAAGCTCGCCTGACTGGATGATCCGCGCCACCTCGCGGAAATGTGCTGCCGAGCGGTGCTGCGTGCCGGCCTGAACCACGCGGTTCGAGCGGCGCGCGGCGTCCACCATGGCGCGTCCTTCCTTAATCGAATAGGCCAGGGGCTTCTCGACGTAAACGTCCTTGCCGGCTTGGCACGCGAGCACGGTCGCGATGGCGTGCCAGTGGTCGGGCGTGGCGATGAGCACCGCATCTACCCCCTTGTCGTCGAGGAGTCGCCTGAAATCTTGAAACGCCCGGCAGCCCGGCGCGCCCCAGCCTTTGGCTGCCGTGGCCCGCGCCTCGTAGACGTCCGCGACAGCGACAAACTCGACGTTCGAGATTTGGCTCATAAGCCCCGCTACGTATTGCCCGCGGCCACCGCAGCCGATGAGGCCCATGTTTACCCGGTCGTTTGCGCCCAGAGCCTTTCGCGCCGCCAACGCGCTGCCCAAAGGAACAGCGGCCGCTTGCTTGATGAAGTCGCGCCTTTTCATCTCGACTTCACCTCCTTCCTAGATTCCGATCATACTTGAGTCGCCTGTTGGATTCCTCTGGGCCTTCACTGCGCTAGGCCGCAGCGCTGCGCTTTAGGGCCTTCGCGATGATTTCGTTTCCACAGTTAAAGGTTTTTGGAAAGGGCACGGATTTATCCGTGGCGAATATGGGCCGAATACGAGAGGGCTTTCAGGCCCAGAAGTTTAGGCCCTCTTGGGCTGAAGCCGGACCATTCTTCGGGGCCTCCCAGCGTAGGCGGGTTCCCACAGCAGGTCTATGGGCATGCCCTCTCGCAGTTTTTACAAGACCTCCTCAGCCCGGGATGACGCGCTGCTCAGCTTGAATCTTCCGTCGCACCTTGCGATATTCCTGGTGCGCGTCCATCCCAACTGACGGATTGTTCTGTGTTAATCTATAAGGAGCGGCGACTTCGGGCCTGTAGCTCAGATGGATAGAGCAACGGTTTCCTAAACCGTGGGTCGGGAGTTCGAATCTCCCCAGGCCTACCACTATTTTGAATGGGTTAGCGGAAAACCGAAGGACTGGGCGAGTACATTTTCGTACAACTTCGGATACTCACACATTCAAAAGCACCTTTGCCAGCCGTTTGCCAAGGTGCTGGCCGGCTTTAAAATACCAGTGCTGCGATCGTCTCACCAGGGTTCTGGTATGACTTCTGGCCATGTTTCGATTCGTCAAGCTCTGCTGTGGGTCATTAGTTCGCTCCTTTCGCGCGTATGGAAGTCCCCATCTGGAAAATCTGGCCGCAACTCACCTTTCTTCGATATCGCCGGGACGCCATCGCCGCGATGGATTTCTTCTCGGTTCCGACGATCACGTTTCGCGTGCTCTATTGCTGCTGCTTCGTCAAGGCCATGATCGTCGACGCATTCATAGGCTGCTACCACAGAGGATCTGCGCGTCGGCCAGGGATTCTTGGTTCAATTCGCAGGCCGCACTTCTAACGTCTGCGAGGGGAATCGCGCCATTTTCGAAGCGGATGAGATCTTGGCAACAGACAGGCCAGCTTCCAGGACTTTTCGTGCGGGAAGGATGGCCCGACAATTCCTTACCTTCGACCCATCCCGTAATAGCGGAACCCTGCCTCTTTTGCCTTGGCGGCATCCATAGCGTTCTTGGCGTCAACCAGCAGGTCTCCGCGCATGCCCGCCTTGAGCTTCTCCAAGTTCAGAGCCCGAAACTCATTCCACTCCGTCGCGGTTACAAGGGCGTCGGCGCCTTCGGCAGCTTCGTACGCATTCGCACAATACTTCACCGCATGGCCGTTAAGTACGCTGGCGCTGGCCGCCATCGCGACCGGATCATACACCTGCAAAGTACAGCCCTCCGAGCGCAAAGCTTCGCAGATCCTGACCGCACGCGACTCGCGGACATCGTCCGTGTTAGGTTTGAAGGAGAGGCCCAGGACGCTGACGGTCTTGTCGGCGAGGCCTCCAAGGCCTTGCCGAACCTTTTCGACGACCCGGAGATACTGGCTTTCATTTACTTCCACTGCCGCCTCGACCGTCCGGACGTTCACGCCAAACTTCCGGGCTGTCGTGCAAAGGGCCCTGGTGTCCTTGGGAAAGCAGTACCCTCCGAAACCCGGCCCGGGGTGGAGGAATTTGGAGCCGATTCTTCCGTCCAAGCCAAGCGCACGGCCGATCACATGGATATCCGTACAGGGGCCGATGGCATCGCACAGGTTTGCCAGCTCATTGATGAAGGAGATTTTCAGAGCGAGGAACGAATTCGCCGCGTACTTGGTCAGTTCGGCGGTCTCGCACGTGGTGATGACAAACGGGGTCTCATTCAAGTAGAGCCGCTGATAGATGTCCTTCATGATCCCCACGGCCCGGCCCGAGGGGCTTCCAATGACGATGCGGTTGGGGTGAAAGAAATCTTCGACCGTCGACCCTTCCCTCAGAAATTCCGGGTTGGAGACCACATCGAATTCAACGGGGCGTTCGAGGCGGCTGGAGATTCTTTCGCGTAACTGGGCCGCCGTACCGACGGGCACAGTGCTTTTGGTGACGATCACCTTGTAATCTTCCATGGAGTCCGCGATTGAATCGGCCACCGACCAAATCTGACTGAGGTCCGGCTCTCCATTCAGCCCCCCGTTCGTGCCCACAGCAATAAAGATCACCAGAGAATTTCGGACTGCGCTCTGGATATCCGCGGAGAAACTCAGCCGTCCTGCCTGGGTGTTCCTGCGCACCAGTTCCTCGAGACCCGGCTCAAAGATCGGAACCTTCCCCTCCCCCAGGCGCTGGATTCGCTCCTGGTTGATATCCGCGGAGGTCACCATCAGGCCCAGGTCGGCGAGTCCTCCCGCGGTGACCAACCCCACATATCCCGCCCCCATCACCGCGACGTGCATAGGTCCATGGCTCCTTTCCGGGAATTAACCGCCACCGCGAAAAGCGGGCGGGGGTGCGACCTGAAATACAGCACGCCCGCCCACCACCCCAGGAATGCCCGATATTCATCGTTGAGACCGCCCCGCAGCACGGTTTCAAGCATCATCAGCTTTAGAAGTTGAACCTCACAAAGAGTTGGACCTCGCGCGCCGGATTTGAACGTCCTGAAAACCGTAACGGCTTCCGGGGCGGACCTCGAAGCCGGGCAGGCGCGTGGCCGCTCCCCCCACATATATTCCCGCCCAGCGAAACCCGCCGGCGCAACCGCCATCGGGAATGCAACAGCAACGGCTTCCGAGGCAATTCTCATTTCTTCACCTTCAGTTTTCGCGACTGTAAGAATCCCCGCGCCGTTGGATGGGCGTCAGAAGAAGAGAGGACTCTTGATCCATGGCCGGAGCGCTCAATACCCGCAGCGCCTGGTCGAGCATGATTCCGACCTGTTCGCGCCACTGAGGAAGCTGGCTCTTCAAATCGCGTTTCGCAGCCTCCATATAAAACAAGGCTTGATAGACGGGCAGCCGCGCCAGAACCTCCCAAGGACCCGAACAAACGTAGTTCCACAGGAAAGTTTCCGCTACACTCTCCAGCGCATGATGGTCGCCCAGGCGCTCCAGGGCCAGCCGCTGGAGTTTGACAAGAAACCACGCCACGTCTCGGCTGGGGTCTGCCAAGACAAAGTTATCCCAATCGATAGTTACGGTCCGGCCCTCGGCCAAAATCACATGCGAGGGTTGGTAACTTCCATGCGCCGCGCGTAACTCCATCGGGGCGAGCGCCGATGCCGCGGCAACGAGCTTCTGGAAAACCGCTTCGGCCTTGCCCGCAAACGGTTCCCCTAGGCTCGCCAGCCGGAGCGCCCAACGCTCCGCGCTCGCCAGCTCTTCTCTTAACACTGTGGCTTTACCCAAGCGGGGAGCGGTGGTATGAAACTGCGCCAGCCAGCTTCCGCACCGCTGGGCGGCTGCAAGTTGTTCGGACAGGCCGTCCTCCACAAGGACCTCTTCGACGGACCTGCCTTCGACGCGCTCCTCGAAACGCAGGCGCATCGAGGGCACATAAGCAACCGGCTGAGGAATGGAGTACTCCGCTTCCGCATGGAAGCCCGCTCGCCAAAGCTTTTCCATGATTTCAAACACTTCGACGCGGTCGCCGAGGTAAACCTTGCCGATCAGGTCGTGGGTTCCGGTTTCCGTCTTCAGAGCCACCGCGAAGGTACACTGGCGGGCTCTGTGCAGCCGCAAGATGCGGACTCGAACCTCCTCGAGACCGCCCCATCCGGCGTTGCGGGACTGGCAAAGGTTCGTGAGCTCGCCGCGAAGCTCGGCGAGGTTGAGGAGGGTCTGCAAGGGTGTTACGTCGTTCAGGTTGACGACGCCATAGGCTGTTTCCACCAAAGTTCTCTCCTCCCTCTCCTATTCAAGGCGTCCAAGGCCTCTTCCAGCATTGTTTCCGCCCACACGCGCCACGCCGGCCCCTGGCTCGCCACGTCGCGTTGCGCACCGCGCGGATACGGCGCCGCCCCGAGGAACGGCACTTTCCGTTCCAATGGCTTCGCCGCTCATAGAGCGGCGCTACAGCGCCCGAAACCGCGTTTTTCGTCATCCTCCTAGAGAGCGCTCGCCGCCGCGGGCATGGCCGGGACGATTTCCGCTCCAAAATCGGGGACTTCCTTACTCACTGCGCGCACCGCCTCCTGGAAGTAAGGCAGCACCATCCTGAGGCCCTCCCGGCGCGATACCTTGGGGGACCAGCCCAAAATCCGCTGTACCAGACCAGTGTCGGGACGGCGCTGGCGCGGATCATCCTCGGGCAGCGGACGGTAAACAATTGCGCTACTGCTCCCCGTGACCTCCAGAATCTCGACTGCCAAATCCCGCACGGTCACTTCTTCTGGGTTCCCCAGGTTGACGATGATGGGCTCGTCGCGGTCCAGCAGCATCAACCGGAAGATGCCCTCGACCAGGTCACTGACGTAGCAAAGGCTTCGCGTCTGCGACCCGTCTCCGTGCACCGTCAGAGGTTCTCCTTGCAATGCCTGCGACATGAAGTTGGGGAGAACGCGCCCGTCGTTGAGGCGCATGCGTCGGCCGTAAGTGTTGAAGATGCGCGGGACTCTGACCCGAACGCCGTGCGTGCGAGCATATGCAAGCGTCACAGCCTCGGCGTATCGCTTTGCCTCGTCGTAAACGCTCCGCGGGCCGACGGGATTGACCTTCCCCCAATAGCTCTCGGGCTGTGGGTGAACTTCCGGGTCGCCGTAAACCTCCGAGGTCGAGGCCAGCAGGAACGTGGCGCCCTTGGTCCTCGCCAGTCCCAGCGCGTTGTGAGTGCCGAGGCTCCCCACCTTGAGCGTGGCGATGGGATGCTCCAGGTAATCCTGGGGGCTGGCAGGGCTGGCAAAGTGCAGCACATAATCCACGGGCCCTTGAATGAAAATCGGCCTGGTCACGTCATGCGGAATGTACGCGAACCCCGGCTCGGATCCCAAATGCGCGATGTTTTTCTCGCTTGAGGTCAACAGGTTGTCCAGACAGAGAACCTCGTAGCCTTCCGCGAGCAGGCGTTCGCAGAGGTGGGAACCGACGAACCCTGCGCCGCCGGTGATGACCGCTCGCGCGGGAGTCCTTCGCTTCCCGTTCCCGCGGACCGGGGCACAGGCGCCAGGCCGAAAAATTCGAATTTCGCCGTTGTCAGAATTCTTGCTCATGAGGTCATCTCCTTCTCGCGGCTCCTCCGCCGCTTGCAAACTAACTTATTCAACCCATTCCGGGGCTTACATTAACTGCTCTCGAAATGGTCTTCCAAAACCCTCTCAAGAATCCATCAGCAGGGTCTGCTCAGCCATTAGCTTTTCTCCCGGCAAAGATGCTTCCCCCGCGCGCGATATGCTCCCGACCCTCGAGCCAATCATTCGCCTCGGTGATGCCCTGCAATTTCCCGTGCGCCATTTCCAGCACCAGCTCGCAATCCCGGAAGACATTTAGCCGGTGGGAGATCAGAAGCGTGGTGCGACCCTTCATCAAACGTCCCATCGCCTCCAGGATCGAGGCTTCCGTACCCACATCCACGGCGCTCGTGGGTTCATCAAGAATGAGGATAGGTGCGTCCTTCAGGAAGGCGCGAGCCAGCGAGATCCGCTGCCGCTCTCCCCCCGAGAGACACATTCCTCGTTCGCCGACGAGCGTGCGGTAACCGTGGGGAAAGAGCCTGATGAACTCATCGGCGTCGGCGGCTTTCGCGGACCGAACGATCTCTTCAAACGTCGCCTCAGGGCGGGCGTAAGCAATGTTCTCCGCGATGCTGGTGGAGAACAGCACGGGCTCCTGGGGAACAAAGGCAAACTGGTTGCGCAAATCCGCCAGCCGGTATTCCCGCAGGTCAACACCATCGAGGAGAATCTGACCCGCGGTGGGATCGTAGAAGCGCAGCAACAAGCTCAACAGCGTGGTCTTGCCCGCGCCCGTCTCCCCGGCCACGCCGGCGCGAGTCGCCGGCTCGAGCTGGAAGGAAATCCCGTCCAGCACTGGGCGGTCGGGGCCGTAGCCAAAGGAGACGTTCTGAAAAACGATCTCGCCCGCCGCGCGCACGAGCGGCCGCGGATGGGGTCTTTCGACCACTTCCGGCGCCTCGTCGAGCAGCGCAAAGGCGCGCTCAGCGCTGGCCAGTTGGGATTGCAGGGTCGCGGATTTCTTCGCCATGGTCTTCAGGGGTTCGTAAAGTTGCGTCAAGTAGCCCATCAGCAAGAGAAGATCGCCGAGGCTCAACACCCCCAACTGGACTTGGCGGACTCCTATCAGAAGTACCGTCGCCGTCCCCAAAGCTGTCGTCAACCCGATGACCACTCCGTACTGGCCCTCGACGAACGCCAGGCGGAGTCGCGCGCGCATGCCTTCCCGTGAGCGCCCCACGAAGCGCTTTTGCTCGCTCTCCTCGCGGACGAAGGCTTTCACGATGCGGAGCCCCTGCAACACCTCCTGCACCACCGCCAGCGCGGATTTCTCCAGGACTTTAACCTCGCGCGATCCCCGGCGCAGCCCGCGCCGAAAGTGCTTCCCGAAAAGAAAGAGGGCGGGCGATATCAGTACCGCCACCAGGGCCAATTGCCAGGAAATGCGGACTGTAACCAAGAGCATGCCGGCTATGGTAAAACCCGAACTGATGAATGGAATCACCGTGTCAATGGCGATCGATTGGACGGACATCGCATCGTATTGAAGCCGGTAAAGGGATTCCGCAGTTCCCGTCGTGTCGTGGAACAGCAAGGAGAGCCGCTGGGCGTGCCGGAAAAGCTCGCTCCGAAGTTCCAGGAGCAGTTTCTCGCCCGTGTAGGCGCGCAGCAGCGAAACCGCCATTCCCTGAAGCTGGGTCAGCAGTGCGACGGCCACCAGGAGCCCCACCGCGAACAGCAAAGCGGCGGCGTGCGTAGGCCGGGCCAAGGACGGTATAATCCTTCCGAGCGGGACCAAGAAATGCGGGAGAGGGAGCGACCCGATCCCAGTATCCACGGCGATCTTGAGCGGCAGGGGCGTCAGCAGCGCCAGGGGCGTCGCCAGCAGGCTGAGCAGACAGAACCCGAGAATGTGCCACCAGAATGGTTTCGCCAGGCGCAGAAGCCGCCGATAAAGCGTCAAGTCGTGTTGTAGGGTCCCGGCGCGCTGGATCATGCCTTATTCCTTGAAACCCAGTTCCCTCAGCGACTGATAAATAGGCGACGCAGCTCCCGCGCAGTCGCGGAACAAAAGGGCCGCAAGCGCGATGGCCACACCGCCGAGAATCACGGCGGCGGCGGGGGCTCGGTCGAAGGCCGCAGCGGTCGCCAGCCCAATGAAAACCAGAGGAGCCCAAACTCCAAAAGCCGAGGCAGCGGGGCAGACGCGCGCGCGCACGAGTTGATGACCTCCGCCATCCACCTCCGAGGCCATTTGGAGCCGCATGTCGCCCATCAGGCCGCCCTCCACTTCTAAGTCCCAGGTGTCGTAATCGCCTCCCCGTCGCACTACCGCGCCCCCCGCACGGAGAATCGCTTCCAGAGCTTCTAACCTTTCCGGCGACTCCTCCCAGCTCCTGCTCCCCAGCCAAACGGTTGTTCGCCGGGGAAACGAGAGCCGCAAGCTGTTGCGCCTTCGCCAAGGTGCAAGGCCGTGAGCCAGCCGGCCCCACAAGCGCGCCAAGGGCTGAAGGGCGTCGAGAGATACCGTGAGGAGGTTTTGTCCGAGCCGCGCGAAGCGTCCCGCGCGTGCGGTATCAAGTCCCTCGCCCCACACACTGCGCACGACCTGAACGAGCGGCAAGGAGAGGATCAGGATCGCCAGCGGCAAGGCCAACCACAAAGGCTTCCACACGAAACCCATGAGCCCGAGAGCTCCAAGCGCAAGCGCGATAAGGTACCTCTCCGGCATCAGCGGCAGGATGTCGAGCAGTCTTGGAGTGGGCGCGTATAGCCGCGTATATGCGGCGGTTCCCCAGGTGCCGAAATAAATACGTCCGCGCCCTCGCTCCAAGAACGAAGAGACACCGCCGTAAATGCGTCCCCCCCAGGTGATATGCCCAACGGAGTTGTATTTCTCCGGCCACTTTTTCTCGAGCAGCGCCTCCGCTTTGCCGTACCCTTTTTGTTGCCGCCAATAGGCCCGTACGGAGTTGCGGTAGTGGTGCCAGACGAC
>Ga0066709_100001663_pt1 | contig 15052 bp, 9 predicted proteins | sample GraSoiAngelo_158_FD_79665 | JGI IMG/M metagenome (GOLD analysis project Ga0066709, IMG submission 79665) | Grasslands soil microbial communities from the Angelo Coastal Reserve, California, USA - 14_1009_16_30cm | ecosystem: Environmental > Terrestrial > Soil > Grasslands | place: USA...
GAACAGTTGACCGTGGCCGGCAGAGGTTTTAGCTTGCTGCTGGTATGGCTGCTAATGGCCGGGGAGATCTATACCACATTCTCCTTCCTCGGAGCCAGTGGCTGGGCGTACTCCAAAGATGGCCCGACCTTGTACATCCTGGGCTACCTCACACTGGCCTACGTTGTATCGTTCTACATTCTGCCGCAAATCTGGGAAGTGGGTCGAAAGTATGCGCTCCAGACCGAAGCGGATTTCTTCGAAAGGCGATACGGCAGCAAGTACCTGGCCGCGCTCGTGTCCTTGGTGGGGGTCGTCTTCATGATCCCGTACTTGCAGCTCCAGCTCACAGGACTTGGGATCATTGTGCAGGTGGCAAGTTTTGAGGGTCGTATTTGCCAGCGGCGTACGGGCGGTGGCGTGGGTCAGTGTATTGAAGGATTTCTTGTTGTTATCTGCTGCCCTGGCAATTGGTATTGGGGTGCCCTACATCCACTTTGGGGGCATCAGTCCCATGTTCGCAGCGCTCGTGCACGCTAAACCCGACCACCTGATCATGCCGGGCGCCACCAAGAACCTTGGTCACGCTTGGTACGTCTCCACCGTTCTGCTGACCTCGCTGGGGTTCTACATGTGGCCGCAGGCGTTCGGGAGCAGCTTTACTGCCAAGAGTGGCAACATCTTGCGCCGGAACGCCGTGATCATGCCTCTCTACGGCATTACGTTACCGTTGATCTTCTTCGTAGGTTTCGCCGCGATTCTGGTTGTGCCCGGCCTGAGCAATGGCGATCTCTCTCTGTTGACGGTTGTGCGCAAGACCTTCCCTGCTTGGTTCTTGGGCGTGATCGGCGGGGCAGGTGCTCTCACCGCAATGGTTCCGGCAGCCATCCAAATACTGACCGCGGCCACGCTGTTCGCCAAGAACCTCTATCGCCCCATCTTCGCACCCAACATGACCGACCAGCAGGTCGCGAGGTTGGCTAAGACCATGGTGTTGGTGATCACCGCTGTTGGCCTATACTTCGCCATCTATAGCTCCACAACTCTTGTGTCCCTCCTGCTGTTGGGATATGCCGGCGTGACGCAATTCTTCCCCGGCGTCGTCCTCGGCCTGTATTCAAGACGGGTGACGATGGCTGGCGTCCTATCAGCAATGGTCGTCGGCGTCGCCACTGTCGCGTTTTTGATGCTGAGTAAACGGGGCCCCTTCATCGGCTTGAATGCCGGCTTCATTGCGTTGCGTCTCAATTTTGCGGTTACCGGAGCAATCAGCTTGCTCAGGCCCATTGAGGTAAGCGGATTTGAGGAACCCCTTCCCAGGAGTGTAGCCCAATGAGACAGCGTGCGAGCCGTAAACTGGGCGAGTCCATCCGTTTCACGGCGAATGCGGCTTCGGCGCTTCACTCGTTTGACGAACACTCACAGCCGCCCGGGATAGTTTCCGACGGCGTTTTTGCACCATCGGATGTGGAAATATCACAGTGTCTTAATTCCGGTCAGGATTAGGGAGCATGTGATCACGAATTATCGCTGGCAGATCGTGGCAAGCGGAAATAAACTGACGGAGAGTTCGCTTGGTCGCGCCGAAGGAGTCGAATTCTTGTATGGAAAGGCCACCTTCGGTGTAAGCGCGCTCGAAGTCGGGGAATTTCGAAAGGAGATCGTCAACGATCCCGGGAGAGACGGGGTTGTCGATCCGGGGCATGACTTCGATGTTGCTCGCGTTGAATCGGACCTGCCACTTGTGGGGCGGCGAGATAACAACCTCCCCACCGATGAATTCACTCCAGTGCATGTGATTGCGGAAGGCAGCTGAAACCAGACGGATACGGTAGCCGCGTTCACGGAAGATTCTGTAAGTTTTCTTGAAGACGGCGACTCCGGCCCATTCCAGATAGCCAGGATCGGTTGTGGTCATGTCCTTCTCCGCCTGAACCTTCAGCCAGTCGTCTAGCCTTCCCACCATGATCGTGCATACGGGGCCCATGGCGGAGATGTCCTTGCCTTGCATTTGCCGGCGTTTCAGACCGCGCTCCACGGCTTCGCCGACGGCGATGCATTGCGGCAGAGTGAAGCAAACCGTGGCATTGATGCTGATGCCCTGGCAGGTAGCCTCTTCAATGGCGGCAATGCCTGCTTTTGTGACGGGAATCTTGACGATCATGTTGGGCGCTAAGGCATGGAACCGCAGAGCCTGCGAGAGAATTGCCTTGGAGTCTCGATAGAAGCGAGGATCCGTCTGGATGGACAGCCGACCGTTAATTTTTCGAGATTCCTCGAAGACCGACAGGAGGAGTTCCGCTCCTTTGATCGATATTTCTTCCACCACCTTCCAGGCGATCTGGTCTTCTGTAGCGAAGGGCATCTCGTCGATGAGTTCGTGGATGCGATCCTTCCAGAGATGCATTTCCTTTTTAAGTACTTCGCCAACGATGACAGGATTGCAGGTAGCTCCAACCGCTCCGTGCTCGAGCGCATAAGTTAATTCCTGTATGGATGCCGAATCGTTCCAAAGACAAGTCGAAGTCGTCTGGGTCATTTCGTGCAGGACGCTCCTGTACTTCACCAGTGACTTCGTAAGCTACCCTCTCGCCATTTGACAGGTGCCGCGTAACTAGGCGGGTGGCGGTGATTGCTGAGGCACTGATTCGCCCGCCCGCGACTAAGTTGTGCTGACTGACGGTGCGTAAGTATACACCTGTTGGCGGGAAAAGAGACTATTTCCCGAAACGTTTTGGCTCGAGTTCGACAGAATTAATGTAGCCAACTAATCCAAACAGGAGTATTAGCATGTTTCAGTAAGGCCTGCGCTTGGATAATATCGAAATATTTTGGGTAGTCAAGCGCAGAGGGGCGTTGCTTTTTTCCTATGGGACTTCTGGGGAGAGTCATGAGCAAGGCGAGGACAGCCAGGTTGAGGTCGAAAGCGAAACGCGTAAAACACCACGTTACAATTCGCGAAGTGGCGAAGGCAGCCAGGGCTTCCGTCTCCACAGTTTCCGCCGCGCTGAACAATTCGGACTATGTCAGCACCGACATGCGGAGTCGAATTGATGATGCGGTCAAGACGCTTCGCTATCGTCCGAATGACCTAGCCAGGGGACTTCGACTCCAACGAACTCACTCGATTGCCATCGTTGTCCCGGATCTTTCGAACAACTTTTACATCGAACTGGTTCGTGGGGCCAAGGATTACTCTGCCTCAGCGAATTACACTGTGTTGATCGGAGATTCCAGAGACAGTTGGGAGGAGGAGCGCAATTATCTCGATTCGTTTCATCGTCGGCGAGTCGATGGTGTTGTACGAGTCCCTGCAATAAACGCCGCCGGGGGGAAAGCCAGATCGATTCTGGGAAATCTTCCGGTGGTTTATGCGGACCGTTACCCACTGGTGCGTGACTCCTATGTCGGAAGAGTCGGAGTAGACAATGCCCGGGCGGCCGAAAGCGCCACTCGCTACCTACTGAGTCTGGGGCACCGCCATATCGGGGTAATCACGGGTGATCCTTCCAGCGGAACTTCCGTCGACAGGCTCCAGGGATTCACTCACACGCTTCGCATCGCGAAAATCCGCCCCGACCGTTCGATGATTCATACCGGGCACAATGACATGGAAAGCGGCCATTTTCATGCGATGCAGCTTTTGACAGGAGCCCAGCGTCCCACGGCAATATTCTGTACCAATAACATGATGGCTTTGGGTGCGCTGGCGGCCATACAAGAGATCGGACTGGCTTGCCCGGAGGATATCAGCTTGCTCGGGTTCGACGATTTCTATTGGGCGACGCTGCTGCGGCCGAGACTCACGGTGGTCCGCCAGCCTGCAAGAGAAATAGGAATGGTAGCGGCGAGACTTTTGATCGATCACATTGAAGGCCGGCCCAGCGTGCCTTCGCCGGCGCTGCTCGAGACACAACTCATCGTTCGAGACTCCTGCTGCCCTCCGAAAAAGGCGTAAACGCAGCGCAACAACGCGGGAATCAGCCGAGAGGGCCCCTTGCGCCATCTTTTTGCGCAGTCTCAAGCAGTCACGGTGGAGCGGTTCTCCGCTGGAGCAAACGGCCACAACCTAACCGCTCTGGCCCGAAAGAAGTACGCAGCCAATCCCAGCAACAAGAGGACAACGGCAGTGCCCAGAAACTGGCGTTGCTCCGGTGTGGCTGCGACGTAAATCCATCCCACAAGCGCGACGAGGGCGGGAATGGGATACAGCCACATGCCATAGGGACGATGGATTTCCTTCCGATACATATGGATGGCGAACACGGCTAAGATCTGGGGGATGAACTGGAAGACAATCTGGATGATCATGAGCGCCGAAAGCAGCCGTTCTAACGACAACCAGCAGAGCGGAATGGCCAGGGCATTGATGGCCAGAAGAGAAACGGTAGGGAAGTGGCCCGTGGGATGTACGCGGCCGAACACTCTAAAAAAGTTTCCCTCGGCGCCCGCCGCATATAGGATTCGAGAGTATCCCAGGATCATAGTGAAAATCCCGCCGAGTGTAGCGGTCAGAATGAGGCATGTCATCACGGCGGCCGCGCGCGGGCCGTGCAGCTTGCCGATGAACTCAGATACTACCGCATGAGAGATGGCGGCCTCGCGCCAGGGAATTGTTCCAACGATCACCATACTCATCAAGAGGTACAGCACCGCAACGATCAGGACCGAGAACACGATGGCTCTGGGGATATTTCTGGCAGGGTTTTTGACTTCACCTCCGAGGTAGGTGATGTTGTTGTACCCGCCGTAGTTATACATCGCAATTAAGGTGGCAGCCGCTAAGCCGAAGAAGAAAGACTTGGATACATGAAAGGCGCCGGGCGGAAAGTCGAAGGCCATTTTTGTGTTCATATGAATCAGGCCGGAGCCGATCACCCAAAACATGGCAGTGAGCACGACCCCGAGCATGACGACCGACATACGCCCCACAGTTTTGATGGGACGGTACAGCAGGAAGGTAATCAGAACGCAGGCTGCCGCGGCGAGGGCACCGACGCCAGCGTGCGTCAAGCCCGGAAAGAAATAATGCGTGTATTCTGCAAAGCCGACGCAGGCGGCCGAAATGGCCAGGGGAGCAACAAAAATCGTTTCCCACAGGAAGAGGAAGGAAAACAGAATGCCCCAGCTGCGGGGATTGAAGGCCTTGCGGAAGTAGATGTACGCCCCTCCCGCTCCCGGCATGGCAGCACCCAGTTCCGCGTAAACCATGCCATCACAGACGGAAAACAATGCGCCCAGAAACCAGCCAAGCACAGCCTGGGGCCCGCCCATCGCAGAAAGGATTACGCCAATGGTGATGAAAGGCCCGATGCCAATCATCTCGAGCATGTTTACGGCCGTGGACTGAACCAGGCCCATTCCGCGAACGAGTTTCTGTGAAGCTCCTGCGATCTCGGGCGGAAGATGGGGTGCAGAGTTTTCGGCCAAGTCAGGTGTCCGGGAAAAAAGATGTATTCAACAACGCGCGGGCACTATAGCAGCGTCATCGGGCTGGGAGCAAGGGAAGAAGCGCGAAAAACGCTGAAACGTTTCGGTATGTGCGAACCCAAAGCGCAACGGTGCGATATCCGTATTCGTGCGACGAAAAATGGGCGTGGACAAGCCGGGGAATCTTACGTTAGCCTGCAGGCAAATTTTGAGGATGAGGGCATATGACAGAGATTAGAAGGAGGGATCTATTGCTGGCGGGACTGGCCCTTCCCGGGATCGTGGGGGCTGTTAATCATGGTGCTGGCGATGACAGTTCGGAGCCAAAACGATTCGAGGATACTGTCGGGTTCGAAGTGGCGGACGTTGTGTCCCGCTGTCGCCTTGCGATTCTGCCCCTCGGCAGCCTGGAGTTTCACGGTCCCCACAATCCCCTTGGTTCGGATTCCATCATTATCTCAGGAATTGCGGAGCGCGTGGCTGCACGGACGGCCGGGCTGCTCTTTCCGACAATCAGATTTACGCAGTGTCCCGCGCATACGGCACAGTTTCGCGGGACCATCTCGATTCGGCCGGAGGTCATGACTATGTACTTTGTGGACGTGCTGCGCAACATTGCGCGTCTCGGATTCCGCAAGATTTTCATCCTCAACGGGCATGACGGCAACATCGGGCCGGGACGTGGAGCAATCGCCCAAGTCGCAGACGAGACTAAAGACGCGGCTCTGCTCTTTGTAAGCTGGTGGGAATTTCTGCCCGGCGAAATGATGAAGACTTTGGCTATGTTTCACCAGGCCAATGGAGGGCACGGGCACGGCGGACCGCTGGAAACCTCTGCGATGGCCGCGTTCCGTCCGGATCTGATGCATCTGGATCAGGCGAAGGATTTGGCGGAAACGCCGGACCTTTCTGGCGGGCCGCCGTACTTTCTGCAGAAATCCACGGCGACCGACTGGCCGGGATATTCCGGAAAGGTCAGCGAAGCCTCCGCGGAGAAGGGAAGAAAGATCATCCAAATAAGTGAGGACGGAATCGTGAGACTTATCGAGAATTGGTTGAAGCACGACGAAGTTCCCGGCAGTTGGTAGGCCGAGAGGAATCCGGTAGCCATTGTTTCGCGCAGACGAGCGCTTGGCTACGATGAGTAAGGGAATCCGGAGAAATGGTTATCGTGACGGTGTGGGGAAAGTTGTGGCGAGGAATCCTGGTTACGGCCGCTCTCCCGCTCTTCTGTTTCACGTCCACAATTGCCGGACAGCAGAATCCGAGTTCCCGCCGAACGCATTCGCCCCAAGCCTCGAGTCTGCTCGCGGAAGCGCAAACCGCTCTGGCGCAGGGGGACCCGAAGAAGGCGATAGCAATTCTTTCGAGCCATCTTCAGGCTCACCCTAAAGATATTCGCGCCCGGCTTGCGCTCGGTCAGGCATACGTCATCGCAGGACAGAACGACCAGGCGGAGGCCGAGTTCCAGACAGTCCTGAAGGATGCTCCAGGCGATGTCACTGCGCTCGCGTCAGTCGGCGAGATCTATCTGCATGAGGGCCAACTCGATAAGGCCGAGGCGATGTTGGGCCGCGCAACAAAAGCTAGGGGCAGCGCCCCGCGCATTCGACTGCAGTGGGCAGTCGTGCTCGCACGCCTCCATAGATATAAGGAAGCGCAGAGCGCTTTAGCTGGTCTAACTCCACCCAGTGAGCCTGAAGAACGCGTGGGGTTCCATCGGCTGAAGGCTTCGGTAGCTTCGGGGCTTGGAAACCCTTCGGCAGCCGCATCGGAAATGGAGAAGGCTCTTGCTCTACAGCCGCAGGACGCCGGGCTGACCATGGCAACGGCAGTGGCAGAGCTGCAATCCGAGAATTGGCGTCGTGCTGCCAGCCTGGCAGAGCCTCTGTATTCCCGCACTCGCGATCCACAAGCGGGGCTCGTTCTTCTGGAAGCACAGTTGGGAATGAATGGGGATTTCCATAAAACTTTGGAATTGTTGCACGCCTCACAATTGAAACCCGCAGAGGAGTTGGCCTTTCGGCAGCGTTTGGCAGAGGTTCTGATCTCTCACGGCGAATTCTCCGCGTCCATTGAAGAGCTGACAAGAGCAGTGGAGCTCGACCCCAATCGGGGCGACTTGGCCTACAACCTGGCTCTCGCGCAGTTCAAGGCAGGGCGTCTGGACGATTCGCTGCAGAGTGCAGAAAAGTGCAGAGCTTTCGACGACACAGCCGATCTAGAAGACCTGCTTGGCGACATCCAGGAAGCGCGTGGCGACAATTTGGCCGCTGCGCGCAGTTACCAGGCCGCAGTGAGGCTTGCACCGAACGAGGAAAAGTATCGCTTATCACTCGCAGTGGAATTCGTCCGGCATAAAAGCTTCGATGCCGCCCGAGTGGTTCTCAAGCAAGCCGAAGAGGTGTGGCCGAAATCCTGGCGAATACAGCTCGCACTGGGCATGGTGGAGTACTTTGCAGGAAGTGACGAGGAAGCCAGCCGAATTCTCGTACATGCTGCGGTGTTGGCTCCCGAACCTGAGACTGCTCTGCGGTATCTGGGAAACATTCAGATGGATCAGGCTTCGGCTCCTGCTCCTGCTGCCATTGCGCAACTCTGTGGGTATTCTGACTGGCATCCCAAAGACGGAAAGCTGCAGTACTACTGCGGAGCCTTGCTCTTCCGAAGAGATTACGCCTCTGTAGACAAGACGCATGCCGATGAGATTCTGCGCAGACTGCACACCGCTGCAAATCTTCTTGCCAAGGATGCGGCGCCGCATTGCCAGCTTGGCAAAGTGTATCGATGGGTGGAGCGATGGCAAGAGGCGCGCGGGGAATCCGAAACCTGTGTGCGCATGGATCCGAACTCCGCAGACGGGCACTATCGGCTGGCACAGATTTATCAGCACCTTGGAGAAGCGGAGCGGTCGCGTCAGGAGATGACACTCTACAACGCCGCCTCACAGCGGATGGCGGACGAAAACGCCCGCCGCGATGAGACGATGAAGACGTTCCTCTACACGATTCAGAAGGAGGCACCGGACTATAAGTGAAACATGGTCCGGTGCAAGTAAATCCACTGTGATGACCGATCAGCGAGTGGACTTCTTCTCGACGAGGGAGTTTAGAGATCGCGATCCCGCGAGTTGAGGGTTCTTCGCCAGGCTAACCATGTTGGCGAAGAGACGGTACGCGCCGGGCACGCCCTCTGGCATCTGGCGATAAAACGCGTACGCGTTATAGATATAAATGCCCTTGCCGTATTTTGCGTAGAGTAGGCCGCCTTTTTGGGGATCCTGACCGGGATCGTGTGTTTCAAGTAGCGGCTCGTAGGCCGCATCCCAACTCGCGAGAAACTTCGACCCGCGTTCCTCCACCCAATTTTCAAAATCCTTAGCGATGATTTTGTTAGGCCAGGTGAAAACAGGGTTAGCCGGAGCGAGGATTTCGACCTTGGAATGCTCGTCCGTAACTTCTTCCGGATTAGGTCCCATTTTGTATGGATAGGGACCATAGTTGTGATCGTATTCCTGCGTGTTGTATTGCACGATCACCGCGCCACCATTCCTGACGTAATCCAGAATGCGCCCATTGTATGTTTTCAAGTCTTCGCGCACAGCGTACGCGCGAACGCCCAAAATGATGGCGTCGAACTTGGAAAGGTTTCCGCTGGCCAGATCTCCTGCCGTTAGGAAACGGACGTTGATCCCAAGACTCACGAGTGACTGTGGCACATCATCGCCGGCGCCCACGATGTAGCCAACGTTGATACCCGGGGCAACCTTCACGTTCACGCCGGTCGTGTGGTAGGTAGATGGCCGATAAAGATTGTAGGGGCGCAGAGCGGGATAGCCCACGGTGTGGTATCCCTCTTTGTATTCCTGGCCGTTACACGTCGCCACGGCGGTAATCGTGTAGGGCTTGTCTTCAAGACGAGCCGGAATTACGTGGAAGCTGAGAGTCTGGTCCTCGCCATCCTTGGCTGTTGAAAATTGTTGCTCCGGCGCCTTCCAGCCTTCCGGCAAATCGAGTTTCACTGTTCCCTTTGCGGGACCTTTGACGTTGCTGTGGACGACAACGCTTAGGTCGAAGGATTTAGCGCTCAAAGACACAATACCCGCTTGCGGTGCGATGGAAACAGAAATGGCAGGACCAACAATCAGAGGTTCGGGTACCGCTCCAGCCCCCGTGACCCGGTTTATGGACTGGACGACTTGGGACAATTCGAATGGTACTCCGTTGAACAAGAAGTGAAGCTTGGCAGAAAGAGGATACGGAACCGCGGACAAATTAAGATATTTTGAGTCCTGAATGTCGTAATAAGCCTGCTCGATATCCGGGCGCGTAAAATATGGCCGCGTAAATCCTGCTTTCGGCGCAACGTGCACGGTGAACCGCACATCCACGGGCTGATTCCCTTTGAGTGTGCCGCCCGCTTGTTTTGCGGGATCGATGGTCCATGATTCGCCCTGCGGTGTTTCCAAAACTACACTTTCCAGTTGCACAGGAACATCGGTCGGATTCGTGGCATGCACCTTCACCCAGAATTCCTGTCCGGGTATCGCAACTTGAAAAGTCTCCGGATTCCGGAAGAAACGCGCGAACGGTCCAGTTGGCTCTTTTTCCGGAGCAACTGTGGCAAGAACGGAGATGCCGAGGGACTCGGCAAGCGCATTCTCGAACTGCACGCGCTTGATTTGGAGCTCATGCGTGACGTCGTACTTGGAGTCAGCGCTCAGATCGCTCGTCGAAACTTTTTCGATCAGCTCGTTCGTGGCCTTTAATCCTTCGGCTAGCGTGGAAGCAATCGCTTCCAGATGTTGTGGAGAGAAGTCCTTCATGGCTTTTTCCACGACTGCGTTGACGTGGTTCAGGCCTTCCCTCAGGAAGGCGGTGTCGCCGGCTTGAGCCAGACTGGCGATGCCCATGAGGGAAACGTCCATCCCGTCAAAGAACGAAGACTCCTTTTCGGAAACGGGGACCAGAGAAGCGAAGCGATGATAGGGATTCGTCTCTTCCCCAGCTTGCGCCAGGCCCGTGCCGCCGTTTTGCGATTTTTGGTGGTCGAGTCCGCGGCTGGAAATCTGGGCGTAGGTCAAGCCCAGTAGCGGGTTGTACTCTCCTTCTGGAATTTCCACCGAGGCGGAAAGTGCACCCTTTATGACAGTGCCGTCGGTATAATTGCGAAATTCTGCGGGGTAATATTTTCCATCGGCATAGTTATAGATCCCTTTTTCTGTAACCGGCGTAAACGGCACCCGAGCATAATCCTTGAGCGGTTTCCAGGGACGCAGTCCTTCCTTCAGCTGTTCAGGGAACATTGCAGGATCGCCGGCCGCCTTGAAAGCCTCTTGCGCCACCTGGCCGGAGACTTGGTGATGGCCGTGTCCGTCGGTGCGCCCGCCGACAAATACGGATGTAATGACCAGCGGACGCGTTATGCGCACCACGCGAACCACGTCAGCCAACACACGGTCCCGTCCCCATTTCTCGAGAGCTTCCTCCTTGGTTTTGGAGAATCCGTAATCGCACACGCGGGTCCAGTACTGCTCCGTGCCATAGTAGCGATCAGCCGCGAGAAGCTCTTCCATCCGCACGAGCCCAAGTGCGTCAAAATAGTCGGAGGACATTACGTTGGCGCCGCCTTCGCCGCGGTTTAAAGTCAGCAGTGTCACGGTGGCGCCCTGGCCGCGTGCCTCGTAGGTCAGCATGCCACCGTCTTCATCGTCAGGATGAGCCGTAACCATCAGGAGGCTGGCGCGAGTGTGGAGCTTTTGCAGACTCTGCCAGAGAGCTGCAGCGCCGCTGTCAAATAGCAATGGTTCTGCATCTGCTACGGGGTTCTGAGTAGTGAAGCCCGGAGATTGCGCCCTCACCGGGGCGGACCGAAATAGAAACGGAAGCGTGGATAGGATCACGCCGAGCACGATGGGGACGAGCTTCTTAGATTGCGACGCCATACTGCTCTTCTCCTTGTCTCCACTCTCTTTTTTGACGAACGGAATTTTACGTTCGAAAGGAGCGTTGTCAACAAAAAATCCCAAAACGTTTTGGTATCTTGCAGCTTCCGTCCCAGGACAGCCTATGTTTTTTTGGAAGTTCCACAATTTGGGAGGACAGAAGCTGCTCTTGCAAAATGGACTTGACAACCATAATGGCAAGTGTTACATGTCAGCGCACTTTGTAACCGAATCGTTTCGGCACGCGCAAGAAGAATAAAGTGGGGAGTTCTTCGACTCTGAAAAGTGGAGGCTGCAATGAATCGAGGCGTGGGGACTCGGGAATTGCTTAAGTGGGCGGGATTGCTGTTGGTCTCCCTGGCCGTGGGTCCTTTGCCGGCTTTCGCCCAAATAGATCGCGGCGCAATAGTTGGCACAGTGCTGGATGCTTCGGGCGCAGTGGTGCGGCAAGCGACCGTAACAGTGACCAACAAGGCCACGGACGTCGCGCTGGCAACCGATGTCAATGACACGGGTGAATATCAGGTCTCGGCGCTTATTCCTGGGACGTATTCCGTGAAGGTGAGCGCACAGGGCTTCGACACCGCCGTACGAGAGGGCGTAGTTGTCCACGTCCAGGATCGCCTTTCCCTGAACTTCAGTCTGAAGGTTGGATCCGTGGTCGAGCAGGTGGTGGTCATAGGCGCCGAGCCCTTGCTGCAGACCCAGACGGCGGACGTAGGAAACGTTATCGATACACGGCGGGTCAACGATCTACCCCTTAACGGACGTCGATACGCCGACTTGGCGCTGCTGGAACCCGGCGTGCAAAAGTTTTACGCGGCCAATAACCCCGCCCCGGACCGGTTTAGCGTGAACGGGAACCTCGAACTGCAGAACAATTTTCTTCTGAACGGCATTGACAACAACTCCTGGTCGGAAAACCTGCAGGAGTTCTCCGTCCAGGTCGTTCAGCCCCCGCCCGATGCCGTGCAGGAGTTTCGCGTGCAGACCAGAACCTACTCCGCGGAATTCGGCAATTCCGCCGGTGCGGTGATCAATGCGACCATCAAGTCGGGCACGAACGCGTACCACGGAAATCTGTTCGAGTATTTGCGCAATGCCAAACTGGATGCCAACTCCTGGATCAACAATAGAAACAACCAACCCCGCGGGGGCTTCACTCAGAATCAATTCGGCGGCACATTCGGTGGTCCAATTATTAAGGACAAGACATTTTTCTTCGGGGACCTCGAGCGCTTCACCAGCCGACAGTCCACGAGCGTTACCAGCACCGTTCCGACTCCGCTGATGAAGGCCGGGAACTTCACGGAATTGCCGTACGCATTGAGCGATTCCTCGATCCCAGGGCAGGCGGGCTGTTATCCCGGCAACGTCATCCAGTCGACCTGCCTTGATCCCGTTGCCGCCAAGCTGATGACTTTGCTCCCCGATCCGAACGTCGCCTCCCTCGTAGCCCTGCAAGGGACTCCGGGGAACTGGACGGGGCAGCCCAACTACCTTTTTGCGACGTCTGTGCCCGACGATGTTTATTCGTTGGACGGCAAAATCGATCACAACATTAACCAGACTAATCGTCTTTTCGGAAGCTATAGTTATCGTCATCTCAGCCGTCAAGATCCTCCGTGGACCGGCAACGGTGTCATCGGAAGCGGCAATTTCGCAACTCAATACCGCATCCACACGCAATCGCTGGCTTTGGGCTGGACGCGCACTCTTTCGAACAGCATGATCAACGATGTGCGCTTTGGCTTCAGCCGCGATTATGCACATAGCGATCCGATCGGCGTGACCCTTGGCAAATCTCAGGCAGAGAGTCTCATCGGGTTGACGGGCATCCCCGATGGGCCGGGCTCCGGAGGCTTGCCCCCGATTGAGATCAACGGCCTAATACGGATCGGAACCTCGCCGTGGCGACCTCAGTACCAGATTTCGCAAGCCTGGAACGTTATTGAGAACTTGAGCTGGTTGAAGGGCAGCCATAGCTTCAAATTCGGCTACCAATATCTCAAGCGTGCAGACAACTTCCTCGACCTGCGTGCACCACAGGGCGAGTTGCAGACGGACGGAATCTACACCGCTGGCGGAGCATTCGGCTTGCCGGATTTCCTGCTCGGCGATGTCAACGGCGTGCACTTCACCACACCGTTGGTGGTTCATTACTTCCAGCCGGGTCACTCGTTCTATGCGATGGACAACTGGAAGACGACTCCCAAACTTACATTGACCTACGGTCTGCGTTATGAACTCTTCGCGCCAATCAGGGACAGGAACAACAAGACCGCGAACTTCACGCCCGCGAACGGCGGCGGAATCGTAACCGCGTCAAGAAATGCTTCCGGCTGGTTTGACCGCGCCTTGATTCACCCGGACCTCAACGATTTCGCTCCGCGTCTTGGCTTTGCGTACCAGATGACGAATCGCATCGTGTTGCGGGGTGGTTACGGCGTTTTTTTTCAGCACAGCAACCGCATTGGGTCAGAAAGCCTGCTTCAGTTGAACCCGCCTTTCCTTCTGGACCTGCAGTTGAACCAGAGTGGAGCCAATACGGTATTTCAATTGAAGAACGGCTTCCCATTGAGCACGATCAACGCGTCAGGATTCGATTTGACGCAAATCCAGCTTCGCGCCCAGGACCCGAATCAGCGCTCAAGTTACGTCGAGCAGACGAGTTTCGGCACGGAAGTGCAGCTGACGGGGGATACAGTGGTTGCGGCTACATACGTCGGGAATTGGGGCCGCAAGATGAACCGTCTGCGTGATTTCAACCAGGCTCAGGTAATAGGTTTCGATAATGGCTGCCCAATCTTGCAGTATCCATTTGCCAACCTGAATACGGTTACGAATATCGATACCTTTACCAGCTCCGGTTGCCAATCCAGTGGCCAGCATGCCTTACTGGAGTACGCCACCAACGACGGAAATACCGACTACAACTCCCTCGAGCTGTCTCTGCGAAGGAGGATGTCCACGGGTGTGAGCTACTCCTTGGGTTATACATTCAGCCACGGACTCGCCGATTTTGGCGACAATCTTACGGCCGGACCGCTCCCGCAAAACGCTTACAATTACGCTGCGGAAATGAGCAATTCCAATCTCGACATTCGCAGCCGCTTTGTCGGGAATTTCATCTGGGATTTGCCCTTCGGTCAGGGGAGGCGTTTCCTGTCCAATCCCGGTGCGGCAAGCCGTTGGCTGGGTGGCTGGCAATTGAATGGGATTGTGACGCTGCAGACCGGCAGCCCATACACTGTCACGGCTGCGAACGATGGCCTGCTAGGCTTTACCCATGCGGTATATGCCGACTGCGTTGGAGATCCATTCGCGGGCGCGACGACCGATCCCAATTCATATACAACTACGGGATTCCTTATCAATCCCGCGGCATTTGCGCAACCTGCTCCGGGAACCTTTGGCACCTGTGCTCCCCGAAAGTTCCATGGTCCGGGCATCCAGATGGTCGACTTGAGCCTCTTTAAGGACTTCAGGTTTACCGAGCATTGGTATCTGCAATTCCGGACGGAATTCTTCAACTCCTTCAATCATCCCAACTTTGCTAATCCAAGTGCGGATATTTCTTCCCCTGGCTCGTTCGGAAAGGTGTCCAACACGCTGGCGCCCATTCTGGGCACCGATTCAGGAGGCCCGGGCGATCCACGCGAGATTCAGTTCGCACTGAAGCTGTACTTCTGATTGTGC
>Ga0066709_100001664_pt1 | contig 15051 bp, 11 predicted proteins | sample GraSoiAngelo_158_FD_79665 | JGI IMG/M metagenome (GOLD analysis project Ga0066709, IMG submission 79665) | Grasslands soil microbial communities from the Angelo Coastal Reserve, California, USA - 14_1009_16_30cm | ecosystem: Environmental > Terrestrial > Soil > Grasslands | place: USA...
CGGGGCCGCATGCCCGCCCCGCCGCTTGACGCGGGTTCCCCGCACGCGCATGGTACGCGCCTGCCCATCGGGAGCCAAGTCATGAGCCGATCCGCGACTGTGACGCTGCTGCTGGCCGCTACACTGTCCGGGGGGAGCGCCGTGGCGCAGCGCCAGGCGCGCTCCGCTGCCGTATCCGACGCCCGTCACTCAGTGATAGTGGACGCCGCGGGCCGGGTGGGACCGGCGGTCGTCAGCGTCAACGTCCTGAAGCGCGAGCGCCAGATGCCCGAAGACCCCTTCGCACAGTTCTTCATGCCGCGCGGCTACGAGCGGCAGGTCGAGGGGTACGGGTCGGGATTCATCATCTCGCCCGACGGGGTCGTCATCACCAACCAGCACGTCACGGACGGGGCCGAGCAGATCGTCGTGACGACACGGGAAGGGACCGACTATCCCGCAAAGCTCCTGGGCGAGGATCCCCTGACCGACATCGCCGTGCTGAAGATCGTCGCCACCGGCCTTCCCACCGCCCCCCTCGGCCGGAGCGCCGATCTGCTGGTCGGAGAGTGGGTGGTGGCGGTGGGCAACCCGTTCGCCTATCTGCTCGGCAACAGCGAGCCGACCGTCACCGCCGGGGTTGTGAGCGCGGTGGGGCGGAACCTGCTTCCGTCGGGCGACCAGCCGGGCGTGTACGTGGGGATGATCCAGACCGACGCCGCCATCAACCCCGGCAACTCGGGGGGCCCGCTCGCCGACGTGCAGGGACACGTCGTGGGAGTCAACAGCTCGATCCTCACCCCGTCAGGCGGCTCGGTCGGGATCGGATTTGCGATCCCCATCGAGCGCGCGGTGCGGGTCGCGGACGAGCTGCGGCGCTACGGGCACGTGCGCCGGCCGTGGGCGGGCCTGGACGTCACGGGGGCGGAGAACCTGCGCGACTGGAAACGCTCCGGAGGCCTGCGCGTGAGCTCCGTGGCCGAGGGCGGCCCGGCGGCGCGTGCGGGACTCGCGGCCGACGACGTACTGCTCATGGCCCGGGGCCGGCGGCTCCGCACCTTCCTCGACTGGGAGGCGGCGCTGCTCGATGCCAGCCCGGGTGACACCCTCAGCGTCGCCTATCGTCGCGGCGGACGGACCCGCACCGCGCGGCTCGGCGTGACCGATCTGCCGAGCTCGAACGCCGAGAAGGTGGCGGTGCTGGGCGACGTGCAGGTCATCACCGTCACCCCGGCGATCCGCCAGGAGCGCGGCATCCAGGTCGAGCGCGGCGCGCTGATCTATAACATCGGGCCCGAGGCCGGCACCGCGACCGGCCTCCAGTCGGGCGACGTGATCTTCCAGATCAACCGCCAGCGGGTCCAGGGAGCGGACGACCTGCGGCGTGCCTTCGCGGCGGCGACAGGAGGCGGGCCGGTCACCGTGTGGTTCGAGCGCGGCGGCATGGTGGGGCGTACCACGTTCTACGTGCAATGAAGTTCACACGGTGTGGCTGGGTGAATTCGAACCCGCTGATGGTCGACTACCACGACCGGGAGTGGGGCGTCCCGGTGCACGACGACCGCAAGCACTTCGAGTTCCTGGTGCTCGACGCGTTCCAGGCGGGGCTGTCGTGGGCCATCGTGCTGAACAAGCGGGAGAACTTCCGCCGCGCGCTCGACGGGTTCGACCCCGCAAAGATCGCCCGCTACCCCGCTTCCAGGATCGCCCGGCTGCTCAAGGATCCGGGGATCGTCCGCAACCGGCTGAAGATCGCTGGGACCGTGAAGAACGCGCAGGCGTTCCTCGCGATCCAGGAGCAGCGGGGCTCGTTCGACGCGTTCGTGTGGGAGTTCGTGGACGGGGTGACACGCCGCAACGCCTGGAAGACGATCCGGCAGATCCCCGCCCGGACCAGGGAGTCCGACCGCCTCAGCGAGACGCTCAAGGAGCGCGGCTTCACCTTCGTGGGGTCGACCATCTGCTACGCCTACATGCAGGCGGCGGGCTTGGTGAACGACCACCTCGTGACCTGCTTCCGGCATACCGAGGTCTCACGGGGGAAGACCCGGTGAACGCGGGAGCTGAACCTCGCCGCGACACCGGGGTAACAGATGGCTCGGTCGGCCCGATTGCATCCGTGCGGCGCCGACCGATCACCCGACATCGCGTGACGCGCGTCACGCCAGCTCTGGCTTTGAGGGCCCTGAGGCCCGGGAGTGACTGGACAATGTTCACGAGAAGCCGTCTCGCCGCGACGGGTACGGGGCTCGCCCTTGCTCTGCTCGCCGCCAGTGGCTGTAAGCAGGGTCCCAGCGCGGAAACCCAGGCCCAGATGGCCAAGGTTGCCACCGAGCGGGACCGGCTGGTACAGGAAGTGGCGGAGAACGCCCGGATGATGAGCGAGATCAGCGCCGATCTTGCCAAGGTGCGGATCCCGGCCAAGCAGCTCCGTGTCTCGAGCGAATCGCCGCTCGGCGCCGCGCGGGACAGCGTGGTGCAGCGGATCCACTACGTCACGGCGCGGATCAACGAGAGCGAGCGCAAGCTGCGCGAGAGCGAGCAGCGGATCCACAATCTCACGTCGCTCTCTGACAGCCTGCGCCACACGCTCGAGGCGACGATCGCGAACTATGACAGCGTGCTGGCGCAGCAGAAGGCAACGATCGCCGCGCTGATGGACCAGATCAGCCAGTTGACCGCGACGAACGTGGCCCTGACGGACACCGTGAACCAGCTCAAGGAAGTGAACAACACGGTGTACTACGTCATCGGCACGCGGGACGAGTTGATGCACCGTGGGATCGTGGTGCAGGAGGGCGGCAGCCGCTTCCCGCTCATCTTCGCTAAGCTGGGGCAGATCCTGGTCCCGGCGCGCCGGCTCGATCCGCACGACTTCACGCCGATCAACAAGCGCGTGGTGACGGAGATCCCGCTTCCTGGGAGCGACAAGTCCTACCGCATCGCATCGCGGCAGGACCTGGAAGGCCTCGCGACGCCGCCGGACGACGGTGGTCACGTCAGCGGCAGCCTCAAGATCGCGAACCCGGATCGGTTCTGGACCGGCTCGAGGTTCCTGATCCTCATCCAGGGCTGAAATCAGGAGCCCGGAAATTAGAGCCCCCCACCGCCTCGCGGTGGGGGGTTGTTTCGTCTAAAGGCCGATATTGAGCCGCACCTGCACCGTGCGCGGCCGCCCCACCGACGCGCCGCTGAAGAACGCACCCTTCAACAGGTACTTCTTGTCGAACACGTTCTCCACGTAGACCTGAGGCCGGACCACGGCGCCGCCCAGCGCCAGCGCGTAACCAGCGCTCGCGTTGAGTATGAAGCTCGGCGACACATGGGCATCCTTATTGAAGTCGAGCAGCCCGGTGTTGTAGGAAGCGGTGTCGTTGCCGTTGGTCAGGCCGGACCCGTAGATCCCCGTGGCCGAGAGGTACAGGCCGCGGCTCGAGTACACGAGGCTCCCGGCTCCCGAGAGCCGCTGGTCGTGGTCGAGGTCGAAGTACCCCGATGGCGGCTCGGCGGGGAAGAAGCCGCCGGTGATCTTGCCGAAGCCGTACGCATGATTGAGGGCGACGTTCACATAACCGGAGACGGGCCCAGGGGGACGGATCTCGACCACGGCCTCGACGCCCGTGATGCGAACCTGCTCGATGTTGACCGACGTGACGATCGCCGACCCCGGCACGGTGTTGTCGTCGATCCCGGGTGTGCTCCGCTTGTAGTACCCGGACAGCTTGGTGACCACTCCGAATGGGAAGCGGTGCACGTACCCGACCTCGAAGAAGTGGTCACGCTCGGGGAGGGTGGGCTCGGCCACCACGCCCGAATCCGCCACGCTGGTGATCGCGCGCAGGTCCTCCACGTTCGTGGGGACGAACAGCCGGGCGTAGTACACCCAGAACGTGTTCGCTGGGTCGGGGAAGAAGCTCAGCTTCACGCGGGGACTCACCTGGCTCTGGTTCCCCGCGAACGGCGCGTTGTGATTGTCGAAGCGCACGCCGGTGCGAAGCTCCCACTGGTCCGACGGCGCGACGGCGGTCTGGGCGTACACGCCGACGTCGCTGCCCGAGAGCTTCGAGGTGGACGCGGGGCCCGGGTTGCCGGCCGAGTCCGCTGTTTCGAAATCCTCGTGCCCGCGCGTGACCGACGAAAGGGTGCCGAGCTTGAATTCCAGGCCGTGGTGGGGGCGGAGCAGGTAGTCGACCTTGACGCCCAGCGTGTGGAAATCCCGGTCCTCGCTCAGGTTATAGGGGGTGGTGTCGGGATAGAAGGTGAAGGACGGCTCGTCGGTCGGGCCGGGCGTGTAGGTGAGGCTGCCGTCGCGGAAGAATACCCCAGCGAACAGCTCGGATGACCCCGCTTCCACCGCGGCGGCCTCGCCGAACCGGTGGCGCCAGCCGAGGTTCGCGAAGCCGTTCACGTCCTGCTGATGATCGTCGATGATCCCCTCGACCGAGTCGAACGGAACGGCGAACCGGGTACGCGAGCGATTCACGTCGAGGCTGACCACGTCCCGGTTGGAGGGGACGTACTGCACCTTCGCGAACCCGAACAGGTCCGTGCCGTCGTTGTGGAAGTTTTCCACCGTGTTGCGTAGCGTGTCGAACACCACGGGCTCGCGCCGCATGGCGGTGGCCTGGCGCGCTCCCGAGGCAAAGAATCCGAACTTGCCGGCGTTGGTGCTCACGTTGACGGACTGGCCCTGAGCTGCGAACGACCCGTTGTAATTCGAGGCGTCCAGGTGCAAGCCGCCGATGGGGATGCGCGTGTTGACGTTGACGACGGCGGCGTTCTTGCCCCCGTACTCGGCGTCCCAGCCGCCGGTCTGGAAGTCGATCTGGTTCACCACCTCCGGATCGAACAACTCGTTCAGGCTGCCCGAAATCCCGGAGGGGACGGGGACGCCGTCGACGTAGTAGGTGTACTCGGCGTGCTGGCCGCGGATGTGGACCTCGCCGGTGGGCGCGCGCGCCGCGCCAACGATCGACTGCTGGAGAATTTGGGACGTCGTATTCGTGGGCGCGCCGTGGTAGTCGTTCTGCTTGAAGATCTGATTGCCCGTCCGCGTGTCCACGGCGAGCGGGACCGCCGCTCGCACCTCGACCGCTTCGAGGTTGATCGGGATCGGCACGAGCCTGAAGTCGATCGCGACTTGAGCCTCGGTCTGCCCCAGAGTCGTGTGGCGCGTCACGGCATGGTAGCCGAGGTAGCGGATTTCCACGGCGTAGTCGCCCGCCGCGAGGTTGTGGATGATGAAGCGGCCGAAGGCGTCGGTGACGGCTGTGGCGACGACGCTCCCGTTCTGCATCACCCGGATCTCGCCACCGGGCAGGGGCTTTCCGGTCGTGCTATCGGCCACGGTGCCGGCGATGTCCCCCGTCGGAGGGGGGCGCATGGGCAGGGCAACGAGGGGACAACCTGCGAGTACGGCGGCCACGAGCAGCGTGGCCCCCGGGAAATAGGACTTCCACGATGAGAGCATGCGATCTCTCCTGAACTGAGCCGTGTACGGTCGGCCGCGACCCCGGCTCGACTCGAGCCCGGTGACGCGGCGGATCAGTGGTCTGGAGCGGCTCCCGCAGAGGCGCGGGATGCTAGGAGAGAAGCGGCGGTGCTCTGGGTTGGGGATGCGACAGCCGGCTGGCGCTATTGGCGATTGCTCGAGCGGCTGGGTGCCAGGCGCGACCGGCGGTGAAGTCAAGGGCGAATGAGACGCGCTCGGCGGTGGTCCGCGGAGCGGTGAGGAAATGGCAGAGGGCGCAGTCCGGCGGATGGAGTCGCGGACACGAGCCGGTCGTCTGGGACTCGAAATGCGTCGACCCCGGACCGACCGGTGTCACATCCGTGAGCGCGTCGGCCCACGCTGCCGCCCCCGGCAGCGAGAGCTGCATCAGGGCGCAGGCGAGCCACAGCGCGCGGGTGAGCCGAGAGTGCCGCAGCATCGGCGCCATGCTACACCACCACGAGATGAAGGTTCACGTCCTGAAGATCGCCGGGAGCGAGGTCACTCCTAGCGAATGCGCCCCAGCCGATCGGCCGGCCAGTCCTCGACCACGATCCGGCGTTCGAGCTTGGCCTTCCCCACCGTCAGGTGGACCACGTATTCGCCGGGGAGCACTTGCTTCAGCTCCGCCTGATCGGTCGGCCCGCCCTTCTCGCGCGGCCGCGCCCGGTCGCGCGACAAGTCCCACGTCACTCGCTGGAGTCCCGCGTACCCGGGGCCTGTGAGCTGCTTCACGCTGTCCCCCGCGACCGTCGTGACGAGGAGCTTCACCGCCTCGGACTGCGCCTCTCGCAAGTAGTAGTTGATCAGGGCCCCCTTGGCGGGATTGGGGGAGACGAACGGTCGGCTCCCGAACTCCGGATACGTGTCGCTGCGCCGGTACTGGTACGCCGTGGGCACCTGGAAGAGATGGGCCGGCTCCGCGAGCAACGTGTCCGACAGCTCCTCGAGCGGACCGATCGGCGCCACCCATATGCCACGCCCGTGCGTCGCGAGGACCAGCTCCCGGGCGCGGAAGGCGAGCGCGAGGCACTCGACCGGCACGGGCGGCAGGCCCTTCCCGAAGCGGCGCCACCGCTTGCCGCCGTCCACGGTCACCTGCACTCCCGTAGCCGTACCCAGCCACAGCAGCCGGGGATTCACTGGATCGGCGAAGATCGTGAGACTCCCCGCCGCGGGCGGCAGCCCCTGATCGATCGCGATCCAGGTTCTCCCGAAGTCGTCGGTGCGGTACACGTGCGGCCGGTAGTCGTCGCGAAAGTGACAGTCGAACGTCACAAATGCAGTGCCGGGCGCGTGGAACGACGCCGCGATCGCACCGACCCAGCATTCCGTAGGCGCGTCCTTGGCGAAGTTCGCGGTGAGGTTCGCCCAGGTCTTTCCCCCGTCCCGCGTCAGCCACACGAGCCCGTCGTCGGAGCCTGTCCAGAGCACGTCCCCCGAGAGTGGGCTTTCCGCGATCGCGAACACGGCGTGGTAGCTCGTGTGGCCGGTCTCGGGCGCCGGATGCTCGCGGTTCGCCCGCGTCATGTCCGGTCCCAGGACTTCCCAGTCCTCGCCGCGGTGCTGCGTTCGGATCAGGTGGTTCGCCCCGACATACAGCACAGTCGAATCGTGCGACGAGAGCAGCAGCGGCGTCGTCCAACCCCACGTGAAGGGGTAGCCCGAGTCCCGCCCCGCATCGAGCGCCAGGGGCGTGATCTCGTCGCGCTTCCAGCTGCGCAGGTCGAACCGCGAGACGTGCCCGTACTGCCAGCCTGAGTAGATCGTGAAGGGGTCGTGCGGCGGAATCTGGACCCACATCCCGTCCCCGCCGTTCACCGGGTACCAGTCGGCATCAGTGATCCCGACGGTGTCGCGCGTGCGGCTCGGACCGCACCATACCCCGTTGTCCTGCAACCCGCCGCACACCTGGTAGGGCGTCACCGAGCTGTCCACGATCACGGTGTAGAACTGACCGAGGGGGAGCGTCATGTGCTCCCACGCCTTCCCGCCGTCGCGCGTCACGTAGACGCCGCCGTCGTTGCCGAGGATCAGGTGGGCGGGGTCCGCGGGGTTGATCCACAGCGCGTGGTTGTCCACGTGCACCCGGGGGAGTGAGTCGCGCGCGAAGCTCTTGCCGCCGTCCTTGCTCTCGAGCAGCGGCGACGCCGCCACGAACACGTGGTCCGAGTTCGTGGGATCCACCCGGATCTCGTCGTAGTAATAGTGCGGCACTGCCTGCAGGTCGTTCACCTGCGTCCAGGTCGCGCCGGCGTCGTCGGAGCGGAACACGCCGCCGAAGCGGCCCTGCGCGGGATCGGTGACGCCGCGGTCCACCTGGATCATGGCGTAGACGATCTTGGGATCGCGCGTCGAGATGGCGAGCCCGATGCGCCCCATGCGATCCGACGGGAGGCCATTCTTGAGCCCCGCATCCGTGAGTTTCTTCCACGTCTTGCCGCCGTCCGTGGTCTTGTAGATCCCGCTCCCCGCGCCCACGCCCTGCATGTACGGGCCACCCCACCGCAGCCGGTGCCAGGCGGCCGCGTACAGCACCGCGGGGTTCGAGGGATCCATCGCCAGGTCCACGAACCCCGTCGTGTCGTCGACGAAGAGGATCTTGCGCCACGTCTTGCCGCCGTCCGTCGTCTGGTAGACGCCCCGATCTCGATTGGGTCCCCACAGGTGGCCGAGCGCAGCGACGTAGACGATGTCGGGATTCGTGGGATGGATGACGATCCGGCCGATGGCGCGGGAGTCGCCGAGGCCCATGTTTGTCCACTTCTTGCCGCCATCCGTGGACTTGTACACGCCATCGCCCCACCACTGCGAGCGAAGGCTGTTCCGCTCGCCCGTCCCAGCCCAGACGACGTTGGTATCGGACGGCGCGACGGCGAGGTCGCCGATCGTCTGGACGCCGAGGCCCTCCGAGATCGCCTGCCAGGTGATGCCGCCGTTCGAGGTCTTCCAGATCCCGCCGCCCGCGGCGCCCACGTAGATGGTCTTGGGTGCAACGCTCGGCGGCCCGGCCACGGCGAGCGTGGTCACGCGACCGCTGTACGCCGCGGGGCCGAGGTTGCGATAGGTGAATGCGTCGAGCAAGCGCGTAAGCGAATCCCGCGGCGCCGCCGTGTCCGCCGTGGCGGGCTGCTGCGCGGGGAGCGCAGCCGCCGCCAGAAAGGCGGCCGCGCTGAGCGTCGTCGCGCGTCGGAGCGAGGGCATGAGGCTCGGCGATTTTAGCGCGCCGATGCGGGATCGGCTAGGAGCCGCGGCGCGCACACTTGACCCAGGCGGCGCCCCACGCGACGTTGCCTCCACGCCACCCTTGACCTGAGGTTTCCCCATGAAAGCCAGCGTCGCAGTCTTGCTCGCCGCGATCCCGTTCTGGACCGCCGCCCCGGTCCCCGCGGGCTCATCCGATGAATCGGTGTTCGTGCAGAACCTGCGCCCGGACCAGCACGAGTCACTGCTCTACGTATGGACGAGCGACGCCGACGGGAAGGATCCTGACTTTCTCGCGGTGATCGATGCCGATCCCAAGTCGCCGACCTACGCGACCGTGATCGCGACCGCTCCCACGGGCTCGACGGCCAACGAGGCGCACCACTTCGGCTACACGGCGGACGCCGGCCGCATCTTCGCGGGCGGTCTGTTCTCGAACCGCCTCTTCATCTACGACGTGAAGACCGATCCGCGGCACCCGCGGCTCACCCGCACCGTCCCCGACCTCGCCGCAACGACCGGCTATTCGGGCCCGCACACGTTCTACGCCGTCCCCGGCGGCGTGATGGTGGCAATGCTCGGCGGCAAGGACGGCGGCGCCCCGGGCGCGGTCGTCAAGCTCGATAACGACGGCAACTTCCTGCAGGCGATGCCCGCCCCGGAGTACATGTACGACGTGGGTGTGAAGCCCGAGGTGAATCGCATGGTCACGTCGAGCTGGGCGCATCCCCACAGCATCATGAAGGGGCCGGCGCCGATGGATCAGGTGGGCGACGAGGTCGTAGGCTGGGACTTCACAACGGGAAAGGTTCTCCAAGAAGCACACCTCGACAAAGCGCCGCTCGAGGTCCGCTGGCTGCACGGGCCTGCCGCGCGCGGCGGTTTCATCAACTGCGCGTTCGGCAACAGCGTGTGGTACTGGGAGGTGAAGGAGGGCAAGCTCGCGTTCAGCCGCGTGCTCCAGCTCGCCGACGGCTCGATCCCCGCGGACATGCGGATCTCGTACGACAACAAGTTCCTGTTCGTCTCACTGTTCGGCGCGGGCGCGGTGCAGCAGTACGACATCTCCAACCCGGCCAAGCCCACCCTGGTGAGCACGGTCCAGGTGCCGCAGGCGCAGATGATGAAGCTGACCCCGGACAATCGCCGGCTCTACATCAGCAACTCCCTGCTCTCGAACCTCGACGGCAAGGTGCCGTACCGCGTGCGGCTGATCAACGTGGGGCCCGGCGGCATGTCGCTCGATCCCAAGTTCGACGTCGACTTCGAGCACTTCGCCACGGGAGAAGCGCGCCCCCACGACATGCTGCTGAAATAGGGCCGACCGCATGACGGAGCTGCGCAGCCGCCTCATCACGCAGGGAATACAGCGCTCCCCGAACCGGGCGATGCTGCGGGCCGTGGGATTCGGCGACCGGGACTTCGACAAGCCGATCGTCGGCATCGCCAACGCCTACAGCACCATCACGCCCTGCAACCTGGGGCTCGACGGGCTGGCCCACCGCGCCGAGGCGGCGCTCAAGGCCGCGGGCGTGATGCCGCAGATGTTCGGCACGATCACGGTGAGCGACGGGATCTCGATGGGGACGGTGGGGATGAAGTACTCGCTCGTGTCGCGCGAAGTGATCGCCGACTCGATCGAGACCGCCTGCAACGCCCAATGCATGGATGGCCTGCTCGCGGTGGGAGGATGCGACAAGAACATGCCGGGCGCGATGATCGCGATCGCGCGCATGAACATCCCCGCCGTCTTCGTGTACGGCGGCACGATCAAGCCCGGCCATTACGACGGGCGCGATCTGACGGTCGTCAGCGTATTCGAAGCCGTGGGGGAGCACAGCGCCCACAAGATCGGCGACGCGGAGCTGCTCGAGGTGGAGCGCCGGGCGTGCCCCGGGGCCGGGTCGTGCGGCGGGATGTTCACCGCGAACACCATGTCGTCGATCTTCGAGGCGATGGGGATGAGCCTCCCCTACTCGTCCACGATGGCCGCCGAGGACGCCGAGAAGGCCGAGAGCGCGGCGCGCTCGGCGCAGGTGCTCGTGGACGCGGTACGCCGCGACCTGCGGCCGCGACAGATCCTCACCCGTAAGGCGTTCGAGAACGCCATCGCCGTCGCCATGGCCATCGGCGGCTCGACCAACGCCGTGCTGCACCTGCTCGCGATCGCGCGCGCGGCCGGCGTGTCCCTCACCCTGGACGACTTCGAGGCGCTGCGGCCCCGCGTCCCCGTGCTGTGCGACCTGAAGCCCTCGGGGCGTTTCGTAGCCACGGACCTGCATCGCGCCGGCGGGATCCCGCAGGTCATGAAGGTGCTGCTGGCGCATGGCGCGTTGCACGGCGACGCCCTCTCGGTCACCGGCCAAACGATCGCGGACGTCCTCCGCGACGTCCCGGGAGAGCCACGCAGGGACCAGGACGTGATTCGCCCCTGGGACCGGCCGGTGTATGCGCAAGGCCACATCACGGTGCTGCGCGGCAACCTGGCGACCGAGGGGGGCGTGGCGAAGATCAGCGGCGCGAAGCGGCTCCGCATGAGCGGGCCGGCGCGCGTGTTCGACTCCGAGGAAGCATGCCTCGAGGCGATCCTCGCGGGCCGGATCAAGGCGGGCGACGTGGTGGTGATCCGCTACGAGGGCCCAAAGGGCGGGCCTGGCATGCGCGAGATGCTGTCGCCCACATCGGCGATCGTCGGCGCGGGGTTGGGCGATTCAGTCGGCCTCATCACGGATGGCAGGTTTTCGGGGGGGACGTACGGCCTGGTGGTCGGCCACGTGGCGCCCGAGGCGGCGGTGGGTGGAACGCTTGCGCTTGTACAGGAGGGCGACCCTATCACGATCGATGCCGAGCGGCGGGTGCTGCAGCTCGACGTGAGCGACACGGAACTCGCCCGCCGGCGGGGGCGATGGAAGCCGCCCGCGCCGCGCTACACCTCGGGGGTGCTCGCGAAGTACGCGAAGCTGGTTTCGAGCGCGAGCCTCGGCGCGGTCACGGACCTCACCCCCTGACCTCCTCTCCGCGACTAGGCCTCACCCCCTGACCCCCTCTCCGCGACGCGGAGAGGGGGAACGCGCCAGCGGTGTCGAGCCCACGACCTTCGCGATCCGCTCCCCCATCTCCTGCGTCCCGAGCGCCGGTTCCCCCGGCCCCGCGATGTCCTTGGTGCGGCCCCCTGCGTCCAGCACCGCTCGGATCGCGGCCTCCACGGCATCCGCCGGCTCCGCCAGCTTCAGTCCGTAGCGCAGCAGCATCGCCACGGACGCGATCGCGCCGATCGGGTTCGCGATCCCCTGCCCGGCGATCCCCGGCGCGGAGCCGTGGATCGGCTCGAATAACCCAGGCCCCGCGCCGAGCGACGCCGAGGGCAGCATCCCCAGGGATCCCACCAGCACCGCCGCTTCGTCGCTCAGGATGTCGCCGAACATGTTCTCGGTGAGAACCACATCCAGCGCCGCGGGCTCGGCCACGAGTCGCATCGCCGCGTAGTCCACGTACAGGTGCTCCAGGCGGACATCCGGAAACTCGCGTCCCACGCGTGTGACGGTCTCACGCCACAGCTGCGACACCTCGAGGACGTTGGCCTTGTCTACGGAGGTGAGCATCCGCCGGCGGCGGCGGGCCGACTCGAACCCCACGCGCGCTACGCGCTCGATCTCCGCGACCGAATACCTGAGCGTGTTCACCGCCACGACCGCGTTCTTCCCGCGCGGCTCGCCGTAGTACAGTCCGCCGGTGAGCTCCCGCACGATGAGCAGGTCGACGCCGTGCAAGCGGTCGGGGCGGAGGGGGGAGTGACCGGCGAGCGCGGGGTGGATCGAAACCGGGCGGAGGTTCGCGTAGACGCCCAGGAGCGAGCGCAGCGCGAGGAGCCCGGTCTCGGGCTTGAGCTCGCGCGGCGCGCTGTCGAGCGCCGGGTCGCCGACGGCGCCGAGCAGCACGGCGTCGGCCTTGATGACCGCGGCGCGCGTGTCGGCGGGGAGCGGACTCCCCGCGGCGGTCACCGCCCCGGCGCCGACCGGGTAGTGCGGCAGGGCAAGCCCGATCCCGAAACGGTCCGCGGCCGCGCGCAGGACACGCTCGGCCTCCGCGGTCACCTCGGGCCCGATGCCGTCACCGGGCAGGACCGCGATCGTGAACTGCGTCACGCGACGGGCCCGGCGGCCCCTATGGCGCGGCGGCGCTCGAACGCGGCGATGCGGGATTCCTCGAGCAGGGTACGCCCGATCTCGTCGAGACCGCGGAGCAGCATCTCGCGACGGTAGGAATCAATGCCGAATTGGGTGCGAAAGCCGTGCCCGTCTTCCACACCCTGCGCCTCGAGGTCGATCGTCAACGCGTAATCGCCGCCCGCCGCCTGCACGCGACGGAACAGCTCGTCGATCTCCTGCGGCAGCAGGCGGACGGGGAGCAACCCGTTCTGGCAGCAGTTCGCGAAGAAGATGTCCGCGAACGAGGGCGCCAGGATCGCGCGGAACCCGGCGTCCTCGAGCGCCCAGGCCGCGTGCTCGCGCGAGGAGCCGCAGCCGAAATTGGCGCCGGTGATCAGAATGCTCGCGCCCTGCGCGGAGCTCCGGTTGAGCTCGAAGTCGGGGTTCGGCGTGCCATCGGGGCCATAGCGCCAGTCGTAGAACAGCGCCGGGCCGAGGCCGGTGCGCTCCACCCCCTTGAGGAACTGCTTGGGGATGATCTGATCCGTGTCGACGTTATCGCGCGGCAGGGCGACGGCCTTGCCGCTGTGGCGGACGAACGGCTCCATCAGACCTCACCCCCCTTCCCCCTCTCCACAAGGTGGAGAGGGGGAGCGAGGGGGTGAGGCTCGAGCGGGGGCACGGCAGCAAGGTCCCACTCCCGCACGTCCACGATGCACCCTGCGACCGCCGCCGCCGCGGCCATCGCCGGGCTCATGAGATGGGTGCGCCCGCCGCGGCCCTGACGACCTTCGAAGTTGCGGTTGGACGTGGACGCGCAGCGCTCGCCGCTCCGCAGGATATCGGCGTTCATGCCGAGGCACATCGAGCACCCCGCGTTCCGCCATTCGAACCCCGCTTCACGGAACAGGCGGTCGAGCCCCTCGTGCTCCGCCTGCACCTTCACCTGCTGCGACCCCGGGACCACCATCGCGTGCACGGTGGGGGCGACGCGCTTCCCCCGCAGCACCCGCGCCGCGGCGCGGAGATCCTCGATCCGCGCGTTGGTGCACGACCCCAGGAACACCCGGTCGATGCGCAGCCCCGCGAGCGGCGTGCCGGGCGCGAGATCCATGTAGGCGAGCGCGCGGCGCACCGCGCTCCGCTCGGCGTCAGTCTGGAACTGGGCGAGGTCGGGCACCCGGCCGCTGACGTCGGTGACCATGCCCGGGCTCGTGCCCCAGGTGACCTGCGGCGCGAGGGTCGAGGCGTCGATGCTCACGCGGGTGTCGTATACGGCACCGGGGTCGCTGCGCAGCTGGCGCCACGTCTCGACGGCGCGCGTCCATGCCGCGCCCGCGGGAGCGCGCGGCCGACCGGCGAGGTAGGTGAACGTGGTCTCGTCGGGCGCGATCATCCCGGCGCGGGCCCCCGCCTCGATCGACATGTTGCACACGGTCATCCGCTCTTCCATCGAGAAGGCGCGGATCACGTCACCAGTGTACTCGATCACGTGCCCCGTCGCGCCCGCGGTACCGATGCGTCCGATGAAGCCGAGGATGAGGTCTTTCGCGGTCACGCCCGGCGCCAGGCGGCCGGTGAAGTGCGCCTCGAAGGTCCGTGGCTGCGACATCACCAGGCACTGCGTCGCGAGGACGTGCTCGACCTCGCTCGTCCCGATTCCGAAGGCGAGGGCGCCGAACGCACCGTGCGTCGACGTGTGCGAGTCGCCGCATACGATCACCATGCCCGGCTGCGTGGCGCCGAGCTCGGGCCCGATCACGTGCACGATGCCCTGGTTCGGCGAGCGGAGATCGAACAGCTCGATCCCGAACTCGCCCGCGTTGGCGGACAGCGCGTCGAGCTGGCGCGCCGACACCGGGTCGTCGATCGGCAGCGCTCGGTCGCCCGTGGGGACGTTGTGATCCACCGTGGCGAGCGTGAGGTCGGGCCGCCGCACGCGGCGCGTCGCCCGGCGCAGCCCGCCGAATGCCTGGGGCGAGGTGACCTCATGCACCAGATGGAGATCCACGTACAAGAGCACCGGCCCTTCCGGCAGCCGGTGCACGATGTGGGCGTCCCACACCTTTTCGAACAGCGTCCGCGGGGTCATCGCGCCGCGGTGGTGGTGGCGGGGGCGGGTCGATCCGTCTCGGCACCCTTGCCGGCCGCCCGCGCCTTACCCTCCTCCGACCAGGGCATCATGGCGCGGAGCTTCGCGCCCACGCGCTCCACCAGATGCTCGTTTTC
>Ga0066709_100001665_pt1 | contig 15050 bp, 13 predicted proteins | sample GraSoiAngelo_158_FD_79665 | JGI IMG/M metagenome (GOLD analysis project Ga0066709, IMG submission 79665) | Grasslands soil microbial communities from the Angelo Coastal Reserve, California, USA - 14_1009_16_30cm | ecosystem: Environmental > Terrestrial > Soil > Grasslands | place: USA...
CCGATGCGGTCGCCGGCGCGCCACTGCCGGCGGATCTCAAAGTACTGGCCAGCTTTGGCGACGCCTGCCCCGGGCCTGCCGTTCACCGTGAACTGAGTGGTTCGTGACCAGCCAGGCGCCCGCAGGAACACGCTGAACTCCGCCGCCGCTGCGGGGGTTACGGTGATCTCTACCGCGTCGTCCCACGGATATTTGGTCTTCTGCTCCATTGTCAGACTTGCACCGTTCTCCAGATGCCAGTCCAGCCGGGAATTGTCGTAAAGGTTCACATAAACGCCCCCGGGACTGGTGCTATAAAAGTAGCCCGGCAACGCCGCCAGCGAGCGCTCCAGATTGGGTGGGCAGCAGGTGGTGTCGTACCATTCGTTCCGGATTTTTTCACCGGTCGATTCCAGTGGATTGCGGTAGCAGTAGAGCGTGCCGGAAAGCGACATCCCGGAATTGATGCCGTTGTAAAGCGCCCGCTCGATCACATCGGCGAATCGCGCCTCGCCCGTCACCGCCAGCATGCGCCAGTTCCACATCATGTTGCCGATGGCCGCGCAGCTTTCGCCGTAAGCCTGCGCGTTGGGAAGCTCGTAGGCCTCGCCGATAGATTCCCCGGCTTCACGCGACCCAACGCCGCCAGTGATGTACATTTTGCGGTTCGCCAGATCGCTCCACAAGCGCTCGAGCGTGCTCCAGTAGGCGGCATCACCGGTCTCGGCGTAGTAGTCAGTGGCGCCGGAAGCCGCGTACATGGCGCGCACGGCGTGCCCTTCAAATTGCCGGCGCGACGTGAAGGGAATCCCGCTAAACATGTACCGCACCTGACCGTCGGTCAAATGCAGCCGCTCGCGCTCGACGCCGCTCAGCAGGTAGCCCGCGAAATCCAGATACTTCCGGTCTCCGGTGGTTCGGTACAACTCAACCAGCGCCATCTCAAATTCGGGGTGTCCGGTGAGCGCCGGGCGCTTGGGCGGCCCGAAGTTCGCGACCATGTAGTTCACGAACCGGATGCCGCCATCCAGCAGTTTCCGGTTGCCGGTGGCGCGGTAGTATGCAATCGCGGCCTGCAACAGGTGGCCCAGGCAATACAGCTCGTGCGAGCGATACATCTCGGCGAACCGCTTGTCCTTGCGCTCGTCGACGTAATACGTATTCAGGTAGCCGCTGGGCTCTTGCGTGGCCAGGATTTCGTCCGCCAGACGGTCGAACGTCGCCCGCAGATCCGGCCGGTCTTCGGCTTGGAGCACATAGGCCACCGCCTCCATCCACTTGTAGATGTCCGAATCGGTGTATAACGGCCCGCGCCGTGGAGCCTGTTTGGCGCCGGAAAGTCGCCGGAAGTTGTCCAGTACCCCGTGCTGCTCCAACTCCTGCAGCATCGTCGGAATGCTGCGCTCCACATTGATGAGCATGCGCGCCGACCAGAAGCCATCGGCCATCCGGACCGCGTGGATGGGAACGGTGTGGAGCTTGACGTGAGGCGAATGGCCGACATCGATCACGCCCGCCGATCGCCAGGAATCGCTGCCAGATTGCGTCAAGGCGCTCGCCGCAGCCAGGCTGATCCAGAGAAACACACGCATAAGACGCACCCCAGCGGGCATGCCGCTTCACCCGAGCTCTAAATATATCTCCACTGGGGGCCGACGCCGGCCTGGTTTATGTCTAAAATATGGCAGAAGGCTGGTGCCGACAACCAGGGGCGCCAGACCGAACATAAACCATGGATATCCGGCAAGTTGCGAAACGAGCGGGGGTTTCAACGGCAACCGTTTCGCGCACTATCAATAACCTGCCTGTCAGGCCAGGCACCGCGCGGCGGGTGCGGCAGGCCATCGAAGAACTAAAATATTTCCCCAACACGCACGCCCGGTCGCTCGTATCGGGCCGCAGCCGCATTGTGGGGCTCATCGTCTCCGATATCACTAACCCGTTCTTTCCCGAACTGGTGAAAGGCTTCGAAGACGCCGCCACGCAAAAGGGCTACGAAGTCCTTTTGAGCAACACCGAGTACGATTCGTCCCGCATGGCGACCGGCGTCCGCCGCATGCTGGAGCGCAAAGTCGACGCCGTGGCGATCATGACTTCGGAGATGGACCGCTCGTTCACCCAGGAGCTTGCCGGCCGCGACATTCCCATGGTGTTTCTGGACGTAGGCACGGTGGAAAAACACATCAGCAACATCAAGGTCGATTATGCCAGTGGCATTTCGCAGGCAGTCGAGCACTTAATTGGACTAGGGCACCGGCGCGTGGCTTTTATCGGTGGCCCAGCAGATCTGAAATCGGCGCGCATCCGGCAGTCGGCCTTCTTAAAAGCCATGCAGAAGCGTGGCATGGGGGACCCGGCCTGGATCGAGACCGGCAATCATCGCATCGACGGCGGGTTCCAGGCCATGAGCCGCATGCTCGAGCGAACCCCACTGCCTACCGCGGTGCTTTCCTCCAACGACCTGACCGCCCTCGGCGCGTTGCGCGCCATCCGCAGAAAAGGCCTGCGCGTGCCGGACGACCTCTCGGTGGTGGGTTTCGACGATATCGCCCTGGCGGAATTCACCGAGCCTCCGCTGACTACCGTCCGGCTACCGCGCGAAGAAATCGCCGGCAAGGCTTTCGAAGCGCTCCTGGCCTCACTAAGCGACACCACGCGCATGGGTGCGGAATATCAGATTTCGCCGCAACTGGTGGTGCGCGAATCGACAGCCAGGGCGCGCGATTGATGACCCGCCGCGGCTTTCTTGGTGCGGCCGGCGCGGCGGCTGCGTTGCCCCTGGCGGCCGCTGCTGCCGAGCGGAAGCTGATCCGCCCCAAAGCCCTGCGTCCCGGCGACACGGTCGGCCTGATTACGCCCTCCAGTTATGTCTCCGATCCCGACCGGCTGGCCCTGGCCGAGCGTACTGCGCGCTACTTCGGTCTGGTTCCGAGATTCGGAACGAACGTCCGCAGGCGCGAAGGATACCTGGGCGGCGGCATCGCAGACCGCGTCGAGGACTTGCATGCCAAGTTCCGTGATCCCGAGGTCAAAGCTGTCTTCGCGATTCGCGGCGGCTACGGGGCGGCGCAGTTACTGGATGCCATCGACTACGACCTGATCAGGAGCCATCCAAAAATCTTCCTGGGCTATAGCGATATCACCGCGTTGCACCTGGCCATTCAGAAACGCGCGGGCCTGGTGACTTTTCATGGCCCCATTACGCTTTCCCGCTTCACGTCGTACACCCAGACTTATTTTCGGAAAGCGCTGTTCGAAACCGAGCCGCTGGGCCGAATCACCAACCCGCCCGACTCCGACCCCTTGCGGCCCGCGCACACGCTGCGTGCGGTTCGCCCCGGCCGGGCGCGCGGACCGCTGATCGGTGGCAACCTCACACTGATCTCGACCACCATGGGCACGCCCTACGAGATTGAAACCAGCGGGCGCATTCTGTTCCTCGAAGATGTCGACGAGCAACCCTACAGCATCGATCGCATGCTGACGCAGTTGCGCCTGGCCGGCAAGCTCTCCAGCGCCGCGGGCATTATCTTCGGTGAATGCCAGGACTGCCGCCCGCGCGATTTCAAGCCGTCTTACGAATCCACGCTCTCGGTGGGCGAAGTGGTGGACGAAATCCTGGGCCGTCTGCGAGTCCCCGTGCTCTCGGGACTGACGATCGGTCACACCGACGACCAGCTCACGTTGCCTCTAGGCGTGATGGCGGAGCTGGACGCGGATAAAGGCGAACTCGTCATCGAAGAGGCTGGGGTAACGGCGTAGATAGCGGAGCGTCGATAGTAGGACGGGCGCTTCCGCCGTCCATATCCAGGTTCTTTCACAATGGACACGCAGGTACGCCTGTCCTACGCTATAACATGATGCCCTGGACGTCACTCCGAGTGCCCGCCTCCAGCGCCAACCTCGGACCCGGTTTCGATGCGCTGGGTCTCGCGCTCAGCCTCTACCTGGAATGCCGCTTTCGGAAGAGCCCGCGGCTTTCGATTGAAGCCGAAGGCCGCGACGCGGGCGCGATCTCCACGGGCGAAGACAACCTGATCTGGAAAACCGCGCTGGCGGTGGCGCGCGACATGCGTATGTCCATGCCGCCCATCGATCTGCGCATCCATAACGAGATCCCTCTCGGCAAGGGCCTAGGATCGAGCGCGGCCGCGCTCACCGCCGGCGTGGTCATTGCCGACCGCCTGCTCAACCTGCGCTGGAAACCGTTGCGTATTCTGGACGAGGCCGCGCGCCTCGAAGGCCATCCGGATAACGTTGCCGCCTGTGTTCTGGGCTCGATCGTGGCCAGTGCCATCGATTCGGGCGGCGTGGCGCGCACCGTGCGCCTGAACATGCCGGCACATTTCGGCGTCGGCGTCGTAGTGCCTGACTTCACGCTGCCCACCCAGCAGGCGCGTTCGGTGCTCCCGGATTGTTATCCGCGCGCGGAAGCCATTTTCAACGTGCAGCGGGCGGCCTTGCTGGTCGCCGCGCTTGCCACCGGCTCCACCAGCGCCTTCCCCGCCGCGCTCGAAGACAAGTTTCACCAGCCATATCGCGCCGCACTCGTGCCCGGCCTCGAAGACATTCTCAAATTGCGCGCGCCCGGGCTGCTCGGCTGCGCACTGAGCGGCGCCGGGCCCTCGATCCTGGTGTTTTTCGAGCGCGGATACGAGCCGGTGTGCGACCTCGTGCGGCAGGTCTTCGCGCTGCACCAGCACGCGGCGGAAGTGCTGCACGCACCCGTCGCCGAATGCGGCTATCAACTACAGGAAGGAACTGAACCATGAACAGCTCGCGCGAATTTTTGGAACGCCGCGGATTGCCGGGCCACGACCCCGCGGATTGCCCCAGCTCCATTAAGCGGTTCCCCGATGGCGGTCAATACCGGATCGAGATCCCCTCGACCGAAGGTCCGCGCGCGCTGGCCGCCGTGCTGAGCGAAGCCCAGGAGCGTAATGTGCCCGTGCATCGCGTAAGCCAGGGCAGCGGCATCATGCTCATGACCGACGCCGAAATCTCCGAGATGCTCGATCTGGGACGCAAGGCCGGCATCGAAGTGAACCTGTTCATCGGCCCTCGCGCCACATTCGATATCGGCGCGCAGGTATTCTCCGCCGCCGGCAAAACACTGGGCCTATCTCTGCGCGGCGCCGATCAACTGGTCTTCGCCATGGAGGACGTCAAACGCGCCGTCCGGTTGGGCCTGCGCAGCGTGCTGGTTTCCGATATCGGCATCCTGCAAATCGTGGCCAACATGCGCGCGGCAGGCGAGCTTCCCATCGATCTCATCATCAAGACTTCCGTCATGATGGCGCCAACTAATCCGGCCTCGGCGCGCATCATCGAACTGCTGGGCGCCAATACCATCAACATTCCGTCGGATCTCACGATCCCCCAGATTTCGGCCATCCGCTCAGCCATCGACACGCCCATCGATTTCTATGTGGAAGCTCCCGACAATATCGGCGGTTTTCTGCGTTACTACGACATCCCGGAGCTGATCCGCGTCGCCGCGCCCATCTATCTCAAATTCGGATTGCGCAATGCGCCCGATGTGTACCCCAGCGGCACGCACCTGGAGAACACCGTGATTGCGCTCTCCCGCGAACGCGTGCGCCGCGCCGAGATGGCCAAGGAGATGATCGCCCGCTATTGCCCCGAAGCCGCCATCTCGCCGCTCAAGGCCAAGAGCCTGGGCGTGCCGGCACTGGCTTGACATCGCGGCGCGCGGAGCCCCCCGGCCTATCTCTTACGTGGGGCGGACCTCCTGGTCCGCTGGCGACCTGCCGGTCGCCTATCCCGCGCTCCACCACCGGTACTGCCTCGCCTGCCTCACCAGCCCCGCACGTACTGGATTCTGCTCGATCCGGGGAAGCGGGATGTTGGGGCTCACGAGCGCGTGAACATGATTTGGCATCACGACAAAGGCATGTAGCGTGTACCCCCAGTACGTCCGCATTGTGACGGATTACCTCCACGACCATGTCGGCGATCGCTGGCCGCCGGAAGGACCGATTTGGCGGCAGACTGCGTTAGAGGCGCCAAGTTACGAATACGGGCTGATCGGCCCCATAAAGGTGTAGACGTCGGCGGTAGAACATCACGGAAGTGATAGCGGAAGAGGAACGCTCGAGTTCTCTTGGGGAGCTAGCCGACCGGGAGGTCGGCTGCGGACCAGGAGGTCCGCCCTACCTTAGTCTTCTCCCGCACAATCGCCTGCATTTCCCGAACCGTCAGCTCAAGCTCTTCGTCTTTCGAGTAGAAGTGCGGCGCCACGCGAATGCCCGCGCCCGGACGGTAATCCACCAGGAAATTGCGACGCAGCAGTTCTTGTGTAACTTCGGCGCCGTTGGGGACATCGATGACTACCGTGCCGCCGCGCTCGGCTGGATTGCGCGGCGACCGGACAGAGAAGCCGGCTTCTTCGGCCAGCGCAATCAGACGCGCCGTCTGCCGCATGGATTTTTCACGAATCCGCGCAACTCCCACCTCGGCGATGATTTCGTACCCCGATCGCGCCGCGTAAAGCGCCGGGATCGCAGGCGTGCCGTTCAAAAATCGGAAAGCATCGCTCGCGTAATCGATGGCTGCGGCGTCGAACGCGAACGGCTGCTTGTGCGCCATCCATCCCGTGAAGCGCGGCTCGAGCTGCGGCCAAAGATTGCGGCGCACGTAGAGGTAACCCGCGCCCGGTCCTCCGCACAGCCATTTGACTGAGCCGCCAGTCGCGAAGTCGACTCCGAGCGCGCGCACATCCACCGGCACGGTCCCGGCGGACTGATAAATATCCGCGAGCACCAGCGCACCCATCTCATGCGCGCGCCAGGTGATAGCCGCTAGATCCTGAATATATGAGCTCTTGAATAGCACGTGCGAAACAAACACCAGCCGCGTTTCGCCGTCGATAGCCGCCAGCATACGGTCAAGCGGCACGCTAACGCCGTCCTCCGATGGCACCGTCTCGGTACGCGCTCCCACTTTCTCGAGAGCGTGGCACTGGTACAGATTCGACGGAAAATTGAGGGCTTCCGAGACGATTTTGTTTCGCCGGCACGACCATTCGAAACAGGACAGCACTGTCGCCACGCAGGTCGAGACGTTCTGCTGCATGACCACTTCACCCGGCGCCGCGCCAATGATGCGGCCCACCAGGTCACCCATGGCGCGCGGCATCTGCCACCAGCCTTCTTCCCATGCCCGGATGCCACGCTCCGACCACGTCTGGGCGTACTCCTGCAGGCGCTCCGAGGCGCGTCGCGGCATGGCGCCGAGCGAGTGGCTGATCATGTGGACGGCCGATTCGAGAATTGGAAACTCTTTACGCCAGATGAGAAGCTCGTCCATCCGCGTTCACTTCCCGTTCATCAACTGGAAGGTGATAATCGAAGATCCTGCGGCGACCGCAATTTGCTGTCTGCCGTTCAAGTTGTAGGTGATGGCGGGCGCTCCGAGGCCGCCGCCAGCTTGAAAATTCCAGAGCGGTTTCCCGGTGCGCGCGTCGAGGGCGGTGAAATAGCCCTCGCCGTCGCCGGTGAAAACCAATCCGCCGCCGGTGGCCAACATGCCCGCCGTGTGCTGCGTCAGCATTTGGTACCGCCAGCGTGTTTCGCCGGTCGCGGGATCTACGGCCACGACCGCGCCGGTTTGCGGCTCGCCAGGCAGAGCAGTGTCGGTGCTCGCCTGATACCACTGCCCCTCTCGAAACTCTTGCTTGGTACGGAAAAATACCTCGCAGCCGTCAGCTGTGCCGAAGTAGAAGAGCTTCGTATCGAGGTTGTAAGCGGTCGCCGACCAGTTGTGCCCGCCACCCAGACCCGGGCAGACCTTCGTTCCAGTTTCCGACGGTTCCATGCGCGGCACCACCAGCGGACGCCCATCCGCCCCAATGCCCGACGCCCAATTCACTCTGGTGTACGGCGAAGCCAGGAGGAATTTTCCGTTCGTGCGATCGAGCGCGTAGAAATAGCCATTGCGATCGGCCTGCACAACCGCCTTCACTGCCTGCCCTTTGATGTTGAGATCGATCAGCACCGGATCGGCCACGGCGTCCCAATCGTGCGTGTCATGTGGCGTGAACTGGAAATGCCACTTGAGCTTGCCCGTGTCGGCATCGATCGCCACCAGGCTGCACGTGTACAAATTGTCGCCGGCGCGCACGTCGCCATCCATGCCCGGCCCGGGGTTGCCCGTGCCCCAATAGATCAAGTTCAAATCGGGATCGTAGGTTCCGGTGATCCATGTGGACCCGCCGCCGCGCTGCCACGAGTCGCCCGCCCAGGTATCTCCGCCCGGCTCGCCTTTGGCCGCAACGGTGTAAAAGCGCCAGGCGCGTTCACCCGTCTCCGCATCGTAGGCGTCAATGAAGCCGCGCGTACCGAACTCCGCGCCCGCGATCCCCACCAGCACTTTGTTTTTGACAACCAGCGGCGCGCCCGTTGCGGTGAAGCCCTTCTTGTAATCGGCGATCTGCCGCTCCCAAAGCAGCGCGCCGGTGCGCGCATCCAGGGCCACCAGCGTCGCTTCGATATTCACCTTGAAAAGTTTGTCGCCCAGCGCGGCGAAGCCCCGGTTCGGCTGGCCGCAGCAGAGGTTCAGTCCCGCGGGTGGATCTTTGTGGTAATGCCAGATTTGTTTTCCCGTGAGCAGATCGAGCGCGTCGGCATTGTTCGAGGGCCGGGTGATGTACATCATTCCTCCGAAGACCAGCGGTGTCGTTTCGTTGCTGCCGGCAGCCCCGGTCTGATAAATCCAACGAGGCGCGAGGCGCGAAACCGTAGTGGTGTTGATCTCCGCCAGCGGACTATATCGCCAGCCCTGGTAGTTCTTGCCGTAGGTCAGCCAGCTCGCCGCATCGGCCTGCGCATCGCGCAATTGCTGGTCGGTAACCGTCGAAGCCGCGATCGCAACCGAGAGTAATGTCAACAACGCGGTTGCCGTTTTCATCGCGCAGCCTCCGCGCCCCGCAGGCTCACCAGGTAGGCCAGCAGGTCGTCAATCTCCGCTGGCGTGAACAGCCGGCCATACTGATCCGGCATGAGCGAGCGGGTTCCGCGCGTCGCTGACTGGACATCGCTTTTCAGGAATGAGTAGTAATTGCCGGCCACATCCATGAGCTGCGCCGAAAAATTATCGTAGCCGCGCTCGACGCCCACCAGTTTGGTGCCGTCGCGCCGGGTCACCGTGATGGTCGCGGAGCCTGGCAGGATGTCTTTGCTGGGTGCAAGCACCGCATCGCGCAGATATTGCGGACTGCGCTGCGGCCCGATTCTGGTCAGCTCCGGACCCATGCGGCCGCCGCGCCCGCCCACCACGTGGCACGCGCCGCATCCGCCTTTGTCCCAGAACAGCTTCTCGCCTTTGGCCTTATCGCCGGGAATGCCTGCCACGTCATGCCGCGCAATCGAGCGGATGAATGCCACAATGCGCCGGATGTCTTCGTCGCGGAGGTCGGCTGCGAATCCCGGCATCTCGGTTCCGGGAACGCCATTGGCAATGGTGCGAAACAAATCCGCATCTTTGTCGCCAGCCGAATAAACCCCGCGCGTCAGATCGGGTCCCCGGCCTCCTTCCCCGCGGACCCCGTGGCATGGCGTGCAGTATGGCCGGAACGCCGCGCCGCCGCCGGCAGCGGCTTCAGGATCGGGCGGGTTGTTCGCGGTCTGCGCCCACGCCGCCACCGGCACGAGCAACAGAATCGCAATGCTGTGATTCACTCGACGAGAATAGCCGCCATCGCATCACAGTGTCAAACCTGCATATCCGTCGATGAATTTTTCAACGCCGAGGCGCTGAGATGCCGAGGAAGGCAAGAATTGCATGTTCGCTAGCTCGTAACGCGATCTGGAAGGCTGCGGAGAACGCGTTAAAGAGCGCGGGCCGCCGATTAACGCCGATAGACGCCGATTAAAAACGAAATAACCTGCCTTTGTCTTATCCGTGTTTATCGAGGTTCATCGGCGGTTAAGTCGCCTTTTTCCGCAACCTCCTGCAAGGGTGGCCGACACCACCAGGAGCTGAAGTAAATTGGATTTTCTCTGCGCCTCCGCGTCTCGGCGGTGAAAATCCTTTGCCTCGCGACTTTGTTGGGTCCATTCGCGTAAACTGGTAGCTGTAGCGTGCTTCAGGCCAAATGTCCACCATCCGCAATACTTTCGTAGTAGCCCAGCTGGTCCTCGCCGCCGCATTCGCCCAGGCGCCAGCGACTTGGCAGACCGCCACCGACTTCCCCTTGCTCGATCAGACAGGCCTGTCGGCCCAACAGAAACAAACGCTTCTCACCTTGATCCGCGCGCAAAGCTGCAGTTGCGGCTGCACCATGCATATTGCTGAGTGCCGCGTGAAAGATCCGCGATGCGGCGTCAGCCGCGGGCTCGCCGCCATGGTGGCTCGCGAGGTGCGCGAAGGAAAGATTGCCGAAGCCATCCGCGCCGATCTCGAGCACCGCATGAAAGAAGCGCCGCCGGTGCTGGACGAGGCCGTGAAAATACCCATCGAAGGCGCGCCGGTCAAAGGCCCGGCCAACGCCCGCATCACGCTCGTCGAGTTCTCCGATTTTCAGTGACCGTACTGCGCGGCGGCCGTCGGCCGCCTTTACGAACTGATGGCTAAGCATCCCGCTGACATTCGGCTGGTGTTCAAACAATTTCCACTGGACACGCATTCTCAGGCGGGGCTCGCGGCCGAGGCCGCGCTTGCCGCCCACGCGCAGGGGAAATTTTGGCCCATGCACGATAAGCTCTATGCCAACTTCCGTGATCTCTCACCGGAAAAGATCAATCAATGGGCCACTGAAGCCGGCCTGGATCTGGTGCGCTTCACCGTTGACATGAAATCGGGCAAATACAAGACCGCTGTGCAGAAGGAAGTGGACGAAGGCGTGGAAGCGGGTGTACAGGGAACCCCCACCATTTTCGTGAACGGGAAACGTTACAACGGCCCGATCGAAACCGCGCCCTTGGAGCAAGTGTTGCAAGCGGAATTGAAAACAGTTTCCACTCACGCGACGGCCGGTCGCGGAGCGCCTTCCCGCACCGCGTCTTCGCGCACTACACCTTCACCGCAATCGCGATAAGCGAAGTCGGGGGCCAAGGCAGGTGCTGGTCGATGCGCCGCCACAACCACACCAGCTGATCGAACATCTGCATCGGCAGGGCGCTCAGAGTCGTGCTCTTGAGGATTCTCCCGCTCACGTACCATCCCGGCCGCGAGATGCGGTTGAAATTCAGAATCTTCTCCACGCGAAAACCGGCGCGCTCCATTTTGTCTTTCAATTCTTCGTGCGAGTAACGCCGGTAATGGCCGAGCGCGACATCGAGCGTACCGAAGATCTCCTGCCCGTGTGGCACCAGCACGATCGCGCGCCCATCCCGCCGCAACGCGGAGTGGATATTGCGCAGCCCCTGCATGTCGTCTTCGATGTGCTCAAGCACGTTCAGGCAGACCACTGTGTCCATGCTCTCCGCCATATCAGCAAAGTCCGCCGCATTCGATAAGTCGCAGCGGTGGACGTGCAGATTGTGGCGGTGCTGGAACCGCGTCGCGAGGCGCGCCATGTGCTCCTGATCGATGTCGGCCGCCACATAACACTTCACCCGCGGCACCAGCACGCGCGTCAGATTGCCGATTCCCGCGCCGATCTCGAGCACCCGCTCGCCCACGTAAGGCCGTATGGTCTCGCCCATCCAGCGATTGAACCGTGGCGCTTTCGAGAGCGCGTGCAGAATGTCCGGGCCGGAATCTTTATAAATGTCATTGGTAAACGCGTATCGCAAAATCACGTACAGCGCTTCGATGGCATCCTTCAGCCCGATCTTCTTGCCTTCCTCGTAAGTCCGCCCGTGATAGCTGATCGGCGTTTCGTAGATACGTACCTGCCGGCGCGCAACTTTGATGGTCAGCTCCGGCTCGATGCCAAATCGCTCACTGCGAATGGGGATGCTTTTCAGCAACGACGTCCGGAAAATCTTGTAGCACGTCTCCATATCCGTGAGGTTGAGGTCGGACACCAGGTTGCAGAACTCGGTGAGCAGCCGGTTCGCCACCGAGTGCCAGAAGTAGAGCACGCGCCGCTCGCCCACAATCATGAAGCGCGAGCCGTACACCGCGTCGGCCTTGCCTTCCAGCAGCGGGCGCAGCAGGTTGACGTACTCGCGCGGGTCGTACTCCAGATCGGCGTCCTGGATGATGGAATAATCGCCGCGGGCGAGTTCGATGGCGGTGCGGATGGCCGCGCCCTTGCCGCGGTTGCGCTCGTGCCGCACCAGGCGCACTTCCGGATGGCGCGCCGCCAATTCAGCGACAATTTCAGCCGATCCGTCGCGCGACCCGTCATCCACCACGATGATTTCGCGCTCCATGCCGTCGGGCAGGGGAGCCTGCAGCACCCGCTCGATCAGGGGCGCGATGAACTCTTCCTCGTTGTAGAGGGGAACCAGCACCGAGAGGAGGGTCGCAGGCATCGTAGGACACGCGTTCCCGCCTGTCCGGTGTCGCTGGGCAGACAGAATGCCTATCCTACCAAGGTGTCCTAGTGGGGAAACAGATCACGAACAATGCCGCAATATGAACGAATTCGCACATCTTGCTGGAACCAGTTTTGGGGAAGTGTTCGAAAAGGCACACCACCAATCCATGAAACTTATACATCCAGAAGAACTTACCGTGCAACTAATTCTACTACCCGCCGTATTGCAAGGTCTTAACACCTTGACGCGTGAGCAAGGCATGCACCTGCGTAGTTAACTGCTCTACTGTAAATGGTTTACGCAGAAATGCCGCGTTGAGCTCCGCAATTCTCTCTCTGCGAAGAACCCCGGCTCCAGTATAGCCGGAAACGAAAAGAACCTTTATATCCATTTGGATAGCCGCCAACTGCACCGCGAGCTCACAACCGTTCATCGGAGCCATGGCTACGTCGGTAACTAGAAGCGCGATCGGTTTCCCATGTTCGCGATAGAGGCTCAGTGCGCTATGGCCGTCTTCCGCCGCGAGAATCTCGTATCCCAAGCCTTCAAGCGCTTTACGCGCTACTTCCAGGTCTGAAGGTTCGTCGTCCACCAATAAAATTGTTCGTCCAAATCCAGCCATCACCCAACTCCAGATTCACAGACGTAAAGCGCGCAACCCGCCCCGTGTGCAAGTCACATTCCAGATCGCGAGGTGTTCGGCTGGCGGAACGGCTTTTCGCCTTACAAAGGTTGCACGCGCGCTGCCTTTGTGATAAAGCATTCTGTCACGGAGGTGCGATCATGCACACCAGCGCCATTCGCACAATGGCCACGAGGACTCTTCTTCTCGCGTGTTTGTTCCTGATTTCGTGTTCCGACAGTGGCGCCCCAAAGGAAGGGACGCCTGCGTACTACTGGGCCGCCGCCAAAGAGACATTTGGTACCTCGGATTATGTGAAAACGGTCGAGCATCTCGAAAAACTGACCACTAATGAGAACGAATTTACCACTCGCGCGCGGCCCTGGCTTCTGGTCATGACCTCTGGGATCACGCGTGGCTACATGGATCTGGCCGAAAGTTTTGACGCCGGTGCTCACGCCAGCAAGACCAACCCCACAGCGTTCCGGCGCAGCACCAACGCGTACCGCGCCGCGGCTAACCGCTCGGCCCTCGAGTTTGTGCAGGTCTTCGATCAATTTGTGAAGAGCAAGGACGATCCGGTGCCCATCGCACTCCCGTTCCCGACCGGCGGCGCGGCGCCCGTGGCCCAGTTGAATAAAGCCGCGGCCGGAACGATGCTTTCGCCAGGCGAACTCGAGCCAGCAGTGAAGAATGCCATTAAGCGCGGGGTGCTGCTGGCCACGTGCGCCGCGGCGGGCGCCCCGGAAGATCCGGCAAAAACACAGGAACTGCTGAAGCCCGGCACGCTCCAGGTGCCACGCGCCGCATTTATGACCGCCATGGCCACTACGCTTTTTGAGGAATCGAAACTCTACGGCCAGAGGCAGATCGACAATCCGGAAAGGGTGAAGATCTTCTGTACCCGCGCCCTCGACGCACTCAAGACCGTGCCCGAGACCAAACAGACTAAAGAACTGAGCTCGAAGATTACGAAGAGCCTCAAAACGACTTAGGCAGGACAGGCGTTTTGCCTGCCCATTTCCCGGTGCGCAATGGACCGCCAGCATTGGCTGTCCTACAACAACAGGAGTCCATCCATGAACGTCAAAAGATTCATCGTAGCGAGCCTCGCGGTATATGCCGTTTCCCTGGCACTTGGATATCTGGTCCACGGGGTGATTCTGCGGCCAACTTATGATTCCCTCAAAAATGTCTGGCGCCCGGACATGCAATCGAAAATGTGGATCGAGTGGCTGGACGGATTCATCGTATCGTTTCTGTTCACCTACATCTTCACCAAAGGCTACCAGGGCGGAGGGATCATGGAAGGCCTGCGTTTCGGCTTCCTCATCGGACTCTTCGTTTCCATTCCAATGGCCTACGGAACCTACATGATTATTCCGATCCCTTACTTTCTGGCGCTGGAGTGGTTCCTCTACGGCACGGCGCAGGTGGTTTTGCTCGGCGCAGTGGCCGCGGCGGTTTACAAACCATTGGCCGCGCCGGCACCCGTCAAGCGCACGGCTTCGGCCTAGTCAGCACTACCGCCCCAGCGTCTCCAGATAGTGCGCCACCGCCTCGATGCCGCGATAAAAATTCGGCAGGTGAAATTTTTCGTTGGGCGCGTGGAGATTGTCATCCGGCAGGCCGAATCCAAGCATGACGCTCGGGATGCCCAAGTACTGATCGAACAAGCCGACGATGGGAATGGATCCGCCGGAACGAATGTAAACCGTTTCCGTTCCGAACACATCCTTCATGGCTTCGGCCGCCGCCCGGATGAATTTGTTGTCCGGATTCACCAGCGAGGGCGCGGCCGAGTGGATCAGCTTCAGCACGGCCGTAACGCCTTTGGGGCACGCGGCGCGAATCGCCTCTTTCAACTGGGCGGCGGCTTCGTCGGGATGCTGATCGGCCACCAGGCGCGTACTGATCTTGGCGACGGCGCGCGCGGGAATGACGGTTTTGGCGCCCTCGCCAGTGAATCCACCGCGGATGCCGTGCACTTCGAGCGTAGG
>Ga0066709_100001666_pt1 | contig 15045 bp, 12 predicted proteins | sample GraSoiAngelo_158_FD_79665 | JGI IMG/M metagenome (GOLD analysis project Ga0066709, IMG submission 79665) | Grasslands soil microbial communities from the Angelo Coastal Reserve, California, USA - 14_1009_16_30cm | ecosystem: Environmental > Terrestrial > Soil > Grasslands | place: USA...
GGGGTTGGAAAAGGTAAGCAATCCCAGCGACCGCCAACGACAGGACTGCGGCGAGTGCCCAACCGCGCGCTCCTCTCATGCCGCCAGCTCCGCCGGCTGCCGGAAAGGGGCCGCCACCCGGACGGCTCGGTCATAGGTAGCCTCGTCGACCTCGCGTCCGCCATAGATCGCGGCTTCGAATGGGATCAAGAGCGGGTACAGGCTCACCGGATCGGGCGCGTGTCGGAAGATCTCGCGCACCGTGAGCGGGCTGCCCTCCCATGTGCTTTCACCGGCGAGGGTGGCGGCGACGCCGGCGCATAGTGCGCGGACCGCGCCCACTCGATCGCCGGCGGCAGCCAGCCGGTCGGCCTCGGCGAAGTAGTCGGCCGGCGCGCGGGGTCCGGCCGGCCGGCCTGCGATCGCCCCCTCGGCGAAGCGACCCCTGGTCGAGCTGAAGATGATCATCGCCACCGCGGCCACGACGATGGCACCAAGGATGTAGAAGAAGAAATCGGGGAGGGGCGATGAGCCGGCCTCACGCCGGAAGATATTCAAGAGGTCGTTGATCCGGTCGCTCGCCCACTGGCGCAGTCGATCAAGCCACGATTGGGGCCGGTGCAGAGGGTCGTAGCGCGGCATCGCAAGGACGTCGTGCAACCTCTGCTTCGCTTGCGCCGGGTCTGAAGTGTCTGCGGGGTGGTCGAGGGCGCTTAGAAGATCCTGCATCCGACTGATCGCGTCTTCGAAGTCCGGCGGGTTGCGCTGCAGGTCGGCGACGACCTCGGGCTGGGAAAGCCCGGTGCCTGCTTCGAGCACATTGACCGCCTGGCGAGCGGTGCTCGTGTCATTTGGAAGCGCGCCGCGAGCCAGGTCCAACGCGTCTTGAACCGCCTGGCGGTATGCGGCCGGTGTCGAGCTGTCGGCGGCCGTATGAAGCGGCGTCACGAAAAAGAGGGCCAGCGAGGCGAACGCGAAGATTCCGACGCGGTGGGGCGTCTTCAGAGAGCGCTCGCGGCCGGTGATGTCGGACTGCTCACGTGCTCGGCGAGCTGAAAGAGGTCGAGACCTTCCTTGCGCACACGAAGGTCGAAGTAGATCAAAACGATGGCGATCTGCAGGATGGGATTGATCAGAGCGCTGACGATGATGTTCGCCGCCTCGGCAATGCCGAGGCCCAGGTAGCTCGACAGGATGATCTGCAACAAGGTCTGGCCCAAGTACAGAAACGCGCCCAATGCCGCACTGACCACATAGATGAGGACGACGATCAGGAACACGATGAGGAGGGTGTGCCACCAGCGTCCCTCCACGAGTCGCCAGCTGCGGCCCATCGCCGCGATCAACCCCGTGTTCTCGATAAACATGACGGGCATGACTGCGATCCATCCGACCCAGATCCAGATCCAGAGCGGAAGCAAGCAGAAAACGAACGCCATGAGCCCGATGAGGACGAGGAACCCAAGTATCTGGAAATAGCGGCGCAAAGCGCCTCGCAACGCACCCCAGAGCGTCACGGGCCGACCGAGTGCGGATTCGCATACGGCGTAGGTGATCGAGCCGTACAGAAGCGGGTACAGCGCGATGTTCAGGACAAGAAACAGCGCGAACGCGGTCAGGGACGGGGTCAAGGTGGTGAAGTCGACGGGCTGGTCGGTCCCGGTCTGCGCGACGAGGCTCGAGAACAGGCTGAAGAAGCCGTAACCCGCCAATGCGGCAAGCGGGATGGAGAGGATCACCGATATCCCGGCGAACAAGAAGAAGTGGCGACGGTACATTCGGAACGTCTCGTCGAGCAGGTCGCCGACTTCTAACGGGCGCAGGCGCAGGGGTGCGGGCGCGCTCAATGTGCGACCAATTGTCGCGCTACGTCCACTCCGTCGGTGATGCTCGCGGACGTTCTGCTCGAAGCGGCCGCGAAGGGGAACTTGTCGTACGCTCAGTCATGGGGGTGCGGAGGTGACCAGAAGCTCGCCTGGGGGGCGAGATGCTGTCCGGGTGTTGCTTATCGAAGACGACCGCTCGGTCGCCCAGATGTACAAGCTGAAGCTCGAGCTCGACGGCTATCGTGTGGACGTCGCCTTCGATGGAGAGATGGCTCTCGAGATGGTGCGTCGCGAGCTGCCCGACATCATCTTTCTGGACATCCGCCTGCCCAAGCTGGATGGGGTCGGCGTTCTGCAGGCCCTACGCAGCGATCCGGCTACCAAGCATGTCCGCGTGGTGATTCTCTCCAACTACAGCCTGAGGGAGCTTGGTGATCGCGTGGCCAAGCTCGGCGTCCTGGACCATCTGATCAAGGCCGAGACGACCCCGGCCAAGCTGACGGAAGGTCTCGAACGGTGGCTCAAGTCTTGACCGGCGTAGCCAGCATGTTCCAGGCTGACAAGCCAGCCTGTCAAGAGCTCGCGAAACGGAAGCTAAGGCTTGGCGGCAGCCGCGCCCGCCGGCTCCTTGTGTCGGTGCTTGACCGGCGTGAACTTCAGCCCTTCTTCGCCATCCACGTCGATCTGGACCGTGTCGCCTCGCGCGATCTTTCCGCGCAGCAGGTGCTCCGACAGCTGGTCTTCGATCCTGCTCGTGATGACACGCCGCAGCGGGCGCGCGCCGTAGATGCGGTCGTAGCCCTCCTTGGCGAGTAGATCTTTTGCCGCGTCGGTGACCTCGATGGTTATCTGCTGCTCCACCAGGTGCTTCCCCAGCTTCTGCAGCTGCAGATCGACGATCTGACGGATCTGCCCCGTGGTCAGGCTCTTGAAGACGACCACCGCGTCAACCCGGTTGAGGAACTCAGGGCGGAACATCCGCTTGAGCTCCTCGTCGATCTTTTCCTTCGTGTTCTTGTGGCGGCGCTCGACCTCGTCGGCTTCATCGACCACAGCCGGCTGGAAACCGAGCGAGGTCCCGGCCTGGTTCACATCGCGGATGCCCAGGTTCGACGTCATGATGATCACGGTATTCGCGAAGTTGACGATCTTGCCCTTCGCGTCGCTGAGCCTTCCGTCCTCGAGGATCTGAAGGAGCATGTTGAACACCTCGGGGTGCGCCTTCTCGATCTCGTCGAACAGGATCACCGCGTAGGGTCGCCGGCGCACCGCCTCGGTCAGCTGACCGCCCTCGTCGTAGCCGACGTACCCTGGAGGTGAGCCAACCAGCCGAGCGGTGGTGTGACGCTCCATGAACTCCGACATGTCGAGCTTGATGAGCGCATCCTCCGAATCGAAGAGGTACTCGGCGAGCGCACGCGCCAGCTCCGTCTTTCCGATTCCGGTCGGGCCCAGGAATATGAATGATCCAATCGGCCGGCGTGGGTCCTTCAGACCGGCGCGCGCGCGTCGCACGGCCTGCGACACGGTGACGATCGCCTCATCCTGACCGACCATCCGCTTGTGGATCTCTTCTTCCATGCGCAGAAGCCGCGCGGTCTCTTCCTCGACGAGGCGGGAGACGGGCACGCCCGTCCACGCCGCAACGATCTGGGCGATGTCCTCCTCGCCGACCTCGGGGACGGTCTCCCCGAGCTTGTCGCGCCAGGCGGCCTCCTTGACGGCGAGCTTGTCCTGCAGCTTCTTCACCTTGTCGCGCACGCTCGCGGCGGCCTCGAAGTCCTGCTTGTTGACCGACTCATCCTGGTCGGTGCGGTGCTTCTTGATCTCCTTCTGGAGTTCCTTGAGGTCGTCCGGTGTGGTCGTGAGCTTCATGCGGACGCGCGCTGACGCTTCGTCGATGAGGTCGATCGCCTTGTCGGGGAGTGCACGGTCGCTGACGTAGCGGTCGCTCAACACGGCCGCGGCGTGAACCGCCGCATCGGTGATCGTGACCCTGTGGTGCTTCTCGTAAAGCGACTTGACGCCATTGAGGATGTCGATCGTCTCGGCCAGCGTCGGCTGGTCGACGAAGACCGGCTGGAACCTGCGCTCGAGGGCAGCGTCTTTCTCGATGTACTTGCGGTACTCGTTGAGCGTGGTCGCGCCGATGCACTGAATCTCGCCGCGCGCGAGCGCGGGTTTGAGGATGTTGGCGGCGTCGATCGCGCCTTCCGCCGCACCGGCCCCAACCAGCGTGTGCAGCTCGTCAATGAACAGCACGACCTCGCGACTCGAGCGAATCTCGTCGAGGATCTTCTTCAACCTCTCCTCGAATTCACCGCGGTATTTGGTACCCGCGACCAGAGCGCCCATGTCGAGCGTGAGCACCCGCTTGTGCTGGAGCGACTCGGGCACGTTGCCCAGGTTGATCTGCTGTGCAAGTCCTTCGGCGATGGCGGTCTTGCCAACGCCGGGCTCGCCGATGAGCGCGGGATTGTTCTTGGTGCGCCGGCTGAGAATCTGGATCACCCGCTCGATCTCCATCTCCCGGCCGATGACGGGATCGAGCTGATTGCGACGCGCCAGCTCCGTCAGATCGCGACCGAACTGGTCGAGAAGCGGGGTCTTCGACGGCTTCTTGGGCGCAGGCTCGGCCTCGGTCTCCGCGCTCGAGTCGTGCAGCAGGCGCTCGATCTCGGAGCGCACCTTCTCCAGCGTTGCGCCGAGGTCCTCGAGGACGTGCGCGGCGATGCCCTCGCCCTCGATCAGGAGACCGAGCAACAGGTGCTCGGTGCCCACGTAGTTGTGGCCCATCCGTCGCGCTTCCTCAAAGGAGATCTCGATGACCTTCTTGACGCGGGACGTAGGAATGATCTGCTGGATGATGATCCGCTCGTTGCGGCCCAGAACCGACTCGATGGTCTGGCGGACCTTGCCGATCTCCACGCCAAGGTTGTTCAGAACCTTGGCGGCCAGGCCCTCGCCTTCACGTAGCAGACCCAGGAGCAAGTGCTCTGTTCCGATATAGCTGTGGTGCGATCGTTCTGCTTCTTCTTGGGCGAGCGTCAGAACCTTCTTGGCTCGCTCAGTAAATCGTTCAAACGGATACAAGATCTTCCTCCTGGACTACGACGGTTAGGGTGGGGCCAGCACCTCCTCTATCTGTTTTGGGATACCCGGCGGTACCTCGCCCCTAATATAACGAACAACTCAACCGGCGGATTTCCTTTAGTGGAGACGTATGAGGCCGCTACTTGAGCGCCTCGGCGGTTTTCTCCCCGCGGCGATCGCCCTGGCGCTGCCCACCGTCTTTATACCCATCGCCGTCGATTCCTACATCCTGCCTCGCGCCAGCATCGTCATCGCGGGCGCCGGCCTGGGCGCGGGGCTAGCTCTGTTGCTGCCGGGAGGACCCCGGCTTGGTTCGCTGCGGCTGCCGCTGCTCGCCGCCATCCTGGCCGCGACCCTGGCGTACGACTTCTCGATCAACCAGGGGGTGAGCCTGGCCGGCTCGTATACGCGCTACGAGTCGATGCCGGTCCGGCTCAGCTACCTGGCTCTGCTGGCGGTTCCCGTCTGGCTCCTGCGGGACCGGCGGTCGCGCGACCTTGTCGTTCCAGCCCTTGTATTCGGAACCGCGATCGCCTCAGTGCAGGCCCTCGTGCAACAGGTGATGCTCACCAACCACGAGATCGACTACCGGCCGGACGGCAATCTCGGCAATGCCAACCTGCTGGGGGCCCTGCTGGCCATGTCGATTCCGCTCGCCGTGGCCCGGGGGCTGCGGGGCGGCCGGTTCGTCGTCGCGTGGTGGATCGGTGTCCTCGTGATGGTGATCGCCCTGGTGGCGAGCACTTCGCGCAGCGGCGGGCTCGGCGCACTTGCTGGCTGCCTCGCCCTGGCCGTCTTTCAGCTCAAGGGACGCAAGGCGTTGTGGGGAACATTGGCGGCGGCTGCCGTCGTCGGTGCCGCCCTCCTCGCGATCCTGCTCTCTCCTCTACGTCTTCTCAACGACGACCCCGGACCCACCCGGCTTCACCTGTGGCCGGATGCCGTTCACATGATCGCCGCCCGACCTTTGACAGGATGGGGTGAGGACGCGACCGGGCTCGTATTCGGACAGTTCCTGAGCGGAGACTGGGCCCCCCAGGTCGATCGGGCTCATTCGGGGCCGCTCGACATCGCGGCCACCCAGGGTCTGGTTGGGTTGGCGGCGCTGGGATGGGTCCTGGTCGTTTGGCTGCGCGGCGTGTGGCGCTGGCGCCTCGGCGCCTCGGTCGGCCCGCTGGCCGCGGCGTGCATCGGCTACACCGTCTGGGTCTTGTTCAACTTCGACTGGGCTCCCGCCACGGGCGCCTTCTGGCTCCTGGCGGGCACCGCCTGGTCAGGTGTGCGAGCGAGCGAGACAGCCGGCTCAACCCAGCCTGGCCGGCCGGACCCGGTACCACGCCAGCGTGCGCTTCGCTCGCTCGCCGCCGCCTTGCTGGCGGTGGTGGTCGTCTGGCTTGGGGTGGCACCGATCCTTGCCGACATCTGGTACTACCAGGGCAAGCTCGAGCTGGCAGCCGCAGCCGATCCTATTCAGGGTCGCTATGCCTGGGTGTTTGGCAAGAGCTTGGTCGCCAGGGGGTTCCCAATCGGCGGCCTTCAGGAGATGAAGGTCGCTGCACATCAAGGCGAGAGCGACCCTCAGCTCTATGTAGACATCGGCGACGCCGAGGTGGCGCTCGGTCACTCAGCCGATGCGCGCGCGTACTACCTGATGGCGCTCAAGATCGATCCGTACTTCGTCCCCGCACGGCAGCGCCTGGCAGGCAAGGGCGTGCCGCCATCGAACTTTGAGCAGGTGCTGCCGATCGCCGAGTGAGCTCGAGTCCGGCTAGGACTCGTCCTCCACGTCCTCATACTCGTCCGGCCGGCGGTCGCTCCGGCTCGCTGCGAGGCTTGCCGGCGGAGCGGAAAGCTGCTTCAAGCTCAGCGAGATCCTCCGGCGGGCTGTGTCGATCCCGATCACCTTGACCTGGAGGGTCTCCCCAACCTTGAGCACGTCTTCGGTTCGCTCGACGTGATCCCACGACAGCTCCGAGATGTGCAGCAAACCTTCGATGCCGGCCATGATCTGAAGGAAGGCGCCGTACTTCTTCGTCTTGGTGACCTGGCCCTCGACGATCGAGCCGATCGGCATCGACTGCACGAGCTTTTCCCAGGGGTCCTGCTGAAGCTGGCGGAGCGAAAGGGAGATGCGGGTCTGCTCGGGGTCGAGCTTGATCACCTTGACAGTGACCTCGTCGCCGAGCTGGAGCACGTCGGTGACCTTGGAGACCCGATCCCACGAGAGCTCCGAGATGTGGATCAGACCGTCTGCGCCGCCGATGTCGACGAAGGCACCGTAGCTCGTGATGCCGGACACCGTGCCCTTGACCGTCGTGCCGGTCAGCAGGCGGCTGAACAGGTCCTCGCGCTTGCGCGCGCGATCCTCATCCTCGGCTGCCTTCTGGCTCACGATGAGCCGGTTGCGCTTCCGGTTGACCTCGAGGATCTTCACGGGGATGCGCTGACCGACAAGGGATTCCAGGCTGCCCGCATAAGCGCGTGCCACCTGGCTCGAGGGGAGGAAGCCGCGGAGCCCAAGGACGTTGACGATCAGGCCGCCCTTGTTCTGCTCCCGTACGTCGGCCTCGATGACTGACCCGTCGGTCTGCTTCTCCGCGGCCACGATCCAGGTGGTCTCGGCCCGAGCCCGGCGCAGGCTGAGGACGACGTTGCCCTCTTCGTTCTCCGGCTGGAGGACGTAGACCTTGATCTGGTCACCGGGCTCCAGGCCGACCGAATCGACCTCGCCTCGCAGACCGAGCTCCTTGCTGGAGATGACTCCTTCGGCCTTGGCCCCGATGTCGACGAGCACCTCATCGGCGTCGACTCGAACCACGATGCCATCCACGATGTCGCCGTGGTTGGGAGTTTTGAAGGCCTCCGACTCGTAATGGAGGTAATCCTCCATCGTCATCGCGGATGAGTCTGTTTCGGTCACCTCCTCTTGCTCTGTCAGGACGGCACCGGACTCATTGGACAACGCGCTTTCCCCCCTAGGATTATTGGTGTGGTGTTGGTCGTCAAATCGGCCTCCGCCAGTACGAACCCCAATTGTACCGCAGAACCTCGATTTAGCCAGGAAAGGGCTGAGCCAGGTCGTGGTTGTCGATGAGGCGCGTTTTCCCGATCCGGACCGCCAGCACGGCGAGGGTTCCGGGAGGCCTGAAGGTCTCAGCGTCGACCAGGGCGGCATAGTCGACCCTCGCCAGGGGCTCGGCTTCGAGGACCTCCAGGACCTGCCGACGCAGGCGCTCGAGGTCGTGCTCGCCGGCGCCGTATGAGTTGGCGGCCCGGCGAAGGGCTGCGCTGATGGACGCGGCCGCCTTGCGCTCCTCCGGGCCGAGGTAGGCGTTCCGGGAGCTGAGCGCCAGGCCGTCTGCTTCGCGCACGGTTGGACAAATGCAGACCTCGACCCCTGTGTCCAGGTCCCGCGCCAGACGTTTCACCACCGCCGCCTGCTGCGCGTCCTTCTGGCCGAAGTAAGCTCGGTCAGGCTCGATGGCGTTGAACAGCTTGGCGACGACGGTGGCGACGCCCTCGAAATGGCCTGGGCGGACCTCGCCCTCGAGGGGCTCTGCCACCCCGTGGACCTGGATCCGCGTGGTCGCGCCCGGTGGGTACATGGTCTCCGCGCTGGGCATGTAAACGGCGGCAACACCGGCCGAACGAAGGAGATCGAGGTCGCGCTGTGGAGTGGCCGGGTAGCGGTCGAGATCCTCGGCCGGGCCGAACTGAAGCGGATTCACGAAGACGCTGACCACGACCTTCGTGTTGTCCTGGCAGGCCCGTTCCACAAGGCTCATGTGCCCGGCGTGCAGCGCACCCATGGTCGGAACGAGGCCGACCGAATCGCCCTCGCGCCGCCAGCGGCGGGAGGTCTCGAGCATCGCACCAGGGGTTTCGATGACGGCCGGGGCGCTATCCGGCGCCGTACTTGACCTCTTCTCGCGACTCCTTCGCAGCGGGGGCGGCGCCGTTGGCCGAGTACGAGTGCTCGGGACCGGGGAAAGCCCCGGTGCCGACCTCGCCGGCGAACTGTCGCGCGGCCTTTCCGATCTCGTCCGCGAGGTTGGCGTAGCGCTTCACGAACTTCGGCGCCTTGCCGGTGGTCAGTCCCAGCATGTCGTGGAGGACGAGGACCTGACCATCTGTGCCCGGGCCCGCGCCGATCCCGATGGTCGGGATGCGAACCTCCTGGGTGATGCGGCTGGCGAGGGCGTTGGGCACCCCTTCCAGCACAAGGCTGAACGCGCCCGCTTCCTGCAGGTCCTTCGCATCGGCGAGGATGCGCGCCGCCTGCGCCTCGCTCTTGCCCTGGATCTTGAATCCGCCCATCTGGTGCACGAACTGTGGGGTCAGCCCGAGGTGGCCCATGACAGGAATGCCGATGGCCGTCAGCCGCCGGGTGATCTCAACAGTCCGGCCGCCGCCCTCCAGCTTGACCGCATGCATGCCGGCCTCCTGGAGGAAGCGCCCGGCGCTGGTGATCGCCTGCTCGATTGACGCGTGATAGGACATGAACGGCATGTCGCCGACGAGCATCGCCTGCCGCGAGCCGCGGGCGACCGCCTTGGCGTGATGGATCATCTCGTCCAGGGTCACGGGCAGGGTAGTCGGGTAGCCGAGCACCACCATCCCGAGGCTGTCGCCGACCAAGAGAATTGGAATCCCGGCTTCGTCGAGTATCTGCGCGCTCAGGTAGTCGTATGCGGTGAGCATCGCAAACCGACGGCCTTCATCCTTGAACCGCTGGACGTCCAGGACCGTAGTCATTTACGAGGTCTCCTTCGGGTCGCTGCCACTTTTCGGGTCAGCGCCCTTCTCGTTTGCTCGGCCACCGCGGGCTCCAAACCCGCCCGTTTGGCGATCTCGAGCGCGACTTCGCCGAGCATACGATAAAGGTCCCCGTGGCGCCGCTCGTCGAGCTCGCCCAGGGCAGCGAGGTGGCGCCGGATCGTCAGGGCGTCGCCGCGGCGGACCGGGCCGGTGAGGGCCGCGGTCGGACCGCGCTTCGTGACGTTGGCGATGGCCCCTTCAGCCAGTGGCGCCAGACCACGTACCGCCTCCTGCTCGCTCCACCCCGAAGCCTCTAGCAGGCTCGCGGCCTCGCCAAGCAGCGAAACCACATAGTTGGATGCGAAGACCGCGGCCGCGTGGTAGAGCGCTCGCTCGCTGTCCTCGACCCTTCTCGGCTTCGCCCCGAGGTCGCGAGCGAGCCGCTTGAGCACCCGGAGCAGCGAAGGCCTGGTCGCGTCGACGGCGATGACGATCCCCTCGAATGCTTCGGGCGGACCGGGCTCGGGGAACGAGCGCAGCGGGTGAAATGAGCCGACGGGATGGCGCTCGCCAAGGGGCGCCAGAGCGCCGAGCTGCAGCGCCCCGCTCGCATGGACGAATCCGACGGTGTCAGGAATGCCAGCGCCCGCGGCAGCCAGCTTGGCGGCGACTGCCGCCACGGCGCCGTCGGGGACGGTCAGGAACACGACAGCTCCGCCCTTGGATTCGAGATCCCGAATGAGCCTGGTCAGGCCAGCTCGGGCGCTCACCAGCCGCACCCGGTGCCCGGCCGCGCGCAGGCCGCGCGCAAGGCTGCGGCCGAGGTTTCCCCGGCCGGCGACGATCAGCGGCGGCGGTGCCGGCGTGTTACGACGCTGTCGAGGACGCGGCTGCGGGGGCTTCGGGCGCCTCGCGGTTGAGGATCTCGTCCAGCTCTTTGGCGTCGAGCGTCTCGACGACCTTGAGCCTCTCGACCACCGCATCCATCTTGTGCCGTTGAGCGGTGAGTATCACCTTGGCCGTCTGGTAGCCGTGGTTGACGATGCTGCGGATCTCCTCGTCGATCACCGCCGCAACCTCTTCCGAGTAGTTGCGCTGCTCGCCGAGGTCCCGGCCGAGGAACACGAGCTCCTCCTTATGGCCCATCGTCACGGTGCCGAGCTTTTCGCTCATGCCCCACTGCGTCACCATCCGGCGGGCCAGCTGCGTCGCTTTCTGGATGTCGTTCTCAGCCCCCGAGGTGACATCGCCGAACACGATCTCCTCAGCGACGCGGCCGCCCATGATGCCGGCAATCTCGTCCATCAGCTCATCGCGCGAGATCAAATACTTGTCCTCTTCGGGCAGGCTCAGGGTCCAACCCAGCGCCATGCCTCGCGAAATGATCGAAACCTTGTGAACCGGGTTCGTATGAGGCAGCGCTTTCATGACCAGGGCGTGGCCCGTCTCGTGGTACGCGATGACCTCTTTCTCATGGTCGGAGATGCGGCGGCTCTTGCGCTCGGGACCCGCAATCACGCGCGCGATCGCCTCCTCGAGCTCCTCCATCCCGATCACCTTCTTGTTGGCGCGCGCGGCGAGGATCGCGGCCTCGTTGATCAGGTTGGCCAGGTCCGCACCGCTGAACCCGGGCGTCTGGCGCGCGAGGACGTCGAGGTCGACGGTGGAATCGAGAGGCTTGTTCCTCGCATGCACGTCGAGGATGGCGCGGCGGCCCTTGATGTCCGGCCGGTCGAGTGTCACGTGGCGGTCGAACCGTCCCGGCCGAAGCAGGGCAGGGTCGAGCACGTCCGGGCGGTTCGTCGCCGCGATCACGATGACGTGCGTGTTGGTGTCGAAGCCGTCCATCTCGACGAGCAGCTGGTTCAGGGTCTGCTCGCGCTCATCGTGCCCGCCACCAAGACCTGCGCCGCGCTGGCGGCCCACCGCATCGATCTCATCGACGAAGACGATGCAAGGAGAGTTCTTCTTCGCCTGGTCGAACAGGTCGCGGACGCGGCTGGCGCCAACGCCGACGAACATCTCGACGAACTCGGAACCTGAGATCGAGAAGAACGGCACGCCTGCCTCACCGGCCACCGCTTTGCTCAGGAGGGTCTTGCCTGTTCCTGGAGGGCCCACCAACAAGCATCCCTTTGGGATGCGCGCGCCGAGGGCGACGAACTTCTCGGGGTATTTCAGGAACTCGACGATCTCGCTCAGCTCCTGTTTCGCCTCCTCAACGCCGGCCACGTCGGCGAAGGTGATGGCGGGTTTATCGCCCGCGATCATGCGCGCGCGAGACCGCCCGAAGGAGATGGCCTGGTTGTTGCCGCTCTGCGTCTGGCGCAGCACCCACCACATGAATGCGGCGATGAGGATGACCAGGATGATGTTCGGGAGCAGCACGCTGAGCAGGTAGTTGCCGCCGTTGTTCTTGTCGAACTTGACGCTCACATGCGCTGCCGCGAGGTCGTCGATGAACTTGCACTCGCCAGAGCAGTCGGGAAGGGTGACGTTGTGCTTGTTCTTGGTTGAATCGACGGCGATCCCGTCGGCGCCATTGATCTCCAGCGACGTGACGTTGCCGCTCTGCGCGTTGCTCAGGAGCTGCGAGTAGGTCCAGTCGTTGGAGCTCTGGTTGCCCTGGATCGATTGCCAGGTGAACCAAAACACCAGGCCGAGCAGTACGACCAGGGCGAAATAAAACAGGCTGGAGCGGGGGAAGCGGCTCAACTCGGCTCTCCTGGAAGGCTGTCCAGCGAGTCTAGCACAGCAATTTTTGACTTCTCGCGCATTGGCGACGGGGCTACCGAAACGTGCTGCCCGACGACGCCGGGAGGGCTCGACAGGTCTGCGTCGACGGCGACTCCAGGAACCCATGCCAACCGGTCGCCGGCAAAAACCAGCGGCCAAGCGTCGCGCTCTTCGCGAGGCACGCGCGCGTCGACAAAGATGTCCTGCAGCTTGCGCGTGCCCCGCCCGCCGCGCGGTCGCATGGTCAAGCCAGGCGTCCGAAACCCCAATCGCAGGTCGAGACCGGCGTGAAGGTGTGCCGCATCCGCGTCCTCGCAGCCGGCGCAGCGGGTCACGTGGATGACGCCCGGGCACGGCCGAGTCCGCCGGTCAGTGGCGGTGGTGGATGCCACGATCTCCATGGTTTCCCCCACGATACGCAACCGCAGACCGCCGGGTAGGTCGATCCCGCGTCCGCCACGCCCGGGCTGGGCCAGTCGAAGCATGGATTTCAGGTGTGCGCGGGACAGCGCGGGCTGGGCGCCGCCTGCCCGGACGTAGAGCAGCCGCATCAGCTCCGCCCCTACCGGCTCGGTCGTCCGGGCTACCGCCGAGCGGGTAAGCGATCCGCTCTGCAGCGCGCCGGCCGCCTCCTGCTCGATTGATTCCTGGATCGCTGAGGCTCGTCGTGCGACGGCGTGAAACCGGCGCCGGATACCGGGCTGGTCCCTCTCGAGCCGTGGCAGGATCTCGCGCCGCACGCGCACGCGGGCGTATGCGGTGTTGGCGTTCGCCGGGTCTTCGAGCGCCACCACTCCGCGCCGGGCCAGGAAGTCGACGACCTCATGCCTCCAGACAGATAGGAGCGGGCGCACAAACGCCCCACGCCTGGCGGGCATGCCGCGAAGACCTGCGATCCCGCACCCGCGGAGAAGATGGAGCACGACGCCTTCGACAACGTCGTCGGCTGTATGGCCGAGCGCGACGACAGGTGCCGCGGCCTCGATGCGCGCACGCTCGAGAAAGTCGTACCGAAGCTCTCGGGCGGCAGCCTGGATCGAGCCTCGCGAGAGCGCATCGCGCCGGCGCTCCACCACCACTTTGACGCCGAGCCGGTGGCACAGGTCCGCCACGTGTTCGGCCGCAGCTTGCGATCCCGCCTGGAGGGCATGGTCGTAGTGTGCGGCGACCACGTCGTGGCCCAGCTCGAGAGCGGCGATCAGAAGCGCGGTTGAGTCGGCGCCGCCGGACACGGCGATGAGCACCCTCTCGCCGGGGCGGATGAGGGCCGATCCGTCAAATCCGATCAACAGTGGTTCGGGAGGAAGGGTGGGCAGCATGGTGGTGCCGGCTGGACTCGAACCAGCGACAACGCGATTATGAGTCGCGCGCTCTACCGCCTGAGCTACGGCACCGCGGGACGCCGAGCGCACTCCTGCCGCCGGCAAGCGCGCAGGGCGCAATTCTGGAGAAATCCTATCGCGCCGCCTGTGCCCGCGCCTTCAGCTTGCGCTTCTTGGTGCGCCGCTTCGAAAGCGCCACCCGTTTCCTCTTGTTCAATGCTCTCCAAAATGCGAGGAGCCGGGTGACCCGGCTCCGGGGTTGCCTGAATTGGTTGCGGAGGTCGGATTCGAACCGACGACCTTCGGGTTATGAGCCCGACGAGCTGCCGCTGCTCCACTCCGCGGTTCGAATTATACCGCCGCCCTGGGGGCCCTCTTTTTCAGGGGTCAGGGGTGGCCGATGCGGCCGGCGAGGCCGCCGGGGTTGGAGATGCAGGAGCCGTCACCAGGTAGAGGCGCTCCTCCTTGCGGGCGTATCCGTGCAGACGAGCCTCTTCCTCGTTGGCAGCGCCAGAGGTAATCGACTGCACGTCCTTGCGATAGCCCTTGTTCTCCGCCGCCAGGCGGGCATTCTGGCGATGCAGGTCGGCCACCTGCTGGCTCAGCTTGTGGCCGATGTAGGCCTCCTGTGCGAATGCATAGGCGGTCCATATGGCGATCACCGCCACCACCGCGACGACGATGGTGCGACGTACTCCATGCGTGCTGGCGCGCACGCTGCCTGCGGCAACTACGGCTTTGCTGTGTCTCATGCTGCGTCGTTACTGGATGTCCGCGTGGACGAGGTGCCGACTATAACAAACCGGCCCCGGGGTGCGGTCGGAGGGCCGGCCGAGAGATTCGGTGATCCAGGTGGTCCAGCTGCTAGGCGCGGCCGAGTAGCACAGCGCGCGCATCGTAGATGCGTAAGCGAGCAACGCAGGCCGCAACAACGCAGATGGGCCGCATGGGCGCCGAAGGTCCGGTCGGCATCTCTGGCCGCACCCCGCCCCTTAGCTTGTCTCTCCGGACTCGCGCCAGCGTCTCGCCTGCTCGTCGGAGTCGAGGTCGCTGAAGTTCACGCCGTCCTTTCGAAGCGACGCCTCGGTTTGCGCGAAACGCCGGCGAAATCGCTGGCCCGCGACCCTCAAGGCATCCTCTGGATTGACCTTGAGGCGGCGGGCGAGCGAAACCACCGCAAACAGGAGGTCGCCCATCTCATCAAAAGTCTCTCGCACGCCCGCTGCCCCGGCCAGCTCGCGCGCTTCCTCGGCGACGGCTTCGGCTGTCTCGTTCGGTGACGCGAAATCGAAACCGACGCGAGCCGCACGCTTTTGCAGGCCGAGAGCCCA
>Ga0066709_100001667_pt1 | contig 15044 bp, 15 predicted proteins | sample GraSoiAngelo_158_FD_79665 | JGI IMG/M metagenome (GOLD analysis project Ga0066709, IMG submission 79665) | Grasslands soil microbial communities from the Angelo Coastal Reserve, California, USA - 14_1009_16_30cm | ecosystem: Environmental > Terrestrial > Soil > Grasslands | place: USA...
ACCCAAATACGTCACTGTATTTTTGAATCGGTGTACTAGGCCTTTGCAAGCTCTTCGACTTCTATCTTTTCAGAAACCTTCGACCTGGCCATGCCTTGCTTACTGGGTATCAGGCAAATCACCGTGCCCAAAACAAAAACAATTCCACCAATCCATACCCACGAAACTAGCGGATTTAAGTAAGCATGGAACACGGGTTTGGAATTATCTTTCTCAATTCCCGAAAAGACGAGGTAAAGGTCTTCGTTCAATCCGGACCGCAAAGCCACCTCGGTGGTGGCTGTGTCGCTGGCTTTGTAGTAGCGCCTCTCGGGAAGGAGGGTATCCACCAGCGTGCCGTCTTTGTAAACGGTCATCAGAGCAGTAGCCGACTGATAATTGGCATTATTGGCGCTTTTGATCTGTTCCAAGGTGAGGGTGTAATTGCCAAGACTGAGCGAGTCACCCGGAACCATTTCCTTTTGCGCGTCCTTATTGAATCCGGCGCCGGCCAAACCAACGAACAGACAAACCATTCCGAGGTGAACGATATATCCACCATAGCGGCGGGTGTTTCTGAACGTCAAAATCCAGAGCGATTCCAAATAACTTTCACCTTGTTTGCGACGCGCATTGGCTCCCCGATGAAACTCGGAAATAATGGTGCACAGAACAAAAACGGAGAGCATCAGGCATACGGTGGAGTAAAAATGCCGCATTCCGAAAACGAAAAAGATCACGCCCATAACAAGGGACAGGATGACGGGCAGAGTGAAGTTCTTTTGCAAGCTGCGAAACGAGGTTTTCCGCCAAGCCAACAGCGGCCCCACGCCGGTTAGAAATAGGAGGAAGAGCCCCACCGGTATGTTTATCTTATTGAAGAAGAGAGGACCCACAGATCTCTTCTCTCCCTGCAACGCCTCAGAAATGATCGGAAAAAGTGTTCCCCAGAGCACCGCGAAGCCCGTCGCCAGTAAGATAAGATTATTGAACATAAAGCTGCTTTCACGGGAAACTACTGAGTCGAGTCGATTTTCGCTCTTGAGAGAATCCAGCCGGGTCAAAAGGAGATAGAGAGAGAGAGACAGCAAAAGAAGCAGGAAGCCGGTAAAGTAAGGTCCTATGGGGGACTGGGCAAAAGCATGGACCGACGAAACGATGCCGCTGCGGGTCAAGAAAGTCCCGAAAATGCAGAGCAAGAAAGTTGACAGAATCAGGATCATGTTCCAGATCTTCATCATACCTTTGCGCTCCTGCATAATGACGGAATGCAGAAAGGCGGTCCCGGTCAACCACGGCATCAAAGAAGCGTTTTCGACCGGATCCCAGCTCCAATAACCACCCCATCCCAGAACGACGTAGGCCCATTTGGCTCCCAGTAAAATGCCCGTGCCTTGGAAGAGCCAGGGAACCATCATCCAGCGCCGGGTTGTCCGAATCCATTCTTCATCCAATTCGCGGGTAATGAGAGCCGCGACAGCAAAGGCAAAAGGAACCGTAAAGCCCACGTAACCCGTGTAAAGAATAGGCGGATGAATCACCATCGCCCAATATTGAAGCGCTGGATTCAACCCGTTCCCGTCCATGGGGGCAAAGGGCATGGCAGGACCACCGGCCCGGGAAACGCCAATCAAATCGAAGGGGTTGGCAACAAAGTTGTTCAACAGGAGGAAAAACGTGGACACCAGGGAGATCGCCATGACGACATAAGGCATCAAGGTCCGGTTCTTCTTTCGATTGAGCAGAACCGTGACCAAAGCGTAGATACTTAATATCCAACACCAAAACACGAGGGAGCCCTCCTGTCCTCCCCAAAGCGCTCCAATCTTGTAATACCAGGGCATAGCGCGGTTACTATGGCTAGCCACATACTGAAGGCTAAAATTACCGACATTGAGCTCATACCATAGTGTGCCTACGGTCAAAGTCACCAGGACACAGACTGCAACCATAGATCTTTCGGCCGTGTCCACCAGGCGGCGATGTCCGACCTGGCCGCCAAGGAACGAAGCCACCATGGCATAACAGGACAAGCAAAATGCGAAGAGCAGACAAAACTGCCCGATATTACTGACGATTACTTCCATGATTGAGTCACTCCAAATATTCGGTCATTCCAGCATCGAGCGGTTCGGGTCACCAGAAGTAGCTGGCCCCTCACCCGGCCTGTGGCACCGTCTCCCCTGGGGAGAGGCACGGGAGCTTTGAGAAGGCTCCCTGGGTAAGGAGTGGCGGTATAAGGTTACTCGCTACTTCTTACCCACGTTCCCATAGGTGGCTTCGTATTTTGAAGCACACTTGGCTTGAATTTTAGTGGCTTCGAAGTCGCCGTTACGGACTAAGTGGCCTTCGGCTAATGCTTGGGCCCCGCCTTTGAAAGTATCCGGTAGAAGGTCTTTTCCCACATATCTGATGGGAAGGATCTCTCCCTTTTGCTCCAGCTTGAAATTGATGGCACTGGAAGTTCTTTCAATACTTCCCGCCACGACATTTCCAGCCACCCTCAGGCGTTTGCCGTAGGCATTATGATTCATTGCCTTCAATTCATCCACCGTCTTGTAATAGGCCAGACTTTCATCAAAGCTGCTAAATCCTATCCAGGCAATGGACACGACAATGATGAGAGATCCGATAAGGAATTTCACCTTTCTTTTGTCCATAGAATCTTCCGTTTTCTTGGCTGTAAAGAGAAATTGAAACACTCATTAACATTGAACATACATTCGCCTTATTTTAGCATCGCAGGAGAATTTCACAAAGAGGCGAATCCCGCCAAACGGATACCGCCCTAAAATAAACAATGCTGTAGAATAAACGCAAGCTCCCAAGCGCTTAAGCAACCTAATACATAAGAATCTAATGATGGATTTTTCCTGCAATGACAGTTTGAATCATATGAAAATCCTCGTCCAAAATAACACAGTCAGCATCCTTTCCGACTTCCAGGCTGCCTTTTCGATCGGCCACTCTTAAGAAGCGCGCAGGGTTGATGGTTGCCATGGCAATAGCCTCGCGGCGTGTCAGACCCATGAGGTTGAGCGCATTGCGAACCATGACATCCATGGTCACAACACTACTGGCAAAACTGCTTAAATCCATCATAAGGGCCTCACCATTTTTAACCACGGCTTTCTGCCCATGTTTTGGGCCGAACGTATAAACCCCATCCGGCATCCCGGCTCCGCGCATAGCATCGGTCACCAAGCAGACTCGATCCACACCTTTGGCACGCACGGTAAGTCGTAACAATTCCGCTGGAAGATGCCGACCATCCGCGATAAGTTCCGTGGTGATTTCATCTCGCTCCAAAACGGTCTCAACACAACCTCCTTCGCGATGGGGAGGATGAGGGCGAGACACACTGGACATGGCACAGTACATATGGGTGGCATGCACCATTCCTTGATCCACTGCCTTCATGATTTCACCATAGGTTGCATCAGTGTGGCCGCCTGAAATGCTGATCCCACGCAACGACCAATCACGGATCAGCTCCAAGGCGCCTGGTATCTCGGGCGCCAGGGTGATGTGCTTGATTTCGCTTTGGTACTCCAAAAGCTGCTCCCACTCGGCCTTTTCCGGGTTCCGAACATGCTCCTTTAGATGACAACCGCGTTTGGCCATCGAAAGATAGGGTCCCTCAATATGAGCCCCCAGGATTTGCGCTCCTTCCAGCGGATTCTTTTGAGCTTCCCTCACCACCTGCAACGTAGATTTAATCTCGTCCAAGGGAGCAGTCGCCGTGGTCGCCAATAGCGCCGTGGTGCCCCCTTGGGCGTGATAGCGGCAGATGGTCTCGAAATCCTGACGAGTGGCGTCCATAAAATCGCTTCCGGCGCCTCCATGGATATGGATGTCTATGAAGCCGGGTGTAATAAACTTTCCATGGATGTTAACAGTCTCCACTTTTTCATCGATAGGGTAGTGGTGACGCGGGCCTACATAAATAATTTGACCTTGGTCGAAAACTACTGCCGAGTTGACAATTTCTTCGAAAGGAGTGATGGCTGTCCCTCCGACAAACGCCAGTTTTCTGGTGTTCATAATCAAGATCCTTCGTCTCGCTCGGGTCCGATGCCAAGAATCATGCCTTTTCTATTTCTATCCATCAGGCCACCAGAGAAACCTGCGGCAGGGATTTCCTACAAACCCGGCGTGGCTGGTGCACCCGAGAAATTTGGAAAGGCTTCCTGATGGAGAATTCCAGGGGAAAAAATTAACTTGAAAAATTCAGCCACGTGATAGCCGCCGGCAAAAACAGGTATCCGAAGGCGCGTTTCCAGGTCGCTTTTGACCCAATCATCCAGGAAAAGGCCCTGCTCACCCGTCATCGATTCGGAGGGAACAACTAAGAAATCCCCGTAAAGCTGATTCTTCACGGCAGTGAAGATGTCACTTCCGGTTAAGAGGCCGGCCACGGTGATCCCTCTGCCAAAATAGAGGTTTTCCGTGGGCAAGCAGCGCAGATCGACATTAAACTTAGAATTAATCTGATCTAAGCAGCCCTTCAGCGTAGGATAAAAAATTCTGCCTGTGACGACGGTTCCACGAACGCTCAGCCTCTGCGGCTTCCATTTCTTACTTATAGCCACGGCAAATTCGTCAAGAAAGGTACGAACCATGCCGACGCCATTTTCCACCAGCGGGAAGTCTCCGTAATGGGACCGGGGTGGAATCGAGTGTTCAGCCAGGATGTAGAATTCATCGCCCAGGAAACAAAATGGACTTCCATAATTATCAAGATTCCGCTGCTGGATTGGCGATATATGCTCGATGGTTCTTTGAGCGTAATCGGCATCTACCGTCTTCAAGCTGGTGAGACCTTTGCGGTGATCGGTCAAGCCGACCGGAACAATGGAAACGCTCAAAACATCCGGATAAAACTGCAGTAGGTCCGCGATGCTTCGCTCCAGATGAATGCCATCATTGATATCAGGCATGAGAACGATTTGAGTGTGAAGCTTTATGCCGCCTCCAATCAACCTTCGTATGTTTCCCAACAGGTCGTCGGGCTTGCGATTTTGCAACAGATACTGCCGAAGCTCCGGTTCGGTAGCATGCACGGAAACGAACAGAGGGGACAGACGCTGTTCGAAGATTCGTTGAAAATCACTTTCCGAAAGATTGGTTAGTGTCAAGTAGTGACCAAACAGGAAGGAGAGGCGAAAATCTTCGTCCTTTACCCTGAGGGAGCGACGCACCTGTTTCCCTCGCGGAAGCTGATGAACGAAGCAAAAAATGCAGTTGTTTTTGCAAAGACGGGTTTGAATGCCTTCCAGCTCGATACCGAGGTCCTCTTGTTCGTCCTTTTCGATATCGATTTCCCAGAGCTCACCGGAAGTCTTGGTCACTCGCAATACCATTGCGCGCTCAAACAACGTGACCACATAACGGTAGTCGAGAACATCTTGTATTAAGCGATCATTGATTGCCAAAAGTCGGTCTCCGACTTCGATTCCAACTTCATGGGCAATAGAGCCGTGTTCTACTGCTTGGATCAGAACACCTGTCGGCTCTTGCATCGACACTCGAAGTTCCTTGTCTCTGAGATCAGAGTTGATCGAAGACTCTTTGACCACTATCCAGCCGCGCTGCTTTCGGACACCATTTTTTTTCCGCGATAGATATAGTGCAGCCCCGAAAACACGGTAACGACACCTGTAATTAAGTACAACAGAGATAGGGGTTCGGGAGTCACGGATCGGTAATTAAGAAACAGGACGACAACAATCGTGAGGATTTGGAAAAATGTTGTCGCCTTACCATAAATCGAAGGGGAAAAATTGCGATGGTCAGTACCTATGACGATAATCAGTGCGCTCGTAATAAGGATAACATCGCGGCTGATTATCAAGATGGTTAACCACAAGGGAACCACATTGGGTAGCCCCAGCCCCTTAATAGAGAGAACAACAAAGGATGATGTCAATAAAAGCTTATCCGCAATGGGGTCAAGATAAGCTCCCAAGGAAGTCTTTTGTTTGAGCAAGCGAGCCATCAATCCGTCCAAACCATCGGTCACACCGGCCAGAATGAAAATAGAAAAGGCCCAGCCAAGCTGATTGTAGACTACCAGGATGACAAAAATGGGAATAAATACCATCCGCAAGATGGTTAGTTGATTGGCGGGAGTGAGAATTCGGGTTGGCATGAGGGTGCTGTCTATAGTGGCTGAGTTAGCAAAAACGAGAAATCATAACGAACGCCCGAAACGGATGTCAAATGCTTTTAGCCAGTTGACTTTGAATTGAAAATCTGCTCAGATGAATTGTTATGAAATTACGGAGGAGGCCGTACTGTGGCGTTATTTTCCTAGTGGCCACGGCAGTGTCTGCTCAAACTGGGCCGGCCCACATTCTCCAACTTCAGACACATTCAAAACCTTGGGCCGCCGGCGCTAGCGGCCTAGTGAACATGAACTTAGTGATCAAAGACGGATTCAAGATTCCCAAGCGACCGCTGCCAAAAATTCAAATAGATTCCGCGCCAAACTTTGAAATCAAGGGCGAGTTGAATTTCATTGAGGAAGGACGAGGAAACGACCCTGAATATTTTAATTCCTTCAAGCCTCTAGCCCTCCAGGTCAGAGCCGCTGACTCAGCCAAGCCGGGTCGATATTCCCTGGGAGGAAAGTTCGTTTATTTTTACTGTTCAGACAAAGAGAAGTACTGCAGCCGCGCCGTCGAAAACGTTGAGATACCTATTGAAATTCTGGCCAAGAAGTAAACAGGAGCGCCGAACTGCTATTTGTCAGTTCTCATTACAAGGGCGCTAGATCTAAGCCATGCAACTGCAGAAACTGATGGTTCAATGGGTCACCTTGGGACTTTCATTGTGGATAAGTCCCGGCAGTCTCGTCTGGGCTCAAGAAAAATCTGCCCTGAGCCAATTTTCCAATCAAGAGTTATTGGCCAGGGCGGAACGTACGTTCCTGATGCGAAACTTCACAGCCTCAGAAAGATATTACCGGGAATTAAACGACCGTTTGCTGAAACGACTTTCAAGCCTGGAACCCAACGACGCTCAAAAACAAATCGAACTCGACGAAGAACTAGTGTTGGCTCCTTTCGGACTGGGACACAGTTTGATGTACTTACACCACTACTCAGAGGCCCTTCAAGCTATTGAAAGCGGCCTCAAGATATATCCGGACTGGGCCGGCAATCATGCTCCCCTCGTGTTCTTGCAAGACCCGCTCTTCACGGGTCCAGTCTTGGCCGATCTAGAGAGACTCATGAAATCCACTCAAGATCAAGCTCCCTGGTTGCTGCATGGGTACGTTCATTTCTTTAGTGACAATTTTCGGGAAGCCTCGAAATCCTTTTCCCAGGTCTTAAGTTCAGACAAAGATAATTTCTTGGCCAATTACTTCATCCAGCATATGGAGAAGGCGCAAAGTCAGAATCCGGTGGCCCGTCTTGATAGCTTCAACGAAAAAGAGACGGATAAACTTCCGGTTGATGAGCTCATTAATTATGGCTCTTCCTTCTTTAAAAACTCAGATTATTCAATGGCGGCCAAACTTTTCAAAAGAGCCATCGACGCCCAAAAGGATACTCCTGTGGTTCATATTGCCTACGGAGATTCTCTTTTTGCGTTAGGAAAATTTGAAGAGGCCACTCAGGCAATTTTGAAGGGGCTAGAAATTTACCCAAAGTATGCAGAGAGCCAAATTAATCGCCGTGACTTCTATGGGAATCCTTCTGAGTTCGACTCACAGTTACAAAAGCTAGAAAACTACGTCCACAAACATCCCACCAACCTTAACGCCAGATTCCTGCTCGGTTACAATTATTTTTTCATCCAGGATTACGACAAAGCAGACGAGCAGTTTCAGGCCGTGCTGTCCAATAAATCCCTTCAGTTCTCCGCTCGATACCTCCATGACCTCATCCAGAAATTCAGCAGCCAAAAGGTAAAGAAGCCTCTGTAACTTTCCCACCCATACCCTGGTTTCTTCCTGCACTGATCCATTCCCTTACAACAGCTGTTCGCTCTTACCTCGGCAGATCCATCTCATTCATCGCATTACTGTAATGTTCGAAAACTCTTGGAACGATAAAACTGCTATGGAAGGAGTAAGGGTTATGCTCGAACCAAATGGAAAGGTTATCGTATCAAAACTGAGGAACCTGAACACCACTGACCCGCAGCGCGCCATGGACGAAATTGACCGTCTGATTGAAAACACTTCCATCAAGGAACTGGCCCAAATCTTAGAAAGTGCCTACCGGGAAATTTCTGAGGAATTGAGAATCGATTGGCGCTTCACCGCGATGCAATGGAAGATTGGGAACGGAGGCCGGGACGAATTCGAAGAAGTCTATCCCGAGGCCCGTTTCAAGGTGTGGTCATTCCCATTCTGTCAGGAGGGAGAGGTTGCCGAACCTCAACAGCGTTATGCCACCTGTTTACCCTTTCAGTTCAAAGAGGAGAAAACATTTTTGCCCGACGACCCCGAGCGCCCACCAATTCTGCCGGGCTCGAATTCCCCTTGGCAGAGAATCTGAAAGAAAAATGGTGGGCGCTACAGGACTTGAACCTGTGACTTCCACCGTGTGAAGATGGCACTCTACCACTGAGTTAAGCGCCCCCAAGCAGCAAGACCGCGCCATTGATCAGAACCTTGTAACATGCGGCAAGGAATCTTGACAAGCTTAAAATGGTAAGAAGTCGCACCGTCTCGGCAATTCTCTGTATGCTCTCTTGCCCAGGGACATTGGGAGAATATTTGAACTGCACACCGGCTCTTGCAGTTCTCATGACATTTCTCGCTTCTCATCCATGAATACTCAGCTTTCTCGCCAACGCTTTGCGCTTGCCTCTCCTGTTTTTCACAGCTAGAATTTTTCCGGGGCGATTCATCACGTACCTAAAACCTTGAACGGTAGACGGTCTTTCGGTTGGTAGCCGCAGGGGCTGTGGGGGAGAAGGAGGGACCTTTTGCTGGAAGTCAAAAAGCAGAAACAGATCGACAGCTTGATGGAGACCATTGAGACCGTTATCAAAGGCAAAGCAGAAGTGATAAAACAATGTTTGGTCGCTCTCTTCGCCGGGGGTCATTTGCTGGTGGAGGATGTGCCGGGCGTGGGAAAGACTACTCTGGCCCATTGTCTGGCGCTGGTAATCAATTGCCGGTTTCATCGCATTCAGTTCACCAGTGACCTGTTGCCTTCAGACATATTGGGAATTTCCATTTACAACCAGCCTCGACAGGAGTTTGAATTCAAGCCAGGACCCATTTTTGCCAATATCGTCTTGGCAGATGAGATCAATCGCACCACCCCTAAAACCCAGAGTGCTTTGCTGGAAGCCATGAGCGAAGGGCAAGTGACCGTGGACAATCAAACCTTTCTGCTGCCTAAACCCTTTTTGGTGTTGGCCACTCAAAATCCTATTGAGCACCACGGGACCTACCCTTTACCCGAGTCCCAATTGGACCGTTTCTTGATGCGCATTAAGGTAGGCTATCCGTCTCTGGAAGCTGAAAGAGAAATTTTTCAAAGCCAATTACAATCGCCTCCCCTTGATCATCTCCCGGCCATCCTCAACGGCGAGGACATCGTCGATATTCAGGAATCCGTCAAAAGGGTTAGCGTGGACGATGCCATTGTTTATTACTCTTTACGAATTGTCGAAAAAACCCGTCATTCAGAATACCTGACCTTGGGTGTTAGTCCGAGAGGCTCTCTCGCACTTTTGAGGGCAGCGCAAGCTCTTGCCTACATTGAAGGCAGAGATTATTGCCTTCCCGATGATGTGAAACAAATAGTACCCGCAGTGCTGGCTCACCGGCTCGTCGTCAATAACCGGTTCTCTTCAACTCTTAAGCAAAATGAAGAGGCGGAAGCCATCCTCAAGGAGATTCTTGATTCGGTGGAAGTGCCGCTTTGATTTCCGGTTCTTTCGGTATTCCTTCATGCTAAAAACGTAGTCAGCCACAGAGGCACCGAGACCACAGAGGAGGCAGATAAGGAGTCTTCGCCAAGCTTTGAAATATGGTTATCCTCTGTGTGAGGACAAAGCATCTGAAAACTCTTCGGGTTTCCACTTGCTCTGTGCGCTCCGTGACTCCGTGGCAGTTTCAACTGGCGGATTTGGGTTCATGCCAGTGGTAGGTTCCGAGAAATGATGTCTATCGTCGACCTTCCCAAGTATTGGGCCGGGCATTTTTCCTGGCGAGATTTTCGCAACAGCTTGATTGCGACTCTGGCCTTGGGCCTCGCCTTGGGCTCTGCCTTGGCTTCTTCCGTGGCGGCTCAGGAAGGAAACTTTGTCACTGCCATTGTCATGGCAGTTTTATCTCTGGTCCTGGCCGCAGTCATTTCGATCACAGTAGTCCCCCGGTTGCTTCGCAGGGCGCGTCGAGAGTGGCTGCGTCTATCCTTTACCATCACGCAGGAGGGCTGGTTTTATATCATTACCTTAGTCGTTATAGCGATTGCCGCCCTCAATACCGGCAATAATCTGATTTTCCTCATTTTTTCCGCCGCTGTGTCTACGCTGATTGTCTCAGAGCTAATTTCCAATGTTAATTTGAGCCATCTTCATTTCAAAATGGATTTGCCTGCAGTCATAAACGCTCAACAGTCTTTCTTCTCAGTCTTCAGCCTGCACAATCTTAAATCCTGGCTCCCTTCATTCTCCCTCGCAGTGGAAGGTCAGGAACCCTCCTCGAGCTTGAAGCGATCGACTGGCAAAAATACCATCTTCCGACTTGGCCGGCAGGCCTATTATCCTTTTTTACCCGGAGGAACTCAGTCCCGGCAAAAGGTCAGAATGCAGTTTGGACGCAGGGGCCGATACCTTCAGCCAGAGGTAGAAATTTCGACTCGCTTCCCCTTTGGATTCGTGAAAAAGAGGAAGAGAATGCGCATCGACCACGAGATCATTGTATTTCCGGAAATTGCTCCTCCTGAGGAATTTTTCGAAATGCTCCCTTTGTTAAACGGCGCTTTGGAAAGCCATTATCGTGGATGGGGATCAGATTTATATTCGATCCGGGATTACTTGAGCCGGGACAATGCTCGCTTCCTGGACTGGATGGCCACTGCCAAGACAGGAAGATTAAAATTGCGAGAGTTTACTCAGGAAGAGGATCGCAAGTGTTGTTTCGTCTTCGACAACTTTTTCCTGACATTCGATGAGGCCGATCGACCTGCCTTTGAAAAGGCGATTAAGCTTTGCGCCAATGCCGTCCGCCACTTTCACGAGATGGGAAGTGAAATCCGCCTGGTTACCCCGGAGGCATCGACATCGTTTAGACCATCAGGGGAGGGACTGCTGGAAATCTTAAAGCTCTTGGCCCTCATTGAACCCGTCTCCGGAAAAACTCATTCACTTACAGAATTGGCCAAAGATACAGCCTTCAAGATCCTGTTTACCAGCCACCCACGTGGAGCCATCCCCACTTCCGTTTGGAATTCATCACACGTTGTTTTCATGCGAGAACTGTAGCTTGAATATGTTTCGACGTCCCCTCTTTTCCCAATGGACCCTTGATCGTTTCTTTCACGCACTCACCTACTTGCTTGTCACCATCGGCTTCAGCATGCTGGTTCTGGCGGAACAGCTTTCTGCTTTGGTCCTTTGGATTTTCCTCCTCCCTTTTTGCGCTAGCTTCAGCTCCCGACTCAGTCAAAGATTCCAACTTACTGTACGGCAAGCCAATTTTCTAACCTGGCTGTATCTCACGCTGTTTGTGGCGGACATGTTTCTTCTCTCCAGGTCCTTTGTGCCCGCCACGTTGCATTTGATTCTCTTTGTGCAACTGGTGAAGCTATATCAACCCAAAGGAAACCGGGACTATTTTTATCTCATCCTTTTGAGCTTTCTTCAGGTCCTGGCAGCTTCTTCGTTGACAATTAATATTTCTTTCTTTGTGGGTTTTCTCGTGTTTGTTCTCGTGTGTTTGGCCGCTTTGATGAGCTTCGAAATGAAACGGGCCCTGCAGGCTTCCCTTTCTCGATCTAAAGGCCTGGCAATTGGCACAGAAGATGCCCATATTCAGCAGCCGGCCGAATTAGGATTGGGTCTGGCAGAACAGAGAAGCGCCGTCGGCGCCATTCTTTTGGTTTCATCAGCCAGCTTGTGCATTATTTCCGTTTTGGGGACTGCTCTTTTTTTTGCCATTCCTCGATTTGGCGCAGGCTATTTTAGTCGGACCCTGAGTAAGACTCTAAGCCTCAGCGGCTTTTCTGACCGCATTCGACTAGGGAGTATCGGAATTATTCAGCTCGATCCGTCGATCGTGATGCGGGTAAGAGTAAATGGAGACCGCAAGCGTTTCGAGGGCCTTAAATGGCGCGGCGTGACGCTGGATCATTTTGACGGAAGAAATTGGTCAAAGCGCGTGAAAGGAGCACCCTATTCATTTCCTTCCGGACAAGTTTTTAAGATTCGCGAACCAGGCCCGTCTGCCTTGGTGAAATATCAGGTTATGCTGGAACCCTGTTCTACCTCCTACTTGTTCACTTTAGATCAGATCCTCACGTTGCGCGGCAATCTCTATCCTTTTATCTACGATCCCAGCGACGACTCAATAATTGCCCGACCTCATCCTTTCAACCGTTTGACCTACCAAGCAGACTCTGCATTACCGCGAGGCACCGTTCCCGTCGTCGAAAAAGCCGAAATTTCCTTTCAAGTAAAACCGGCCTATCTTCAACTGCCCCGCCTCGACAAGCGTATTTTGGATCTTGCCAGGTCGGTGACCTTCGGCGCCCAGTCCCTCGAAGAGAAGGCCAACAAAATCGAAAGACATTTGCAAACCAATTATAGGTACTCTTTGGAACCTTCGCAGTTGGAACAGCCGCAGCCCATAGCCACTTTTCTGTTTGAGAGTAAGAAAGGTCATTGTGAATATTTTGCATCCGCGATGGTGGTAATGCTGAGGACATTGGGAATTCCTTCACGGATCGTAAACGGTTTTCGAGCCAGCGAGTATAACGATATTGGCGGCGACTACATCATTCGAGGCAAAGACGCTCACAGTTGGGTGGAAGCTCAATGTCTGGAGCATGGTTGGCAAACTTATGATCCGACTCCGAGTTCGAGTGAGACGACGACTCCGCGCCATCCCCTTCTTACGACGATTAACAATTACCTGGATGCTTTTGAGCTATTTTGGGGGGAGTGGGTCCTTGGATACGATGAAGTGTCGCAAATCTCGCTTTTCAGAGATCTTCAGGAAAAGGTCACCCGATGGGCGGACCAAGGTAGACGCCAATTTTATAAAAGGGCCATCGGTATTCAGGAAGCTCTCTTTGCGGGGAGCCGGGGTATTATTGGTTTTGCCAGGCAGGCTGGGTGGAAGTTTCCTTGTTTATGCGCCGTCCTTGGAGTGGGAGGCTGGTTAGCCCTTCGCCTGTACAATGGGCTAAAAAGGCAACTCCTGGTCAAGAACGCAATTCGCAAGGGCGATGGCACTCTGGCCCTTCACTTCTATGGAGAGATGCTAAATTTTTTCCGTTCCAAGGGGAAGGCCAAGCCAAAAAACTTGACCCCAAACGAATTTGTAGAGACCTTCACCAATCAACTGATTCGAGGCGAAGTAGAACGGCTTACTCGAATTTACAATGCCATGCGTTTCAGCAAAAGCTGCGTGAGCAAAGATCAAATCCAGCAGGCCCATTGGATTCTTTCCGAAATCAAGAAGCTAAGCAAAAAAGGCGAAGCCATTTTTTGAGACTGCGCAGACACGAATTCCAACCAAGGATGTTTGGAGAGTTTTACCTAAAGGAGAGTCATGGCCAAAAAGGACAAAGAGGATCCCAGATCCAGTATCTACGAAGAAAGGAGGCCCTGGGGTGGATTCCGTCGTTACACGCACAACCAGGTGAGCACCGTGAAGATCATCACTGTGAATCCGGGCGATATTCTTTCCTTGCAATACCACCATCACCGAGATGAGCTGTGGGTGGCCCTTGAATCCGGTCTTCAAGTCACCCTGGGTAATCAGGTTTGGAAACCAAAGCCTTACGAGGAAATTTTCATCCCCCATGGAACCACACACCGAATGGCTGGCGTGGGGGATCGGCCAAGTCGATGGTTGGAAATTTCCTTCGGTGAGTTCGATGAAGACGATATTGTGCGTCTGGAGGACCACTACGGACGGAAGTGAGTGGAACCACGCACGCCCTGCGCCCCCCGTCTCTGCGCGAGAACGTTTTCACGCTTCCAGGTTTAGCCGAAGAAAGCCTCCGCGGCACGGCGGAAAGAGTGTTGGTGACCAAAGCTGCTAATTGATTTTCGGCTTGAAGGTTTGGTTACGATGCTCGGAGTTTCGGCGGCCGAGACTATGCGTTGCTGGCCCACTCAGCAATCCGACGGACCGGTCGCTGACAGGAGCTTCTCATGATCCTTCCGATCACCACCGGCGATGAACATCAGTCACCTCCAGGAGAGGAGGGCAGTGAAAAAATTGGGAGGGCGAGCCTCCTGGCGAGCCATCGCCCCAGCGAGTCCTTGCCCCATGAGGCTCAGCTGGAGCCTCGCCCTCCCAATTTTTTCACTGCCCTCCCAAGAAGGGATTTTCACGGGAGTTGCCCATGCCGGCGCGGGCGGCACCACGAAGCATGAAAACGAGCGGCCTCTGACTTGCGTTTGTTACCTTTTGTAACACTTTGCCGCTATTTTCATAGGAGCCGCTCATGGGCGCGAGGCGGCACCACGAAGGATGAAAATTATTCCCCCTTCGAAGGGGGAGCAGGGGGATGTCCTATGGTGAACATGCCACTGGAAAGCCGAAGGACACCCCCTACGCTCCCTTGATGGGGGATTTTCAGAGGCCTTCTGGAGCGGTGACACAGAGCATGAAAAAGTTGGACCGAGCCGCGACCGTTAGGGAGCGGTTGAGGCAATCGGCCGGTCTGCCCCTCCGTGACGGTCGGGACTCGGATTTCTGCTATTTTCGTAGGAGAACGGAGCGAAAACTATATGACATTCATTGATCTTTTGGAAATCCCTTCCAGTGAGCCTTTCCCAGGAGTGCGGATCCGCACTCCCTATGGTCAAAACCTGATGTTCTCCTACGTGGAGATGGAAGAAGGAGCAGAGGTTCCGAC
>Ga0066709_100001668_pt1 | contig 15040 bp, 18 predicted proteins | sample GraSoiAngelo_158_FD_79665 | JGI IMG/M metagenome (GOLD analysis project Ga0066709, IMG submission 79665) | Grasslands soil microbial communities from the Angelo Coastal Reserve, California, USA - 14_1009_16_30cm | ecosystem: Environmental > Terrestrial > Soil > Grasslands | place: USA...
GCGCCTCGTCGCTCTCCCAGAGGGTGATCAGCTTGGTGCGGCCGCGCTCGCGGTCGACCAGCGAGACGAAGCCCTTGAAGCCGCTGAGCTGCCGGACCTGCGGGACGATCTCCTCCTGCGCGTAGCGCGTCCCTTCGTCGACGCGCTCCGGGGAGCCTTCTAGGGCGCTAACGCGCGCCGCGCGGGCCCCATCGCTTCCCTCCGCCAGCACGACCTCGTAGATGTCAACCGACGTACGACGCCCCCGCTGTGCCTCCGGGATCTCGTCGCCCATGCGCTCGAACTCCGGCTCGGCCGCGCGGATTTTCTCCTCGCTCTCGAAGAACGTGATCCCGAGGCTCTTTCTCTGGTCTCGGTCGAGCAGCATCAACCCGCCCTGGGCATTCGGCAGCCGGTTCGCGTCGATGTTCTGGCGAACGCGTCCCAGCAGGTCGTCAACCACCGATGTGTCGACGTTCTCAAACGCGGCCACTCGCGCGTGCATCTCTCCACCTCCAGCTCGAGGACTGGGCGAGCCTACGCCCGTCGCGGTCGCCGGTCTAGTCGACGCTGTCACCTCAAAGCTATGACCTCCGTTGGGCTCGGTGGGACCCGACTTTCGTACTGTGGAGGTGAATCGCGTTCCGATGTAGGCTCGACGAAGGAAGCCATTAGACGCGGGGGCTCGCAGGAGCCGCCTCCCTAACCCGCGGTTTCCAGATCGGGGGCGGATCGTGTGTCCGCAGCGGTCCGCCCTGCCGCCCTTGGCGACGTTCGGAGATAGCCCTCGCGGTTCACTCGCGAGAGCCACGGTTGGCGATCGCGTTCGCCACGCCCGTGGACGGAGTGATTCGCGTCCAGTAGCAGCCGTCACTGGAGGCTGCATTGACTCGACTTCACGAACACCGTAGGGTGGCTTCAGTTTTCCTTCGACGGGATCTAAGGAGATCTGAATGCCTTCGAGCGCCCCCGACGTGCCGGCTGAGGTCGACGTCGGTGAGCGCCTCAGAGAACTGCGCCGCTTCCGTCGCTGCACGCTCCGGACGATTTCCGCGCGCTCGGGGCTCAGCGAGAGTTTCCTGAGCCAGGTCGAGCGCGGCCAGTCGAGCGCCAGCATCGAATCGCTCCGGCGGGTGGCCGAGGCGCTCGGCGTCTCGATGGCCGACCTGTTCGAGCCGGACGGCGTGCCCGGACCGCGAGTGTTGCGGCGGGACGAGCGGCCGGCCCTGACGTTCGGGGTCCTGGGCAGGAAGCTGCTCCTGACGCCGCCGCCGCTTCGCCACCTCGAGGTCTTCGCGGGCGAGCTCGAGGTCGGCGGCTCGACCGGGGAGCATCCGTATGCGCATGGGGACTCCGAAGAGCTATTCGTCGTCCTGTCGGGGCGTGTCGAGCTCGAGCTCGGCGGCGAGCTCTTCGAGCTCGAGCGCGGCGACAGCATCGACTACCGCAGCTCCACGCCTCATCGCATTTCGAATACCGGCCAGGACCTCGCAGAGGTGATGTGGATCATCAGTCCGCCCAGCTACTAGGGGGAAGAAGGAGGGAGAGGAAGTGGACAAGCAGGAGGATATGGAACGGCGATTGAGCCGCGAGCAGCTCCTGAAAGTCGCGGCCGCGGCTGGAGGAGCAAGCCTCTTGGGCGGCCGCGTCGACGCGGCGCATGCGGCGCTCGACTGGCTAAACGCCGACTCGGGTCGGCTGCAGGTGCTGGATTGGGCGGGCTACGGCAACGACGGCGGCCAAGCCATGTTCGCCCAGTACGTGAAGGCACATCCGAAGAACAAACCTCAGTTCACGTACATGGGCAACGAGTCGGACGCGCTCGCGAAGATCCATGCCGGTCTCAAGCCGGATCTGTTCCGTCCGTATGTCGGCTGGGTCAAGTACTTCGCGAAGAGCGGTCTCGTCCAGCCGTGGGACCCGAAGCAGATCTCGAACTTCAAGCATCTGAACCCCTTCATGGTCAAGGCCGGCCAGTACAAGGGCAAGCAATACGGCATCCCGGACGACTGGGGCTTCGACGCGATCCTCTACCGGAGCGACAAGGTCCACCCGAAGGCCCGTTCGTGGGGCCTTCTGTTCGACGAGCGGTACAAGGGCAGGATCGCGTGGTTCGACGACCTCAACATGCTGACCATCGCCGGGCTCTACCTCGGCTTCGACAAGCCGTGGCGGCAGACCGACGCGCAACTCAAGAAATCCCAGAAGCTGCTGAAGTCGAAGAAGCACCTCGTCCGCCTGATCTGGTCGTCCGAGACGAATCTGTGGGAGGCCTTCGGCTCGGGCGAGGTCTGGATCGCCTACGCCTGGCCGAACGACTGGGTGCAGATGAAGAAGAAGCTCAAGGTCGTCTACATGCGTCCGCGCGAGAAGCCGGTCGCCTGGGTGGGCATGTTCATGCTCCTGAAGGGCACGAAGCGCCCCCACCTCGCGCATGCGTACGTCAACGCCTGGAGCGCCGCTCGCTCGGGAAAGTGGCTCGAGGACAACTACGGCTACGGCCACGCGAACACGCTTGCGCGGCCGTCCTCGAGCGACCTGCTGAAGGCGCTGCGGCTCACCGATCCGAGGGCGGTGACCGAGCCGAACGCGCACCTCGACCGCGACATCCCGCGCCGCGCCCTCTACGCCAGGATGTGGGAAGAAGTGAAGGCTTCCTGACCAGCGGCTGGTAACAGACGATGGCGATCGCCGACGCCGGCAGCTCGTCGCAGCGCGCCTTTCGGCCGAGACGACTGCGGCTCGACCTGACGACGCCGACCCTACTCGGCCTCCCGCTGGCCTGGCTCGGCGTCTTTTTCCTCGTCCCGATCGCCATCGTCGCCGCCTATAGCTTCGATGTCTACTCGCTTGACCCGGGGCCACATGGCTTCACGCTGACTGCCTGGCACGACTTCCTGCACAGCTCGGTGTATCTGGCGCTGTTCTGGAAGTCCGTGAAGCTGTCGCTGACCGTCTCGGCGATCATCGTGGTGCTCGCTTATCCGCTCGCGTACTACCTCGCTCTCTCCGGCACCAAGCGCAAGTACATCCTCCTCCTGCTGCTGATCGCGCCGTTCCTGACGAGCTACCTGCTGCGGGTGCTCGCCTGGAAGGTGATCCTCGGCAACCAGGGCGTGGTCAATACGTTCCTCTTCTGGACCGGGCTTCGCTCCCCGGATCACCCGCTCTCGCAGCTTCTCTACAGCCGGTTTGCAGTCATGCTGGTGCTCGGCTACATCTGGCTTCCGTTCGTCGCCCTGCCGATCTTCGTCTCGCTCGAGAGCCTCGACCGACGCCTACTCGAGGCGGCGAGCGATCTGGGGGCCAGCCGCCTGCAGGCCTTCCGGCGCGTGACGCTGCCGCTGTCGCTGCCCGGTGTCGTCGCGGCGTTCCTCTTCGTCTTCATCCCGACGCTCGGCGAGTTCGTGACGCCGTCGCTCGTCGGGGGTACGAGCGGCTACCTGTACGGCAATCAGATCGTCGACCTGTTCGGAACCGGCTTTCCCGACTGGGAAACGGGCTCGGTGCTGGCGATCTTTCTGCTCGGCGTCGTCGCCGTCCTCACGGTCGTCTTCGCACGCTTCCTGCAGCCGCGTCAGGTGGTTGCGGACTGATGGACGTTGCTCTCTCGAAGAACGGCGCGCGCCTCCTGCGGCTGTTCTTCATCGTGGTCGTCGCCTTCCTCTATGCGCCGATCGTCATCCTGCTGATCTTCTCCTTCAACAAGTCGGCGGTGCCCACGTTCCCGCTCTCCGGCTTCACGCTTCACTGGTACCGCGCGTTCCTCGCCAACTCGGAGATCCGGGGGGCCCTGGAGACGAGCGCGATCATCGCGGCATTGTCGAGCGCGGGCGCGGTCGTGCTCGGAGTCCTCGCCTCGATCGCGTTGACGCGGCACCGTTTCCGAATCAAGCCTGCCGTCTCCGCCCTGCTGCTGAGCCCGCTCGTGATCCCGTACGTGGTCTTCGGGATCTCCCTGCTTCTCCTCTTCCACACGCTTGGAGTTCCGCGCTCGCTGCTGACCGTTGTGATCGGGCACATCGTCATCAGCTTGCCCTACACGATCCTCGTCCTCGTGCCGCGCCTGGATCAGATCGACGTCTCGCTCGAGGAGGCGGCGTTCGACCTCGGCGCGAGCCGCCTGCGGACGTTCCGCTCGATCACCTTGCCGCTGATCCTGCCCGCAGTCGTCTCGGCCTTCCTGATCGCGTTCACGACGTCGTTCGACGAGTACGCGGTCGCATCGTTCGTCGTTGGAACACGCGTCACGTTCCCGATCTATCTCTACTCGGCGCTCCGCTTCCCCAGCCAGCTGCCGCAGGTGATCGCCGTCGCTGTGGTCGTACTCGTCCTATCCCTCGCGGTCGTTGTCGCCGCCGAAGTCGGACGGAGGTTCGTGGAGCGGCGCTTCGTAGCGCTCGAGAGCTCCGGCTAGAGGCCCGGAACGCCCAGCAGCGACGCTTGCTCCGGCTCCCAGGACAGAGCCACGCGCGATCCGGCCTCGAGCGGGGCGAGCGCCTCGTCCGCGAGCCGGTGCGAGACAAGACGGCCGGCACGGGTGTCGACGTGGAACTGTGTGTACATCCCGAGGAAGACGACCTCGGCGATCGTCCCCTCCAGACGCGAGCCGCCGTCGAGCACCGGCGTTCCGGCCGGCTCGATCTGCACCCGCTCGGGGCGCACGGCCACGCGCAGAGACTCGCCGGTCCGGTGGCCGGCCCCGACCGGCACGACGACGCGCTCGTTCTCGGCGAGCCGCATGACGGCGTTCTCGCCGACGAGCTCGTCGATTCTCAGGTCGAGCGCGTTGAGCGAGCCGATGAAGTCGGCCACGAAGGCGGTGCGCGGACGCTCGTAGATCTCGCGCGGATTCCCGGTCTGCTCGACACGTCCTTCGTTCATGACCGCGATCCGGTCGGACATCGCGAGCGCCTCTTCCTGGTCGTGCGTGACGTAGACGAAGGTCGTTCCGAGGGTGCCCTGGATGCGCTTCAGCTCCAGCTGCATCTGCTTGCGTAGCTTCACGTCCAGGGCGCCGAGCGGTTCGTCGAGGAGCAGCGCCGCCGGACGGTTGACGAGCGCCCGGGCCAGCGCCACCCGCTGCTGCTGGCCGCCGGAAAGCTGGCGCGCCCGCCGGCGGTCGAGGCCCTCCAGCGAGACGACACGCAACATCTCCTGGACGCGCTCGCGGTGCTCGGCACGGGGGACGCGCTTCACCTTGAGGCCGAACGCGACGTTGTCGTAGACCGACATGTGCGGGAAGAGCGCGTACTGCTGGAAGACCATGTTCACGGGCCGACGGTTCGCCGGCACCTCGGTGACGTCGCTCCCCTTCAAGACGATGCGGCCGGCGTCGGGCAACTCGAACCCGGCGACCATCCGAAGTGTGGTCGTCTTGCCGCAGCCGCTCGGTCCGAGCAGCGAGAAGAACTCACCCTCGCCGATCTCGAGCGTCACGTCGTCGACCGCAGGATGCTTGCCGAAGCGCTTGCTGACGCCGTCGAGGCCGATTGCCGCGCTCGGCAGCTCCTCCCGCATCCCCCAGCGAGTCTATTGCGTCGCCGGTCCGGTCTCTACCCTCGGTTCGCAGCTGATGCGGCGCTGCGTGCGGCAAGCCAATCGCTCCCGCGAGGGATAGCGGCCGCGGCGTGTACGCCGATCATCAGCGCAAGTACCGCAAAATTACGGCGGCGCGGCCACGCCACACGTTTGGAGGAAATCAGGCGTTGTCGCTTCGTCGCTCTCAACTAACGGACAACACGAGGCACGGCCTCCCGGGAAGCCCGGAGGAGGTGAAACCCTTGCTGAAGCTCTTCGCTTTCATGCAGGCACACGCCGCCGCAGCCGCCGAGCTGCGCAAGCGCGAGGAGGGCCAGACGATGGCGGAGTACGGCGTCGTCCTGGCCGTCATTACGCTCGTCGTCATCGCCGCAATCGGGCTGCTTTCGACCAAGGTGGGTAACGCGATCACCGGCGTCGCCAACATTCTCCCCGGCAACTAGTAACGATGAAGGAGCTGTACGAAAGCCTCCGGCCGAAAGAGGCGCGGATCTTCCGTTGGAGCGCGGCCGCCGCAGCGGCCGCGCTCTGGTTCGCGATCGCCTGGCGCAGTGCCTGGGTCCTGTTGCTCGTGCCGATGATCGGCGGCGGGTTCGTCTTCTTCGTCCGCCGGAACCGCCGGCTCGACCCCCTGGGTCACGCCGAGGATGACGACTTCTTCTAGCCGGCGTTGATTAACTCCGCGACCTTCTCGAGGTCGCGGACGAACTCTTTGAACTGGAGGTCGCGATCCTCCGCCCGCAGGATCGATGACGGGTGCACCGTCGCGATCGCCTTCGGCGCGAGCGGTGACTCAACGAGCTCGCCCCGCTGCCGCGAGACGCGGAAGTCGCGGCCGAGCAGCGCCTGCGCGGCAGTCGCGCCGAGGCAGACGAGCACACGCGGCTTCAGGACGGCGACCTCGGCGTCGAGCCATGGCCGGCAGGCAGCGATCTCGCGCCAGTTCGGCTTCTGGTGGATTCGGCGCTTGCCCTGGGGCTTCCATTTGAAGTGCTTGACGACGTTGGTGACGTACACCTGCGAGCGGTCGATCTCGACCTCCTCGAGCGCCTTGTCGAGCAGCTTCCCGGCCGGGCCGACGAAGGGATGGCCCTCGATGTCCTCGCGGTCGCCCGGCTGCTCGCCGACGAAGACCACGTCGGCGTGAGCACCACCCTCGCCGAAGACCGTCTGCGTGCCGCCCTCCCAGAGTGGGCAGGCCTTGCACTCGGCGGCCGCCTCGCGCAGCTTCTTCAGGCTCGGCCGCGGCGGGACGAGCGCCGCCGCGGTGCCGTCGCCGTCGATCGAGAGCTGACTCACGCGCTCAGGCGTACCCGAAAGGCGGCGCTACGATTCCTCGTCGCGGCGCCGTGGCCGAGAGGTTAGGCAGAGGCCTGCAAAGCCTCGTACACCAGTTCGAATCTGGTCGGCGCCTTTGCCGCTGAGCCTAGACAGCCTCCGGGATGTGCCGACAGGTGCGGCTCATCTCAGCTCCATCTTGCGGGCACCGTAGACGAGGTCCGCGGGGACGCGACCCCGGGTGAGGCGGCCGGTGTGGGCGCGATCGTTGTTGTAGTAGCTGAGGTAGCGCTCGAGTTCGCGCTTGAGGCCATGGAAGCGGACGTGGAGGTAGCGGGCGAAGGCCGGTCGCCAGCACTCGTCGAGGATTGTCTTGTGGACCGCTTCGACGGCGCCATTTGTTTGCGGGCGGCCGGGGTGGATGCGGCTGATGCGGACGCCGTGCACGGCGATTCCACGGCGGAAACGCTGGCCGCGAAACTCTTGCCCGTTATCGGTGAGCACGCGCTCGAGCCGCCAGCCCGCAGCGCGGCCAGGGTGATGAGTGCCCGTCGGTGTCTCCCGGGCGGCGCCACAGAGAGAGACTACGGAGAGGCTGGGCTGACGTGGGCGTCGGTCCACCAAGCGTGAACTACGAAGGAACCCGTTTCTCCTGTCGGGCCGCTAGCCGACCGGGTCGCGCAAGAGTTTCGCGTACGGAATCCGGGTTCGCGGGTCGACGTAGACCGCGCGGTAGAGGACGGGCCGCTTGCGCGGCGCGTCGGTGAGCGTGAACGATCCACCGGGGCCGAGCTTAGGCGTGCCGATCGCGGTGCGGGCCGAGCCCGGACGCTCGCGATAGAGAGCGAGGCGTCCCCCTGAACTGCCTCGGACGCGGCCGCTGAGGATGACGCTGCCGTCGTCCTGTTGCTCGGCCGTCAGGCTGACTCGAACGGGCAGCGCTCCGGGCGCGCGGAACCACAAGATCGCGCCAGGGCGGCCGAGGAGGAGGTCCTGCGAGCCCCGCCCCGGCGCCGTCGCGACGCCGTCGATCCAGCCGTCCACCTCGCTGCCGCCGCGGCCGGTGATCGTGCCGGCCCAGAGCACGTCGTCGCTCGCGGCGCCGAGGTCGTTCGCAGAGACCCACTGGTTCGCCGCCACCTCCGGGCCGCGTGACGTGATTGCAAGCCCGGTCGTCAACGCGCGGTCGAGCACGAAGTTGGCGTCGATCGAGCGCCCGTGCGAAGCGAGCGTGACGGGAAACTCGTTCCAGCTGAGGAACGCCTCCGTCCAGGCGGAATAGATCACGTTGCCCGCCCCGACGGCGGCGAACATCGGCCCGACGGGAAAGTCGCCGACCCCGCCCGAGATGAACTGTCCCGTCCACGAGCTGCGCGTCGGATACCACTCGATCGTGCCGATCGTGCCGCTGAGACCGTACGTCTCGACGACGTGGACGGTCCCGTTCGGAAGCACGACCGGCACTGCGGGCGGCGCGACGTAGCTCGCCGGCCAGCCGTTTGTCGTGATCCGCCAAGCCTGCACGGTGCCGCTCTGGCCAACCCGCGCAAGCACGAGCTGGCTCAGCCGGTTGCGCTCGCGCCAGCGCGTGTAAGCGACGACCGGAAGCCCCGTTCGATCGAGCGCGAGGCCCGGCCAGCCGAGCGAGACTCCGGGGTCGAGCCGCCGCGCGAGGAAGCTCTTGACCCAGTGGTCGCCCGCCAACCGGACGACGTAGAGACTGCGGACGCCGGGGCCGACGACGAGGGCGACCGGCCCGGCCGGCCCGCTCGCGAAGGCGGCCAGGCTAGAGCCCTTCTCCATCCGGGCCGCGATCTGAGGCCGCCACCGGTCCGGTCCGGTCCGCGCCGCGATCGTCAGATTTCGGCCCAGCGCGTACGCGACGTACGGCCGGCCGTCGGCTGAGACTGCGAGCTGGCCGTCGGAGACACCGCGGGCGACGACCTCTGCCGAAGCGCCACCCGTGACCACCAGCCCGACGACGACGGCGACCACGAACGACCTCATCGCGCGAGCCTACCTCCGCACGGGATGCGCGTCGACCGGCGCGCTAGGATCTGCTGCGGGGTCGCGTCCGACGAAAGGAACGAGATGGAGCTCTGCTCCCGGATCGACGAGGCCCGACGCAGCTGGGATGTCCTCGGGCATCCGTTTTACACACGCTGGGAACGCGGCGAGCTGCGCCGCGAAGAGCTCGCGTTCTACGCCGGCGAGTACAGGCATGCTGTCGCGGCGCTCGCCCGTGCGGCCGACGCCGCGGGCGATGTGGAGCACGCACGCGAGGAGGCCGAGCACCTTTCACTCTGGGACGACTTCGCTGCCGCCCTCGATGCACCGCTCGACCGCGACCCGACTGCCGAGACCGAGGCGTGCGCGGACGCGTGGGGCCGCGCCGACCGCCTCGAGGCGCTCGCCGTTCTCTACGCGGTCGAGTCCGCTCAGCCGGCGATCTCGCGGACCAAGCTGGCGGGGCTGGTGGAGCACTACGGCTTCGCCGGCGACGAGCCCGCCGCCGAGTACTTCCGGCTGCACGCCGAGCGCGATCTCGAGCACGCCAGGGCCGCACGCGAGGCGCTCGCCGAGGCGCCGCTGGCGCGGCGGGCGGAGCTCGCCGCCACCGCGGAACGCGCGCTCGAGGCGAACTGGCGACTGCTTGACGGAGTCGAGCGAGCCGCCTAAGCGATGGCGACAGTCGGGGTGGTCGGGCTCGGCGCGATGGGCGGCCGGATCGCGCGCCGGCTTGCGGATGCGGGCCACGAGCTCGTCGTCTGGAACCGAGATCCCGCCAAGGCGGAGCCGCTCGCCGCGGCCGGCGCTGTCGCGGCGGCGAGCCCGGCCGACCTGGCTGGGCGCGTGGAGGTCGTGATCACGATGGTCGCCGACCCGCGGGCGCTCGTCGACGTGACGGAAGGGCAGGAAGGCGTCGTGGCCGGTGTGAGCGAGGGAACGACCGTCATCCAGATGTCGACGGTCGGCCCCGAGTCGATCTCGAGGTTGGCGTCGCTGCTTCCCGACGACGCGCTGCTGGACTCGCCTGTTCTCGGCAGCGTCTCGGAGGTCGAGTCGGGAACGCTGAACGTGTTCGTTGGCGGCCCGCCGGCGTTGGCCGACCGCTGGCAGCCCTTGCTGTCGACGCTCGGCGCGATCCTGCACGTCGGGCCTGTCGGGGCGGGGACGGCGGCGAAGCTCGTCGCGAACACGACGCTCGTCGGCGTGATCGGCGTCCTCGGCGAGGCGCTCGCCCTCGCGGACGGCCTCGGGCTTTCGCGCGAGGCGGCCTTCGGCGTGCTCGGCAAGACCGCGCTGGCGGGCCAGGCGGAAAGGCGCCGGTCCGCGATCGACAGCGGCGAGTACCCGACGCGGTTCGCGCTCTACCTCGCCCGGAAGGACGCCGACCTGATCCTCGAGGCGGCGAGGACCGGCACCGAGCTGCGCCTGACAACCGCTGCGCGGAACTGGCTGGCCGACGCCGAGGAGGCCGGGCTCGGCGAGGCCGACTACTCGGCTGTGCTCGCGCGCATCCTCGGGAACACGGAAGCGACCCAGGAGGAGAGCTCGGAGAGGTAGCGCGGGTCGATCGCGTGGGGCAGCGGGTACTCGCGGTAGAGGACGTCGGCGCCGGCCTCGTCGAGCTGCTGCTTCGCCCGGCGGCTCCAGTCGACCGAGATCACCGGGTCGTACGTTCCGTGGCCGATCGCCGTTGGCGGCAGCGGCGCCGAGAGGTCGAGCTCGAAGCCCTCGACTGTCGGGATGAAGCCGCTGAGCGCGATCAGCCCCGCGGGTCGCGGCCGGCCGCGGCCGAGGCTCAGCGCATAGGTCATCACCGCGCCCTGCGAGAAGCCGCCGAGCACAGTCTGCTCGGGCGGCACCCCTGTCTCCTCGGCGAAAGCCGCGAGCCACCCGCCTGCGAGCTCGTAGCTCGTCGCGAAGGTTTCCTCGTCCGGGAAGCCGATCTCGCGGACGACGTACCAGTGCGCGCCTCCGGGTGGCAGCGACAGCGGCCCGCGCGGCGCCGCGCCGACCAGGCGGCGCTCCGGATCGAGGAAGTCGAGCAAGGGGAAGAGGTCGTTCTCGTCCGCGCCGCGGCCGTGGAAGAGGACGAGCGCGCCCGCCGCATCAGCGGCCGCAGGTCTGAGCCTGTAAGCGAGCGAGTCGAGCCCGCTCAACGCGCGGCTGCGGTCTCGCGCGGGTTCGGCAGCGGCGTCAGGAGCGGCTCGACCTGCGAGCGCAGGTGCTCGAAAGCGGGGGGCAGCGAGAGCCGCTCGCCGAGGTGCTCGATTGGCTCGTCGGTCGCGAAGCCCGGGCCGATCGTCGCGATCTCGAAGAGGACGCCGCTCGGCTCGCGGAAGTAGATCGACTTGAAGTAGAAGCGGTCGATGATCGGCGTCACCTGCGCCCCCGCGGCCGCGACGCGCTCGTGCCAGGCCTCGTGCTCCTCGCGGGGCGAGGCCCAGGCGACGTGGTGCACGGTGCCGGCCCCGCCGATGCCCGGGCCTTCCGGCGCAGCGTCGTACTCGTAGAAGCCGCCGCGTCGCCCGCCGCGAGCCTCCCATGTTGCCCCCGTGCGGGCCTCGAACTCGAGTGTTCGCTCGAGGAACTCTCGGCTGCGCGCAGGGTCCGCCGAGAAGGCGCGAACGCCGTCGAACCCTTGCAACGCGAGCTCCGCCGGCACTTCCGGGTGCTCGGCGACCAATGGCTCGTCATGGGTCTCGACGACTGCGAGCTCGTGCCGGAGCCCCTCCGGGTCGACGAACGTGAGCCGCCCGTCGTCGCGGGAGAGAACATGGTTGTCGAGCCGCTTCTGCCAGAAGCCGAGGGCGTCCTCGGAGGCGACGCGCCAGCGGACGGTGTGGACCATGCCGGCGCCGGCGCGGCCCTGGTGTGCGCCCGGGTACTCGAAGAAGGTGATGTCGGAGCCGGGATCGCCTTGCTCGTCCGCGTAGAAGAGGTGGTAGACGGTCGGGTCGTCCTGGTTGACCGTCTTCTTCACGAGCCGCAGGCCGAGCAGGCCCGCGTAGAACTCGACGTTTCGCGGCGCGTCTGCCGTGATCGCCGTGACGTGATGCACGCCTTCGAGCTTCATGGCCGCTTCAACCTATCGTGCCGGGACCTTATTCCGCGGCGTCGTCGCCGGTTGTGAGGCGCCGGCGCCAACGCTCGCCGGCCGCACGCCCTTCCGGCGTGCTGAGAAAGTGCTCGAACGGGACATGGACGAACGCCCCCCGGGCGTGGGCAAGGATGTCGTCCCCGTCGACGAGCTCGCCGGCGATGTGGATCCGGCGGCCGCGCTCGTCCTCGACCTGGGAACGGATTAGCAGCTCGGTGTTGATCGGGACCGGGCGGCGAAAGTGGACGAAGAGCCGGCCGGTGACAGTCGGGAAGCGGAACCACGTGGCGAGCAAGCCGCAAGCCTCGTCGAGCGCGGCGGCGACGAGTCCGCCGTGGACGAGCCCCGGCGCAGCCTGGTGGCGCTCGTCGAACTCGAGGTATGACTCGTACTCCCTCAGCCCTTCCTTCTCGGGCTGGCGAAGGTGAATCCCGGTTGGGTTGTCTCCGCAGCCCCAGCAGGCCGGGTCGTGCTGGGGAGGCACGCGCGCCTCGCCGGCTGCGCTGTTGGTCACGCTTGCTGCCCAACCCCTATGGGGGGTGCAAAAGCGCCCCTACCGGAACGATATCGCGGTCGAGGCAGAACCGTTGCGCGTTTTGGCAACAAATCCGTGCCGAGTCAGCGCAGGCCGCCACGCTCGTGGTGGGCCCGGAAGAACTCGTGCGAACCGGCGGTCGCCATCGCCGCCGACGCCGAGATCTCGAGGGCGAGGGTCGCCGCGGCGACGATCTGGGCGAAGCGGTAGACCTTGCCCGCGCCCGCGCACCCCAGTAGCGCGAGCCACGAGCGGGCGTAGGGGAGGGTCGTCCCCCCGCCGACAGTGCCGACTTCGAGCCCGGCCAGCCGGATCGTGCAGTTGAGCCCACCCTCGACGCGCCTGCCCGTACCGTGTGCCATCGAGCTCGTGCCGACCATGCCGAGGTCCTGGCCGGTCGCGGCGAAGATGGCGGCGATCGCCGAGGCGGGCGTGAACGCGACCGACTGCATTCCGGATGCGACGGCGCCGTGCGTGCCGGCCCACGAAAGCTCGAGCAGATCGTCGACCGAGGTGCGCAACACGCGTCGCACTGCTTCCTCGCTCAGCGTGCACTCGGCGATCACGGTCTTGCCATGACCCCCGCGCTCGAAGTACCGGTGCGACGGTTTCTTGTCGCCGCCCATGTTCGCCTCGAGGATCGCGCGCTCGGGTTTGACCGGCGCCTGCTCCATCACGTAGCCGATGTTCAGCGCGTAGGAGTTGCGGGTCATCATGTTCGGCCCGCAGGCGTCGCCGGTCGTGAACGCCCACATGACGTGGCACATGGGACCGACGACGTGCGTCTCGACCTCGCGCAGCTTCGCGTACTTCGAGAGGGCCGGATCGGCCTCGACCCGCTCCGCGAGCCAGCGGCGCATCTCGGCAACATGGGCCTCGAGGAAGCGAGACAACGTCACCGCCTCCTCGACCGAGCTGCAGACGAAGCAAGAGGCGCGCGTGATCCGGTCCCGGAGCACGAAGGTCTTGAAGCCGCTTGATTCCGAAACGGCGCGTGCCCCGCGATAGAGCGAGGCCGAGAGTCCACCCTCGGTGTGCGCGAGCGGGACGTAGACGCGGTCGGCGGTCCGACCGGTCTCGGCGAGCCGACCGAAAGGCTCCTCGAGCTCGTATTCCCCAAGCTCGATGTCGAGCGGGCCGATCACGGAGACCGGAATCACCGCGACCCCGGTAACGGCCTCCTGCGCGTCCGCAAACGGGGCCAGGTCATGGGAAAAGACCTCCCCGTCCTGCGTCAAAGCGCGCAGCTCGTCCTGCCGGTTCTTGATCGAAGCCGGGTCGTTCTTCCGCGGCCAGCGGCGTAGCTCCACGGCGTCAGCTTATTGGCCGCGGTTCAGAAGTTCCGCCTCCGTAGCTCCTCTCGAATCTGCGCGAGCTCCTGCCGGATCTCCTCGAGCTTCGCCAGCATCGGATTTGCTGCACCTCCGGCACGGAACCTCTGCATGAGGAAAAGCCAGAAGCCGAGAAGCAAGACGAAGGGAAGGAGCGAGGTGACGAGGTCGTACATGCCGCGTCTTTCGACGCCCACCCCGAATGCCTTTAGATCGGCTCGATAACCTCCACCCGGAATGGCGACCGAGACGGTAGTCGAGCAGACCCACGAAGACCCGTCGGCGTACGCCGGCGTCCTGCGCTTCTACGAGCTCGCCAAGCGTGCCGAATGGCAGGTGCGCGATCTGCCCTGGGGCGAGATCCCGCCGATTCCCGAGACGAAAGGGACGGCGGAGAAGCAAGCGCGCCGACGAGACATGTGGCGCTCGGTAATCACGCAGCAGCTGCAGGCGGACGAGCTCGCCTGCGAGATGGCGTCGCAGCTCCTGAACATCGCTCCCGACCACGAGGCGAAGCTCTACTACTCGACGATGGTGCAGGACGAGTCCCGGCACACGGAGGCGTGGCTGCGGCTGGCAGGGGAGGTCGGCGGTACCGGCGAGCGCGACCCGCATCTCGACACGCTCGCGCACATGACGCTCGAGGCGGACACGCTCGAGGAGAAGGTCTTCCAGATGCAGGTCTTCTACGAGCGGCTGATCATCTCCCGCTTCCGGCTGATCGCGCGCGCCTCACGCGGCACCCTGCTCGAAGACCTCTGCAACCGGCTGACCACCGACGACGGCATTCATCACGGGGCCGGGATGGCGTACGAGAAGGTGCTGCTCCAGAACGCGTCCAAGCAGACGAAGCGGAAGCTCGTCGACGCCGCGAATCGCCTCCTGCCGACCTTCGTCGAGCACGCGCTCTGGCGCCCCAAGGAGCGGGCCTTCATCGGCCGGGCGATGCACGCGCGCGACATCGAGCGCCTGAAGGAGGACCTCGAGATCGGAGTCAGGCTGGCCCAGTCGTTGGGTCTCGACGTCAGCGACGTCCAGCTGCCGGTCTAGTGCCCCTCCGGGCAATCCACGCCTGCTTCTGGCCCGCGATCACGCGGCGCCAGGAGCCACCCTCGCCCTTGCCAAGGCAACCAGCCTTGGCCGCGGACGAGTGCGACCCCTGGCTTGGTGCTCGCGACCCAGAAGCCAGGCAGCATTACCCGAAGGGGCACTAGTGCCCCGCGCAAACGCCACCTTCGTCAACGCGACATACGACGAAGAAGCCTACGA
>Ga0066709_100001669_pt1 | contig 15036 bp, 15 predicted proteins | sample GraSoiAngelo_158_FD_79665 | JGI IMG/M metagenome (GOLD analysis project Ga0066709, IMG submission 79665) | Grasslands soil microbial communities from the Angelo Coastal Reserve, California, USA - 14_1009_16_30cm | ecosystem: Environmental > Terrestrial > Soil > Grasslands | place: USA...
TGAAAGCCGGCGATCCGTACGACGCCGAAAAGATCCGGGCGAACTTCCAGGCGCTCTGGGACGTGGGGCTGCTGGAGAACGTCTCGGTGGAAGCCGAGCGGGACGCGGCAGGAGTGACTCTGGTCGTGACGATCGAAGAGCGGCCGACGATCTCCTCGATCGACTTCACCGGCAACAAGAAGCTATCGACGTCGCAGATCAAGGACAAGCTGAGGGAGCAGAAAGTCGAGATCCATCAGGGCGCGCCGCTCTCGCTGCGCGACATCGCCAAAACCCGGTCAGCTATCTCCGACTACTACACCTCCCAGGGGTTCCGGAGCGCGACCGTCGACTTCCGGATCGAGGACATCTCCAAGACGGACAAGAAGGTCGTCTTCGTCATCGACGAAGGCGAAAAGGTCAAGATCGCCTCGATCACCTTCGAGGGCAACAACGTCATTTCCGACCGACGCCTGCGGATGGCGATGAAGAAGACCAAGGTGAACGCGTTGTGGCGCCTCTTCTCGGAGAAGACGAGCTACAACCAGGCGAACTACGACGAGGACGTCGAGAACATCAAGGCGCTCTATCAGTCGAGAGGCTACAAGGACATCGTCGTCAAGGATCCGAAGATCGAGATCTTCGTCAAGAATCCGAACGCGAAGCCGAAGAAGATCAAGCGAAGGGCTCGCATCACGATCCCGGTCGTGGAGGGGGAGCGTTTCTACACGGGCACCATCCGTGTCGCCCGGGTGAACCAGCAGGGGCAGCCCGCCGATCCGCCGGAGCCCACGGTGATCCCGTCGGGCGTGCTCTTGAAGCAGTTCGTCGAGCTTCCGCCCGGGTCGATTCTGAATCGGGAGCGACTCGTCGAGGGGCTCCAGCGCATCGAGGGAAAGTACAAGTCGCGCGGCTACATCTACTGGTTCGCCGATCCTGAGTACAAGGAGATCGGGGATCACAAGGTCGACGTCAACGTGAAGCTGTACGAGGGGGACAAGTTCTATCTCGGCCGGCTCGAGGTCAAGGGAAACACCACGACCCGCGACAAGGTGATCCGGCGGGAGTTCGCCCTGGACGAGGGCGCAGTGATGAACATGGAGGCGATCAAGAAGAGCCTGCAGAAGCTGCAGCAGCTCGGCTACTTCAAGATCGCGGAGGAGCCGGATTTCTCGGTCCGCCCCGCTGACAAAAAGGTGGACGTGGTCATCAAGGGGACCGAGGCGAGCAAGAACGAGGTCCAGTTCGGCGCCGGTTATTCCGCGCTCGACGGCTTCTTCGGGCAGTTTTCGTTCCAGACCCGAAACTTCCTGGGGCGCGGCGAGATCATCGGGGCGTCCGCGCAGGTCGGCCGGATCTCCAATTACTACGACCTCTCCTACACCGTTCCATGGTTCATGGACCGGAACCAGACCGTGGGGGTCTCGCTCTTCCGCCGCAACGTCGACTACCTGAACATCGACGAGAAACGGGCGGGAGGAACCACGTTCTACGGCAAGGGAATCAGTCTCTTCGACAGCTGGTCGGTTCTGTACGCGTACGAGGACGTGAAGGCGAACTTCCCGGTGCGAGGCGCTCAGGTGCCGCCGGGTCAGCCGGTCCCGCCGGAGAAGTTCACCGAGGTGACCGGCACGACGTCCTCGTTCACGCCGGGATACCGGTTCGACAGCCGCAACGATCCCTTCGATCCGAACCGGGGGTACCGGCTCTACGTCACCGCGCAGTTCGCGGGAAGCGTGCTCGGAGGGAACCAGGACTTCATCAAGCCGCTCGTCGGGGGCTCCGGGTACCTTCCGGTCCCGTTCCCGCGCCACGCCTACCTCGGGGCCAACTTCGAGGCGGGCTACGTGACCCCTTTCGGCGGGCAGGACGTCCCGATCTTCGAGCGGTTCCAGCTGGGCGGCGAGACGAGCCTGCGGGGATTCCGGACCGGGTCGATCCTTCCGCTCAAGAAGAACAACCAGGTTTTCACGGACGCCGCGGGACGCATCCTGGGCGGAAACAAGTACTTCGTCCTGAACCTGGAGTACGTGTTCGCGTCGGTCGGGCCGGCGAAGCTGCTCGCCTTCACCGACGTCGGAAACGTGTACCACGAGAGTCAGTCGATCGATTTCTCGCTTCTGCGGACGGCCGTGGGCGCCGAGCTCCGCATCTTTCTGCCCATCTTCCAGGCGCCCCTGCGGTTCATCTATTCATTCAACCTCGATCCCAAGCTACCGATCGATCAGTTTGGATTCCCGATCAACAGTTTGAAGGAGCGGCGTTCCGGGTTCGACTTCTCGATCGGCAGGACCTTCTGATGTCGCGGGGACAGGTCCTGCGGACCTGCACCCGCATCCTTATTCAACTCGGGGGACACCGGAATGCCCTTTTCCGCGCGTCTGTTGTGTCAACCCGAAAACTTGCTACTATTCGCAGTTTTCGTGAGAGGAGTCCTCGAATGAAACGACTTGTGCTCTCCCTCCTGGCCGCGTCGCTCGCCGCGGTCGTGAGCGCGCAGACCGCTCCGGCCGGTGGCGCACCGACCGGGACGATCCGCGTCGCCGTGATCGACGTCGAACGCCTGGTGCGGGATTCTTCCCTGGGCAAAGAGGCCTTCAACCGGGTGAAGAGGGTCAACGACGACAAGAAGGCCGAGGCCGACCGTCTGCAGAAAGAGCTGCGCGACCTCGAGCAGAAGCTCGCCGATCAGGGCTCGGCGCTGACCGACGAGAAACGCGACCAGCTCCAGAAGCAGTACCAGGAGAAGGCGATCGACTTCAAGAGCTTCCAGGAGAAGGCGACGCGCGACCTCGACCAGGCCCAGAAGAAAGAGCTCGCGAACCTGGAGCAGCGCGTGTTCCCCATCATCACGCAGCTCGGCAAGGAGCGGGGGTACACGCTGATCTTCAACAAGTTCCAGTCCGGGCTCGTTTTCGCGGACGATGCGGCCGACATCACGGACGACGTCCTGAAGCGTTTCAACACCACCGTCGCGGTCCCTCCGGCTTCCGCGGCGAAGAGCGCCCCGCCCGCGGCGGCTGCGCCCGCGCCCACGAAGGCGCCTCCGAAGAAGCCTTCCTAGACCCGAACCCCGCACAGATGCATGGAGCCCCTCGCGGGACTCCTTGCTTTAGTACTATCCGGACCCGCGTGAAATCGAGAAGAGCGACCCGCAGACGTCCGGCGTCTCGCCGACGGAAGCCTCGTTCGGCGGGCCTTCCCGGCTTCACGCTCCAGGAGCTGGCCGCCGCGGTCGGAGGACGCGTGGTCGGCGATCCGGACCTGCGTCTCTCCGCCGTCCGACCTCTGGAAGACGCCGGGCCCCAAGACCTGTCCTGGGTCGCGGGGGAGCGGCGTTCCGGCGGAGCCCGGACGACTTCGGCCGGAGCCCTTCTCGTCCCTTCCGTCGAGGCCGCGGCCGGCAAGCCCGCCGTCGTTGTGGACTCGCCTCCGCTCGCGCTCGCCCGATGGCTCGAGCTCTCCCGGCCCATTCCCCGACCGGCCGTCGGCATCGCCCGCGGAGCCCGAGTCCATCCGACCGCGAAAATCGGGCGGGGCGCGTCGGTCGCGGCGGGGGCGACGGTCGGCGCGCGGGCGCGGGTCGGCGAACGGGCCCGGATCGCGGAAGGCGCCTACGTCGGGGAAGCGGCCGAGGTTGGAGACGACTGTCTCCTGCACCCGAACGCCGTCGTTCGAGAAGGTTGCGTCATCGGCTCGCGGTGCATCCTGCACTCCGGGGTCGTCGTCGGGTCCGACGGCTTCGGGTACGTCTGGGACGGAAGGGCGCACCGCAAGATCCCGCAGGTCGGCATCGTGCGGATCGGAGACGACGTCGAGATCGGAGCCAACTCGGCGATCGACCGGGCGACGCTCGGAGAGACCCGGATCGGACGCGGGACGAAGATCGACAACCTCGTCCAGGTGGGCCACAACGTGGTGGTGGGGGAGGACGCGATCCTCTGCGGCCAGGCCGGGATCGCCGGGTCGGCGCGTCTCGAAGACCGCGTGACGCTCGCCGGCCAGGTCGGCGTGAACGACCACGTCACGGTCGGGAAGGGCGCGATCGCGACGGGGCAGGCCGGCGTTACCGGCTCGGTCGCCCCGGGCGCGGTCGTGTCCGGGATGCCCGCCGCCCCGCACCGCGAGTTTCTCCGGCGCGCTGCGGTCGTGGCCCGGCTGCCGGAGCTCGCGCGACGGGTCGAGGAGCTCGAACGGCGGCTCGCGCGATTCGAGAAAGGAGACTCCTCGTGGAAATCGGAATCACCGAAATCCTGAAGATCCTCCCGCACCGCTATCCCTTTCTGCTCGTGGACCGCATCCTGGAAGTCGAGGAAGGCAAGCGCGTCGTCGGGATCAAAAACGTCAGCTTCAACGAGGAGTTCTTCCAGGGCCACTTTCCGGGCAACCCCGTGATGCCCGGAGTGCTGATCGTCGAGGCCATGGCGCAGGTCGGGGGCGTCGGGCTCCTCGCGAGCCTTCCCGACCGGCAGAGGAAGCTCATCTACATGACCGGCATCGACCGCTGCAAGTTCCGCCGTCCGGTGATTCCGGGAGACCAGCTCGTCATCGAGGTCGAGATGCTGTCGATTCGGACGCGTATCTCGAAGTGCCGCGCCACCGCGAAGGTCGGCGGCGTGCTCGCCGCCGAGGCGGAACTCCTTTCGACGATCATCGACCGGCCGTGAGCGTCGACGTCCACCCCTCCGCGGTCGTCTCTCCGGGCGCGCTTCTCTCGGAGGACGTCCGCATCGAGTCTTACGCGGTGGTCGGCGACGGCGTCGAGCTCGGCCGCGGAACGACCGTCGGATCCCATGCGCAGATCGAGGGGCCGGCGACGTTCGCCGAGGCCAACCGGATCTTTCCGCACGCGGTGCTCGGCTTCGAGCCGCAGGATCTGAAGTATCACGGGGAGCGCACGCGGCTCGTTGTGGGAAGCCGGAATGTCTTCCGGGAGTTCTCGACCGTCCACCGGGGAACGACGACCGGCCACGGCGAGACCGTGATTGGCGACGACAACTACTTCATGGCCTACTCCCACGTGGCGCACGACAACCGGGTCGGTGACGGGACGATCTTCGCGAACTGCGCCTCGCTCGCCGGCCACGTCGACGTCGGCGATCGGGCGATCCTCGGCGCCTTCGTGGCCGTCCACCAGTTCGTTCGGATCGGACGGTACGCGTTCGTCGGCGCGTTCACGCAATGCCGCCAGGACATCCTGCCGTTCTGCAAGACCGATGGCGCCGACGCGAAGACCGATGGGATCAACACGATCGGCCTGAAGCGCCAGGATTTCCCGGACGACGAGATCGAGAGCCTGCAGAAGGCCTACCGGCTGCTGGTGAAATCGAAGTTGAACACGAGCCAGGCGCTTCAGCGAATCGAGAACGAGCTGTCCGGTCCGTCCGTCGAGGAGCTCATCTCTTTCATCCGGGCGAGCAAACGGGGATTCCACCGGTGAGAGAGGTCCGGCTGGCCGTGGTGGGCGTCGGTCACCTCGGACGGCATCACGCGAGGGTCGCGTCGTCGCTCGCCGGGCTCAAGGTCGTCGGCGTGCATGACCATCATCCCGGGCGGGCGCAGGAGATCGCGCGCGAGTTTTCACTCCAGGTTCTTTCGAGCTTCGAGCAGATCGCGGGCGAAGCCGAGGCGGTCGTCGTCGCGACCCCGACCGTCACCCACGCCGAGATCGCCGGTTTCTTCCTGGACCGCGGGCTCCACGTCCTCGTGGAGAAGCCGATCGCGGCGTCGCTCGCGGAGGCCGAAGACCTGGTTCACCGCGCCCGCCGCGCCGGCCGGGTTCTCATGGTGGGGCACGTCGAGCGTTACAACCCCGCGATCGAAGCGGCTTTGACGCTCGTCGCGGCGCCTCGCTTCATCGAAATCCATCGGCTCGGTGTCTTCACCGCCCGGAGCCTGGACGTCGACGTCGTTCTGGATCTCATGATCCACGACCTCCAGATCGTTTCGACGCTCGTCGGCCGGCCGGTCCGGGAAGTCCGCGCCGCGGGCGTACCGGTGTTGACGTCCAAGCTCGACATCGCCAACGCCCGGCTTGCCTTCGAAGGCGGTTGCGTGGCCAACGTGACCGCCTCGCGCGTCTCGGCCGAGAAGGTCCGGAAATGCCGCGTGTTCGCCCCGTCGATCTATGCGTCCGTCGACATGCAGGCTCAGAGCGTGTCGGCGTTCCGCCTCCTCTCGGAGAACGGCCGCCCCGAGATCGTGCCGGTGCCGGTCGCCATCTCGCGCGAAGAGCCGCTCTCCCGCGAGCTCGCGGACTTCTGCCGCGCCATCGCCGAGGGGACCCGACCGCTGGTGTCCGGGGAGGAGGGACGGGACGCGCTCGCCCTGGCCGAGCGGGTGCTCGAAGCGGTGGAGACCCACCGCGCCACGCTGGAGGAGGCGCCGGTCTGACGCCCCCCGTGGGCCTGATCGGGGGGAGCGGCGTCTACGACCTCGAAGCGATCGAGGGATTGCGCGAGGAGAGGGTCGAGACGCCGTTCGGTCCACCCTCCGACTCCTACTTCACCGGATCACTCTCCGGAGTTCCGGTCGCGTTTCTGTCACGGCACGGCCGGGGACACCGCCTCTCGCCGACCGAGATCAACTACCGTGCGAACGTCTGGGGATTCAAGGCGCTCGGCTGCGACGCGCTGCTGTCGGCGTCGGCAGTCGGCAGCCTCCGGGAGGACGATACGCCGCGCCGGGCGGTCATCCCCGATCAGTTCATCGATCGAACACGTCACCGTCCCGACACCTTCTTCGGTGACGGCGTGGTCGCGCACGTTTCCTTCGCGGAGCCGGTGTGCGGAAGCCTCGCCCGGACGCTCGAGAAGGCCGCCGCGCTCGCGGGCCTGCCGGCGCGGCTCGGCGGGACCTACGTGTGCATGGAGGGACCGCAGTTCTCGACGCGGGCGGAGTCGATTCTCTATCGCTCCTGGGGAGCCGACGTCATCGGGATGACGAACCTGACCGAGGCGAAGCTCGCACGAGAAGCCGAGATCTGCTACGCCACCCTCGCTCTCGTGACCGACTACGACGCATGGCGCGCGAGCGAGCGGCCGGTTTCGGTCGAGACGGTGATCTCGATCCTCGGGGAGAACTCGGCCGCGGCCCGCCGGACGATGCTCGAAGCGGTGGCGCGCGTGGACCCGGACCGGGACTGCTCCTGCCGTCACGCGCTCCGGTTCGCGATCCTGACGGATCGGAGCGCGATTTCCGAAGAGGCGCGGCGCCGGCTCGCTCCGCTCGTCGGGAAATACCTGTGACGCGGGAAAAGACGCCTTCCCTGGGGCTCCCCGAATCCGGCCGAATCGTGGTCACCGGCTCGGTGGCATTCGACTACCTGATGCGGTTTCCGGGACGGTTCGTGGAGCACCTGATTCCCGACCGCATGGAAAGGCTGTCCGTCTCCTTCCTGGTCGACGACATGCGGCGCGTGCCGGGGGGATGCGCCGCGAACATCGCGTACGGCCTCGCACTCCTCGGAGAGAAACCGCTCCTGCTCGCGACCGCGGGGCACGACGCCGCCGACTATCGCGACTGGCTCGCCCGGCAGGGCGTGGACGTCTCCGGGCTGCGGATCTACGAGGACGTCTTCACAGCTTCCTTCTTCGTCTCGACGGATTCCGACCAGAACCAGCTCGCCTCGTTCTTCACGGGCGCGATGGCGCGGGCGCGCGACCTCTCCGTTTCCGATGCGGCGCCGGGCGACCTCGCTCTCGTCGTGATCTCGCCCAACGACCCGCGGGCGATGGCGCAATACGCCGCGGAGTGCCGGAGCCTCGCGATCCCGTTTCTCTACGATCCGAGCCAGCAGGTGGCGCGGCTGTCGGGCGAGGAGCTCTCCGCCGGGCTGGAAGGGGCGTTTCTCCTGATCGCGAACGAATACGAGTTCGGGATCCTCCACCAGAAGACGGGCCTTTCCCGCGAAGATCTCGAGGCCCGCGTGCCCGTCCTCGTGATCACCCGCGGGGTGGAAGGCTCGGTGGTGTCGGTCGCCGGCGCGCGCGGGCGAGAGCGCCACGAGATCCCGGCCGCGCGCCTGGAGACGCCGGCGGTCGATCCCACCGGCGTCGGCGACGCGTATCGCGCGGGCCTCGTGCGAGGAATCCGGATCGGTGCGCCCTGGGAGGTGGCCGGGCGGATCGGCAGCGTCGCCGCCGCACTCTCTCTCGAATCGCTCGGGCCGCAGCCGCCGCGTTACCCCCCCGAAGAGTTCCGGGCCCGCTACGCGCGGAGCTTCGAAGACGAGCCTCTGCTCGAGCGGCTCTTCTCCGAAGACGCGGCACGGGGTTAAAATCGAGCCTCCCGAAGGGATCGATCCTTGAGTCATCGAGCCGTGCGCCGCGTTGGTCCGATCTTCGCCCCCCGCGAGCGCGCGGGAAGCCTCGAAGCTCGGGGACTCAAGCTCGGGATCCTCTGCGCGCGATGGAACCCGACCATCACCGACGCGCTTCTCCGCTCGGCGCTCGAGACGCTCGAAGCGCGCGGTGCCCGGGCGGAGGACTCGCTGCTCGTCCGGGTCCCGGGAGCGTTCGAGCTGCCCGCGGCGGCGCGGGCGCTGCTCGAAAGCGAGAAGCCGGACGCGCTCATCGCGCTCTGCGCGATCGTCCGCGGAGAGACCACGCACCACGACGTGCTCGGCCACGCCGTAGCGGGCGCGCTCGCGGCTCTCTCGGCCGAGACGGGCGTCCCGATCGGGTTCGGCCTCCTGACCTGCGACACGATGCAGCAGGCGCGCGCGCGTGTCTCCAAGGGGGGCGAGGCGGTGGACGCGGCGATCGAGATGGCGAACCTGCGCCGCCGGCTTCGGAGGAAATGAGGTGGGCGCGCGAAGGAAGGCACGCGAGCTCGCGCTGCAGATGCTCTTCGAGAACGACGTCGCCGGAACGCCGCCGGCCGACATGTTCCAGCGCTCGGCCGACCTCCAGAATGTCTCCGAGGGGCTGCGCAACTTCACGAAACGGCTGGTCGCGGGCACCCTCGAGCACCGCGAGACACTCGACGCCCTGATCTCCCGGCAGGCCGACCACTGGCGCCTCATGCGGATGCCGATCGTGGACCGCAACATCCTGCGGATGGCTCTCTTCGAGCTCCTCCACGAACCCGAGACCCCCCGTCCGGTGGTGATCGACGAGGCGCTCGAGATCGCGAAGCGCTTTTCGACGCCCCGCTCCTCCCAGTTCATCAATGGAATCCTCGACGGAGTCTTGAAGTCCGGACGGGCGGGTTTCGCCGAGACGTGATCTCCCGGATCGCGAGCCTCCTCTTCGCGGCGGCGTTTGCGGCGGTCGCGACGGCGGGAGAACAGGTCGCGACCTATCGCGGAGAAGGGGAGGCGGCCCGGTTCTTCGATCAATACGACAACGACGGCTATTCGCTCGCGGTCGCGAGCGGTGCCGGCGGGTCGATCGAGCTGTCGGTGCGGGTCAGCGACTCGCCGCTCGCGAGCCGGGCGCCCTTTCCCACCGGGCTTCCCCGGGACGCCGCGCTGCCGCGCGCCCCGGATCGGGACCTCTTCGTCCAGACCGCGGTCCGCGGAGCGGTCAGCCAGGCCGGCGCCGTCGAACGGATCCTCTCGAGCCTGGCGGCGCTCGTCCGCTACGATCCGGATCGGGTCCGGCGGCAGGATCCCGCGGCCGTTTTCGCCGGGCGGCAGGCGAACTGCGTCGGCCTGTCGGAGCTCGCCGTCGACCTGCTGCGGCGCGCCGGCATCCGCGCGAGGACGGTACAGGGCGTGTTGAAGGGGCGGCCCGGCACGACCGGATACGACCCGGACATCGGAGGCGCCTACCACCGGTGGATCGAAGTCCACTATCCCGACCGCGGGTTCGTCTTTTCCGATCCGAGCGCATCCGTCAATGGAGTCGACGCGCGCTACCTTCCGTTCGGTCGCCGGGCTCTCTCGCGTCCACGCGCGCTCTTCGTCGATTCGCTCACGTTTTCCGGAGAGCTCGCGTACGAGCCGCTGCGAGCGGGAGGAACGACCCTCCGGGTGCGCGCGTCCGCGCGCTAGGCCCTTGCTATATTGCCCGCGATGACCGAGCGCTACGACCCCGTCGCGATCGAGGAGAAGTGGCGGCGCCGCTGGGAGGAGGACGCTGTCGCGCAGGTGGACACTTCCGTCCCCGGCGACGAGTTCTACATGCTCAACATGTACCCCTACCCGTCGGCCAGCCGTCTGCACGTCGGCCACGGACGCAACTACATCCTGGGAGACGCGCTCTATCGCCGCGAGCGCATGGCCGGCCGCAAGGCGTTGAACCCGATGGGTTGGGACGCCTTCGGCCTGCCCGCCGAGAACGCCGCCATCCAGAGCGGAGTCCATCCGCGCGATTACACGCTCGCCAACATCGCGCGGATGAAAGAGCAGCTGCGCTCGCTCGGTCTCCTGTACGACTGGTCGAAGGAGCTCGCTTCGTGCGAGCCGTCCTACTACAGGTGGAACCAGTGGCTCTTCCTCCGGATGTGGGAGCGGGGGCTCGCGTACCGCCGCACGGCGCCGGTCAACTGGTGTCCCGGGTGCCGGACCGTGCTCGCCAACGAGCAGGTCGTGAACGGCCGTTGCGAGCGGTCCGACGATCCGGTCGAGGTCCGCGACCTGACACAGTGGTTTTTCCGGGTGACCGACTACGCCGAGAGGCTGCTCGCCGGGCTGGACGCTCTTTCCGAGTGGCCCGAGCGCGTCAAGACGATGCAGCGCAACTGGATCGGGCGGTCCGATGGAGCGGAGATCTCGTTTCGCGTCGACGCGCTCGTCGATCCCGTCTCGGTCTTCACCACCCGGCCGGACACGCTCTTCGGAGCGACGTTCCTGGCGCTCGCGCCGGAGCATCCCGCGGTCGCGACCCTCGCCGAGCGCTCCGGGAAGCGCGCCGCCATCGAGGAGTTCGTCGCGAAAGTCCGCCAGGAGTCGCGCCTCGATCGGGAGGCGGAGGGCGGAGTCAAGGAAGGACTCGACACCGGCTGCGCGGCGATTAATCCCGCCACCGAGAAGAAGATCCCGGTGTGGCTCGCGAACTTCGTCCTCCCCGAGTACGGGACCGGCGCGATCATGGGCGTCCCCGCGCACGACCATCGCGACTTCGAGTTCGCGCGGCGCTTCGGTCTGCCGATCCGGCCGGTCTACCGGACGAAGGAGGAAAAGCTCGATCCGGCCACCATGACGGCGGCCGTGCCGGACGTCGGGTACCTCTATGACTCCGGGGAGTGGAACGGCACGCCGTGCGGCCCCGAGGCCGTGCGCCGGGCGGTCGAATGGATCGAGCGGAACGGCTTCGGAAAAGGGAAGGTCGGCTACCGTCTCCGCGACTGGCTCATTTCGCGGCAGAGGTACTGGGGCACGCCGATCCCCGCGATCCACTGCCCGCGATGCGGGGTCGTGCCGGTGCCCGACGAAGATCTGCCGGTTCTGCTGCCGGACGACGTGGAGTTCCGCGGCGCGGAGGGCAACCCGCTCGAGAAGTCGAAGGCCTTCGTCGAGACGCGCTGCCCTCGCTGCGGAGAGGCGGCACGGCGGGAGACGGACACCATGGATACCTTCGTCGACTCGTCCTGGTACTACCTTCGATTCCTGAACCCGCGGGACGAGAAGAGGATGGTGGACTCGGAGCGGGCCGCGCGGTGGATGCCGGTCGACCAGTACGTGGGCGGCATCGAGCACGCGATTCTGCACCTGCTGTACGCGCGGTTCGTCTGCCGGGTTCTCAAAGACATGGGTCTGGTCGACATCGAGGAGCCATTCGAGCGCCTCTTCAATCAGGGAATGATCACGCGCGTCAACGCGGCGACCGGGAAGGTCGAGAAAATGTCGAAGTCCCGCGGAAACACCGTCTCGCCCGACGAGCTGATCGAGAAGTTCGGCGCGGACACCGTCCGGCTCTACACGCTCTTCATCGGACCTCCCGAGAAGGAGTCGGAGTGGTCCGAGGACGGCGTGGCCGGGGCGTTCCGGTTCCTGAACCGCGTTCACGACCTCTGCGCCCGCGTTTCCGAGGCCGCTTCCGGCGCCGGCGGCGCATCGGGTCCAACCGATACGCCGCTGACGCGCTTCGAGCACCGCACGATCCGGCGCGTCACCGAAGACGCGGAGCGATTCCACTTCCACACCGCGATCGCGGCGTTGATGGAGTTCCAGCGGGAGATCTCCGACGCGCTCGAAGCCGACTCCGAGCCCGCTGGCGTTCTGCTCGGCGCGGTGAAGACCCTGCTCGAGCTCCTCCATCCCGTGGCGCCCCACCTCACCGAGGAGTGGTGGGAGCGGCTCGGCGAAAAGCCGTTTCTGCTCGAAGCGGCGTGGCCCGCCTTCGATCCGGAGCTGGCGACGTCTCCCCGCGTGACGCTGGTCGTTCAGGTCAACGGAAAGGTGCGGGGCAGGCTGGACGTCGAACGGGGGGAGGGCGAGGCGACCGCGCTCGAGCTCGCGCGCAACGACGAGAAGATCCGGCCCTGGGTCGAGGGCAAGGAAATCACGCGATCGGTCTACGTGCCCGACCGGCTCCTGAACCTGGTCGTCCGTTGAGGGCGGCCGGCTTCCGGCCCGGCCGCGCCCTTCGCGGCGCCCTCCTGCTGGCCGCCGCATCGGCCATCGGGTGCGGTTACTCGCTGGTCGGGCGCGGATCGACGCTGCCTCCCGGGGTCCGAGTCATCCGCTTTCAGACGCTCCAGAACGGGACCTCCCGCGTCGGCGTCGAGCAGCGCGTCTCGAGGGAAATCGCCCGGGAGCTCGCGACACGGGGACGCTTCGAGGTGCGGGCGGATACGCGTTCGGCGGACGCCGAGCTCTCCGGCACCGTCACGCAGTTCGACCTCTACGCCGTGGCCTTCGACGAGCTGGGCCGGGCGAAGGAATACCAGGTGGCGATCACCGCGAAGATGTCGCTCAAGACGCTTCCGGACGAGAAGGTTCTCTGGGAGAACCCGGCGTACACGTTCCGGGACGACTACACACTTCCGACGAGCGCGGCGTCGTACGCCGACCGCGAGAACGAGGCAATCGACCGGGTGGCCGAGCGGTTCGCCGCGAGCCTGGTCTCGAGCGTGCTCGAAGGGTTTTAGGCTACGTCTTCGCGGACGCCTTCGCCAGGCGCGACTTGTAGCGCGCCGCGGCGTTGGCATGGATGACGCCCTTCCGGCGGGCGCGATCGATCTCCGAGTACGTCGCGGAGAGGTTCTCCGGTTTCCCCCGGTCTTCGGAAGCGCGATGCTTCTTGATCGACGTGCGCAGCCTCGAGCGGACGCTCTTGTTTCGCGCCTGGCGGCTCACGGTCTGGCGCATGCGCTTCTTGGCGGACTTGATGTTGGCCATTGGGACTCCTTCGAGGGTCGTTCTTCAGCGGGCCTCGACGCCGATCTGCTTCAGCCGCGCCCGCGCGAGCCGCGCCTCCTCGGAGGCGGGATGTTCGTGGATGACGTATTGCAGCTGCACGACCGCCTCGGCCTTCTGTCCGAGCTCCAGGAGCGCATAACCCTTCTTCAGGAGCGCGGCCGGCGCCTTGTCGCTCTTGGGGAAATCCTTCAACAGACGGTCGAAGTCCGCGATCGCGTCCGGGTACTTCTTCTGGGCGTAGTGGGATTCGCCGATCCAGTACTGCGCGTTGTCGGAGAGGTCGGTCGTCGGATAGGCCTGGAGATATTCCTGGAAGCCCTGGATCGCGAGCGCGTAGCGCCCCTTCGTGTAGTCCGCGTACGCCGTGTCGTAGAGCTCGGAAGGGCCCGCGCCGGGTCGGACGACCGCGTCGTTTCCGCCGGGCCGGCCCGGGTTCGCGGAGGGCTCGCCGATCCGTGGGGACGCCGGGTTCGCGGTCGGCGGCGGCGCTCCGGGGATCCCGCCCGGAGGGATCGCGGCGGAGCCGCCGCGCATCCGGGAGAGGTCTCCCTGCGTCTCCGCGATCTGCTGGGAGAGCTGCGAGAGCCGGCGGTTCGTGTCCTCGAGCTTCGCCTGCAGCTGCTCGATCGCGGTCGAGAGCTCGCCCAGCTTCACGCCGGTGTCGGCGTTGGACTTCAGGAGCTGCTGGGTCTGCTCCGAGACGCTGGCGTTCAGCCGCGCGACCTCTTCCTTGGAGGACGACTTCCGCTCGAGCGCCTGGATCTGCGTCTCGATGTCGCTCATCTGCCGGTGCAGTCCCTCGATGTCGCTCGACGAGACGCAGCCGACGCCGCCGATGAGCACCGCCGCGATGAGCCCGACGAGAAGACGGAGGCGGTGCCGCGAACCCACGTTACTTGGCGGTGATGACGAAGTGCGCGCGGCGGTTCTGCTGCCAGCAGCTCTCGCTCGACTCGGTGCAGAACGGGCGCTCCTTCCCGTAAGAGACGGTGCGCACGCGCGCCGCGGAGATCCCGAGCGAAGCGACGTAATCGCGCGCCGCGTTGGCGCGATGGTCGCCCAGGGCGAGGTTGTAGGCGGACGTTCCGCGCTCGTCGCAGTGTCCTTCGACGAGAACCTGGATCGACGGATACCTCTTCAACCATTCCGCGTTGCCCGAAAGGGCGGTGCGGGCGTCGTCGCGAAGGTCCGACTGGTCGTAGTCGAAGTACGCGTCCGTCAAATAACCCTTCTTGTTCAACTCCGAGATGTCCTGGGTCATGACTTCGCCGGCCGCCTCCGCTGGTGCCGAGGGGGGCGGCGGGGGAACGCGCGTCTCGGGTGGGGCGGGGGCCTCGACCGGGGGTCGGGCCTCGGCCGTCGTGGTGGGCGGCTTCTTCTTGCAAGCTCCGGCGAGGGGGAGGAGCGCCGCAGCCAGGATCGCCAACGCGGCGAGCGGGGTGGAGTGCCTCTTCATACCTTCTCCTTGTCGAATCAACAGGTTCGCGCCCGGAGCCGGGGTGGGCGTCGTTGGAAATATAGCACGCAGCTTACGGCAGCCACACCGGTTGGAGATTGTTTCCGGTATCGGTCAGCTGCCTCTTGTTCTGTCCGTTCAGGTCCATCGTGTAAATGTGGGTGCGGCCGCCGCGGCGCGACGAGTAGACGATCTTCTCTCCGTCCGGAGACCACGTCGGGTGACCGTTCGACCCTTCCGCCGTGAGTTGTACGGTCTGACCGGTCGCGAAGTCCATCAGGCAGACGTTGAA
>Ga0066709_100001670_pt1 | contig 15035 bp, 12 predicted proteins | sample GraSoiAngelo_158_FD_79665 | JGI IMG/M metagenome (GOLD analysis project Ga0066709, IMG submission 79665) | Grasslands soil microbial communities from the Angelo Coastal Reserve, California, USA - 14_1009_16_30cm | ecosystem: Environmental > Terrestrial > Soil > Grasslands | place: USA...
CCAGCCTAGGTCGATTGTCACTTCTCCATCTCCCGGCGGCGCGGACCGCCTCCCCGCGCCGCCTCTCGCTTCGCTGGACTCCTGATCGAGGCCGCCGCCCGACCCACCGGCTGGTCATTGGCTGCTTCCGGGAAGCGCTTCTCTGGACCCATGGCCCGGCCTTTTTGTCGTGAAGACCCAGTGTGAGCAGCTCATTCCGGCGTGATCCCGTTGCTGTAGTGGCGGCGTCCCGTCGCCGGACGGCAATGAGGGCATCGCCGCTACGGAGGACAGCTTCGCCAGCCCGAAGTCCAGAATCTTCGCTTGGCCGCGCAGGTTCACGAAAATGTTGGCAGGTTTGATGTCCCGGTGAATAATCCCTTTCGAGTGCGCCGCGTCCAGCGTGTCGGCAATCTGGATCGCGAGGCAGCGTCTCAGTCTTGGGGAGTTTCCCCTGGATGCGCTGCGACTGCTCGCAATTTCACGCGAAAGCCGGAGCAGTTGGGTGGCGCGCTCTACGTCCGACGCGTGGTGCAGATAGATGCTCACCCCTCGACTCTGAGGCAGGGCATGGTCGGCGTTGGCCCGGCCTGTGGACACCAATTCATCCCGGACAGGCTTCGGGAATGGAATGTCGACGGGGTGTTGGCATGCACGTGGCCGATCTCGCGTCTTCCGAGTCTGTACTCCGTTCCGCCGAACCGATGCGGGCGGCCAGTCACCCCTGGCCAGTCTTGTACAGCGCGATGGATTTTCTCATGGGCGTCCCGAACCGGCACTAGCGCCCTGCAATCCAGGGCCGAATAGGGTTGGCCGTCGCTGGCGGTTTCTCCCGGCGCTGGCCTTTGAGCTATTGGGTAGATCGACCGAGGGGCACGCTTCCGCGAGGTTGATTCGCTAGGTTTTGAGTCGTCTCCAGATCCAGCCGGTTGTGCCTACCTTCAGATTCGTCAACGATAGCGGGGTTCACACCCTCGAAGACGCCGTTGCGGCAAGTAATGTAGTCCGTGTGGGGCGCAAGGTAGATACCTGCATGTGAAGCGCCTCGACGGGCCGTTCGCGTGTCGCGGATGACGTTGGACTCAAGTTCGATATCTCGGGTGAAGGAAGAAATCCAGATTCCATATCCGGGCGCTCCTTGGCGACCGTTGTCAACGATGCTGTTGTCGCGGAGCGTGTTTCGGTTGCCGGTATTGAACGCCATCTTGCTTTCGTTTCGGAAGTAAATTCCCGCTCGGCCGTTGTTGCGTGATACGTTGCGGAGAAAGACGTTGTCGGTGTCTTTATAACCGATCGAGATCCCGTCTCGCGCGTTCGCCCAAGATTCGTTCTCCTCGAAGGCGCCGCGCTGGACGCGGTAGCAGAGATACAAGCCATCCCAGCCGTTGTTGTGAATCCGGTTGTGCCGGGCGGCGCCTCGGAGCGCTCCGGTTCCAAAGTGGACGCCGAAAGTCGCGTTGCCGTAGGATTCGCAATTCTCGACGGCGAAGTCCTGAACGAATTGGCAGCTAATGCCGTCGCCTGCGAAGTTGCGAGCCATGCAGTTGCGCACTGTGAACTTTCTCGAATTCAGGAAGTAGATGGCTCCCATGAGGTCCTCTAGCGATTGGGTCTCCTTTCGATTGCCGTCTACCGCCAGGCCTTCGACGGTTACGTCTTCGACGGCGTAGCCGGCCACAAGCGGAAAGGCATTCGCGACCCGGCCTCCGAACTCGACTTTGTAGGTATTTTGCAGGTAGTGGTCAAAGAAAAGAGTTTTGCCCTCAATGCGCACAACCATTCGCAAGCTGGGTGGGTAAGCCGTGTACCCGAACAAGACCGGGGTAGGAAGGTCTCCGGGATACACGCTGTCGATTACGGCCACGCCCATCCCCGGAGCAAAACCCGTCGCCTCGTCAACCGTCGCTTGATACTCGCCGAAGTTCGCATCGTCGGCCAACGGGCTGGCTACTCCGGGTCCTTTTCTAAGAAGCGTCTTCTCTGGACCGCTGCCTTCCAACCTCACGTGGCTTGCCAGCATGACCGAGTTATAGAGGGTGTAGGTGCCCGGTTTGATCCGCACCGTTCCGCCGCCTGTTCGAGCGACGCGGCCGATGGCCGTCTGGATCGCGCGGTTATCATCGCCCACGATATCCGCATCTCTGAGGCCCACGGTTATGACAGACTTTCGTCTTGCATCGGCAGCGCGAAACCCGAGCATCCGCCCGCTCCAAGCAGGCAAGGCGTTGAAATGAGCAGCAGAGAAAAGCTGAGTCGGCTATACCATTCACTCTGCATCGAAATATCCTGAGGCTTGAGAGTTGTCAGAGGCGGAGCAGCCGAACGGCCGCTCCCCAAAGTTTTCCGGCAATCAGGAAGTCGAGCTACCAGGTGAATCGCAGAGTCAATTGCGTCTCGCGAGGCGGATTGTCGGAAAACTGGTTCGTGCTGATCCCGCTCGAGTTCGGCATGGCTGTCCCCGGCCGGTTGAACACGTTGAAGAAGTCGATGTTGAAGCGCAGACTCATGGACTCCCGGATGGGAAACGACTTGAAAAAGGATGCGTCCATGTTCCACTCTTTGGGCCCGCGGAAGTACTGGTTCCAGTTGGACGGATTCCAGGGATTGGTCCACCAACCCAAGTCGATCGACTCATTGACCAACTGATAGCCGGCCGTCCCCGCAAGGCATGGACTGCCGACGGTCAGGGACTGATAAGTCCTGGCCGCCAGGTTCACGCACACCTCGTTGCTTTCGTAGTACGGATAGAGCGGATCGTTCGTGGAGCCTCCGTTGGCTGGCGTGGGAACGCGCGGGGTTTGGGAGGTCTTGTAGTTTGATGGAACTCCCTGAACGCCACCCGGTTGGTTAATCACATTTGCCGGGATATACCCGTTCCACCAGAGGTAGCCGCTCTGACATTGTCCGCCGGTGCAGTCCTGGACCTTGTACTTCTTGCCGTAGATTTGCACTCCGTTCCATGCGCCATACAAACTGGTCGGCGGCGAGAACCAGCGGCTGAAAAGCGTCCCATCGCCGGCAAATTGCCACCCGCCAATGATTGCGTTCAGCAGGCCGTTCGCGTTGCGACCAAACATCTTGCCCCGGCCAAATGGGAGGTCACCAATCCAGTTCCAGACCACGCGGTGCTGGGGAACACGCGTGTCTCGGTGATAGTTCTGCAGGCGGTCGGCCTCGTGATAGAAGAATGAACTAACCGTGTTTCCGTACGGTGCTGCGGTTAGGGGTAACAACTGACTTGCAGGCATCGTTCCGGCCGGGAATAGGTTTGGAGCGATTACATAATCGCTGCGCCAGCCGTCGCCCGCGGCACGGAAGGCGTTGCTCAGGACGTAATACACCTGGTAAGCATATCCCTTGGAATACTGGTGCTGAAGCTGGACCTGAAAACTGTTGTCGTTCGACCACCCGGTCTTCCGATATTCCTGCATTGTCCCATACACCTGGTCGAATGGCTGCTGCTGCACGAAGTTATCCGGCTTGGGCTGCCCGGTGTTCGTGTACCAGATGAAGTCGCTCGGAACGTCGTTGATGGAATAATACTGAGGTAACCGGAGAGCGTGCGTCCCCACATACCCCAGGCTGAGGGCGGTGTTGGGGGCGATCTCTTTTTCGTACGTCAGGTTCCACATCTCCGCTCGGCTCGTTGGCTCGTGGGGATCCACCCAGAACACCTGCCCGCTCCCCGGAGAGATTCCCTGCACCTGGCTGAGGTCGAGCGCGTTCTGGCTGTTTTGACCGGCGATGACGGTGGGTACGGAACGAAGCAGCCAGTTGATGTGGTTATCTCCACTCTGGTTGGCGAAGGTGTTCGGGTCGTTGGCGACAAAGCCTGTGGTGGGGGTGGTGAACTGGCTGTTTCCATTCCATAGACGCAAGGAGTCAGGAAAGGAGAACATCCCGTAACCGCCCCGCAGAACGCTGTAATGCTCCCCTGTGGTGAGACGATAAGCGAAACCCAACCGAGGATTGAAATCGTGGTAGTTGGGATAGACTAGATTGCGGGGCAGCCCGGCCTGGGCGGGGGTTTCATAGGTGACCCCCACTTTAGCGTACGCTGCGGCAATCGGAGGCGCTACGTCCCCGGCCTTCGCCAGATTGTCGATCGACGTCTGAAGCACGATGGCGTGGGTCTTAGGATCGAAACCACCCAAGCTGTTGTTGGCCTCGTGCATGGGGCTGTTGTATTCGTAACGCACGCCGAGGTTCAGCGTCAGCCGTGGGGTCGCCCTGAAATTGTCCTGGAAGTACAACATCTTGGAGTTGACACGCTCGTAAAAAAAGAGCCGGTTGAACCGAATGCTATATCGCGCGACCCCCAAGAACAAATTCGCCGCATCGTAGCCGGTGAACGGCTTCGGGGCGTACGCCGTGCCGGAGGCGGGATTGTAGACTGAGGTCGCGAGGCTATCAAAGAGGTGATCGCCGGCGGAGTCCTGCTGGTCGGGGAGTGTGTCGTCATTCTCGTATTGAATCTGGCCGCCAAACTGGAACTCGTGTCGCCCGCGCGTCTTCGTCAAGTTCTCGACCAGGTCCCAGACCCTGGCCCTGGCAATATTGATGTTGCAGCCACAAGCATCGTAGTTGATGCCGTTCGACGACTCGAAGCCGACATTCTCGATTCGGGGAAAGCCGTAGAAATTAGTCGGGTCGGGAAGGCCGAGCGCGCCGGCAAACGACTTTGTGCCAGTGCCGGGAAGCTCCCCGTGGTAGTCCCTGCTAAGCGTAAACAATGTCTCGGCGAAGAAATTGGGAGAGAACGTATGGGTCCAGCTCAGGACTCCGGTGTCATTCTGGCCCTTTGGGGCGATCAAGTTGAAAGCGCCGTTCAGGGCAACCGGCTCCGGACCGTTGAGGCCGTTCGCTTTCTTCGCAATGTTGTTGCCATGTGAGAACCGGAAGAACGTCTGATCCCGCGCCGAGAACTGATGATCGAGGCGCAGGGTTGAGGTGTTTTGGCTTCCGTTGTTGACTCCCAGGCCGAAAAAATTGGGCTGCACTACAGGGTTGACGTCCTGAAGCGTGGGCAACGGCGTCTGCTCGTAAAGGTACTTGGCCAGCGGGCTCTCAAGGTTCTGCGGAATCTGGTTGTTTCCAGGACTTCCAAGGATCCCATTTCCAAAAGGCTGCCGCGTCCAGGGCGCCGTGGGAGACGTGATAAAGGGATTGTAGAGTTGATAGTAGTGGCCTGTAGCGTCCACCAGCCCGCTGAAATCACCGTTGCGCATCGCGGCCGTGGGCACAGCGCTCGCCACCGTGACGTTCTGCCTCAGCCGGAATCCTTCATAGGAAAAGAAGAAAAACGTCCTGTCCTTGCCGTTGTAAAGCTTGGGAAGGTCTACCGGCCCTCCCGCCGAAACGCCGAATTCGTTGCGCACATAATGGGGAGCCTTGGGGTAATAGTCGTCGCGGTGGCGGGCCACACCGTAAGAGTTATCCCGGTTAGTTTCGAAGATCGAACCGTGGAGTTGATTCGTCCCGTTCCGGGTGGTCAGGGTGACGCTGCCCGGGCGCTCCATCCTGGCGGAAGAATTGCTCGTCTCTGCCCGGAACTCTTCGATGGTATCTAATCCAGGCAGACGGTCGGGCAGCTTCTGCCAGTCGCGATTTTCGAGCAAGGCACCATCCTGGGTGAATTCTGCCCCGTAAAGTACCCCGAAAACGGTTGGGGCATCATTGCCGATAGCCCCTCGATGCTGCTCAACACCGGGAGTGGTTTGGTAGACCAGCATATCAACATTACGCCCGTTTAAGGGCAATTGCTCAATTCTGGCGCGCTCCACCACGGTGGCGACGGTCCCGTCGGTGGTGTTGACCAGCGGAGTCACATTGGCGGCTACCGTAACCTCCGTGGAAGTCGCGCCAACTTTGAGCTCGGGGTCTACTTCAGCGGTCTGACCCGCTTGCAGGGTCAGTTCGGCGTTGTAGGTCTCCATGCCGGGCGCCGTGACCGTGAGCTTATACGCCCCGATCAGCACGGACGGGAAGACATAAAAACCGGCACCATTAGTGGCGGTGTTATGCTTGAGCGCGGTCTGCGTCTGCACGATTTCCACTTTCGCGCCGGGCACGACCGCCCCGGTTGCATCGCTGACGGTACCCTGAATGTTTCCGGCGCCTGTCTGGGCCCGGCACCGAGCGGCCCCGGCCAGGAACAGGCTCACGAACAGGCAAAGAATCAAGTCCCAGAATTTGCGGTTCATACGTGACCTCCATCCTTCCGCACCCAACTCCACAAGCCAGATTGGGTGTCCGGGTTGGGAGCGTGCGGCGCTGTTGCTCTCAGTGAAGTAACCGGCTGTTCTGGTGAGAAGCGCGGGCAGCCCAGAAAGCAGGTACTTGCACTTCCTTATCGTCGTCCTGCGCGAAGCCAACGGTTGCCCATCGTCGACTCATCGCACTATTTTCCAGCCTGCCAAACTACAACCGAGAGGCGCGGTTGGCAAGGGAGATAAGCGCATAAATGCGAAAATCTGTCCAATTACCTGGATGATATCTTTATCTGGGTCGGCAGGCACGTGGAGTCGAGGGAGCGGAATCCTTCAACCGGGCGACGAGAACGAGAGCACAAATCTGTTGGGGCTACCTGACTCAAAGCAGCGTAAGTATCTCAACCAGGGTCGCTGTCGACAACGACGACCGACGGCCGGCATTCGCCAGCGTTTGGCCAAAACTGTTGTCCAGCACAATGGACGTTAGCTCATCTTCATCAGGCACACGCTTGACCCCGTCCACACATCCTGTGTAGACTCCCGGTTTTGATTCCTGATATTCCTGATATCGTAAACACGGAGGCTAACATGGCAAGCCGCAGGAAGTCCCAGGCGCCAATTTGGTGCCGCAGCGACGGCAGCCGCCGCGCCAGCAGGATCAATCGGACAGGCTCGCCTGTTGCGCATCGCCGCGTCGTCTGGTGATCGCCCGCATGCAGGCGGCCGACTCCCCAGGCCGCCGAAGACCGAGAAGGACGTACTCGAGCTGGAAAAGAGATAAATAGAATCCACCCGTGCAATCTGGGTGACGCATAAATGGCCAAGCAAACTGAGCGGACCCAACGCCAGCCGGCGACGTCAGAAGACTTAGCCCTGTTCAAGAGAATTGAGACCTCTCTCTACTCCGCAGTCGTGTCCGACGCCCTGGACGAACTGGGCTACTTCGGCCAGGCGATCCATCATTCAGTGCGCCCGCTTTGGCCGGACGTGCGGCTTGTGGGCTGGGCTCGGACCATTCAATGCATCGATGTGGACACCATTCCCGATGACCCTTACGGAACAGAGATCGAAGCGGTGGACAGCCTGCTTAAGGGTGAAGTGGCAGTGATTTCAACCGGGGGTTCGACTCGGAACGCCCCGTGGGGCGAACTGCTCTCGACGGCTGCGATGGCGCGTGGGGCGAGCGGCGCGGTAGTGGATGGACTGGTGCGCGATGTCGAGAAAATCGAAAAGGTGGGTTTTCCCGTTTACGCGACAGGGATCAAGCCGGTCGATTCAAAAGGCCGTGGTTTGGTAGTTGACTACAATGTTCCGGTTAACTGTGGGGGAGTCAATGTGTTCCCAGGTGACCTAATCGTCGGCGATTACGATGGCGTGGTTGTTGTTCCCGCAGCCGTTGTTTCAGAAGTGGTCGAACGCGCCACGAAAAAGGTCTCGAGTGAAAATCACAGCCGGGAGGAATTGCGTCGCGGAGCCTACCTCCGAGAGGTTTATGACAAATACGGCGTGCTTTAGATTAGTCCAGTTAGCATTAGCGGGCTGCTGAGAGAAATGCTCGGAACGCTGTCATTCTGAGCGCAGCGAAGCGAAGAATCTCGTTCTGGATTTGGCCCGACGAAAAGGCGAATGCCAGACTCCTTAGCTTTCGCACGACGACGGCCGCACATGCGGCAGATGCTGTGGGTCCTTCTCTTCGCGTTTCCGGTTTCCCTTGTAGCCAAGCATCGACCCGTGCTACCCCAGCCGCAGGAGACTGAATACCGATCAGGACGGCTGGCGCTGCGTGGGCTCACTATCGGTTTTGATTCCACTCCCAGCCCTGAAGACGTATTCGCAGCCAAGGAGCTTTCCTCCGCGCTGCCCCTCACGGGAGGGGAACCCATCCCCGTCGAAGAGATTCGCCCTTCCGGCCTGCGATAATTCTTGAGCGAACCGGAGCCGTTGACGCCTTGCCGGGTCCCAATGACCATGCCGGACCTGAATCGCGGGAAGCTTACGAAATTCGAATTGATTCTGAGGGCGCCGAGATTCGCTCGCGGTCCTCGGCTGGACTCTTCTACGGCGTGCAGACGATGCGTCAGTTGGTGGAGGGGGATCCCGAGGACCTATTTCTGCCGGGGGTCAAGATCCATGACTGGCCGGCCATGGCGTACCGCGGGTTCATGATGGACGTGAGTCACGGGCCTCTGCCCACGGAGGCAGAGGTCCGGCGCCAGATCGATTTCCTGGCGCGATGGAAAGCGAACCAGTACTACTTCTATTCGAAGCAAGCCTGGAGTGATATCGCTCCAGACCCTGTCGACGACTTTTGCGAATATCGATGGGTTCGTGGCCGCTGGCCGCAAGTACGGCGCGCTTGGAATGATCAACAGGGGCTGGACCGATTCCAGCCAGATACTCTACCGAACAGCCTAGCCGGGCATGGCTTGCGGGTCGATAGCCGCATGGCAGTCGAAACCCGTCGACCGTCATCGGTTCTTTGTCGACTATGCTTCCCAGATGTATCACCCGGATGACGCGGTCGATATGGCTGGTGGCTTAGAAGAGCTGTCCGAAGCCGATCACCTGACGGCGGAGGCTCTGGGACCTTATACGGTCGACCGACTCTGGGAAGATCCGTTTACGGCGGCTCGACTGAAGCGCGTTGAGTCGGATCGCGCAAAGCTCCACCGGGAGCGGCTTCTCGCCGAGGACGCCGAGAAACGGTTCCTGCGCGCCGCGGCGGCGGCCCAGGATACTTATACGCTTCCAAGCCTGATCGTGACTGCCCGCATGCTGGACTCTGCCGGCATGAAGTACATTTACGCGGGCCGAGCTCGACGGTTTTTTCAAGACTCTGGGCCGGCACCCTAGCCCTGAAGACATCGACCTTTACGTCTTCCGGCAAATGAGCGTGGTCATTCACGGGCGGTTCGCTGACCTGATGGATGCCATCACTACGCTGCGCCACAAGTATCGATCAGCGTGGCTTGACCAGTACACGGACTATCGGCTCGGGACCGAGCTCTATCTGTCGAGTAGCACCGAGCGCGTAGACCCCTGTCCCCACCCCCACGCGGTCTACGTCGCGCCCCGCGCATCCGTGCCTGCCCTTCATGCGACTGCAGTGGGCGGTCGCATCTTCGCGGCCCTCCTGACAAGTCTCATCGCGACTTCGAGGAGACTCGGCATCGACCCGTGGAGGGACGCACGTCGGTTGGCGACCCTCTTCTAACTCTCTCCCACGGATCCTCGGCTTCCCGACTATGTGTGGCGAGCGCTGCAATAGGTTCCAGCACGGTTACTAGAGCCAGTCCGTGAAATCCGGTCACTCCTCGTTCCTGTTCGCCGATTCGGCGAAATTGCCTTTGCACGCCCCCCGCGGGTGGGATTGAACCAATGTCGTGGACTTCGAATGTTACCTGACGCTAATCCGCAGGAGTATAATAGGGGCCATCTCGCACGGCTTCTTTCGGCTTCTCACTGGTACGGGCGGAGGTAAGCTGCCATGGACGGCAGCACGAACGAGGTGCGACCGAATCTCCGAGTGCGATCGCTCCGAGAAGCTCCTTGGGTTTCGCTTTCCCCGCTTGCAACTCCGCGTCTCGCCGCTACGATTGTTCTAACGCTCCTATTCTCCCTTGCTGTGCGGGCAGAACAACTTCCCCTGCACCGATACACGACAGCGGATGGCCTAGCCAGCAACGCGGTGAACCGGGTCGTCCGCGATTCGCACGGGCTCTTGTGGTTTTGCACCCCCGAAGGGCTGTCGCGCTTCGACGGCTATACCTTTGTCAATTATGGCGTCGATCAGGGACTTCCCGACCGGGTGGTAACCGATTTCGTCGAAACCCCAGGAGGCGAATACTGGGTTGCGACTCTTCGCGGCCTGGTTCAATTCAATCCCAAGCCTGCCCGCAACAAGCCGATGTTCGCCTCATATCGCCTTGGCGAGAGCAAGGAGGCGCAGTCGGTCTTTGCCCTGCTGGGCGATCGCCAGGGAAGTGTCTGGGCGGCAACGCTCGGGGGCATCTTTCGCTTGACGAAAGAAGGCGGCGCCTGGGTGTCCCGCCAACTCAAGCTCCCTGTCGGCGACGTTAGCTCCGAGGGCCCGCTCATGGAAGATCACGCCGGCAACATCTGGCTTGTTTTGCAAGCACCAGGATCTACATGGACGCTCTGGCGGCGCAGGCGCGACGGCCAAGTCGAGCGTCTTACAGATCCATTCCTCTTGAACAACAGGATCGTGTCTCTGTTCGGAAGACCGTGAAGGGCGAATTTGGGCGGGCTCATATCACGGCTTGGGGCTCCTGGCCGAGCATCCTCGGCCGGGTCAGCCCTTGGTCGGGCGCGTCTATACCCAAAAGGATGGGCTGCTCGATGAGGTCGCGGGCTATATGTTTCAGTCCTCCGATCACAGGCTCTGGGTGAGATCAGGCGGCCTGTTTGAGGTCTTAGCAGACCGGGACGGTAGACACGCAAGATTCCGGCTTGTCAGCCGGTCTGGGCGTTTCGGACCAATCGATGCCGAGGACAGAGAAGGAAATCTGTGGATGGGACCGACCAGGATCGCCCGGCACGGCTTTGTGACCTATGGCCGGCCGGATGGGCTCGCCACCGAAGACATCCGATCCATCTTCGAAGGACACGACGGCGAGATCTACGTCGTTACAGGCGTCCATAGCCGGTTTCTTCATCGTTTTGACGGCAGCCGGTTTACAAGTGTAAAGCCATTGATCCCAGGTTACGACCCCTCCAAGACTTACTTTTGGGGGTGGGGGCAAATTCATTTTCAAGATCACGCAGGCGAATGGTGGATTGCAACCGATCGGAGTCTCTTGCGCTACCGGCGAGTGCCGCGCCTGGAGGACCTGGCCCACACGCCTCCGCTCGTCAGCAACTTACTTGGGGTCTATAACACCTTCAGGCTCTACGAGGATTCGCGAGGTGACATCTGGATCAGTTCGTGGGGTGCTCCCGATGGTCGGCATTTGGGACTGAGCCGCTGGGAGCGCTCCACCCAGCGCCTCCACGATTTCACTACCTCCGAGGGTTGGACCGGTAGCCCGCCCACTGCCTTCCGTGAGGACCGAACGGGCGCCATGTGGGTGGGCCAGTGGAGCGGCGGCGTGGCTCGATATCGCGGCGGCCACTTTACGCTGTTCACCAAGGCCGACGGCTTTCCGGCGGGCGGTGTCTTTTCGATTTTCTCAGACCATGCCGGCCAGTTATGGATCGGCACCAGCCGCGGCGGACTGGTTCGGGTGGCCGACCCCACCTCAGACCATCCGCACTTCGTCGTTTACACCACCCGCGAAGGGCTGTCGAGCAATGACGTTCGCGCCATCACCGAAGACCACTGGGGCCGGATTTACTTCTGGACGGGCCGCGGCGTGGACCGGTTGGAGCCGGGGACTGGCGCGGTCAGGCACTACACCGAGGCCGACGGCTTGGTGAGGAGCGGCTCCGACAACAATGTTGCCTACTGCGACCGTCACGGCACGCTGTGGTTTGGACTGAGTGGACTGTCGCGTCTCGACCCTGAACCGGACCAGCCCGATGCGACGCCTCCGCCCATCCGGATCACGGGGCTGCGCATCCGAGGGGCTCAGTATCCCATTTCGGAGCTCGGGGAGACAAACCTTTCAGGCGTGCTTCTCGAGCCCAAGCAAAACGCCATCCAGATTGATTTTGCCGGTCTCAACTTCGGGGTCGGTAACGTTTTGCGGTATCAATACAAACTGGAAGGCGCTGACCGCGATTGGAGCGCGCTGACGGAATTGCGGACCGTCAATTACGCCGAGTTGAGGCCGGGGGCTTACCGATTCCTGGTGCGAACCGTCAACTCGGAAGGCGTGGTCAGCTCCTCGCCTGCTTTGCTCGCATTTCGACTCTTGGCGCCCCTGTGGCAACGCTGGTGGTTTCTGAGCCTAGCGGTCCTCTTGAGCGCGGCCCTCGTTTACGCGATGTACCGCTACCGCTGGGAGCGCGTGCTCGAGCTCGAACGTGTCCGGACGCGCATCGCCACCGACCTGCACGATGACATCGGGTCCAGCCTGACGCAAATCGCCATCATGAGCGAGGTCGCCCGGCAACAGGCGTGCGCAAGCGACGGTCACCTGGGCGAACCGCTTGCCCGGATCGCCGATCTCTCGCGCGGGCTGGTGGACTCGATGAGCGACGTGGTGTGGGCCATCAACCCCCGGCGCGACCACCTGAGCGACCTCGCCTACCGCATGCGCCGCTTCGCGAGCGACGTGTTCTCCGCGCGCGACATCGAGCTGGGCTTCAGCGCTCCGAGCCAGCTCACACACGCGTCGCTTGGCGCTGTCGTCCGCCGCGAGGTGTTTCTGGTGTTCAAGGAGAGCGTCAATAACATTGCCCGACACTCCAAGTGTCAGCGGGTCGAGATCACCCTGGAGATGGAGGGGTCCCGGCTGCTTTTGAAGGTGAGTGATGACGGAACGGGATTCGACCTGACCGGGGCCGGCGACGGGGGCCAGGCCTCCGGCCATGGCCTCACCAGCATGGAGCACCGCGCCCGAAGCCTCGGGGGGAGCCTGCGCGTGGTCTCGCAGCCGGGCGGCGGCACTTGCATTCTGCTGGAAGTCCCGCTGGGCGGTGGTCCCCTCCTGGGCCACAAAGAATCCCTACCTAAATAGGTGGTGCGCGCCGGTCCACGAGGTGGCATCATACGCGGGGCAATTGAAAAGGGGGAGGCCTGTCGATGGAAGGGAGTCCGCGTGGAGAATCACGATCCGATCAAGGCCGCAGTGATCGAGGACCAGAAAGAAATCCGGGAGGGGTTGCAGGCGCTGATTAACGGCACCCGGGGTTATCGCTGCACCGGCGCTTTCCGCACCATGGAGGAAGCCCTCAGCAAGATCGCCTTCGAGGTACCGCACGTCATCCTGGTGGATATCGGCCTGCCTGGGATGTCGGGCATTGAAGGCATCCCTTTGCTGAAGGAGCGTTACAAGGACGCTGCCGTGCTAGTGCTGACCGTGTACGACGACGATGACCGCATCTTTTCGGCGCTCTGTGCCGGCGCTTGCGGCTACTTGCTGAAGAAGACTCCTCCGGCCAAGCTGCTCGAGGGTCTGAAGGAGGCCATCGAAGGCGGGTCTCCCATGTCACCCGAGGTGGCCACGCGGGTGATTACCCTGTTTCGCAGCCTTCGCCCGCCCGAGCGCGCCGATTACGAGCTTACACCTCATGAGATCAGGCTCTTAAAGCTTCTCTCCGAAGGCCATAACTACAAGACCGCCGCCGCCGCGCTGGGCGTCAGCGTCAACACCATTTCCTTCCACATGAAGAGCATCTACGAGAAACTGCACGTGCATTCCAAGTCCGAAGCGGTAGCCAAAGCGCTGCGCAGCCGGGTTGTGCGCTGACGCGAGGTCCGGGCGACCCTCCTCACCCTCGTTTCTGAAACCCTCTCGAAAGCTCATCAAGCCTACCTGTTCAAGTGGCGACACTACCTCGAGGTGCCGGTTATACATGTGTGCGTTCGCGGAAAAACCGGTGGACCGGGCTGAAAGGGACCAAAAAAGGAAAAGGTTCGAGGTAAGTCGGTTTGCCCGTGGAAAGCGACGAAATGCCGCAGACTGCCAAAGCGGGACTGCGCAACCTGACTTCAACAAAAGGAGAACACTCATGAAACGAATCAGAATCGCAAGCGCGTTATTGGCCGTGGCTGTTTTGGCAGCCCTGGCGATCCTAACTACAACGTCGAAGCATATCGTGCGGGCCGTTTACGCTTCGAGCGGATGCACTGACGCCACCCTGACGGGCAACTACGCGTTTAGCCAGTCGGGGTTCACAACTAAGAACACGATGGGAAGCCCACTTCCCGCCACGGCGATGGGGGTGTTCACGCTCGACGGAGCAGGCAACTTCTCAGTTACTTACACCGACATGTCACCGGGCAAGCCCGCCTATATACCGGTCCAGGCAACCTCCTCTGGGACCTATATCGTAAATTCCGATTGCACCGGATCAATATCCGTTACGACAGGACAGGCTGCCGGACTCACATATAACACGGTGATTATGGGTGGCGGGACAGAGATGTTCGCCATCGGCACAACTCCTTTCTACATCGTTACCTTCGACGCCAAGCCGCAGTGAGAGCTGAAAGGCGCCGCACCATCTGGTTGACGACACGGTTGAGCGGGCGAAAGGACGGGCGTAGCGCAGAGCTTTGGTTTTTAAACTCTGCGGCTCGTCCCTGGACAACGATGAAATGCCGCAGACCCAAACGCGGGTCTGCGCTAGCCGGATACGAGAAGGGAGGCAACATGAAATTCAGGACCTTAGCTTTGATGAGCACGATCACCCTATTCGCTCCGCTCGCCACTCCGGTTCGGCGGGCGGCCCAGGTACCGCAAGTGAACGTTGAAGCTGTAAACAGTCTGGCTACCACGGGCACGGCAAATCCCGTCCCCCTAATCAATCAACCGCTGGTGCCCGACGCTGTCAAACCAGGCTCGGCAGGATTCGCGCTTACTGTAAACGGCACTGGCTTTGTCTCGGGCGCGGTAGTGAAGTGGAACGGCAGCCCACGGACTACTACCTTTGTGAGCGGCTCGCGGCTGACTGCTCCCATCCTAGCCACGGACATCGCCAAAGCTGGCACGGCTTCAGTCACGGTGGTCAACCCTACGCCGGGCGGCGGCACCTCGAACCCAGCTTTCCTTCTGATCACCACTCCGGCCGGGTCCGTTGGGTTCAATACAACAAACTACGTTTTCGGACAATCTCCCATTGGAGCCGCGGTGGGGGACTTTAATGAGGACGGTATTCTGGACTTGGCGGTTGCGGAGCAGCCGGGCACGAATACGGTGAACGTGCTGTTGGGCAACG